>Ga0172371_10005303_pt1 | contig 19164 bp, 22 predicted proteins | sample Lak12m_FD_114543 | JGI IMG/M metagenome (GOLD analysis project Ga0172371, IMG submission 114543) | Freshwater microbial communities from Kabuno Bay, South-Kivu, Congo - kab_022012_12m | ecosystem: Environmental > Aquatic > Freshwater > Lake | place: Democratic Republic of the Congo: South-Kivu...
AGTCCTATAGGCTTATGAAACAAACGGAAATGTTCTTGAACAAGAGAGAATACCAAGTATGCCCAGTATAGAGCTTAACATTTTTATCTGGTAATTTATTAACATATTGACTTAGTAATAACACATAAGACTGGACCGCCTCAGTGATCCTGCTCTGTTCAAAATAGATGTTTCCCTCCAAAAGATAAACCATCGGATCTGCGTTACTCAATCCGGACACTTTCTGAATCGCTTGTAAAGCCCGGTCATAGTCCTTCTTCTGAATATACAAGGTCGCTAATCCGACATACGCGTGAGAAAACTTCGGATCAGACTGTATGGCCAATTCAAAGTTTTTCTGGGCATTTTGATAATCTCTTTGATTCAGATACACATTCCCTAATCCCACGTAGATCATCGGGGACCCATCGGAAAGCTCCAAGGCTTTCCGGTAATATTCTTCCGACCTGCGATAATCTCTTTGAGCAGCAGTTATATTCGCCAACTCAACGGTCGCGGTTATATTGTCCGGGTCGGACGACAATGCCTGCATCAAGAGCTTCTCGGCATCGTCATAGTTCCCTTTCGCCCTCGCTTCCGTCGCTTTATACAAAAGCACTGCGGCATCCTCTTTCGGATCGGCCTTCTGACGGGACGTATCTATGCCTAAGACTTGTCCGGCCGCCTCAGGTTCTTTCTGCGCTGGCGCTGAGCTCCCCTTCTCTGCAAGCAGGACAGAAACAACCGCAGAATGCATTATACATATAAAAAACACGGCCATTACCCGGCTGAAAAATAAATTCATATCTGCCTCCTTCTTTTAGGTATCTGCACGATTATTGTATATTGGATTCCGGCTTTTGAAAAGACCCTTCTGCAATCCGGCGTATCTATCGCGCGCTGGCAGATCCCCGAATCGAGACCGACAGCGGCAACCCGGGATGCAGTGATGGTACGCGGGAACGTCTTCACTTTTATAAACCGAATTCCTTACATATTCTCTGATACAACTGTTGCGCGATCACCAGATACCCGTCCGCATTGCAATGCGCGTTATCAGAGGCAAAATAGTTCACCTGAGGATGTCGCAACCGCGACTCATAAAAGAAACTGCTCAGGCACACAAAAGGGACCGTATACGCATGCGTTACTTTTCGCAGGATATCGGTAGTTCTTTCAACGATCCGCGGGTAATCAAGAAACAATACCGGCACATTCCTGGCTTTACAACGCTCGATAATCGCGCGGTAATCCTTTTCAATCCACCGGTCAAGCGTGCTCTGCCGTTCCTCTCTTTCCAATAAAACGATGTAATCGCGCAACTGAGGGAATCGCCCGACGAATTGCCGATAAAAAGCGGCTTCCTCTTTTTCTCTCCCGGAATCTTTGTAACAGACCCTTAAGTTGGTAAAGATAAAAAAGTCCGGATTCCCCGAAAGAATGCTTTTCTTAAAATACGGGATCGCTTTCTGACGTTCATTCATTTCAAGATACGCGAAAGCGATCGCCTCATAACTCAAATAATCCCCGGGATCCCGCTTAAGGGCTTCGGTAAACCAATGAATAGCTTTGTCATATTCCCCGCGGCGCAGGAATAAACTTCCTTCGGAAAAATAAGCGGAAGAAACCGTCGGCTTCTCCGCGTTTGCCGAACCGGACTGCGGGGAAATATCGTTCAAAGATCTTCCGTCAGAAAACGGGTTCTGCCCCTTTACATCCGGGATATCTGAGCGAGAATTACTCTTATCGGAAAGAATATCCCGGGCCGGTATCGACGAAAGGCCCCCCCCTTTTTTCAATGCTTTCTCGCGGATCTGGAGAAAAAGCAGCTTGCTCAATTTAAAAATACGGAACCGATATAAAAATTCATAAAAATCTTTCCATCGAGAAGAACGGGAAAGGTCACATCCTATATAATTCCAATAGTTCGCCCCGCCGCTTAATACGATCACCAAGTCCGGTTTCATCGATTCGAGTATACCCGGCAGCTTCTGCAGCAACTGCGACGTATTCTCGGTAACTCTTCCTTGATTAATGACGGTCACGCGCTTTTCAGGCATCTGCTGTTTGAAAAGTACTTCCAATTGCGCCGGAAAACTTTTCCCGGGTCCGGCACCGACGCCTTCAACCAAAGAATCGCCAAGGCACACTATGGTAAAAGCACCTTGTGGTATATGCCTGACTTCCGCCGGCTGCCTTTTTAACGCGTGAAAATACCCGGTCGCGCGCAGACCGATTTCCAGCACAATCAAAACGCTTAAAAAACCCAAAAAACAGACGGTGAGCGGGCCTTTCAACAAACGCATCTTTCGTATCATATGGCCGGTTTAACGTTCAACAACACAATTACCTAAAACAAGACAATCCATTTGTGATTTTTGAAAACTCCGGACCGCGTCTTCCGGAGTGCACACGATCGGTTCCCCGCGCAGATTAAATGAGGTATTGATCAATACCGGGATGCCGGACGCGGACTCAAAAGCCTTGATCAATCGATACAAACGCGCGTTGCTCCGCTCGGTAACCGTCTGTACCCGGGCAGTCCCGTCGCAATGAGTCACCGCGGGAATACTCGCCTGCTTTTCTTTTCGCACGGCCGGGGCCAATAACATAAAAGGAGAAGGGACCTTTAAGTCAAAATAGTCGGACGCTTTCTCCTGCAATACGACCGGAGCAAAAGGCCTGAACGGTTCCCGGTGTTTGACCTTATCGTTGATCAGATCTTTCATCTGCAGCGTACAAGGATTCCCTAAAATGGACCGGTTGCCTAAAGCGCGCGGTCCGATTTCCATACGGCCTTGAAACCAGCCTACCACGTTATTCTGCAAAATCTTCTGCGCGACATACGCATAAAGCTCATTATCAGAATATTCAGCATAGCGCACTCCCGCGTTTACGACTGCTCTTTGTATCTGCGCAGGAGTGAATTCCGGCCCCAGATACGCGTTTTCCATGGCATAGGTACGCTTCTGATTCAACAAAGAACAATGCGTAGCCATTGCCGCCCCTAACGCGCCGCCGGCATCGCCGGCCGCCGGCTGAACGAATATATTCCGAAACGGCGTTTCTTCCAATATCTTGGCATTAGCCACGCAATTAAGAAAGACACCGCCGGCCAGGCAAATATTAGGGACACGCGATTCCTCATACAAAGAGCGGGCCATCCGGACAATGATCTCTTCGACCAATTGCTGTAAACTCGAAGCAATCGCTTTATGCCGCTCTTCCAACGGTTCCCCCTTTTTCCGTTCTTTTCCTAACAGCTTAACAAAACGGGAACTGTACATTCTGCGGCCTTCGTTAAAAAACCCGTAATAGCGCTGATCCAAACAAAAACTCCCGTCAGATTTAAGAAAAAGCGTCTTTTTCAAAGTATCGACGTAATCAGCCGGAGCATATCCGGCTAGTCCCATGACTTTACCCTCTCCCTCTAAAGATTCAAAACCAAGATAGGTCGTGATCGCCGTATATAACAGACCCAAAGAATCCGGGAATTGCAGTTCTTTAGAGATCGTTATCTGATTCCCCCGACCCTGTCCGGCAGTAGCAGATGCCCATTCTCCGATACCATCAGCAGTCAATACAACCGCTTCTTCGAAAGGTGAAACAAAGAAGGAACTGGCGGCATGAGAAAAGTGATGCTTAATAAAAACGACTTTCCCGCCATATCCCAGTTCTCTCTTGACCACCAGCGGCATGATCAACCGGTCTTCGAGCCAATGCGGCATCGTCCGCAAGAAATTCGGCAAAGAAAAAGGAAAAGCGCGGATATGGCTAAAGATGACCCGTGAGAACTTCAAAAACGGCTTCTCGTAAAACGCGATATAATCAATATCCGCGACACTGATCGTTCCTGCCTGCAAACAATAATTGATCGCTTTCAAAGGAAAGACCGACGTATTCTTCTGACGGTTAAAACGCTCTTCCTGGGCAAACGCGACCGGAACGCCATTCTGTACTAAACAGGCGGATGAATCGTGATAAAAACAGGAAATACCGAGGATGTTCATAAATATACTACCCGTTCTATTAAAACGTCTTTCGGTTACGGTTACTGACTGCCATCAGGCAGGCGGCCCCTTTCGGTCAAAGGTTCCCTGAGGTTTCTTAACGTTCCTTAAAGTTCCTTAAAGTTCCTTAAGGTTTCAATAAAAGATGGAACATCAAGGAACCTTACGGAACGTCCCGGAACATTTCGAAACATAGGTCTTAGACCCCCGCGTAAATAAACGTCACAATAGCTGACGGCCCGATGTAATACACTAAAATAGCCAACAAAGCCAAAATAATAAGAATCGGTGCGATAAAATAGAATTTATGCCTTTTGATCATAAAAAAAGTTTCTTTAAGTAGATACAGTATTTTCTTCATCGATACCTCCTTTTAATTGCGAAGGGATGATCGTTCACTCCGTTCACTAGGATGATGGACGACCGCCCGTACGACGGGCTAGGACGATTTAATACAAAAACTATTCATTCCCTCATCAATATCTCTTGATAACTATTAATCAATTTAGCGCTGCTTTTTCGTCCCCACGGATTTATTCGTTTAGATTTCCTATCGTCCAGTACCCGAAGGGTACGATCATCCTAGCGAAGCGATCGTCCCTCGGGATTTAATCGTTACTCTCTGATTAAGACTCCCTTCCACTCTCTTCCATCGTGACCTGATACCCCTGCGCTTCTTTCCAAAAAGAATCCTTTTTCGTCTTCAGCGACAGAAGCGTTGCCTTTCTGAAAATAAGCATAATAAGCCACGTAAGGCCGAAACCAAAAAAATACAACAGAAACAGCAGGACCGTGATCAGTATCTTCTGGATCACCCGAACGATCACAGACACTACCGCTTTAAAACGCTCGGCAAACAGTTTAATGTATTTCATAAAGACTTTCATGAAGGTATGATAACAAATAATCTTCCACTGCTCTACTGTTTTCAACCGGCATCAAGACTTTCTCCCAAAGCGCGGCATCTTCCATACATAAATACACCGGAGTCTTCGGATCATACCGACGGATAGACCTAATCATCTTCTCATAGATCTCCTGCTTGATACAATCCGGATAACGCAACTTTTTGTCTTTCCCTAATAACAATTCTCCATAAAAAATGGAACTCTCCGGAAAACGCGTCTCGACAACACTCTTCAAGGCCCGGGTACTGCGCAGCGTCCCCAGGCTTATCCAAGCGAACGGCCCGGCAACCGAAGCATATATTTTATCGACAACCGCCGCGTATTTTTCCTCCCATTGTCCATCATAGATGATCGGATCAAAATGGAAACCGACACTATACCCTTGTTCCTGTACTCGTTTGGCAGCACGCAGCCGTTGGTCCAGCGACGCGACTTTCTTCTCTTCAGAGGCGATATATTCCGGGGTATTCACCGACCAGGAAATCACCAGGTGTTTCGCGCCCGGCACGGCCATAAGACTTTCGATTTTGTCGCTCTTGGTCTTCAGTTCAAAGAAACACTTCTTGTCTCTAAAGAATGCGATCAATTCCGAGGCATACCCGGTCAGAGGATCCAGCGCTAAAGAGTCGCAAAATTCACCGGTCCCTAACCGGATCGACCGGGTAGCCCGGGAAAGAAACGTACGGCATTCAGCAAAGAAATCATCGATATTCACCGGCAAAACGATGCCCGGGCCGTTGGTATACTGCTGCAAGAAACAGTACGAACAATCAAAAGGACAACCAAAGCCTAAATTGAGAATAAAATATCCGCAACCGATGTGATCTTGAGTGCACGGACATTTCTTAATAAAATCTCCTTCTTGTTTCACCAGAAAAAGCACCGGCTGTTTGAGATCCTCGATACGAAACGGATGCTCTTTAATATACGCGGGATAACTCTGAACCCGCTGAACAGGGACATCCGGCAAGAGACGCCGTAAGCGCGATACTAACGGATAGGATTCTGCGGCTTCCTCGACAATGATCTTTTCCGGATGGAAAGGATAGGTCGGCTCTTGAGAATACGCCAGCGGTTCAGGGATATGGTTTAAGAAAACTTCGGATGGACGTATATTTCTTGACGCGCTGGTTATGGGAAAACGTTCCCGCAACAACACATTCTTCAAAGGAATATAGCGGGTCCCGGCTGAATATCGTTCGATCTCCGTACGATGCTCCTGTAATCGCGTCAAAATACCTTCAACAGAAACATGGTCCCTGCGGATGATATCGAAAAACAACCGCTGGACTTCCCGGCTTTGATTGCGGTTCAGCCGAAAACCGAATAGACGTTCGATCCCCTGGATTATTTCCTGCTGGCCAGACATTTCAATTGTTCTTTCGCTTCATGGACTATGGCGACATACGAATCAGCTTCGGACTGCTTCCCTCTTTTGCGGGCACCTTTCGCGTAAATCGTTCCCTTGGTAATTAACTCATGCAAAGCTTTCTCTTTCAGCGTATCGTCAAGCGTCGGCAGTACTTTCTGAATCGCCGCGACCCGAAACCGGTCCATCCCAAAATACTTTTGAGACTGCTGATCTTTGCGTCCGCCATCCTTGATAGTCAAATACTGCGGGATCAACTTTATCGGGAACATTTGCAGTGCCCGCAGCCAAAAGTCGTAATCTTCACATGAATGGAACGTCTCATCGAACATCCCAACCGTATCGAATACACTCTGGTGCACCACCGCGGTCGAAAGACTGACACAACACAAGGACAAAGCCTGTTCGAAACAATGTCCTTCAGGTTTGGCATGGCATTCTTTCTGCGCTAAATAACTGCCGTCCCGATACCACAACTCTTCCGTATGAAAGATCCGGTAATCCGGATGCTCTTGAATGTACTCATGCGCGACACTAAGTTTATAATGCACGAACCGGTCATCAGAATCCAGGAAACAAATATATTCACCTTTAGCCTTGCGGATCCCGCTATTGCGCGCGGCCGCCGGCCCCTTATTCTCCTGATATACATAGCGGCAATACTTGTCATATCCTAACTGCTTCAAATACGCATCCGTGCCGTCTTTCGAACCATCATCAACGATGATCAACTCGTATGATTTAAAATCCTGAGCGAGAATAGACTCGATGGCTATCTTAAGATAGTTCCGGCGATTATAGGTTGGGATAATGACACTGAAGAATGGCTTCTGCACAACAAACTCCTCTATGGTTATTTTGTGCAGGTATTATATCATTCTCCGGCAGAAGAAAACAACTCGGGAACTCGTGAGGTCAGATAGAATTGGAAGATGGATAATAGAAAATGGAAAAGAGTCTTAAACCGGAAGAAGAGAATCTTGAGCCCATCCTCTATCATCCATCTTCCGGTTCTTTTGATCTGACGAGCTAACGACCTTACGAGCTTACGAACTTGTTTACTTGTTCACTGAACCCTCTCCGCTGCCCCTCTGATGGCCGGCATGAATGTGCCGGTTTTCAATGATCTGACCTTGTCCTTAGATTACTTTTAATACTTCCTTCTTTCGTCGTAATAAAAGTCCCCGGGGTACCCGCGTAAAAAACAATAATAACTGCGTCACCAGTCCCTTCATTCTTACCAGAATGCCACGTGTTTACTACTTCAACGATCGGGTCACCGGCTTTCAAATGAAGTATTCTATTATCTTTCGTCACGACCGTAAGCTCTCCTTGAATGAGCACGCCGGCATTTATGACATTATGCTTATGCAAAGGTAACTGCGCACCGGCAGGAATCTTTATTCTTAAAATCTGTATCTCCGGCCGGCCTCTAGGATACTTCGGCAGAAGCTTCCCATCCCAGCTCGAACCGGTTTTCGTTAACACTTCGGTTTTGATATCCTGAGCAGTTTCAGCCCAAAGGTTACAAGTACATAAGGCTATCGCCAATACCCCGATTCCGTATGCAATTCTTTTCATGGTATGTTTTCCTTTCAAAAAAGCGTTAAGGGACTTCTGCCAGTCCCTTAAATCTACTTCTCATACTCCACCCCCTCCGTATAATACGTATCAAACGGCGGGAAGACAAAGTGCAGATCAAAACCATAGGCTTTATTCCTCATCCATACCTCTTCCTGCACACCCGTAAAATAATCAGAGTACGCCTGCTCATTCACGTATACTGCCGCAATCTTCTCTTGTAACGATAATGGCAAAACTGCTACGCCTTGCGCAAATAACTCCGGAGCCATCTTCGCGTTATAGAACTCTATGCCGACTTCGGAAGTCAATGCCTGCGCACGAGTAAGAATATCGTTGATATCCATACAATACGGTATCACCGGACTAATATGCAAACGCAAAGCAATCCCTGCTTCTACTATCTGGCGCGCCACTGCCAAACGCTTCGTAAAATCCGGAGAGTTTCTTTCAAAAGCCTTGCGAAATATCTCATTGGGATTTCCCACGGTAAAATAGATCTTATTCCGCGGATTCTGTTTGATAAACTTCAGGTATCGAATAACGACATCCGAACGGGTTAAAATCGTATACGGTATATTTTTAGCGTTCAATAATTCCAATATCCGGCCGGTAAGGTTGTATCGCAATTCCGGATACTGAAAGACTTCTGTCGTTGAACCGATCAATACCCGCTGCGGCTGAATATGCCTTAATTCTTTCTCAAGTATTTCAACCGCATTCACTTTTACATCCAAAAAACTTCCCCAAGGTTTATTGCGGGTAGTCTTATTCATACTGCTGTAACAATAGCGGCAACCGAATAAACAACCCCGATACGGATTAATCACGTAATCCGCGATCTGGATCTGGGTCTTTGATAATACTCGTTCTGTTTTTATTAAATTAATTCTCATATTTCACACAGATTATCCCAGATGTAGATCCACTGATGATCACTGATTTAAGATGATGAATATTTTTATTATGTAACCTCAAGGAACTTCCCGGAACATGAAGGAACCTGTATTATCTGTGTTAATCTGTCGCGTTGCATCTGTAATGAGCACATGTTTGTACCATTTATAAGATGGGTACAAACATAGGTGCGAATTATCCCCGAAGGGGATGCTAATCTGTGTAAATAAGGTTATTCAAGAAAGCAAGCGTATGCCGTATTTTATATTTTTGTATCATCTTTGTAAACTGCTTTACCCTGCTTGATGAACGAGTCTGTATCTCTTCCTTCTGAAGCGACCGGTCTAAAGCCAAAGCCGAAGGCACATAGAGAGTAAAAGGATTCACCTGGGCTATTTTGGGTATACGTTTACGGTGTTCTTTTACAAAGACAAGCGTCTGTTTAAAGTCTTCATCGGTTTCAACCGGGTAGCCGAGAATAAAACTCAATTCAAAATGCAGCCGGGCATGGTGCAGAATTCTAAAGAAAGCGACCGCCTGTTCAACCGTATACCCTTTATTCATCGCGCGCAAGACTCTATTCGAGGCTGATTCCATGCCGACAAAGATATTGATACACCCGCTTTTCTTCAACAACTCGGCCAATTCTGCGGTGATCAGCGCAGAGACCCGCATTTGCGCTTCATATTGTACCTGCGGCAACCCGCGCTGTAACAATAACGAACAAAACTCATGCAGCCATTGTTCAGAATAGTTCAACAAAGAATCCTGAAATGAAAACGAACGGATCCCATAGCGTTGGATCAAATAGGCGATCTGATCGAACATGTATCGCGGAGAATGATGCCGAAACTTCTTATACAACAAAGTCTCCGAACAAAATGTGCAATGCTGAGTACATCCACGCGAAGAAAGCAGCGGCAACATCTGTTTTGAATACCTTTCCAAAGAATATCCGTCAAAATCGATAAAGGGAATACTATCCAGATCAACAATCTCCTCGTACAAGAAAGTATCAGAAGAAACTTCATCTTCGATGATACGACTTAATGGGATCTCCCCTTCTCCGATGACCCAATACACATTCTCAGCATGAAAAAGCTGTTTCTGAATGTAGCGTTTCATTATTTCCGGGCCGCCAAGGACATATTTCTTACGAGGATATTTCGCGCGTAATACTTCCAACGTCTGGAAAACAAAAGAGGCATTGCGCGCGTGTACGGAAAAACCAACAATGTCTGATGTTGCAGCAATAGACTGGATTTCTTTCCAGAGCTGCGGCAGCGTATCAGTAATCTGCGTAAACAAACCCTGCTCAAAATCACGGTCAAGAGTCAGATACTTCCGTGCGGATACCCCCAGAGACTGAAAGCACTGGCTGTTTATATCGTGTACCTGCACCGCAGCATGGCCGCGCGCGCGCGCATAGGCCTTCAAATAAGCTCCGGATAGAGAGGGAACTTTCAACCAGAGGGGAGGCATTATAAAAAGACTAACAATAGGCTGCATATATAACTATTTGATTGGCGGATATTGTACAAAAAGCTAAAATAAATTCCAATTTCCAATGTACAATTACCAATTAATATCCAATAACCAAGTGGGAACCCTCCCCAATATACTGCTCCCCGTTAAGCAAAACAGGTAAATTAGTATATACTATACCTGAACTTAACGGAGGTGCAAACAATGAAATACCGAAAAAGGGACGCCAAGACAAAAACGAACATCATCTTAGAACACTTGGAACAACACGTTCCAGTAGCGACACTGTGTAACAAATATCAGATCAGCCAAGGGTTGTTTGCCTACTGGCTGAAAGAATTCCAAAGTAAAGCGCATCGAGCATTCGATGCTGAAAAACAAACGAAGAAAGAACAACGGTTACACGAAGAAAACAAGAAATTAAAGCGAATCATCGCTGAATTGACTATCGAGTTAAAAAAAAGCGAACTCGAGCTATCCGACGGAGACGAGCCATGAAACGACACGAAAAAGATCAACAACTTTTAGCATTAATACATCCTATCAAAGCTGAACAACCCGGATGGGGGTATCGTATGATCTGGGCATATCTGGTATATCGAGAAGGTCATATCGTTAATATGAAACAAGAACTCGTCTGGATCAATGAATTCTCTTCGCCCATACAGTTCGTTGATGGATTTACCCGTTGGTGCCTGCGATATAACACGGATCGCCCGCATTCAACGCTGGGGTATCGTACACCGTGTGATTTTGAGAAAGAACAACTCGTACTTACTACTAAAATTTAGCTTGCTTAACGGGGAGCACTACACCAAAGTATAAAAAGATAATCAATTCGAACTGCATCAAACCGAATTTAGTTCTTATATTGGACATTGGTAATTAAAGAATTTATTGGAAATTGGATATTGATAATTGGTAATTCTGATCTTTAACAGCCGCGGACTACTTTATTTGTCAGCGTCCCTATCTTCTCTATTTCGATTTGGACAGTATCACCGACAACAAGCGGGCCGACGCCAGGCGGAGTACCCGTGGAGATAACATCGAATGGATTTAAGGTCATGCAGGAAGAAATAAAGCTGACTAACTTTCGTATCCCGAATATGAAATGCCGCGTCGAAGAATCCTGCTTTACCACGCCATTGACCAGACTGCGCACGGTCACAGATTCGGCTTCATCAATAGACAATTTCGTCTGAATATGCGGGCCGATCGGACAAAACGTATCGAAGGACTTACTGCGCGTCCATTGCCCGTCCTTCTTCTGCAGATCCCGCGCGGTCACGTCATTCAGACAGGTATAGCCTAAAATATATTTTTCAACGTCCTTCTCCTTCAGATGCCAGGCTTCTTTCTTTATAACAATCGCCAATTCCGCTTCGTAATCAACCCGGCTTGAAGCCGACGGATATGCGATACGCTCTCCGTTTCCGATAATTGCTGTCGGCGGTTTCAGAAAAATAACCGGTTCTTTGGGCACGGCAAGCCCTAATTCACGGGCATGATCGCGGTAATTAAGCCCGACCAAAACGATTTTAGAAGGATTGCATATCGGCAGGATCCGGATTTTCTTAGGCGAGAGTTTTTGGCCGCGGGTACATCTTTTAAGAATGTCTCCCTTTAAATCGAAGAGGGTATCTCCATCCTGTTCAACAAAGGATATCTTTTTCGTAACGTTATTCCATACTCTCAGAATCCGCATATACTGGTCATTCACCATATAATGGATATATTGATGGCCTCAGATTTGACCCTGATGCAAGGCGCAATGACGATGGCGTACTCGCTGCAGTACGCCGAGAAGGAGCAACGAAGCAGCAGGTCAAAGATGATGCCACCCGAAGGGCTGGCCGCTTTTGGACTGCGACTGCGTCGCTCGTCCTTGTCGTAGCACTGTGGCTACGCCAGCGTCCTCGCTTCTTGTCTCGTTCCAAAATCAACTCAGTCAATATCTTCATTATTTGGTGATTGATCAGTATCCTCATAGGAATCATCATCAGAATCTTTCGCTTCAGCGACTATCGCTTCCTGTTCTTCCTGAAGTTCCTGACAGGCCTGGGCTATGGCGCGTTCCGGATCAATGATCCCCCGCTGTTTCAGATATGCCAGCAGATCATCCGGCAAGGGTGCGGTATACGTCTGCTGCTCTTTCTCTGACGGATGCTTGAAGGTAAGCTGATAGGCGTGCAACAAAACACGGGGAAAGGAATGTTTCGCGCCGTATTTCTTGTCACCGAGCACCGGATGCGCTTCATAGGATAAGTGCACCCGTATTTGATGCGTCCTGCCGGTTAAAGGCTTGAGCACTACAAGCGTCTCGTTCTTTTCCGAAAACCGCTGAATCACCCGCATATAGGTGACCGCTTCTTTCTCCCCAAATTGATCGACCTGCATCTTATTGATTTTGTTCTTCTGCCTTTTCAAAGGATAATCAATGACCTTCTCAGCCTGATTGACGATCCCTTCAACGACCGCAATATAGAACTTCTTAATTTTTCGTTTCTTAAATTGATCGATGAGATTCAAGTATGCCCTTTTCGACTGGGCCAGCACCATGACTCCCGACGTTTCCTTATCCAAGCGATGCACGATCCCCTTACGTTTCTCCTGAAAAGAGAAAAGAGATTTCCCCATCGACTGCAAAGCTTCGACCAGCGTATCTCCGCGCGGCACGCCTAAAGGATGCACGGTGATCCCAAAGGGCTTATTAACGACAATGATGTCTTCATCTTCATAGAGGATCGGAATGGACTCAGACTTTGTGTAGATCTGATAAAAAAGATCTTCGCGTTCACCGATATCGACGGAAACCGTTTCATGTTCGCGGATGCGGTATGACCGGTTTCTTTCTTTGCCGTCGACCAGGACTTTTCCCTGCTCGAACAAGGACTGAGCCAACGTCCGGGAGATCGTCAGCATGCCGCTGACGTACTTATCCAGCCGCTGATCATGCCATGCCGCATCAACAACGAATGTTTTCACGGTCGCCGTCTTTCCATCATCTTCAAAACCGAAGCGGCCGAGATAAACTCCACGCCGTTCTCCATATATTTCCTCAAAAGCACCTTCGCCGTAACGCGATCGATCTCTTTGATCGCATCCTTGACCAGATACACTTTTATCCCTAACGCCAGTAATCCCTCGACCGCGCTTTTGACGCAATAATCCGTAGCCACCCCATAGACAATGACCTGCAGTGGTGACAGTGACTCAAACAGCGATTTCAGATGCTGATTACTAAAAATATCCAAGGCATCTTTTTCGACAATGATCTGCCGGGCTTTAGAGACTATAGAAGAAAGCTCCTCTGCAGAATATTTCTTTCCTAAACGGATGGTCTCTCTTTCCTTTGTTTTCAAAAGTGTCTGCGGCATTTTCCGCCACCCCTTAGTCCCGCCCAGGCAATGCGGAGAAAACTGCCTGAATTCCTTATCCTGTTTTGTATGGGTATCCATCGAAGAAATGATACGTATATGGTTCTTCTGCGCACAAACGGTCAACTGTTTAAGCCGCGGCAACAACGTATCCGCGCCGCGCACGAACAACGCTCCATGCGGATCCAAGAAATCATACTGAGTATCCACGTCCATGAAAACGATCTCACCGGATTCTTTTTGCAGATGGTCACGGGTCTTTTCCCGGACGTGTTCCAAAGCCGCGGTGATCTTGACCGCCGGGGCAACGGTGCTCTTTCCCGGCGCGTTCCGAAAAGAAGCCGGCAATTGCTGTACAGATTCTTTGATCCTCTGCCGTATCGTTAACAGCGATTCCGGCGCCTGCTGAACAGCCTTACCCTGAAATACCAGCGACAACAAACTCTTGGTACGCACGATCCGTTCATTCCGCAGGCCGATATAATCACCGGCTATGTATCCTTGAGCATCTATCTTTCTAAAAATCTGTTTTTTACCCGGCAGCGTCATTTTCCCCTTACTCAATTTCATCGTAGGGACCTGGCGTTGATCACACGAAGTAAGTTCGGCCAGCTTATAGATCATATCGGTAAACGGCGCGTCCGCAGAAACACCCATATTGGTACCTACGCCGAACGCGTCGATCGGGACCTTCTGCGCGACCAGTTTTCTGATCTTATATTCATCCAGATCGCCGGAAGCAATAATGAACGTATCGATCAATCCTTCGGTATCAAGCATCTCCCGCGCGTAGCGGGCATCTTTGCCCAGGTCTCCGCTGTCTAAACGGATCCCTTTGAGAGTACTTCCTTCTTTCTTCAGGCGTTTTCCGACTTCGATCGCCGCGGCAATGCCTTTGCGCGTATCATAGGTATCGACCAAAAAAATCGATTGCTTCGGGAAAGAACGGCTGAATTTTAAGAAACTCTCGATCTCGGATGAAAACGTCATGATATACGAATGAGCCATGGTCCCGACCACATCGATCCCGTACCATGAACCGGCCATAACATTGGATGTCCCGTCTGCTCCGGCCAAATAAGCGCATTTCGCCGCGACTAACGCGGCAGAAACCCCTTGTGCCCTGCGTAAAGAAAAATCAAAGACCTTTCTTCCTCCCGCGGCCTGGACCACCCGCACGGCTTTCGTCAACAGTGTCGTATGAAGATTGATGATATTGATGATCGCGCTCTCGATTATCTGCGCCTGAATAAGCGGAGCCGTCACGCTGACAATCGGCTCTTGCGCAAAGACAACCGTTCCGTCTTTGACCGCGTAGACTTCGCCGGAAAAAGAAAAGCCGGCCAAATAATCAAGATACGACTGCTCAAAAAGATTTAAGCTTTGTAAATATTGGATGTCCGCGGGAGTAAAACGCAGCTGCTCGAGATACCCCAGGAATTCAGTAATACCGGCAACCACGTAAAAAGGGCGTTTGTCTGAACGTATAAAAAGGTCGAAGGTGGCTACTGTGTCTTTTTTTTCCTTAAAATACACCTGTGCCATCGTCAGCTCATAGAGATCCATGAACAACCCTGAAGGAAACAATGATATGGAATTTTTATGCATATGAAAAGTCACCATTTCTCCAGCAAAGCATTATTGTCCTCCTCCGCGCAGCGGAGAAAACCCTGCCTGTAAAGGCGGGGATACATAGGAAGATCCTCCGTAGCTTTAGCGAAGGAGGATTCGCTTCGGAGGGTTCCGCCCGACGAAGCGTATGGAGATGTGCCACGGCTGCGAAGCCGTGGGGCTCCACAGGAATACTGAGAGTACGGAACCGGAAAGATATAATCCAGATTGATGCGATCCCCCGCCTGAGATGAGGATCGCGACATGGTCTGAATTACTTCTTCATCACTTTCGCAGGAGTAGTATCCGTTGTTGCGGCTGCCGGCTTAATGTTAAAGATCTGCTCGACTTTCTTGGGAATAAAGTAATTGTTCCGGCCGACTTCTTTTCCATCCGAAAAGTAGATAAAGGTCGGGATCCCTAAGATACTGAAATGCTGGGCCAGATTCTGCTCCTCATCCAAAAAGACCGGAAAAGGAAACTTGCTCTGTTCTTGATATTTCCTGGCATCAGCCAACGATTCGCCGATATTAATGCCGATGAGCTCGATGCCGTTACTCTTTATAAAATTGACCTGCTCCGGGATCTTCTCAAGTTCACCCCGGCAAAAATGACACCAGCTGGCCCAAAAGAAAAGGACCGTCCGTTTACCCGCGGTAAGTTCGGCATACGTCTTGGACTTACCGTCGGTATCTTTCAACGTAATGGCCGGCGCTGCGGCGTATATCTGCGCCGTGACCGTAAGAAAACAAAAAATACCCATGATCATTCTCTTATTCATAATCTGCCTCCCGCTTTTACGATAAAATACTCCGCGATCAATAAAAAGATCGTTCCTAACACCTTTTTTGCATAGTCCATCCATTTCCCGGACTTCGGAAGTTCGACGCAACACGTTCCGAGAAATCCCAATACCACAAACAGCAATCCCATCCCTAATGAAAAAGAAAAAAGCAACCCGCTGCCCCAAAGGATATTCCTCTTGTACGCGACGAGCGCCAGGATCGCGCCCAATACCGGGAACAGGCACGGACTTATCGTCAACGAAGAAAGCACCCCTAACATAAAAACATAAAAATACCCGCCGGACAACTTATCGTACTCTTTTTTCCACAATGATATCCCGGGAATATTGACCGCATTAAACATGGCCAAAGCGAACAGCAAAAAGATGTTCCCGACAATAAGGAGAACCACCGGATGACTGCTGAGTTGTCCAAAAAGGCTGCCGCTGAGCGCGGCGATAAGACCCAGTGTGGTATACCCCAGTGATAAGCCCAACGCGTACATCAGGCTCAACAAAATACCTTTATGTTTTTTCCCTAATGCCGCCGAAGTGACGACGCTGAACATGATCGGTATTAACGGATATACGCAGGGCGTCAGGCTGACAAGCACGCCCGAGAAAAACGCCGCCACGATACTAAAAAAAGACTGCACTTCAATAAGACGGGTAAATTCCTGAATAACGGTTTCAATCATGGTCTACTTCCACACTCCCGCGATCGGTTCTTGGCAATACGCACAATGCCCTCTTTCAACATGATTCTCTTCGATGGTATACCCTACTCGCTTGATAATTACTTTACCACATTTCGGGCAATATGTATACTCTCCCGGATGCCCGGGAACATTGCCGATATAGACATATTTCAACCCGGCCTTCAGCGCCACGGAACGCGCTTCTTCCAGGGTCTTGACCGGCGTCGGCGGAAGGTCTTTCAGTTTGTACATCGGATAAAACCGCGAAAAATGGACCGGGGTATCCGGCCCCAGATTGTCTTTGATCCACCGGCACATTTTCTCAATATCGGCCGGATCATCGTTCAAAGTCGGAATGACCAGATATATGATCTCAACCCAGACCTTCTCTTCTTTGAGGACCTTCAGCGTTCGTAAAACCACCGGCAAAAATCCGGAGACGACCGTCCGATAATAATCCTCGTTAAAACTCTTTAAATCAACGTGCGCGGCATCGATATACTTGGCAAGCGCGCGTAACGGCTCTTCATTAATATGCCCTGCCGTCACTAAGACATTACGCAATCCGGCCTCATGGGCCTTTTTTGCCGTATCCAGGACGAATTCATAGAAGATAACCGGTTCGTTGTACGTATAGGCTATTGTTTTGCAATCCTGCTGCCGGGCCTGACGAACGACATCCTGGGGAGTCAAATGCTCCGGGCGCAAATCCTCCGGCTTACTCTGCGAGAGCTGCCAATTCTGACAAAATTTGCAATGCAAGTTACAACCGGCAGTACCGATGGAAAACGATTTCGACCCCGGGTAGAAATGAAACAACGGCTTCTTTTCTATCGGGTCGACATGCGCTGCCGCGATCTGGCCATAGACCTGCGTGTACAAAGTCCCTTGCTTATTGACGCGCACGCCGCACTGCCCGCGCTGCCCCGGCTGTAACCGGCATTGAAACGGGCATAACGTACAGGCAACGCTTTTGTTGTCTTTCTTGGTATACCATAACGCTTCGGTGTCCGCGGCACGCAAAGAAACGCCGGGACAGAAACAGAGACACGCGATCAAGAAAACCAACGTATACCGGTCATGTTTCTTCATAATAACCCCTTATAGGGACACGCGTAGGAACTATCTGGCAGGAAAAAAGCTCGGTAACGAAAAAAAGCCTTTATTGAGAAAATGTCCGGACGACGCTCAGTGCGGCGCGCTAGAAGATATTTCTGAACGAAGTCCGGATCGTGAGTAATACATTCTCAAAGAAAGACTTATGGCTGTCAGACCCGGTTTTCAAGGCCTTCAAAACATCCCGGATCCGCTTCTTTTTCTTTTCATCGACCTCGGCAAGAAATTCATCATTACCGTCATACTGCGTATACAACGCAATAGCCGTTTCTTCAGTCTTAATGCACTCGGTCAACGCATTCATCAATTCTTTTTGTGTCGCCATAGGCCCTCAGGAGATCGTTACATACTATACGAGATGCTATTTCTTTTTCTGTTCCACCGGCGATGCCGAGGCCGGGACATCCTTTTCCTGCGGGATACACACGGGACAGGGTTGGTATCCGGCACTCTTTGCCTCGGTATCACTCTTAAAGAGGGCCATATCGGTCATGACGATATGCCGCATCATCTTGCAAGATTTAATATGATACCGCTTCGTCCCCTTCTCTCCGATAAACTGTGCTGATTTCAACGGAGGCTTGCATTCCGGGCACGGCTTATACCCGGCTTTTATCGCTTCTTCCGGAGCATTAAACGGCACCTGATCGGCACTCGATATATTCTTCACCTGCGGACATTCAGTCATATGGTAGAGATCGGCTTTCGAAGACCCGATCAGTTTTATTGCGGGAACCGGTTTTATCAGATTCCCCACCTTATTGGTTTCAGCGCTATACGCGCCTGAAACAAACACGCATATTCCAAGAGCAATTCCAACGACTATTCTTTTATCCATAGAAACCTCCTTTAATGAGACTTACATTTTTCTCGGGTCCGAAGGACGATGAGAAAATGTGTAGTCGAATTATCCCTCTGGGACATACTACCCACGGTGTTTATCTTACCGCGTAGAGCCGATGCTGTCAATTGGTCGACGGTTACTCATCTCCACGAACAATGCCCATTTGTCAATCAGATGGAAGCGATTTCTTGAGGTTGCTTTTCAAATTACCAATGTCCAACTCCCAATACTACCAATCAATGATTAATTACCAATTTCCAATAGAATACAAAGACCCTGCAATCCATGCCTTTTCTTCATTGATAATTGGTTATCCCCTCATATTTCGGGGAGGGTTCCCACTTGGTAATTTATTGGATATTGATCATTGGTAATTGGAAATGAATCTCCCCGGGCTAAAGCCCGGGGTTTCTGTATAATCCCTGCTCGGCTATATATGGCAAAATTCTCTTCGACAATTTTGCCAACCTCGCGGGATAATCGTACGCATTCATCCCAGGGC
>Ga0172371_10005305_pt1 | contig 19162 bp, 12 predicted proteins | sample Lak12m_FD_114543 | JGI IMG/M metagenome (GOLD analysis project Ga0172371, IMG submission 114543) | Freshwater microbial communities from Kabuno Bay, South-Kivu, Congo - kab_022012_12m | ecosystem: Environmental > Aquatic > Freshwater > Lake | place: Democratic Republic of the Congo: South-Kivu...
AAAGCATGGCCGCGGAACCTTGATCCGCCCCGAAGGTTCGAAATATATGGGCGAATTCAAGAACAATGAGCCGGATGGGCAAGGCACGTGGATCTTCTGTGATGGCGGGACCTATGTAGGTCAGTGGAAGAAAAGTGAATTTGACGGGCAGGGGACATATACCTACGCAAACGGTTCAACCTATACCGGGGAATTCAAGTGCGGCGCCCCAACGGGGAATGGCACCTGGACCTATCCCAACGTACAAAACTCGGCGCAAAAGTAACTTTCACAAACTCCCATTAGGGCGCATTCGGTGTTCATGCCTTTGGCCCCCGCCCGAGTGCGCCCGGCCCCTCGTGCCCATTCCCCTCCTCAGCAGCGAGCCTGCGGGAAAAAACGCCTTGAGCCATCCCGTCCAGGATGATCCGAGAAAAACGCTGAACGCACACGTAGAACCGTCTTTTAATCGAGGCCATAGGCCTTGAGCTTACGCCACAGGGTGGTCCTGGGGATGCTCAGTATCTTGGCCGCCATGCCTTTGTTGTTATCCGTGCGTTCCAGGACCCTCATGATATAACGCCGTTCCATTTCGGCCAAGGGAGGGAGGCCGTCGCCCTCGACGGTATCGAATTCCAATTCCTGCAGGTCGGCGGGCAGGTCTTGAAGGCCGATCTCTTCATGGTCGGTCAAGGCCACGGCACGCTCAATGATATTTTCGATCTCGCGGACGTTGCCGGGATAGCTGTAGTTACAGAGTATCTGCATGGCCTGCTGCTGAATGCCGGTGATGCGCTTGTGAAAGGCCAGGCTGTATTTGTCCATGAAGTGCTGCACCAGCAGGGGAATATCCTCCCGCCGCTGAGAGAGGGGGGGGAGGGTGATGGAGACCACGTTCAACCGGAAAAAGAGATCCTCACGGAAGTTGCCGGCATCTACCTCATGCTTCAGGTCTTTGTTGGTGGCCGCGATGATGCGGATGTCCAGGTCGATGGGCGTCGTACCGCCCACGCGAAGGATACGCCGCTCCTGAAGGACATGCAGCAGCTTAACCTGCATGGAAAGGGGCATCTCACCGATTTCGTCCAGAAAGACGGTGCCGCCGAACGCCGACTCGAAAAGACCGACCTTGGTGGCCGCCGCGCCGGTGAAGGCGCCTTTCTCATAACCGAACAGCTCGCTGCTGATGAGTTCCGCCGTGAATCCGCCGCAGTTGAAGGAGACGAGAGGGCGATCGCGCCTGGGGCTGAGCTGATGAATGGCGCGCGCCACCAGGGCCTTGCCCGTGCCGCTGGCCCCCTTGAGAAGGACGTTGCAGTCCACGGCAGCCACCTTTCGAATCAGTCCAAAAACCTCCTGCATGGCCTGGCTTTTGCCGATGATCGCTGAGATTTCGGCATCGCCCCTGAGCGCCTCGCGCAATCGCCGGTTCTCCACACGCATGGCGATCTTCTCACGGGCGCCGCTGGCCAGCACGCGAATCTCCGCCAGATTGAGCGGCTTGGCCGCATAATGATAGGCCCCCCCCTTGATGGCGTCGATGGCGGTGTCGAGGCTGCCGTGTCCGGTAATCATGATGACCTCCGCCTCCGGCGCCATTGACTTGATGCGCGGCAGCAGGGTCATGCCGTCCATATCGGGCAGCCGCAGATCCAAAAAAACGATATTGAAAGGCTGCTCCATCTCCCTTTCCAGGAAAGAACCCCCCGTCAGAAAAGTCTCCACCTGAAACCCTTCACGCGACAAGGCATGGCTCAGTCGGCGGCAGACAATCTCCTCATCATCGACAATCGCCAGTCGCATCTCCATCATTTCCCCTCCTGGACCTGATTCTCGTCATTCCGCGCAGCAGCCACAGGCAGGAACACCGAGAATACCGCCCCGCCTTCGTCCCGATTGCCAGCCTCAATGCGACCGCCATGGCGCTTGACCAGACCGTATGTGACCGCCAGGCCCAGTCCCGTGCCCTTACCGACCTCCTTGGTGGAAAAAAAAGGTTCGAAGATCTGCTGACGGATCTGCGCCGGGATACCAGGCCCGCTGTCGCAGACCTGGAACCGCACCCATTCATCGCTCCAAGGTTCTGCCGTCAGCGTGATGAGCCCGCCGCGCGGGGATACATGGATGGCATTCAGCATCAGATTCATAAAAACCTGCTGCAGATTGCGTAAATTCCCACGTATGGCAGGCAGATCGCGGGGGGCAACCATTTTCACATCGAGCCCGGCCAGCTTGATCTGGTTCTTCAGCAGATTGACGGTGCTGGCGAGGACATCGGCAGGCGCCAGATGGCTGAAAACCGGACGCTCCGTGCGAGAAAAATCGAGCAGGTTCTTGACAATGTCTGCGGCCCTTTCGGCCTGGCTGAGGATATCTTTGAGCATTTCCCGGCCCTCCTGGTCGAGAAGGTCGGCATAGTCTTCATTCAGGCTCTCCGCAGTCAGGGCGATGTTGTTGATGGGATTGTTGAGTTCATGGGCGATGCCTGCAGTAAAGGTACCCAGCGCGGAGAGCTTTCGGGCCTGCAGCAGGTCTTCCTGATTGCTCTCCAGTTCCTCGGCCATACGGTTGAACGCGCCGATCAGGCAGTCGATTTCATGCAGCGGCCGGGTCGGCAGGTCAATGGGGCTGAAATCACCCTGAGCCACCCGCTGGGTGGTCGCCATGACCACATCAAGCGGCCTCAGCAGACCCTGAGAGATCAGCTTGATCACCAGCACCATCAGCAGCAGCAGGATGCCCAGCAGAGCGAAGGGGAAAATCGACGTTCGGGTGATGACGCGGTGGATGCGAGCCCGCTTGGTTTTGAGAAAACCATCCGCCGTATCCAGCAGGGATTTACCCAGCGCACGCAGCCTCTCGGGGTTGCCGTGGCTGTCTGTGGCGCAGGAGCTGACGGCCTCTTGATAGGTTTTCAGGGTTTGCTTGAACCGTTCCAGGGCCTGGGGTCCAGCGATATGGCTCAGGTCTTCGGACATGCTTTCCACCAGCGCCCCGATGCGTCCCAGGTAATCCAGACTCTCGGCCAGGCTTTGGGCATCGTCAAACAGCAGATAGTTCTTTTCAAAACGCCGAACTTCCAGAATGTCGTTGAGCAGGTCATCGTAGCGTTCTCCCAGCAGCAACCGCGTCTTGACCGTGGACAGGTTCCACAAGTTCACGGCGGTAACGGCGACGATGGACAAGAACGTGACTGCGAACAGAAGGAAGATGCGACCCTTAATCGACCTGAAAAAGGTGGCCCGGGCCGATTCGGGGAATGGATACCTCAATGGTGACAGGGCGCCTTTCATGTGGATCCCTCGTTTTCTCCGCCGTCAGGACCTTTCCACTTCCTAACGGCTTTTTCATTTTGGAACGAATGTCCTGAGGTTATACCCCCAATTATTTCATTTTGAAACAAGAAAATGGGGAGTCCGGTTTGCAATAAACATCCAACATAATGAAATAACTGACTTATTTAGTCACTCTACCCGTTGGCACAGCCGATGCTATTCGAGAAACGAGGTCTGCCATGGAAAAGATTCTGGTCGGTATCGATGGTCATCACAGTGCCTGGGAAGCCCTGACGCGCGCCTGCGCCCTTGCCAAGCGGATTGACGCGCAACTGTACGTACTCTTGGTGCAACCGCTGGCTGGCGGCGGTAGCGCATCGGGAAGACAGTCCGAGGGGCTGGATCTTCGCAAGCATCTGGAATTGCGAATCGAGATGGCCAAATCCGAGGGTATTCCAGTTCATTATTACATCGCCGAAGGTCAGTTCGAGGAGGAGATCGTCCGTTTTGTGAACCACTACCGCATCACGTTGCTGGTCTATGAGCTGCGGGACGGGGCATTCAAAGCGACGGAGAAGGAAGCCGTCTCCCTGCAGGCGATTCGCCACCGCATCGCATGCCAGGTCGAGATTGTGGCTGCGCGCAAACACCTTTCGCAAACCCAGGAGAAGATTTCATGACATCACTACTTTACTTGTACCTGCCCATCGCGGGCAACAGTGTCAACATACTGGCTATCATGGGCCTTGGCGGAATCGTGGGACTGTTATCGGGGATTTTCGGCGTGGGCGGCGGTTTTCTCATGACGCCCCTGCTTATCATGATGGGCATTCCGCCCACGGTTGCCGCGGCCTCCGATTCCAATCAGATTGTCGGGGCCTCCACCTCGGGCACCCTTGCCCACCTGCGTTTGGGAAATGTGGACATGAAGATGGGAATCCTGCTGCTGATCGGGGGCGTCGTCGGCGGCACCGTGGGGGTCCAGATCATTAAAATCCTGCGCCAGATGGGCGATGCCGATTTTCTGATCAGCATCACCTACGTCCTAATGCTCGGCTTCGTCGGCGGTTACATGTTTGTGGAAAGCCTTCAGGCCATGCGCAAGTCCAAGGCGTTCGCATCACAGTCGAAAAAGGAATCCCGTTATGCACAATTCATCAGGAGTTTGCCTTGGCAGATGGAATTCAGGAGTTCGGGTATCCGTCTATCCGTGCTCATGCCGCTGGAATTGGGAGGCCTGGTGGGCATTCTGGCCGCTATCATGGGCGTGGGCGGCGGTTTTATCATGGTGCCGGTGATGGTCTATCTCTTGCGCATGCCCATGCATGTGGTCGTGGGGACCAGCCTGTTCCAGATTTTGTTCACCTGCATCAATGTGACCATCATGCAATCGGCACAAAACCACACCGTCGATTTCATGCTGGCCCTCCTTCTCCTGATCGGATCCTCCATCGGGGCACAGATGGGGGCCAAGGTCGGCAAAAAGCTGCACGGGGACCAGCTCAAAATTCTCCTGGCTTCCCTCGTACTGGTCGTGATGGGAAAGATGCTCTATGATCTGCTGGCCCAACCCGCCGTTCGGCTGGCGTATATGGGAGGACACTGAAATGAAGAGATGCCGGTCATCATGGCTGATTGGAAGTTGCCTTGCGCTGTTCTGTGTGGTTCAAGCCCACTTGGCGTCGGCGGATGCGGTTTCTCGGGTAAACGTGACGCCGACCACCATCCCCATGGGAGTCGGTTTTAACGGCGCGACCCTTCAGATCAATGGAGAGGTGCCGGCAGGCAGCGATATCGTGCTGCGTTTTGTCGGCAAGCCCCGTGAGGAACACATGCGACAAAAGGGCAAGGTGTTCGGTTTGGTATGGATGAACCGTACCGCTCTCACATTTAAAAATGTCCCAACGGTTTGTCTGGTCCAGGCCTCCAGGCCGTTTGACCAGTTGGGGGCGGCGGCCGGGACGTTCACTTTGGACAGACTGCGACAGGCGGTCAAGGTGGAGGAGGCGTCGGCATGTGATGGAGACCTGGACGTGCCCGCCGAATTGCTGCGCCTGAAGCAGCAGGAGGGACTGTGCCGTGAGTCGGTGGGCGGCGTCCGCTTTGGTCCCGAGACCGGCGGCGTTCAGCCCTTTGAGGCCGATTTGAAGGTTCCCCCGGCTCTTTCGCCCGGCAACTATACGGCAGAGGTGGTCGCCCTCAAGGATGGACGGATTGTCGGTCAGGCCGCTGTCCCGGTGACGGCCCAACTGGTCGGTCTGCCTGCCTGGCTGAACAATATGGCCTTCAAACACGGGACCCTTTATGGTATCCTGGCAGTCGTCGTCGCCATTCTGGGGGGACTCTTGATCGGTCTCGTTTTTCAGGGAAAAGGCGGCGCCCACTGAGCCGCCAAAGGAAAAAGGACTTCACGGATAACGGATGAAGGCGACCATGTACGGTCCCAGCGTCCTGGGATGCTGCCGTGGCGTTCGTCAAATCAGATGAAAAGGCGTCATTTCCATCATGCTCCATGCCCTTAAAGAGATCATGCCCTTCGGCCATGGGCGCATAAGAGACCTGCCTTTTGATGTGCTCTTTAAGAAATTCAAGAGCATATTGGAACGCAACAATAGCATCTTAGAGCTGATGGCCGACATGGGGGACAAGATGAGCGGCGAGTACGTGTTCGACCGCCAGTACCTGGTATCGGCCGTGGAAAGGCTCTCCGACCTCGTTTTCAAACTCATCTCGGATCTGAGTGTCTTGAGCGAACATAAAAACAAGGAGCTCTTTCTGGGCTTTGCACGCATTCAGCACCAGATTCAGGAAGAGCTGGCCGGCCGTCATGAATTTCCAGCCGGCGCCCTGGTCATTCCCCTGCTGATGGCGGGCCGGGATGCCGAGGAACTGGATGGGGGCAAGATGGCGGCCCTCGCGGAGATGCACGATCAGTTGCGTCTGCCCATACCGGACGGGTTCGTGATGACGACCAAGGCATTCTTCGACTTCATGCACCACAACCGTTTGATGGAAGTCGTCGAAACGGGAATCGCCCAATGGGACGGCCGGGACGAGAGCTACCTGAGAGCCCTTTCAGAGGAGGTTCAAGGGCGCATCCTTAGGGCGGAAGTCCCGCACGCCTTGGCCTCGCAGATCGATACGCACATCCATATTCTGCAGGAAGCCAGCCGCAGCCGCCCCTTGCGGCTGGCCCTGCGCAGCAGTGCCTGGGGCGAGGATGGCGACGCGAGTTTTGCAGGGCAATACACCAGCCTACTGAACGTCCCGGCCGGTCAGGTCATGGACGCCTATCGTCGCGTGGTTGCCGGAACCTATGCCTATGAGGCCTGGCACTATCGGCTGGAACGGAATTACCACGAAAACGAAATCGCCATGGCCGTCGGTTGTCAGATCATGGTGGACGGGGCCGTCAGCGGGGTTCTCACCACCTATGCCGATGACGCCGGTCAGCCCGCCATGCTGGTGACCGGCACCTGGGGGTTAGGCCTCCCGTTGATGAATGGCGAGGTCGGCGGAGACACCTATATCCTGGATCGCACGCCGCCTTATGCCATACGCAGCGCGAACGTGGTTGAAAAGCCGCGCCGGCTTGCCGCTGCTTCGAAGGGAGGCACGGTCTGGGAGGATGTGCCGCCCGAGCACCGCCGAAAGGCCGCCCTGGAACCTCAGCAGTTGCTGACCCTGGCCGAAGCCGCCATGACCATCGAGCGATACTACAAGCGCCCCCAGGAAATCGAGTGGGTTTTTCGGTTCGACGGTCAACTGCGCATCCTGCAGGCCCGGCCGCTGCGGCCCCAGCCCTCGCTGGCCAGGGCGAGCCTGTCTGTGGATCATGCCATGAAGCAGGCCAGCGTCATCTTTCAAGGCCGAGGCCTGGTCGCCCAGGGTGGTGTGGCCGTGGGCCCGGTAGTGATCGTAAAGAGCGACGCCGATCTGGATGCCTTTCCCCATGGCGCCATCCTGGTCTCCAAATACACCACGCCTCGTTTTTCACGGGTGATGTGCAAGGCCAGGGGCATCATCACCGATGTGGGCTCCCCCGCGGGTCACATGTCCACCATCGCCCGCGAGCATCGCGTGCCCACGGTGGTCAACACCGAAATCGCTACTCAGATGCTGCATGATGGAGACGAAATCACCCTGGATGCCACCCAGAACGTCATCTATCGAGGCCGCATCAGCGAACTCGACCATTTCGAGCTGACCGAAGAGATGGTCTTCGAGGAGTCCTATGAATACCGGTTGCTGAGACGGCTGCTCAAACGGATCAGCCATCTGAACTTGACCGACCCACAGGCGGCAAACTTCAAGGCGTCGGCGTGCCTTACCTACCACGACATCACGAGATTCATTCACGAAAAGGCCATTGAGGAGCTGATCGCGCTGACCGAGCGGCACGGGGGCCTGGACTTTTCGGCGCCTCGACGCCTGATCTCGGACATCCCCCTGGGGCTGGTGGTCATCGACGCCGGCGGCGGTATTCGCGGTCCCATCGACGGCAAGGACATTTCCCGGGATGAGATCGAATCCCTGCCCCTGTGTGAACTGCTCGCCGGCATTCACGAATCGGGTATGTGGTGCACAGACCCCGTTTCGGTGGACATGGGGAGCTTCATGTCCAGCTTCACCCGCACCTTCTGCACATCCCTGGCCGGTCCTCATAAAGTGGGACGCAACCTGGCCGTGATCCTCAAGGAGTACATGAATCTCCACATGCGCATCGGATACCACTTCAATATCATCGATGCGTACATGTGCGAGACCATCAACGACAATTACATCAACTTCCGTTTCTTTGGCGGCGTTACGGACTTCACCCACCGGTCGCGCCGGGCCAGGTTCATCCGTGAGATCCTGGAGCGTTTTGATTTTCGCGTGGAAATTCACGGAGACCTGGTGGTGGGCCGAATCAAGAAGATCTCACTGCCGCGCATGGCCCATCGCATGCGCATGCTGGGCGGCCTCATCGGCTACACGCGCCAACTGGATGCACGTCTTCAAGACGACCGCCAGATTGACCAGCACGTGCAATGCTTCGTCCACGCCATCCAAGGCGTGATTGGAGGAAAAAGTGAACGGTAATCCCTCAACAGTCCGGCCCAGGTTGCGGATCATGGTCATCGACGACGAGCCCATCGTCTGCAAACGGCTGCAATCGACGTTTCAGAAGGTGGGATATGCGGTGGAAACCTTCACCAGCAGCGCCTCCGCCCTTTCCAGACTTCACGAAGCAGAATTTGATATCATCGTGACGGACCTGAAAATGGAAGGCGCCGACGGCATGCAGGTGCTGGCAACGGCGCGGGAGATCTCTCCTCAGACGCGCGTTATCGTGATCACCGGCTTTGCCACCATGGAAACTGCGAAAGAATCCTTCCACCAGGGCGCCTTTGATTTCGTGGCCAAACCGTTCAAGCTGAGTGATATCCTGGACTGCGTCCGGCGCATCGAAGCCAGGTTGAACGGGACAGAAGCGTCCACTGCCGATTCCACTCCCTCCCGCTGAAGGATCCGGCCATGGGGTGGAGCATGTGGCAGCTTCTCTTAGACCGGCTATCGGCCCGCCGAAGACAACATCCCTTACGGCATGGCGGATTGCTGCAAGCGGTCCTGCGCAGGCATCCCGATAGGTCCTGCACGGCCTCCGAAGCGACCTCATGGCGGCTGCAGTCCCTCTTTATCCATTACCGACGAATCCTGGAGCTGAACAACACCGCCCTGGAACTGATGTCAGAGATGGAGCGGGCCTTGGGCGGCGAATACATCTTTGACCGCACCTTTCTCGAGACCTCGGTGGCCCGTTTATCCACGTGCGTGTATCATGTGGTCTACAGTCTCAATGCCCTGACCGCGAATGCCCATGTGGCACTCTATGATCGCTTTCAGGAAATAAAGGACAGGCTTCAACAGATCTTGGCCGGTGGCCCCCCCTTAAACGACCACACGCCCATCATCTCTTTCGAGGAAATCGATTGGGACATGGAACCCCAAGTGGGTCTACCCGCCGTCTGCCTGACCCAGGTTCACAGGCGCTCCGGCACCCGCATCATGGATGGATTTGTGGTCACCGCTGCTGCCTGCCATGTTATTCTGATGAAGGAATGCACTGTTTCGGAGGGTGGCGTAACCCCGGACAGTGTGACCCAGGGCATCCGTGAGCACCTGCAAAACCTGACCGGTCGTCCTGATGGCACACCCGATGACACAGGCTTCACCGTCTCACTCGTGATGGCAGGGACGCCGCTCGACCCCCCCGCAGCCATTCGAACCGGCATTCCGGCACCGCACGTCGTTCAAACCATTCATGACCTCCTGACACAGGCCCTCTCCTCAGGAAAGGACATCTGTAACCTGTCGCCGGTCGTCATGGTCCAGGAAGAAAGGGTCTCGGCCCTCCATGGGGAGGTGCTGACACGGCCGTCCACCCCTGTAGACTACCCGTCCCCACGCGCGGAACTCCTGGAGGTGACAGCGCACCATCCCGCAGCACCCCAGAGCATGGATCGTTACCTGCTGCGGCGTGCCCATCCTTTCGACCTCGTGACATCCGAAATAGGGGTGCGGCCGGCCGGTCAACCCCTCGGGGAGGGCCCTGGGCCATTCGACACCCTTCCTAACGGACGGGTGCGCGGCTCAGCGCTCTTGACGCCGACGGCCCTCAGGGAACTGGCCGAAACAGCATTGATGCTGGAACGTCTCTTGGGAAGGGCCTGTTCCATGAGATGGTGTCTGTTGAAGGATGGTGAAACGGCGGTGTGCAGCGTGGCTCCCCTGAAGTCGGGCGAACCGGAACCCTACTCGGATATGGCGGCTGTTATTGCGCAGGCACACACCCTCTGCCGCGGCGGTCAGACGGTTCAATCTGGCGCTGCGGCCGGGACCGTGGTTCACGTGACCGATACGTTCGATCCCCAGGCCTTTCCGGCGGGCGCCATTGCGGCGGCCGCCACGGCCTCGCCGCGCCTGGCGCCTCTCCTTCAGCGTGCCGGCGCCATCCTGACCGCCGCGGGCACGGCCGCCGGGCACCTGGCCACAGTGGCACGTGAACTTCGGGTGCCGGCCATTTTCGGGCTCCCCGACCTGTTGAGCAAGGTGCCCGCTGGCGCTCGCGTCACCGTGGATGCAGGCGAGGGCGCTGTGTATGATGGCATTCTGGATGGGCTGCTCCGGTATACCGGCGCCGACCTCGACCCCGGTGACCCTGAATACCGCCTCCTTCGCAGCCTGCTGAGGTTCATTCTTCCCCTGCATCTGGTGGACCCGAACGCGCCCGATTTCACGCCGCTTGCCTGCCGCAGCTACCACGATATCATCCATTTCTGCCACGAGCGCGCAGTGGTCGAGCTGGCCAATCTGCAGGTCAGCCGTCCGGGGCTCGCAGGTCTGCGCACCAGGCGTCTTCATACGGGGGTTCCGCTGGATATGCGCATCCTGGATATCGGCGGCGGTCTGGCGCCGGAGACGCATGACCCCATCGCGCCCGACGACATACAGTGCGAGCCCCTATCGCTCTTCCTGCAGGGTCTTGGCCAATCAAAGGCCTGGGACCAGACCCCCGCGGACCTGCGCCTGCGTGACGTGTTTCGGGGCATGTCGCAGACATCACAGGCATTGAACACCCAGCCGGACCAGTTTGCCGGCAACCTGGCCATCATCGCCGGTGACTACCTCAATCTGAGTCTGCGCCTGGGATATCATTTCAGCGTCATCGACACCCTGCTCGGCACGGATCCTCAGCGCAACTATGTCTACTTTCGCTTTGTCGGCGGGCTGGCCGACGCCAGGGGACGTGAACGCCGCGCGCGCTTCATTCACCACGTGCTGTCGACACTCGATTTCAATGTATCCCAAAAGGGCGACCTGGTGACAGGCCGTCTGAAACTGGCGCCGCCCGAGTGCCTCAGGGAGGCGGTCCGCACCCTTGGGGTTCTCACCGCCTTCACGCGGCAGCGCGACACGACCATGCAGTCCGACAGCGACCCCATGGCCCTGTTCGAACGATTTTCCAGCTTGTTCCTTCAACCTGCTGCCGACCAGACGGGTGACCTGAAGAAAGGAGGACCATGTTTCATCAACTGACCCTCTGGTGGCGCGCCCGCCGTCAGGCCCGTGAACAAGAGGTCCTGGAAATCCTCAAGGCCCGCTATCATGCCTTTCAGGTCTTTCTCGAAAACAATGGCCGGGCCCTGGAGCTGATCGGTTTGCTGGACTCCGCGCTGACCGCCGGCGACGACAGCGAGGTGTTCCATCTGATTGAGGAAGTGCGTGCCGTGACTGCGGAACTGGTGGATGGGCTCAACACGGTGTCGGGAGATCGGCACCAGGGACTTTACGCCCTCCATCAGCATCTCTTCGAGGCCATCCGTGATGAACGGACGCGCCTGGAAAAGGTCCCGGGCCGGACGCCGTTGGTCCTGAGCCTGACAGACGTTCAACCCGGACTCTACCATCAGATCGGCACCAAGGCAGCCAACCTGGCCCAGTTGCGCCACATGGGGCTGCCGGTGCCGGACGGATTCGTCATCACCACGGGGGCCTGTCGATCCTTCCTGGAAGCGGCCGGACTCACCGACGTCATCCCCAAACGGCTGCATGGTCTGGCCCCCCGGACGGCCGACTTGACCGAGGTGACCGGCGAGATTCGGCATCGGATCGAGGCGGCGGATCTCCCCGGTGATCTAATCGAGGCCATGGGAAAGGCCTGGCGGGAAGTGTGTGGCGACCCTTCTGCCGCCGTCTCAGCGAGGAGCAGCGCCGTGGCGGAAGATCGGCCCGATCACTCCTTTGCCGGCCAGTTCGATTCCGTGCTCAATATCACCCGTTTGGAGGCCCTTTTTGTCGCTTACCGGCAGGTGGTGGCCAGCGCCTTCAGCGCGAGGGCCATCGCCTATCGGATGAAGGCGAATCTGCCGGCGGCCGATTTCGACATGGCAGTCCTGTGCCAGCGCATGGTAGAGGCCCGCTGCGCGGGTGTCCTGTTGACCACCGACCCCTCACGCCCCGAGAGCGACCGCATGCTGGTGAGCGCCGTGGCCGGTCTGGGGACACTGGCCGTGGGCGGTTCCGCCCCTGCCGACCTGTATCGGCCGGCCCGCAGCGGGGAGGATATGCACTGGGCCGAGGCCGACATCGCGGCCAAGGAGATGGCCGAGATCCCTGCACCGGGCGGCGGCCTTCAACAGGTGGCCGTCCAGCCGGACCAGCGGCGTCGGCCGCTGTTATCCGATGTCCAGTTGAGCCGGTTGACGCAGTGGGCCCGTCGCATCGAAAACCTGGAAGGGCTTCCCCAGGATATTGAGTGGGCTTTCGACCGCCAGGGCGAACTGTGGCTGCTTCAGGCCCGGCCGCTGCGTCTCCCACGAGCCCCTTCCCTCAAGGCCGCCCCCCTGTCGCCGGTCAGCGGGCCCCTGCTGGCGTCCGGCACGTGCGCCTCGCCGGGCAAGGCTGTGGGACGCATCACGGTGGCGCATCTGGCCCATGAGATAGAGGACCTGCTCGGCCGCGACCGCCAGGACCCTTCCATTTTGTTGCTGCCCCAGGGGATCGTCGATGCGGCCCAGCACCTGTGTGAGTTTGAAGGGGTCATCGTGGATGTGGGGAATCCGGCCGACCACCTTTCCTGCATCGCCCGCGAGTATGCCATCCCCATGGTGACCGGCACCCTGACGGCTGCCAATGCGATTGCCGAAGGCACGTGGGTCGTAATGGACGCGGATCATGGGCGGGTCTACGAGGCGTCGCCTGAGATCTGGGCCGAGTCTTTGAAGAGCAGGCCCTATGCCTCGACAGACCGGACGGTATGCGCGCCCAAGAGCGTGAACGATCCGGTGCGTGACCGGCTCCGGCAGTTGATTGTCCCTCTGCATCTGACCGACGCCTATGGCCCCACCTTTTCGGTGACAGAGTGCCGGTCCGTGCACGATCTGGTTCGTCTGGCCCATGAGCATGCGGTCCTGGCCATGTTCGGCCTCGGTGACAGCGTCATGGACGAGGCAGGCGGCCTGCTCCGAAAGGTGGACATCGGCGTGCCGTTTCATTTCCTGGTCATCGATCTCGGCGGGGGTCTGGCCGGCGATGGACAAAAAGGCACTCTCGGTCTGAACGAGATCCGCTCCATTCCCCTGGCCGCCCTATGCCGGGGCCTCACGACCCCCGGCCTCAGTTGGCACTCGCCGCCACAGGAAGGGGCGGTGGCAAGCCTGGTATCGCGAACCCTCCTGGATGCCGGTTCAGCCCGGCCTGCCGGGGCGTTCAATTACGCCCTCGTCGGTCGTGACTATCTCAATCTGAATGCCCGCGTTGAATTTCACTTCGCCATGCTCGATACCGTGTGCGGGGCCCAGCCCCGGGCCAATTATATCCGCTTTCGATTCAAGGGCGGCGGCACGGGGGCCGAACGCTGCCGGCGCAGGGCCCACTTCGTCCGCGAAGTCCTGGAGGCCAACGGATTCGTCAGTGCCGTGGTGGACGACCTGGTGACGGCGTCCTTTGCGGGGGCGCCCAGCCGCATCATCGAGGAACGACTGGTCATGATCGGTCGACTCCTGGGCTTCAGCCGCCTGTTGGATGCTGTCATGAACGACGATGAAGCGCCCCATCGCCTGGCCCAGACCTTCCTGTCGGGACATTACCACGAGAGATAAAGGCCCTTTCGATAGGGGGAGGCCCTCAGATCAGGGCTGATCACAAGGGGCCTATGCGTGATAAAAACGGCGTGCGGGCAGCTCGACGGCCGTGAGCATATTGCCGTACACCGCGCCGGTATCGATGCAGATGCGCTCCTTCGTCACCAGGGGCGTCTCAAAAGCCGTATGGCCGAACACAATGATGTCGTCCCCATGCGAATCGCACGCCCTGGCCAACCGCCGGCTGGTAAGGAACGCATCGGGCTGCTGCCACGGCGTGTCATGTCTGGCAATGTCTGCGTGGACGAACAGGTAGGGCGCGGCGCGAAAGCTGAGCTTCAGCCCCTTCAGAAAAGCGCGATGCGATTCAGGGAGGAAGGAGAGACCGAGGAGACTGCTGACCGGGGCATTGTCGTAGCTGCGAAGGGTGGCCTCAATCCCCAGCCGACGAAGGTGTTGCAGCATCTCCGGATCGCCCGTCGCCGCATACCGGATCAGGAGATGCTCGTGATTGCCCATCAGAAAAATGCAGAGGGGACAGGAATCCTGCAGTGTGAGCAGGTAGTCGATGACCTCGCGGGACTGGGGGCCCCGGTTGATGTAATCCCCCAAAAAGACAAGCCTGTCGCGCTCCCGGTCCAAGGGCAGCCCCTCGATCAAATCCACGAGTCGGCGGTAGCATCCGTGGATGTCTCCGACCGCAAAAATCCTTTCCTGCGGCGTTATATGCTGCATACCCGCCCCCACAGACCCGAAAGGTTAACCGTTCAACGGTTTGGAGGTTGGAACCAAAGCTTCAAGGCTCCTTTCGGCATGGCGAATGAAATGCCGGACAGGGCATTTGCCGTGCCTTTCCGTGTCACGAAAGGATGTAACGGATCAGGATAACACCAACGCCCAGAACCATCAGGGTGGATGGAACTCCGAAGCGAAGGTACTCCATAAAGCCCAGAGTATACTGTTCCCGCGCCCGCTCCGCCACAATGATGTTGGCAACGGAACCAAGCAGCGTCAAATTACCGGCCACCGTGGTGATGTAGGCCAGAAGCACCCACCCTATTTCTGAATTGCCCAGTTCCCCCAGGTGCGGACCGGTGAAAAGGACCATGGGCACATTGCTGATCAGGTTGGAGCCGACGGTCATGAATGCCGTGAACAGGGCCACTCCCTCGCGGTTGGCAAAAGACATGTGCCGTGCCGACATGGCCCAGTATCGCTCTACCACTCCCGTCTTGGCCAATCCCGCCATGACCATGAACAAGCAGCAAAAGAAGACGAGGAGGGCCCAGTCCACTCGAGCAAAGGTCTCCCGAGGATCCTTTCGTTCCAGGAGCACCAGCACCATCACCCCGGCCAATGCCGTGTATCCCAGGTGAAACCCGGCAAAAAATCCGCCGATCACCCCTGCCGTCACAGGGAGGACGCGATACAAGGCCTGCCGGTTTTCTTTACACGCCACCGTCGTGGGTTGGAACGCTAGTCGGCGCGGAAGCCGTCGGCCGTAATACAGCCAGAGTAGACCGCCGTTCATCAGCAGGCCGACAAGGGCCGGTGGGCCTGCCGCCATCAGAAAACGGGAAAAGGGGATGTGGCTGAGGCTGGCGATAATCATATTCTGAGGGTTTCCCACGAGGGTAGCGGCGCTCCCGATGTTGGCCGAGGTGGCCAGGGCAATCAGGAACGGCCCCAACGGCAGGCCCGTTCGAACGCACAGGGAAACCACCACGGGCGTGAGGAAAATGCAGACCGTGTCGTTCACCAGGAACGCCGAAAGGGTCCCGGAGAGAAGACAGACCGCCCAGAGGAGGGAAACGGGGCGCCTGCACGCCATGAGGACTTTTCCCGCCAGCCATTGGAAAAATCCCGCATCCTCGAGATAAACGGTGAGGACCATGGTGCTGAACAGGAGCAGAATCGTATTGCCGTCAACGACCCGGTAGCTTTCCTCAGGGGTGAGCGCACCCGCAGCGACCATCAGGAAGGCCCCGAGAAGCGCCCCGGCCGGTCTGCCGATGGGAAGAAGGGAGAGGCGTCGGGACGCGATGAGGAGATACGTCAGGATAAAGATGAGGTAGACAAGCGTGTTCATGGGAAAAGGCATTAACCCCGCTGGGGCCTGTCGTGGAACCCGTCCGGGACCTGTTGGAGGGCCCCGGATACAGGTTTATCTCATATCATACGAAAAACGATGCGGGGTTTCCACCCGAAACATGGACGCCTGGTTGGATACGGAGGGGTAAGCCACGCCCCTTATCCGTTTGCTGTCGGATTCTTCTCCGATCGGTTCCTGGCCCTGATCTTCTCGTTGGCGGCCTGGATGGTGGCGCTCAGCTTGTCAATATCCACGGGCTTTTGCAGGTACGCGAATGCACCGAGGGCCATGCAGATCTCCCTGTCTTTCTCGGATCCATGGCCGGTCAGGATGATCACCTCGATTTCCGCCTGGGTTTCCTTCACCTTTCTGAGGACCTCGACGCCGTCAATCCCCGGCATTCGAAGATCGAGAATCATGACCTCCGGCTCGTCCTCCTTAATTAATTCGAGGGCAGATTCACCGTCATAGGCCACTGCCGACCCCACCTCGCGCATCAGGAGCCTCTCGGAAAGGGTTTGAACGAACTCCCGCTCGTCATCCACCAACAGGACCTTGGACGGAACTTCGAAATCGAATTTCCGATAGATATCCGATTGATGGAACCCCGGCCCCACCTTCATTTCCACCTGCTTCACCCCCGGGACCTTAGTGGCGATGGCCTTGAGTTCCTCTTCAAGTCGGCCCAGCATAAGCACGTGTTTGTTGATCGTAATCGCCACCGTTCCATTGGAGGCCTTTACCGACACGTCGTGCCCCTCGTTGGCGAGGGCCACGTCCACGGCGCTGGCCATCTGGAAATCCTTAACCGCCTGCCTGGATCGTTCCGTGGGCATGAGCACGGCCTGGCCGAGGTTGTCGAGGATCAACTTCTCGATCTGGTCCAGGGGGGATTTGTCCATGGGAATGACCATGTCGTACAGAGAGGCATCCCACGGATCTTTGACATCCCGTATCGTCTGGACCCAGTGGGCCAGGTTTTCGTCCAGATGGTGGATCAGTGCCACGGCCTCCGCTTCGGGCACGCCTTGGTCCCGGGTTGCCCCCGTAATTCGAAAGGGCATATCCGCGATCAAGCAGACGCGAAGGACATGGGTGATCTCCGCGGGAACCAGCATGGCCGTCAGTCCCTGCAACAGGGTATCCTGCCGTTCGATCACCTGAGATACCGCGAGTCTCAGGTAGGCAAGGGACCGTTCTTTTTCGTGGGTGAAGCGGTTAAAGACCGATACCCGGTCGGAAAAGGCCCGCTCGATCTTGCTTGTGGACAGACCGGACAGCCGACTCGCCTCGGACAGAATGTCGCCGTCCCGCACCACATGATAGTGGATGGATGTTTCTAATCTCTTGAGGAATGCTTCTTCCCGACAGAAAGCGCCGTTAAAGACTGTAATCATCGCCATGATATCCCCCCTTATTTTAGCACTTATCCCACAGACAGCATGCACGCAGTGAGGGGGCACGTGGCCTCCTCGTTCTTTGAATGGGTCTTTGGATGCACGACCGCAATGGCCCGTTCCATGGTCGGGAAGAGGTGGTCTTCTCCGATCTTTTCCGTAAAATGGGTCCGTTTCATCACCTGCATCACCGACTCGTTGATGCCGCTCATGGAGATATCCATACCCGCGCTCCTTACCCTGTCCACCAAGAGCGACAGGGTCTCTTCTCCGGATGCATCCATGTCATTGATGCCGTTTGAGACCACGATGATGTGTTTGAGGTTCTTTCGATTCCTCATGGTCTCTGTGATCGTGTCTTCCAGAAAGCTCGCATTGGCGAAGAACAGAGGGCCCTCAAAGCGGACCATGGCGATGTACTCGCACTCTTTGAGCCCATGGGTTTCGGCACAGCGCAGGCTCAAGTCCTCGGCCCTGGAGAGGGAGGCCACCTTGGGGCGCATATTTTTGTAAAGAAACACCCCGATGGAGAGGGCCACCCCGATCATGATCCCCTTGTCCAGATGGGGGGCGAAGACCAGCGTCGCAATGAACGAGATGATGGAAATGGCCCCGTCATACCACTGGGCATGCCAGGCGTGAACAAACCCCGAGACGTTGATCAGTCCAATGACGGCCATCATGATGACCGCGGCGAGCACCGACTGAGGGAGGTGATACAGAAGCGGGGTCAGGAACATCAGGACAATGACCACGGCCATGCTCGTGAAAACACTGGAAAGGCCGGTCATGGCGCCGGCTTGAAGGTTGACCGCTGAGCGGGAGAAGGAACCGGAAACGGGGTAGCTCTTTCCGATGGAACCGAGAATATTGCTCAGGCCCTGCCCGATCAGTTCCTGATTGGGATCCAGCCGCTGGCCTGTCTTGGCCGCCATGGCCTTGGCAATGCTGATCGCCTCCATGAAGCCCAGCAGGGCAATGATGGCGGCATACGAAAACAAATGGCCCGCGACCTTGAAATCGACTTTGGGAACGGTAAATGCCGGCAGTCCCTTGGGAATGGTGCCGACCACGGCCCCGCCCCCATAGAGAAGAAGGCTGTCCTCCTTGAGGGGGCTGTTGCCCACCTTCATGTGCCAGACCCTGCCGTCCCCCGTTTCACCCTGGGGTAGCGCATTCCGAAGGTAGAAGGTGGGTCTTCCCTCCGGGCCCGTCACATTGGCGAAAAGCAACGACCGAAGCCTTTCACGTATCGTGGCGGCTTCTTCTTTGGCGCTTTCAATATCGTGGGTCAGCAGGGTGATGGCGTGTTCGGCGTGCAATACCTCTTTTACGTTGTGTTCCTTTTGGGTCTTCTCAAGTACGCCGTAGGCCTTCGTACGCTCGCCGGCCAGATCGCTGGCGGCCCGTACCGCGGTATTGAATGCCCTGATGAGGTCATGCACCTCCTTTGATGCGATATTCGATACCGGAACCCTCGCATTGTGCTCAAACCCGATGGCCCAGGAAATAAAAGTGGTGATGGCCACCGCCACCAGGACATTCGGAATCCTTGGGTTGAGCGCCCTGAGCCCGTACATGATGGCGAAGGCGCCCGCCCCCATGAGCAGGGTCGGCCAGTGGGTGTAATGAAGGGCCGCCACAATCACGTTGTACACCGTTTGGTAATGATGCTCAGCCGTGTCCACGTACACCCCGAACATCTTGGAAAGCTGCGAAGTGGCGATGATCAGGGCCGCCGCATTGGTAAAACCGTTCACCACGGGGTGGGACAGAAAGTTGACGACCACC
>Ga0172371_10005306_pt1 | contig 19159 bp, 31 predicted proteins | sample Lak12m_FD_114543 | JGI IMG/M metagenome (GOLD analysis project Ga0172371, IMG submission 114543) | Freshwater microbial communities from Kabuno Bay, South-Kivu, Congo - kab_022012_12m | ecosystem: Environmental > Aquatic > Freshwater > Lake | place: Democratic Republic of the Congo: South-Kivu...
AAACCCAAAACCTATGATACAGACAAGCAAACAACCATCCTGGACGGATGAAGCAGGAACACAGATCCCCTTTAGCCGTACCACCAATCTGGAACGCCTCAAAGAGCGTAACAGCGCCACCATTATTAAAAAGGCGGTTATCCTGAACCGCGAACTCAAAGAGTTCAAGGATCAGATCCGCCACTTAAGTGCCGAGGTATTCGATATGGCCATGAAATCAAACCATACTGAGAATGCCACCAAGGGCAATTTCACCTGGTACAATTTCGACCGCTCACTCAAGATAGAGGTGTCGATATCGGACCGCATCACCTTTGATGACCTGAACATCAAATCGGCAAAACAACTCTTTGATAAGTTTTTAAATGACTCGATTGATCCCAAAGTCGACTTTATCCGGGAACTGATCAGTGATGCCTTCACGACGTCGCATAACAATCTTGATCCTAAGAAGATCATGGGTCTTCTGAAATACCGCAGCAAGATTACCGATGTACGCTATCAAAACGCCATACGGATTATCGAGCAAGGAATCAGAAAACCAGATTCGAAAACGTATTTCCGCATCTGGCAAAAGAATGAAGAAGGCAAATACGAGAACATTGATTTGAATTTATCGAGTATTTAATCTCCTCCCGGAGAATAGCAAGAGCAGCTGGATCGAATCAGCCTCCGGGAACAAACAAACTCCTTAGCATATGAGTATTTTAAACGCCTATGTTATTCCGGGAATTAGAAAGATTAAAGTGGTTATCCCGATAGAGGATATATCGCAGTTTATTATCGGAAGATTCTTTAAATATACACTTGAAGAGCTGCGCGGTAAATCAAGAAAACAACCGGTACGCCAAGAAAGGCAACTTCTGTCATACCTGCTTTGCCGGTATGGATTTAAACAGCGGAAAGTAGCATTTTTTTTAATTCATAATCATGCAACGGTTGGCCATTCATGTAAAACCGTAATCAATGATATGGTTACGGATAAAGAACTGAAAGAAAGAGTAATCGAGATTCGCTGCAGAATCGCTGAAAAATTCAAATGTCATGAACCAATATCTATACGTCAACAAAACAAGGGAACGCAAGGTTATGATCAGTTATGATGACCTGGGGCTGCTTAGGGGAATTACTATTGACGGAGAGCTTAACATCACTCAGATAAATACGCTGTTTAACCATATTCCATTCCTGGAAGGATCCATACAATCGCTCGCTGATTCCTTGGGTGGAACTGTAATAGTAGTTGAACAGGATCTGAGCTTTGATGTGTTTTGGGACCGTTACGATTATAAGGTCGGCAATAAGGCCAGGGCAAGGAAACTCTGGGATCAACTAAGTAATTCAGACAGGATGCTGGCCATTAGAAAAATACCAGTGTATGATTCTTTCCTGATTGCTAAAAGAAACCAGGATAAGGTCTACCCTGAAACATTTCTAAGCCAAAGGAGATTTGAGAATAATTTTAAATTATAGAGAATTTAAAAACCATGAGAGACTTGTTATTCTGGATCGATCATTTACTGTGGTGCCTTGGTAATCTTTACTTAGGAATATTGAGGTGTGACAGAGAGAAGGTTTCGCAGTTTTGCTATTTTATCCTGATTCACACCTTGTACAGGAGCCATTTGATTGGTTTTGTCAAACTGCCCCGCAAGACCAGGATCAAAAATCATTTCATTTCACTATTTGGAGTTGTCATTACGATATTGATCATAGTGGTGATCCGCTTTATAACATTCCTGTTTTTTTAAAAGATGAATCAATGGAAGAGTTTTTACAAACGCTTCAATTTGTACCGCCATATAAGATATTGAACGGCCGGCGAAGGACTACCCTGCGGCAGTATTGGTATCTGAAAGGAGTCTATTTCATCTGTGAGAACGGCATGGTTATCTATATTGGCATGTCTCAGAGCTGCGTATACAAAGCACTATACCGTCATTTTGAGAGTTGGGATGATCCAAGGATCAAGAGGCAGACTTATACAGACGATCCCTTCAGGTACCAGGTAGCAATCATTCCAAGCGATGATGCCACCCAGCTTGAAAAAGAAATGATCCGGCTTTTCAAGCCACGCGATAACCGGGAGTTTTATGAACAGGATATTCCAGTGCCGGTAATTGAAGAAGTTGATATTCCATTTTGAATGAAAAGTGATGAAACAAAGATTGTGCGAGTTTGCAAGATTCATGACAGGCAGAGACTGGTACGAAGAGGATTATATCAACGCCTGCGGCAGGGAGACTTTCGTATTCTGCTGGATAATGCTGTGGTTTTTAATCATCGGCATTGCTTATACGCTTTTAAGCGGGGAATTATAAAAACTATAAAGAAACTTATGAAAATCTACATCGCATCAAGCTGGAAAAATGTTCACACCGTTGAACTTTTAACCGAGCAGCTTAGGAAAAATGACCATGAGGTCGTTTCATTTGTCGAAAACAATTATTATGAACTCGAAATAGCCAAACGAATGGGATTCGATGAATGGGTGAATTCCAAGGGTGGAGAGCAGGCCTTTAATTTTGACATTATAGGGGCTACACTGAGCGATTTGGTCATTTATATCGCTCCTTCAGGGAAGGATGCCGCAGCCGAAGTCGGCGCTGCTTATGGAGCCGGTGTCCCCGTTATCGGCCTTTATGCCAAGGGAGAGGATTTCGGACTGATGCGAAGGTTGGTGAAGAAATGGTTTGATCACTACCAGGATCTGATTGCTTATGTCAATGAATACGCAACAATTTTAACATTAGGTAATTAAAATTAGAAACATATGAAAAAGATAATAATTACAGCCACACAGGAGATTGAATTCTATGTTGAGACGGAAGTCACAGATGAACAATATGAAATATTAAAAGAATTGGATGGCGATGATGCAACTTATTTTCATAATCGCGAGGCTTGTGAAATTCTCGAGGAATTGATTGATCCAAGGGATGGGTCTTCGAACCACGAATTCCATGAAGTTGATATTACTGAAGATAAATCTAAATAAAAATTGAAAAGATACAAATCAAAAAAAGTTATGGTAGACAATAAAAAATTAGACGTTGACCAAATTGCAGAAATCTATCGCGGCATTCCCAGAGATGAATTTGAGATGGCCTTACAGATGGATTTAATTTTTGAATTTGGGTTGACACGAACATCCGCAGGATGGAAGGAAGATAATACGGAAAAAAGAGAAGAAGCTCTCCGGAAGATCGCGTCAAAAATCCTTACAAGCATAGAAAAAGGATACCTGCTTAATTGGGTTTACCTTGAAAAGAATAAAGACCGGTTGCCTCATTAATTATCCATGCAATGAGACTGGCAATGGAAATACCTGTAAAATATCAAACAAACAATCATTTATTAATTCAAAACACTAATAAACTATGGAAGCATTAAAACTTGATTTTTCAACAGCCAGAAAGCTGTTTAAGGATGTACCCGAATGGTTTAAAGAAGTTCTCTGGAATACCTTCGGGGATGAAATAAAAGGTACAATCTTCGACCGCGTCAAAACCTTCGAGGATGCCTGCAAGGAGATTGGAGTGAAGCCGGAAAGCCTTTTCACCGAAAAAGACACCCTGGATGAAAAGGCCTATAAAAAACTTAAGATTATTATTCAAGTGATCAATGAAGGATGGGAGCCAAATTGGGAGGATACCAATGAAATCAAGTGGTATCCCTGGTTCAAGGCTCGTCCGTCGGGCTTCGGTTTTTCGCTTTCGCTTTGCGATCGCTGGTGCACGTTTACGCATTGCGGTTCTCGCCTTTGCCTTTCTTCTAAAGAGAAAGCTGAATATGTCGGGAAACAATTCGAGGACATCTACAATGATTTTTTAACCATAAACCACCAGTAGTATGAAAAAAGCAAAATTCGATTTCAGTAGCATCAAATCCTTTAAGGATGCATGTAAAAAGGAAGGGATTGATCCCCTACGGCTTCCTGAAGTATCCATGATTGATAAAGGCATGGGTAAGACGCTTATTGCAGCCTATAAACTCTTTATCATCTTCAAGGCCATCAATGACGGCTGGACCCCAGACTGGAATAACAAGAGAGAATATAAATATTTCCCCTGGTTCGAAGTGAAAGCCGATACGGCTCGTCCGTCGGGCTTCGGTTTTTCGGCTTCGAGTTACGTTGGCTGGAACGCGGGTACGGTTTGCGGTTCTCGCCTTTGCACAGATTCAAATGAGAAGGCATTATATATAGCAAAGACATTTAAGGCTGAATATATTGACCTTTTATTGATCCAGCAGTGACACTTCGGGTGGTATATCGCCATGAGCTGCCGGCTCGTCCGTCAGGCTTCAGTTTTTCGAATTCGAATTACGATAACTGGAACACGAATACGAATTGCAGTTCTCACCTATGCTATTTTAAAAGCGATATAGACCTTGCCATCAGCGCAAAAAATCACGAATTCAAATAAAAGAGCGTTGGTACCAAATGAGGGAAGGCGATCTTTTAACCAAGCAAAGTAATGAAACGAATCGGTAATTTATACCAGCAAATTTGCAGCCTCAACAATCTTCGCAAAGCTGATCACATCGCCCAGAAGGGTAAAAGAGATCAGCCCGGTGTCAGGCATCATAACAAGCGTAGGGATACCAACCTTGAATCCTTGCATCAAATGCTTTTAAACAAGACTTATCGCACCTCACCATATACCACTTTTACAATCTTTGAACCCAAAGAAAGATTGATTTCCCGGCTTCCATACTTTCCTGACCGCATCACTCATCACGCAGTCATGAATGTCCTGGAGCCGATCTTTGTCGCCTCCTTTACTTGTGACACATATTCCTGCATCAAGCATCGGGGAATTCATGCAGCAGCAAACGCAGTCAAGAATGCTTTAATAGATATTCATGGAACTCAATATTGCCTGAAACTTGACATTAAGAAATTCTATCCCAGCATCGACCACAATACTCTAAAAGGATTGCTCAGGCATAAATTCAAGGATACCGATATGCTTTGGCTGCTTGATGAGATCATCGACAGCTCGCCGGGTGTCCCCATAGGTAACTACCTCTCGCAGTATTTTGCAAACTTCTACCTTTCCTATTTCGATCATTGGATCAAGGAGGATATGAAAGTAAAATTTTACTTCCGCTACGCGGATGATATCGTAATCTTATCTGACTCAAAGACCGCACTTCATCATCTATTGTCCAAGATCAGATGTTATCTTCAAAACAATCTAAAGCTTGAAATAAAGCAAAATTACCAGGTATTTCCGGTTGATGCCAGGGGAATTGATTTTGTCGGGTACGTGTTTTTCCATACCAATACCCGGATGAGAAAGAGCATTAAAGTGAATTTTGCCAGAATGATTCATCGGCATCTATCCCGTCAGTCGATAGCATCATACAGCGGATGGGCATCTCATTGCAACTCGAAAAACCTATTAAAAAAACTACTTCCATGAATAGCTTTCAGCAGTTTGACATAAAGGTTGTCAATAAAGGATTTGAAGGGGATAAGATTAAAATGTCGCGGATATTGAATAAGGAAATCATCGTTCATGAATTCCGGCTTGAGCAATCAAAGGTAAAGGCCTTTCAGGAAAGAGGATCGGATAAATGTCTGCACCTTCAGATTTCAATTAACGGGGAAAAACATGTTGTCTTTACATCGTCAAGCGGTTTAATCATGGCAATTGAACAAGTGCCGCCGGATGGCTTCCCTTTCAAAACCGTTATAATTCAGGAAAACGACCGATACCGATTCACATAATCATAAAATCATATGAAATTCACAATCAAATCCGGCAAACATTATTCCAGGAACTTTCTTGGAATGCGGCTTCTTTTCGCCAAACGAATCAACTTCTCCTTCCGCATAAGCAGATCGGCCATATATGACCCCAAAACAGTGGTCAATGGATGGAGCAAGGTTTTTGGAATTGCCGAGCCTCTGGGGCACACAAACTCCTGCCGCCTGGTATATGGCTGCTTCACCAAAGATGTCTTAACCGTGGGCATGTATTGCTACGTTCGGGGCAAATCTCCCCAGGAAAATACTGCTCTGAAGCAAACACTTGGAGATATCCTGCCCGACACGTGGTACAACTGCCAGATCGCTCACTTTAACCGTGATAAGGATCATTATTATTATGTTGCAATCTGGGGTAATGGCATAATGCGGTCTTTCGACATGCCATGCAAGCCCTACCGGCTCGGATTAAGATTTCTGCTGCATCCTTATATCGGCGGTCGCTTTACGCTGCAGCAGGACTGCTGTATTGAAATTGCAAAAAATGAACCTAATTAAACGCGGAATTATGGAACAAATGACCACGGGCAGGAACATGGAGCTTGTCATGCTTATGAAAAAGATCGAAATCAGGCTCTCCTGTGAACAGGTAAAATCGTTGGTAATACTCATGACACATTATTCTTATCACCAGCCGATTGTAACCCTGGGAGATAAATCAAACGTATTCCTTATCCAACAAATTTATGAAAAGAAAATAAGGAGATGGCGGCATTCTCTGAAATCTGAATTTAAGTTATCCCTCGATATTGTCCAGGCAACAGCATTATTTCAGATGTTTGCCAGCCTTGGGCTTGCCGATTATCCTTATGAACTTAATCTGTGCAATTATATAACCGGCGAAATCAACCATCAGACCATCTAATAAAAATTGATAATTTTACATTAAACAAAAAACCATGAAAAAATTAGCCTTAACCATCTGCCTTATCGTCATTGCAATCACTACAAGATCACAGGCAGTACTGGAACATACCTATCAGAATGAAGATATTTATTACGGATGGGTATTGCCGAGCCCTGGGGACATCGCAATAGCTGCCGGCTGGTATTTGGATGCTTTAAGAAGGATGTGCTCACCGTGGGCATGTATTGTTACGTGTGAGGCGTTTCTCCGCAGGAGAATGCAAAACTAAAGCAGTCGCTTGGAGAGATCCTGCCTGATACCTGGTACAATTGCAAATTAGGGCATTATAAACAAGGGGATAATCATTATTATTATGTAGCTGTTTCGGGTAACGGGATCATGCGCTCGTATGACATACCCTGTAAGCCTTACCGGTTTCCAGTCCGGATTCTTTTACATCCTTATATATGAGGACGCTTTACACTTGAGAAAGAGGTTGTTATTGAAATTGAGAAGTGTTAAGTAAATTTGACACCAATTAGTATAAACTTAAAATCAAATGTTATGAAAACTTTTACCATCCTTTTATCTCTTTTAATATTACTTGGATGTCAAAATGAATCTGAAAGACTTAAAAGTGAACACATAGCGGATAGTATATTGGAAAAAGCGAAAAAAGATCATGCTACCTCTCAGAGGCAGGCAATAGCAAAACGACAAAATATGCTTCAACACAATATCCTGGGAGAAATTAATTTTCTAAAAGCTGGTTATCCTGAAATCCCTTACGATCAAGGGGCTGATCAATTAAACCGATCATTGGTAATCTTTGATGACTGGGCAAGCCTAATGAACGAAGCCGATACATCCAAAAACGATATTATTCTTGAATTGAGCAATAAATTAATGCGGTTAGCCTCTAAAGTACAAAATACTGAGTTCCCGAAAATGAGAACCGGATATATGAAATTAATGGCTCAAAAAATGTGGGAAAATGATATTTATGCAAGTTGCACCGGGCCGAGAAATACAATTTTAAACATTTCCGGAGGTTTTTTTGCTGCGAATATAAATATTATGGATTATCAAAGCACCATCCGTGATATTGTAGTGAGTCTCAGATATAAAGAGGTGCGATATCGCTGGTATAAAGGCGCGAATGAATTTACATATTACAAACTGAATGTTCCGGCAGATAATGAAATTGTACGGATTGCACATTAATGTTAATACACAGGTTAAAAATTTTTATCGCTCCTTGACATTTTAGACTTTTTCTATTGTATATTTGCCCCGCAACACGTTTTCAAAATGGGGTCAAATCCAACAGCAGAACAGGAACAGACCGGCATACGGGTGCAAGTCCCGAGCTCGCTTCATGGCCCCGCCACGAAGACGTGTTGCAGTGACCGGTCTTTTGTATTAATTCAAAATCACTTTTATTATGCAACACGTAAAAGAGCAAAACGGCAATACATTGCCGATGGAGTTTAAATTTAACTCCTCAGAAAGACCCATTCGGGTCGAAATCATCAGTGATCAACCCTGGTTTGTAGTAAAAGATGTTTGTGTGGCTCTAAGTATTTCAAATTATCGAGATGCAATCCGCAATCTGGATGAGGATGAGAAGCTGGTGTCGGAGATTCCGACATCAGGTCAACGGCGTCGGATGTTATTTATTAATGAATCCGGCATTTACTCTTTGATCTTTCGCAGCAACAAACCGGAGGCACGACCGTTCCGTAAGTGGATCACCAATGAGGTTTTACCGGCAATCAGAAAGACAGGATCCTACTCACTGGGTGATTCATCTTCCAGAGGCCAGCAGGATATCGCAAATCTGATCTTAAAAGCAAGCGATATTGCCGGCACTCAGCGTATGCTTGCAAAATACCTGGATGTTTCGGAAAGCGTTCTGACGGATATTCGCAACAGGCCCTGGAAGATCTCCCGGACACTCACCATGCGCATCGAAGCAGGCTGCCGGGATGTGATTAAGCTCGGCGAAGTTCCCGAAGCTGCGCTGCGAAGTCTCAACACCAAGGACTTAACCCGTATGTGGTTTGACATTACACTGATCGAAAGCTACGAGGTTCGCAAGCGGATCAGCGTGCGCATGAGAAAGATCATTAACCGGGAGGTAACGGCTACCCACCTGGAGAAAGGAGTCAGGGCATGAGCGTATGGAATATTGATCCGGTTATAGAGATATTCAATGATGTGATTTCGCCGGATCACCTTGAAAAGATCATCGATGATCTGATCCAGGACTACATTTTTGCGATTTTAAGCAACGAAAACACCGAGGAAGATAAGCCAAGGGTGCTTTCCCAGTTTGAGGAGTTATACAGATTGAGGGATGCCCTGCACCAATGCAGGAAGATCAGTGACTAAATAAAAAAGCCCCTCGCAGGGGCTTTTTTATTATGGCCCACCAAGTATTTTATCAATCCCGCTGATCATTTCCTTTTCAATCTTTTCATCAAGGTCAGCAGAATGACCAATGAACTTACGCTGAGGGATCACAGTATGATGCCCCCTGCCGGCATTTGTTGTTCCTTCATTATGGGCAGAGGCATAAGGTTTATCATTAGTAATAATCACCTCTCCGGGATTCTTTTCGTATTCTATTGCCTCTTTCAGCTCGCCGGTATCTCCCGAGAGGATCTTGCGGGTTGCCCTGGCTCCCCGGACCCTGGGATCCATACGCCGCTTTACCTCTTTCCAGGGCTGTTTGCTTTTATCTACAAAACCCTCCTTATCGAAATTCTCTTTAAAGTGGTTCACTGCCTCGGTGCCGACAATATCCGGAAGCGTGTTCTGAATGAATGAATTGATCTCAGAAGCGCTACGTGCAAGCATCTGTTCAAACTGTCTGGGCGTCATGTGAACTTTACGAATTTTATAACGAAGCTGGTGCGAATAATAAAAGCATCGAAAACTATTGACATTTCTGAAATTTTGTTTACCTTTGTAATCACAGAAGAGTGATAAGAGATTCTGAGTTGGATTGCAAATCCTTCGTCGCGGGCTTTTATCACTCTTTTATTTTATCAACAATAGAATAGAAAACAATTCGCCTTTCCTTCAAAGTTTCCTTTAGAACAATCCAAGAGGTTTCATTATTAATAGTGATCCTGAAATAATGGAAGATAAAGTTTTCATTCCCTCCGGTATCGGTTGCTGATTTCACATAAACGGCCGCACTTAAAAGCTCTTCAATGTTTCTGATCGCTTCATTTTTTATGGCTAAATAACGATGTGGCTGGTCCAAGGCTTTTTTAATCCCCTTCAGCGTGAAAGACACTTTTCTTTGCTGATCATTAATGCTCACCGTTATGATATGGCTCAGAAGACTTGATTTTGCCCAGGTTCTTATTGATTCTCTTTGAGAATTCAGATCGGGTCCTTGCGCTACCTTCGACGGAAGAGCAAACCGGGCTATCTCCTTTCTTAATAATGGATCTGTCAGTTTGTAATAGGGATGCTGTTGAAGGTTAATAAAACTTGCCGTTTTTGCCGGATTGTTGCGGAAGACGGGGGAGATATCGGGCAGGGCATCCGGGGGATCAACCACGTCACTCTTTGTTGCCCTGACTGAACATTTGCAGTTCCAGTCGCTTGGGGGCAGATAAAGGCTCCAGAAGGGATCATCGATCGGTTTGATAGTACCCCACAGCGCCTTATGAGAATCACGAGGGCTGGCACTCGTTGAAGGCATATACTCCAGGTTGGGATATATATCTTTGGTTGACTGGAAATGCTTGTAATTTGCAGCCATACGGGCAGAGCGGACAGCGGTATTATACTCGGTCTGCAGCCAGGTCTTATTATAACCTTCAGAAATCTTCAGTGCCTCGCGCTTGAATTCGGAGAAGCTTCTTAAGGTGCCCTTTTCGTTTATCAGTAGCGAAGCAATCTCCTTACCCTGGATGTGATTTTTAAAGGCGGCAAATACCCTGGCATTGGTTTTGAACTCCTGGATAAAAGCAGCATTTGTTTTACCAAACTCGACACCAACTTTATTAAAGGTCTTGGTGATTGCCTGTTGAAGCGGTCTGTTGGTAATCTCAAAAAGATTACTGTCCACAAGATCCTGCTTCCCACCATATTTCTTATAAATGTTTTTAAGAGCCCGGTTAAACAGAAGATTAATATCGATAAGCCTCTCTACCGGTTCCTCTCCTGCGGCAAGGTTCAAAATAAAAGAGGAAGAGCAGCCACAGGAGCAGCCCTCGGGGTGACCACCGTAATAAAGCCTTCTAATGTCAAGGGCGAGCTTGCTGGCCGGCAAATCGCCTCTCAGTGGAAAAAACTCAGCGACGCAGGATCTCCCCCCGGGAGCGGATTCTTCTTTGGAGCGGTTTTATCCAGGATCACGTTATAGGTCTTTTCAATATAATCCGGATCCAGACTGAAACCCATACGGCTGACCGCTTCATCGGTCTTTGTACGATTCTCTATTGAAAGCTGCGAGTTGGCTACTATATCAAGGTAATACCCTTCCGGAATATCGTAGCCAAGGTTTCGCATAACTTTAATGAAATCCGTATTAAACCAGTCGCCGATATCTGTGATATCCTCATCGGTAATCTCTTCCTGTGTACGTTCATGAGTCTCACTCTGTGCCCTTGAGGATCCGGGAAGGGAGGTCATCGTCTGGCCATTCACCGCGATAGCGATCTCCTCATTAACTGCCTTGCGCTTTTCGTTAAAGACCCTGAATGAATCCGGTTGCTTGTTTTCCTTGATATCGATCTCATCACCCATTTGAAGGACCGCATAACAGGATTGACCCATAGATTCCATCCAACCGGCAAGATCATCCATATGTTTTTGCGACTGATTAGCGGTCTTGGCAATACGAAGTGGAAGACCAAAGATCTGTTCAAACTCATCCCAGGAGGCCCAGGAGTGACGCTTTAGGATCGTAAGAGGCGCAATACGCTCAAGCATGCCAACGGCATCATCCTCAAGCTGCATATAAATAAGGAAATTGGGATACTCCCCATAAATCAGACCATCATAATAGTTTGTATAGTTTTTCAGCAAAACCCCACGCTCAGGGATGACATGCTCCCGGTCAATCTTCATGGTAGAGATGATATTTCCCGGTTCCCACCGGTTGATATAAACCATCGAATAACCGAAAAATTTTGAATAGATGGCCTGCTGGACCATGTTACGGAACCAGCGTTTGCGGATGAACTTTGAACGCTCCTCGTCGATTACTGCGTTCTTATCCTTCAACAGGAACTGCTTGTTAGAAACGCGCAGTATACGATTGTTGATCTGCCGGAAAAGCATATTATCGAGCATCGAATCCTGGTAAAGCTGCTGCAATGCAAAGGTATAGGGATTCCAGGGATGGCGACGGGTTTCCCGTGCGGTTTTCCAGTCATCGAGTTCCTTGCGGTAAAGGCTCTGAAGAGTCTTGAACCAGTCCATGATAATTGCGCTCGGTGCAAAAGGCTCCTTTTTTAAAGGATCCTCTTTAGGCAGGGGAGGCTCCTTGGCAGGAGCATATTTCAGATTGTAACGTTTCTCCAGGAACGTATCAATTCTTTTTATGATTGGATTTCTCATATCAATAATTGGTTGAATATTTTGAACCACCTCCAAATCTCACCTGAAGGTCATCCTGGCTGCTATCGGAGGATGAAAGAGACGGGAGGGTTGGAATAAAAAGCTTACCAGTATTGAGCTGTTCAAGCCAGAGCATTGCCTCCTCATAACGTTTGGCAGTTGCCTCGTTGATCTGTTTTGAATAGCGCATATATACCTCATAGATCACAATGCCCTTAAGGTGTTTCAGTACCGTGGCATTGCGCTGATTCCCTTCTTTTGAGAAGATATCCTCTGCGTCATAATTGCGGGAGAGATAAGACTTCATCACATCTATGCTTTCGGTAATGATTTGCTTTGTGATCAAGTCCGGATCCGGGGGATTCTCCCCGGGGTCCTGCGGTGGCGGATAAACCTCATCCGGATTTGTGATCAGACGTACGATATTAAGATCACCAACTGTCTTAAGCTCTTCTACTTCAAGGAATGCCATGACTTTTTATGTTTGGAGTTTCATAAATTGCTATCTCTGCTAATTTTGCATAATCGAAATCTTTTCGAAGGATATGACGCTCCTTCATGCGCTTGATACCTTGCCGGTGTGTGACAATCAGCTTGCCGTATATTTTTATAACATAATACTTGCGGCCGGTAGCCCGGTGAAGCATATTCGCCTCGTTTTTTTTCATCCATAGAACAAACAAGAACCAGTAGACAATCATCGTTTAGTATCCTTTGCGTTTATGTTTTCCGATTATCGGCTTTGATCCCCCGTCACCGGAGGCTGTATAAGCCAGCTTTGTCATAAGCCTTACTGCAGCTTCAAGCGTATCGGGAAAATCATCATGAGTCTTACTGCCTTTCTCAAACGAGAGGATCTGCTGCTCACCAGTCTTGTAATCCTCCAAGTTTTTCAGATGCTCGGCAAATGAGAGCGTCTTGTTAAAAAAGACATTGGTGAGCGTTGCCTCGATCCGCAGGAACTTATCGGCCATCGTCGTGCGGTCAGGAATGGGAAGTTCGAAGATCTTCTGACGAAATGCCTCCTGTTGGAATACCGGAGAGAAGACTTCCTCCTGTGCGGCCGTGGCATCATAAAAAAACATTGCTCCGGCACCTTCGCTGCGGATTCGGCGCACAAGGTTAAAATGGTATTTTGCCGCATCGGCGATATCACACTGGCGGCAGAATACATCCAGAACGATAAGTCCCTGCTCGTCAAATCCAACAAGAGCCATCGCCTTAAAGTCCCCTTCCTTTTTATATGACAAATCCCAATGTCCCAACAGAACCGGATAGCCGGATAGTTTCCTTGCCTTGCGGAACCTAATCCATTCCGCCTTAAAAAGCTTTCCTTCCTCGATGGGATTATTCATGAATTCTCTCTGGAACTGAAAATAATCCCAATCGGAGCGGATAACCCTTATATCTTCTCTCGTGAACCTTTCACCCCACGACGGATTACCCTTTTCATCCACAAGGTTGACAAGAAATACCGTTGCAAATTCACTCTTTAGCTTCATAATTCCAGCTTCTTCTTTGTCAGTAGATAATTAATCACCCCGGTCTTTGTCACATAGTTATTCGAGATGATCATCCTCTTGGAATGTTTCCCGAAAGCTCCGGCAAGGTCTCCGAGGATCTTCTCCCCGCGTTCTTTCACAATCGTGGGATTCTGTGCAATTTTCCGGTCCTCGATATCATCCACGCTTGCAAGGTCGATACGGTTGGCGTAATGGCGCAGGCCCCTGAAGGGCTGATCTATACCAAGGGCAATAAAATAGCATTTATCTTGTGTCTCAAACATCCCGTCTGCCCAGTTTCCATAACTGATCTGAGTTCCAAAATCACGGATAATGCGCTGATTCGACTCAAGCTGTACCTGAATATCTGCCAGCAGCATTTTGGCCCGGATCTCGTTGATTCCAACCACCACGAAGAATTTTATAATACCGGCTTGTTTAAGAGCAAGTACATTGCCCACATTGGAGTGTATTGATTTTGCACCACCCCGGAAAATAATGCGAAACTGCGTCAGAACGGGTCTTCGGTAAATCTCTTCGTAACTTCGCAGATGGTACCAGGCGCACTCGGAATCCGCCAGAGGAATGGGAGTATCCTTACCCAAATAATAATTAAAAAACCTGCCATAATTCTCCGGTCTTAGCAGGAACGACCGGCGAAGCTCACGAACCTCGTCTGTCTCGGGCAGGATATTTTCAAGCGTGGCCCGGTGGATGAAGGCGCTCTGGGCCTTAAACTTCTCAAGAGCCTGCGTATATTCCTTCTTATTCATTATTAAGAACCTGCATAGTTATTTGTGAAAGGACCCTATCCATCTTTGACCGTACATTACGTAGTGCGGTCAAAGCTTCCTCTCTGGGCTGTCCCGCCTCGCAGTGTTGTATATCCTTTAAGAATTCATCCGTGAGAAGCTCAAAGGCTTCGTACATGTATGTCAGCACCTTTCGCTTATCGGAAAGCTTCTCAAATGCTGCTGCATATTTTGCGGCCTGGTCCGGCTTGATGGAAGGTATCTTACCCTGCTTCAGATCTGCAAAGCTCTGCAGGATGGTGTTACGGATTTCCGAAAGGGCAATAAAACTTGCTTGTTTAGCCGATTCCCAGCAGTCCTGCCTTGCCCATTTTTTCACTGTCAGCTGTGAAACAGAAAGAATCTCGGCGATTACATCATCGACAAAGCCTTTGATGAAAAGGTCCTTGCCGTGTTGCCTTTTCTGATCGACCAGAGCTTTTGAATATTTGGCCATCCCTTTTTTACACAAATATTCAAACAAGGGAGCTTAAGAGCAAAAACTATTTCCGTAGATGATGAAATTCCAGCAATGAGTGTCAGAATTCTGACAACTACGTATTTGCAATTTGCAACAGTGTTATCAATCAATAATATTTGTGGTTCATTTTTCATGAAATGGCTGCTGAATTAGACTTCCAGATTTCAGATAATTCTTTGAACCGATTAGGCTTCCGCATTTTTACACAGGGTATAAGAACCGAGAGTTTTGAGCGCAATCCGGTTGTCCTGTATGATCATAAGGGGGCCATCATGAGTATCGGCAAGTGGAAAAACCTTACAAAGAACGGCGACAAATTTAACGGAACCTGTCAGTTCGACGAGGAAGATGAATTTGCCATGAAGCTTTACAAAAAATACAAAAACGGATACATGTCGGGAGTATCCCTCTCGGTTGATCCTCTTGTAGAAAGTGAAGATCCGGCAGATATGCTTGCTGGTCAGGAGCTTCCAACGGTAAAAGAAAGCGAGCTGCTTGAAATCTCTCTCTGCAACGTTCCGGGCAATCGCAATTCGGTCAAGCTTATCCATGAAGGAAAGCCGGTTCAGCTGTCAGTAATTCAGAAAACACAACAAATCAAAAAAATGGGAAAAGATGAAAAAACTGTTGAGCAGTTGACCAATGAGAATACTGCTCTTCGCAAGGACAGGGCAAAGGAACTCGTGTCCCTCCATGTCGAAAGAGGTGCAATCACACCCGAAGAATCGACCTTTTTTGAAAAAAATGCCGAGGAAAACTACGAGGAAACCAAACGGGTACTCTCTCTCCGCAAGGGACAAAAGGCAGATGACAATGCGAGGGATCAACTCGCAACGCAGCTCATAGAGCTTCACTTCAAGCGTGGTGCGATCCAGGAAGGGGAAAAAGACTTTTATAAGAAAGCAGCTATGACCGATTACGAAGGGACCAAGAAGGTTCTGGAACTACGCAAAGGCACCGAGGTGATCGAAAGGCATCTTGCAGGCATGCAGGGCGCTGTGGCGGATAACAAGAATGAGGATGGGAGCGACAGGTCAAAATGGAAGTACATGGACTACTACAAAAATGACCTTCCGGGCTTAAAGAAAATGAAGCTGGAAAAACCTGAAGAATACAAAAAGCTATTAGAGGCTCACCGTCGCGAGATCTCTGGTCAAGGCAAGTACATCCTCGAGGACGAGGATGAAAGTTAAATCCGAAGCCAGCGAAGTCGCCTGCGAAGAAAAATTCAAAGTAAGAATATTATTCAAAAATCAAAAACCGGAAAAAAGATGAAACCTTTCAAAATTTTCTGCCTCACGATATCGATCATGCTTATCTGTGCAATGCAGGGACAGGGGCAGAGCCTGCAGTACAACGTTGCCAACTCAAAGCATACCGCATACGATTCTCTGAAAAATGCTGATACCGGGATTTATTCAAAGCAGGTACCCGGACTGTATTATGTGAGTGTTTTTGCCAAATACACTTACATAACCGGAGCGACGGATACCTGTACCTGCACCTTGCAGGAATCCTGGGACAACGTAAACTGGTCGGCTGTCTCCGGGGCAACCGTTAAAGTCTTCAAAGCCGCGTCAGAAAATTTCAACTGGGGAGGCAGTGGGGCAACGATACTGTGGACATCTCCTTATTCGAGGCTGTACTGCCTAAAGAAAAACACCGGCAACGTACGGCTTGCGGTAAAGTTCCAGTTCAAGAAGTAAAGTAAAATCAAAAATCAATAAACAAACAAATGAAAAGAACATTTGCAATCAGCCTTATTATGAGCCTGTTATTTTCGGCTCTCATAGGCACTATCTTCGGGCCCGTTATCGGAGCTTTAAGCTTTGCCTCCAGCCTTATACCAAAAGGGAAAAGCGTTGCCATGATGGGGCTTCAGCGGGAAGTCTGGCTGCCTTCGCTGCAGGAGAAATACGAACAGAAACGTGACTGGATGAACGAACTGAGCGATCTGAGCCAGTTTGTTGATGAAAGCCAGATCATTCACTTTGCTGAAATCGGTGATTATCCCACCGTTTATAAGAACCGCAATGATGATATAGATGCGGTAGAGCCGACCGAGACTCCGGGAGATGTTGAGCTTGACACCTACGATTCTCAGAATTACAAGATCCGTAAAATCGGGCTTTATGGCATTCCCTATGCAAAGGTCGAAGCCTATACCCGTCAGAGTGCCACAGCCATCCGTCTGAAAGAGGCAAAGGCAACCGCCTGGGCGATTACGCCCAATGTGGATAGCGAGGCAGGAAAGAAAGTCATCCTGGCAACCAGCGGTGTGGACCTTGGAACGGGTTATCTCTCAATTAGGATTGAGGATATTCAAAAGCTTGCCCGCTCCTGTGACAACCTTAAATTTCCTGAAGCAGAAACCGGGCGCTGTCTTGTGTTAACATCGAACATGTGGTGGGAGCTGGTTATGAGCAACGAAATCCTGAAAGCTCAGATCGGATTCCGTCAAGAGCCCGGAACGATCCAGGTAACCGGTTCAAAGAATGTAGATGTTGTCTACTATTATGGATTCAAGATCTTCCGCTATGATGCCGAAGTCGGATTTGACATGGATGCCAATGCGAAAGCAGCCGAAGGCACTGTCATAGCTGGTAATGTCGTACCACTGAGTTTTGCATTCTTCAGCCGGGAGGCGTGGAAGGGTGAAGGCGTCTGGTCCATGTTTGATAAGCCTATTCAGACAAATACCAGTGGCAGGGCTTATGAATTCGGATTCCAGCACCGCTTTAAAGCCGGTCTGATGCGAACCGCTTACAAGTATTCAGCAGGCATCTATTCTCCAATAGCTTAACCGAGAAATCAGTGAGAAGGCAGGTTTACGAAGCGGTGAGGGATAAGATATCTCAGACGATGTCCTGGGTTAAGTGGATTGACCTTCAGAAGGGACAATTCAATAACCTCAAAGAAGATTATCCATTGCCATTACCCTGCATTCTTGTTGAAATATCACATATAATGTGGGAGACTTTTGCTCAAAACAGACAGATGGGTAAGACTATCATTTCGGTTTATATCTTTAACCAGGTGATTGGAGAAACCTTGAAAAACTCGGAGCAGGAGTCGACCTCATTAAAAGCGCTTGACAAGATCGATGAAGTATTTCAGAAGCTTTCTGATCTGGCAGTTGCAAACCTATTCAAAAGGCTTGTACGCGTCTCCGATCACGTCGTATCCTATCTGCCCGGAGTGATTGTTCACCGCATGGATTTCCAGACCACATTATTCGATCAGATCTGGCCGCAGACAGCCCCGATACCTCCTGCAAATATAACGGTGGAACTCACCCATGACAACCCAGCAGAAGAATAAGATCAGCGTCATCTTAACGGTCATCACATCGACTGGTATTCTTTCGATGTGCGTTTACGGATTCATCGCTTATGGTAGAATGACCACAAAGCTTGAGGATCTTGAGAAGAACCAAATCGATCACAAAGCAATCATGTACAATCTCGATGAAAAAAAGGCTGACAAAGAAGATGTAACAAAGATGTGGGAGGATGTAAAGTATATCCGCACGCGTGTAGACCAGATGAATTCAAAGGATAAAGGGAAATGACAGAGCGGTTTCAAAAATGCTTACAGGTGATCCTTCGCAATGAAGGAGGCTTTGTCAATGACAAGGATGATCCGGGAGGAGCAACAAACCTTGGGATTTCTCTGCGTTTTCTTTCATCAACAGGCGATATTGATCATGACGGCCGGCTGGATTTCGATCTTGACGGTGACGGGGATATCGACATCATGGATATCCGGATGATGAACCCCCAGGCTGCGGCCAAGGCCTATCATGACTATTTCTGGTCGCCGCTATGCCTTGATGAACTCAACAATGAGCAGCTTGCTTTACAGGTATTCGATACCGCGGTCAATTGTTCCAACAAAACCGCAGTAAAACTTCTTCAAAGGGTGTGTGGAGCTAAAATTGACGGGATTATCGGTAGCGAGACCATCTCCAAGGCAAACACATTCCTTGACAATATTACTCGCAGATATTCTGATGCCCGAAAAAGATGGTATTTGGATTTGATAAAACATCATCCTCACCTGGTAAAATTCAAGGCTGGATGGATGAACAGGGTTAACAATACATACCAAAAAGCATGTCAATTTTCGATAAAATAGTAAGTCTTTTTAGTGGCAGACTTATCGGCCAGGTCTCAG
>Ga0172371_10005308_pt1 | contig 19156 bp, 13 predicted proteins | sample Lak12m_FD_114543 | JGI IMG/M metagenome (GOLD analysis project Ga0172371, IMG submission 114543) | Freshwater microbial communities from Kabuno Bay, South-Kivu, Congo - kab_022012_12m | ecosystem: Environmental > Aquatic > Freshwater > Lake | place: Democratic Republic of the Congo: South-Kivu...
GTGGGCATGTCGGCCGCCGTCGGCATCCGGCCGGATTGTCCGGCCAGGTAGGCGACGAGAATGGCCGGGACGAACATCCCGATCATCGCCCCGGTGAAAAAGATCCCCCATTGGTCGATCTTCAGATACCGCCACCACCGTTTCCAGAGCCCGGCGTTCCGCTCGGTTTCCCGGAACGTCACGCCGACCGGCAGGATCTCCCGCTTCCCGCCGCCGATCATCCCGGAAATAAAGCCGACCTTGGAGCCCATGCCGTAGCCGTGATCGCGGTAATAATTGATCAGCATGAAATTGAATCCGGCCCCGAATCCGGTGTAGCCGACGATGGCCCCGAGCAAGGTCATGTCCATTCCCTTGGGGACGGCGGCCGGGATGACGGCCGAGGCCAAGGCCCGGCCCCAGAACGGGGCGGGAACGACGAGAACGGCCATGACGATGACGAAAAGGAGAATGACGTAAACGGCGAAGGCGTTGAAATGTTCCAACGTACGGGAAATCTTCGAGCCGAAAAGAAACAGGCCGAGGGAAAGGACCATGAGCGCGACGCCGATGAGGCGGACGGTCTCGACCTGGTTTCGCGGGTCCGCCAGATTCATGTTGGGCGGTCCGCCCTTGAATACGGCAAACAGGCTCTGGCCGGCGGCTGAAGCCCAGCCGCCCCAGATCCAGCCGAGAAAAATGAAGGTCAGGGTCAGGGGGATCCACAAGCGCCGCCCCGGCGGCGTGCGGGCGAAAGCGACGGCCGGGACTTCGCCGGTGGCCAGGGTGAACCGGCCGGCTTCGAGGTTATAAAACGTCTGCAGGACGGCCGATACGGTGATGAACCAGCCGAGGCCCATGAAGCCGTATTTGCCGAAAGCCAGCGGGCCGAGGAGCCATTCGCCCGAACCCAGGGCCGCTCCGAGGGCGATCAAGCTGGGGCCGAGGACCAGCCGGACGATCTGGGAAAAACCGATCCGTGGAACGTTGAAAACGTCTTCCGGCAGGGGAAGGTCATCCACTCCCAGAGGCGGCCGGCTGACGCCGAGGGGCCATTGTTCTTTGGGGTCGTTTTTCCGGGTGGGCTTTTCCGAAATCGGGATCGCCATGCGAGCCGATTATATCCGCGGAAGGCGGCCGGCTCAATACCTGATCATCAATTCGAAACGGATCCAGGCATAGCTTTGGGCGCCGGAGAAATAAAAATTCCCGGGGAGGAATTCCTCCCAGATGAAATGGCCCTGGAGATGGCGGTTGATCTCGTAGGTCAGCTTCAGGATGCCCAGGTCGCCGCGGGTCTTTCCGGAACCGCTCCAGAGGCCGGAAGCCGCGGTCCGTTCCGCCGCGCCGAGATGATGCCAGGTCAGGTTCAGCTTGACGGCCGGGGCCAGGGCGAAATTCAGCCCTCCGTAGAGGGAAGTCAGATTGCTCCAATACGCGACCCGCGTTTCCCTGGCCAGAAGGTAGATGAGCGATTCGCTCCATTTCGGCCAGCGGGCGAAAGCCGGATCCCATCCCTCGTCTTTATCGGCGGTGGCGAGGTCGTCGCCGCTGAGGGCGATCGCCCCCAATGTTACCGTCGCCGGGAGGGCTCCCGTCGCGCCCGTCGCGTAATCCAGATGGAAATATCCGCCGGCGCCCGTTTTTCGTTCGGCCGCCTGCTTGCCGAATTGGACGGCCCCTTCGGCCGTCAGGGAAAGGCGGGACGTCAGAGGCGTTTGGAAGCGCCCGCCCGCCGTCTGGAAGCCCGCGCCGGGCATCGGCCCGTAGTTCTCGCGGTTGTACCGGAAAAGATACGCCTCGATTTTCGATTTTCCGACCGTCCCGTTGTGATAAAGACCGAAGCCTTCTTCCTCCTGTTCGACCATGACCTGCCCGACGTCGTTGAGGCGCGGCAGATATTTGTCGGTGCGCGGCTGCCGGACATAGAAGGCGGTGAGGGTCTGCGAAGGATCGATGAGGATGTCGGCCCGCGCCCCATTGAAGTAAGCCGTGCGCGAACCGTCTCCCGGCCCGCCGTCGAAAATCAGGAACCCTTCCCCGAGCTGCAGGTCCTGGCGGCCGAGGGTCAGGACGACCGGCAAATCCGCCGGCCGCGCCCATTTGACATAGAGATTATCGAAAATGACCTCGTTGAGGCTGTAATTTGTCTTGAGCTTCGGATCGGATTTGGGCCAGAGATAATATTTCGATTCGTTGGTCAGGCGGAGGCTGAATTCGATGTTTTTCGCCGGCGTCCAGCCCACGGAGAAGCTCGTTCTCATCCTCAGGTAGGAGGTCGCGTCGGACTTCGATTCATCCAGGGACATCGCGTTGTCCCAGCTTTCCTGCCGGAGGCGCTCGGTGAAGGAGAATTTCCAGGGGGACGGAGAGGACGAATTTTGCGGGGTATCCGCGGCCGCCGATATCGGCGGAACCGTCAGAAGGAAAAAGGTGATGACGAGAATCAATTTTCGCATGCGCGCCTCTCCGTGTTTCTCCGTTCCGGCCTTCTTCAAAACGCCCAAACCAGACACATGACGGCGCAGACGGCGGTGATGAGGAGCGAGATGACGAACGTCGTCCGGAGGACCTGGCCTTCCTCGCCGATGCGGTCGATGCTGGCCGCGGCGTTCTGGAGCTTGGCCGGGGAGATGACGCTGGCCAGTCCGCCGCCGATGCCGGAGGCGGCGGCGATGAGGACGCCCGCGGCCCCGATCTTCTCCGCGGTCGAGAGATGAAGCTTGGTCAACATGGCGATGGCCGAGGTCTCGGAGCCGCTGATGAAGCCGCCCAGCAATCCGAGGAATGGGGCGATGAGCGGATAGAGCTTGTCGAACGCCTGGGCGGAGGCCGTGGCCAGGACGAACACCATGTTGTGGCCGGGATCGGCCAGGGACCAGTCCAGGCCCTTCCCCGAATGGTTGATGATATAGGCGATGGCGAAAAAAATGGCCGAGGCCAACATGGGACGGGGAGCCCGCTTCAACCACTTTCTCCGGACGGCGGCCATCTGTTCCTTCGTCGGTTTGAGGAACGGCAGGGCCAGGAGCGTGCTGGCGAGAATCCAGAAGTAGGCCTGCCAGAGGACTCTCATTTTTTCCGGGGCGTCCGGAATGATCCGGACGGGCATGGCCAGCTTATTGAACAGGAGATTGAAAAACGGCAGCGCGGGCGTGTTGATCAGGACGGCGAAAAACGTGAGGATGATCCAGGGGGACAGGGCCCGGCCGAGGGCCATCTTTTTTTCCGCGGCCAGGTCGGCCTCGGAGAGCGCCGCGCGGTCCCACAGGGGTTTGCGGGCGATGAGGAGATAAAGAAACATGACCAGGACGACGCCGATGCCCGCGGCCACGCCGGTCAGGGTCACCATGTGGGCCTTGTTCATCCCGATGGCGATCGAGCCCGCGGTCAGGCCGGCCAGGATGGCCGGGAAAAAGCCCTTGAACAGCATCTTGAGGCCGCCGGCGATCCAGAGCATGCCCAGGGCGATGCACGACGTGATGACGGGCATGAAGCGGGCGAAATAGCCGCCGACTTGCTCGACCGGAAGGTTGACGAAGTTGGCGAAGACGACGACCGGAATCCCGAGGAGGGCGTACGTGCACAAGGCGTCATATCCGAGCGAAGGCAGGGCGATGGCGACATAGGACGTGTATCCCAGACCGAGCATGATCGGCGGCAGGATCGAAACCGGCGTCGCTCCCATGGCGGCCAGCAGCGTACCGAATCCGACGTTGATGATCATGATCTGGATGATCTTGTCCTTGGGGGCCACGGTCTTGATCAGGGCGACGACCCGGGCGATGGCCCCGGTTTCCAGCATGACCGTGATCTGGTAGATCGAGGTGCCGACCATGATCGTGATCGGAAACGAGGCGAGAAATCCGCCCAAGCTGGCTTTGAGGACGATGAAGAGCGGAGTGCGGAAATACAGCCAGGCGGCGATGGCGGCCACCAGCCAGCCGGCCAGGCCGGCCGCATCGGCGGGCGTTTTTTTCCAAATGAGGAGGGCCAGGACGACAATGACGGGAAGAAGGGCGATCAGGACCGACAGAAGGCTCATGGGTTTTCCTCTAGCGTCCGTTTCCGGCGCATCTTAACATAGAGTCGATTTTGACAAAAGACCGGGGGAGGCACTACGATGTCCCCCGTAAAAAAGGAGCCCGGCATGTTGCTTTGGAAGCTGTTCTATGTCTTTTCCCGGGTGGCCCTCTTTTCCTGGGGCGGCGGGCCGGCTTCGCTGGCCCTCATGCAGCGGGAAGTCACGGCCGCCGGCTGGGTGAACTCGGGCGAGTTCGCGGACGCCGTGGCCCTGGGCAACGCCCTTCCCGGACCGATCGCCCCCCAGGTTTCGGCCTATATCGGTTATAAAATGGCCGGGGTTCCCGGCGCGGTCATGGCCGTGACCGGGACCGTCCTCCCGACGACCCTCCTGATGCTGGCGATGGTCGTCTACTTCTTCAAGTTCAAGGACAGCCCCGTGGTCGCCTCCATGTTGAAAGCCGTCCGTCCGGTCGTCGTGGGCTTTCTCCTCTGGACCGCCTACGACATGGCCATGATCGTCTTCGGGGCGAAAAACGCGGGATGGGCGCCCGCCTTGGCGACCGGATGGGACAAGATCCTGATCATCGTCGCGGCTTTCGCCCTCCTCACCCTGACGAAAGTCAATCCCGTCGTCCTGGTCGCGGGCGCGGCCGTGCTCGGCCTGGCGGTTTATTGAGATGCGAAATTTATCCGTGTTTTGCGGTTCGAGCCCGGGGGCGGATCCGGCTTACGCGACGGCGGCCCGCGAGCTCGGTTTGGAGTTTCTCCGTCGCGACATCGGCCTCGTTTACGGCGGCGGCCGGGTCGGGCTTATGTATGAAATCGCCCGGACCGTCCATGAGCGCGGCGGCCGGGTGACCGGGGTCATTCCCCGGGACATGGTCGAGCGCGAGCTGGCCTACACCGAGCCGCGCGACCTGCGGATCGTCGAGACGATGCACGAGCGGAAGGCCCTGATGGCCGAATTGTCCGACGGTTTCCTGGCCCTTCCCGGCGGCCTGGGGACGATGGAGGAATTTTTTGAAGTCGTGACCTGGGCCCAGCTCGGCATTCACCGCAAACCCTGCGGTTTGCTCAACGTCGCCGGGTATTTCGATCCGATCCTCCGGTTTCTCGACCGGGCGGAAGGGCAAAAGTTCCTCCAGCCCGAGCACCGGGCGATGATCCTGGCCGAGGCCGAACCGGGCCTCCTCCTCGACCGGTTTGCGTCCTACCTTCCGCCCGAGGCCGACATGGCCCGCTGGGCGCTCGACATGAGCAAGACGTAGGTTCAAATCGGTGCCAATCATCGGTGCCAGGTTACTCGTTTCCCTAATTAATTAGGAATCGGAAAAGGCGAAATCCGGGCGATTCGTCCGTCAGGCGATTATGGGGACAGGGCTAAAGACCTGTCCCTACCTCATTAAATTGGTATAATGAGACGGCATGACGCCAGATAAGCCCGACCAGCCCACACCGACGGATTCGCCAAGGCCTCCATCCCGCCGGCCGAACCTCCGCTATCCATCCGAGCTTCCCATCTCCCGCCGCCGGGCGGAGATCGTCCAGGCAATCCGCCGCCACCGGGTCGTCATCATCTCCGGGGAAACGGGCTGCGGCAAGAGCACCCAGATCCCGAAGATGTGCCTGGAAGCGGGCCGCGGCGCCCGCGGGCGGATCGCCGTCACCCAGCCGCGCCGGATCGCGGCCGTGACCATCGCCCAGAGAATCGCCGAGGAAATGCGGGAGCCGCTCGGGCGGACCGTCGGCTATAAGATCCGTTTCGAAGACCGCTCCTCGCCGGAGACGCGGATCAAGGTCGTGACCGACGGCATGCTGCTCGCGGAAACACAGGCCGACGGCCGGCTCCGCGAATATGACACGATCGTCATCGACGAGGCCCACGAGCGGAGCCTGAACATCGATTTCCTTCTGGGGATCGTCAAGACGCTGCTGGCCAAGCGGTCCGACCTCAAGCTGATCATCACCTCGGCGACGCTCGATCTCGAGAAATTCGCCGCCGCGTTCGATGGCGCTCCGGTCCTGCAGGTCGGCGGCCGGATGTACCCGGTCCGGGTCGAGTACCGCGTCCCGTCGCCGGATGAACGGGAGGACCTCGACTACGTAGACATGGCCGCCGAAGCTGTAGATGAAATCAAGCGCCGCGAGCCGCCGGGTGACATTCTGGTCTTCATGCCCACGGAGCAGGACATCCTGGAGACCTGCGAAATCCTCGAGGGCAAGCGCTACGCCGGGACGACGGTGCTGCCGCTGTTCGCCCGCCTTCCCGGCCCGCAGCAGGGAAGGGTGTATTCCATCGCCGGGCGGAAAATCGTCGTGGCCACCAACGTGGCCGAGACGTCGCTCACGATTCCCGGCATCAAGTATGTCGTCGACACGGGCCTGGCCCGCATCTCCCAGTACCTCCCCGGCGCCGGGATCAACAGTCTCCCGATCCGTCCGGTCTCGAAAGCCAGCGCCGACCAGCGCAAGGGCCGTTGCGGCCGGGTCAGCGACGGCCTCTGCGTCCGTCTCTATGACCAGAAGGATTACGAAGAACGGCCGCGGTTCACCGCGCCGGAGATCCTCCGCTCCAACCTGGCCGAAGTCATCCTCCGGATGATGGACCTCAACCTCGGCCACCCGGCCAAATTCCCCTTCGTCGACAAGCCGACGGCCCGGATGATCGAGGACGGATTCGAGACCCTGATCGAGCTCAGCGCCGTCCGGAAGCGCGGGACCGAATATCAATTGACCGAGCGGGGACGCCGGATGGCCCGCATCCCGCTCGATCCGCGGTTGAGCCGGATGCTGATCGAGGCCGTCGGGGAGAATTGCCTCCGGGAAGCCGCCGTCGTCGCCTCGGCCCTGAGCATCCGCGATCCGCGCGAGCGGCCGCCGGAGAAAGCCGCCCAGGCCGACGCGAGCCATGCCCCGTTCCGCGATGCGGATTCGGATTTCCTGACCTTGTTGAACATCTGGGACCGCTTCCACGGAGACTGGCAGGGCCTCCGGACGACGAGCCGGAAACGCCAGTTCTGCCACGAGCATTTCCTGTCCTTTCCGCGGATGCGGGAATGGACCTACATCCACGACCAGATCCTGGAGATCCTCCGGGAGCAGAAATTTCCTTCCGGGCGGACCCAGCCCGTCCCGATGTCCAAGCCGCTCTACGGAGCGATCCATCGGGCCGTTGCGGCCGGGCTGCTTTCCCACGTGGCCGTCCTCAAGGAAGGGAAAATGTATACGGCCGCCCGGGGCCGCGAGGCGATGCTTTTTCCCGGCTCGTCCCTGTTTCCGAAACCGCCGGGCTGGATCGTCGCCGCCGAAATCGTCCAGACCGGCCGGCTTTACGTCCGGACGGCCGCCCGGATCGAGCCCGGCTGGCTCGAAGCCCTGGCCGGCGATCTTTGCCAGCGGACGTACGACAAGCCCCGCTGGGACAAGGGTCGGGGAGAGGTCAGGGCCGACGAACGGGTCACCCTGTTCGGATTGGAGATCGTCTCCCGCCGGGAAATGCCGTTCGGGCCCGTCGCGCCCGAAGCGGCCTCGAAGATCTTTTTCCGCGACGGGCTGCTCGCCGGAGCGGTGAAAGAATCGTTCGGGTTCCTCAAGCACAACCTGGAGCTGCGGTCGAAATATGAGTCCCTCGAGGACAAGATGCGCCGCCGCGACATCCTCGTCCCCGAGGAAGCGAGCGTGGATTTTTATGCCCGGCGGCTCCCCGGAATTTACGATCTCAAAGGGCTGCGGCGGCGGATCGAAAAACAGGGCGGCGATTCCTTTCTGCATATGCGCGAGGAGGACGTCGTCCGCGACCGTCCGCCCGTTTCCGAGATCGTCCTCTATCCCGACGAGCTGGATTTCAACGGCCGGAAAATCCGGGCCCAGTACCGGTTCCTGCCGGCGGTCGAAGAGGACGGGGCGACGATCCGGGTCCGGGCCGACCTCCTTCCGCATCTTTCGGCCGGGGCGCTCGAATGGGGGATCCCGGGTTATTTCCGGGAGAAAATCCACGCCCTGGTCAAGGGGCTTCCCCAGCGATACCGGAAAGCCCTCGTTCCGGCGGCCGAGCGGGCGGACGTCATCGTCCGGAAAATGTCCCGGACCTCGGGTTCGCTTTTTTCGGCCCTGTCGGATTTCGTCCGCCGCGAATTCGGGGCCGACATCCCGGCCCGGATCTGGGCGGACGTGGACCTGCCGAAATATTTGAACATCCGCCTCGTAGTCCTGGACGAGGCCGGAAACGAAGCCGCGGCCGGCCGCGATTACGATCGGCTCCTCGGCACGCGTCCGAAGGCGCCCGAGGCCGACACCGGTTCGTCTTCCTGGAAAAAAGCGAGCGAGGAATGGGAGCGTCCGGCCGTGGCCGATTGGGCCTGGGAGGCGATTCCGGACGCCGTTCGGGTCGGGGGAGGCGCCTCGGCTTATCCGGCCATGGACGCCGGTCCGAAAGACGTTTCCCTCAAGCTCTTCAAAACCGCTGGGGAAGCCGCGGCCTCCCATTCCAAAGGCGTGGAAGCGCTGTTTTCCCGCAAGTACGCCAAGGATCTCAAGTTCATGGAGCGGATCCTCGTTCTCCCGGAAGAACATCAACGGGCGGCCCTGTATTTCGGCGGGAAAGCCGTGATCGAGAAATCCATGCTCGAGGCCCTGCGGGCGCGGGTCTTCCGCCGGAATATCCGCACCCGGGCGGAATACCAGGCCGCCGCCGACGGGCTCGTCAAAGCGCTATTCGCCGAAGGCCAGGTCCTTCTGGATGCGGTCAAGCGTGCCCTCGAGGGTTATCAGGGCGTCCGGGCGGATTTGTATACGATCTCCATGACCCATCAGGGGAACAAGGCGGTCGAGTCGATCGTTGAAACGGTCAAGGCGGAGTTGGAAGCCCTGATGCCGCGGAATTTCGCGGAGATTTATGGGGCCGACCGGTTGGAACGTCTGCCGGCGTATCTCGAAGCCCTTCGGATACGAACGGAGAGAGCGAAAAACAGCCCGGAAAAGGACCAGAAAAAAGCGGCGGAAATCGCTCCGTTCGCCGATGCCCTGGCCGGGCTGAGGAAAAGACTCGGTCCGGCGGATTCGGCCGAAACCCGAGACACGCTTGAAACTGTCCGCTGGATGATCGAAGAGTACAAGATCGCCGTTTTCGCTCCCGAGGTCGGAACGGCCGGGCCGGTTTCGGCCAAGCGCCTGACCGAATTTCTCCGCGATGTCCGGGCGAAGATCGAGGCGGAAGCGCCCCTTCCGGCCAAGGGCGGGAGAGGACGGCCGGGAGCGAAACTTGGCGCCGGGATTCCCGGCCAACGCAAATAAGGGAGGTTTTCCATGCCCGAATTCGGATCCCCGTTTTCCGGATTAGCCAACGACCGGAAGCTGACTCCCGAAGAGCTCGTGCGGGCCGTCCGGTTTATGGTCGCGGCCGAGTATGAGGCGGTCCAGTTGTACATGCAGCTGGCCGAGTCCACGGACAATGCCCTGGCCGCCGAGGTCCTCAAGGACATCGCCGACGAGGAGCGCGTCCATGCCGGCGAATTTCTGCGGCTTCTCCACGAGCTGGCCCCGGACGAGAATAAGTTTTATGCCGAAGGCGCCGGGGAAGTCGAAGCTGAGATCGGGAAATTCGAAGCCCGAAAAGAATTGAAAAGGAAATAAGCGCGGCGACCTTCGTCTGGCCGGTTGTTGACAACCCCCTTTTCCCGGCGCATTATTTAAACAAGAGATGAAGAGGAGGGAAAAACCATGGAAAATCGTGCCCTTATTATTGATCCCTTTCTCCTGGTCGGGTATTTGAAACGCTACCTTCAAAAGACAAAACCGGGACCCCGAGCGACAAAGATCGAACAAGAGCGTCATCGCGTTGCCGTCCGATGCGCGAACGAATTGTCCCGGCAAATGATGTCCGGCCGGATCGAGGGCGGCGGAGAAAAAATTCGTCTGGCCATGCCTGCGGGCGGCGAACCGGGAAGCGACGAGGCCGTCTTTCGGTGGAAACGCCCGCCTTCCGTCGGTTTGCGTTGCATCACGAAAACGCCGCAATTATGCGTGCGCGTCGCCGGCCTCATGAAAGAACTGTAAAACTATTCCGATCATAGCGAAGGGGCGGCCGGGAAGCCTCGACGCCTTCTGCCTGGTCCTGACGGAACGATGCAATTGGCGTTGCGGGTATTGTTTTCAACCCCGCGGCTCAAAATCCCTTAAATACGAAATCCTTGACGACGCCTTGACCTCGATTTCGCCTTTTCTTTCCGCATCTCCGGTGATTCAATTTTACGGCGGAGAGCCGCTCCTTGCCTTCGATTTGATCCGCCGGGCGGTCGGCCGGGCGGAGGAAATCGGCCGGGATTCCCGGAAGCGTTTTCGTTATGCCCTGACCACGAACGGCTCTCTTCTCGATGGGAATATCCTCTCGTTTCTGAATCAACATCGGTTCACCCTGGCGCTGAGCTTCGACGGTTTGGCCCAGGAGCAGGGCCGCCGGCCGGGGAGCTTTGCCCTTCTCGCCTCCCTCCTCGAAACGCTGCCCCGCTATCCGGAAATCGCCTTCTCCGTCAACAGCGTCTTCGGGCCTCGAACGGTGGATCGGCTTTCCGCCTCGGTCGCCTGGCTTGCCGAGCGGGGCGTCCGGGACATCGATCTCGCTTTCGACACGACGGTTCCGTGGACGAAAGCCGCTCTCAACCGGCTCGCCGGGGAACTCAGAAGAGTGCGCTCTTATCTGCTGAATCGATATCAATCTCCGCGATCGATCCCGCTGGCGAATTTCCGGCACCCGCCCGCCCGCGGTGTTTTCACCTGCACGGCGGGTCGGGACCGCCTCGCCCTGGATCCTCACGGCCGGCTTTGGGGATGCTATCCGTTTTTTGATTATTTCCGGGCCCATCCTTCTCCCGCCGTGGCCCGCCGCTTCTGTTTCGGGACTGTCGCCGATTTCGCCCGAAACGACGGCGTCCTCCGTCCCGATATTCTAGAGGCGTATTCCCTGGGGCGGATGGAATTCGCCGAAACGTTTGAACGGGCTTGCGGGACGTGCCGAACCCTCGATCGCTGTGCCGTCTGCCCTCCCGCCGCCGCTCTGGGGAGCGGGCGGATCGGCCGAGTCCCTGTCGCCCTTTGCCGGATCAACCGGATCCTCATCGGAGTAAGGGAGCGGTTTTGGAAGCAGGCGGGCTTCAGCGGATCTTGAGCGCCGCCAGCTCGGTCCGGGCGTCGGCGACTTCCCTCCGGCCCGGGTCGGCCGCCGCCCACAGGCGGAGAAAGTTCTCGAACGCGTCGGCCGCCTCGGCCCGATGATTATTCCGCAGATACAGCTTGCCGAGCCGATAAAAGCTCCGGGCATAGATATCGCCGTGCAAAATCCGGCCCGTGGTGAGGGCGGTGATCTCCCGATAGGCTTGAATCGCCTCGCTGGTCTTCCCGGCCGCTTCGGCGATCCGGGCGCGCGCTTCATAGTAAACCGCGTGGCTATCGAGCAGCGTATGCTGGAACGGCAGGCCGGCCATCGCCGTCCGGATTGAATCCGCCGCCGCGGCGAAATCCCCTTTTTCCCGGGCGATATCGGCTTTGAGGCGATGGACCGTTCTGAGAAGATAACCGCCGTCCGCGCTTTCGAGGAGCTTTTTAAGGCGATCGGCGGTTTTCTCGGCTTCTCCCGTTTTTCCGAGAGCGGCCTGGATCCGGCCGAGGGTTCCCAGGCTCTCGACCTGGTATTCGAGATTGTTCAATTCCCCCGCGATCCGACAAGCCGTGAGCGCGTCGTCCTCGGCCGCGGCGGTTTCTCCGGCGGCTTCCCGGCCGCGAACTTCCATGAGTCGAAAGTCGAGCTCGACGTCTCTCGATTCGGCTTCCCGGCCGAAACGGATCCCCTCCTCGGCCAGGGCCAGGAAGTCCTTGAACCGGCCTTCCTGTAGGCAGAGGGCCGTCTGAAATTGCCTTCCGTAAAATTTCCAATAAAAGTCGGGATCGTCGGACGTCCGGAGGTAATCCGCCCGGGCCGCGTCCGTGTCTCCGGTCAATTGGCGGATGATTCCCCGCATGAACACGGATCTCGTCTCCTCCGGCTTCTGGGCCATCGCCTTCTCAATTTCGACGAGGGCTTCGTCAAACCTCCCCTGGACCAGGCGGACGAGGCCGAGCCAACGGAACCGCAGGGTTTCGGAAAGATAAATCGGTTCGACGGACAGGATCCCGGCGGCTTTCTCATAAAGGCCCTGGGCCATGGCGATGTTGGAGAGATTGGAATAGATCTGGGGATCGAACCGGTTGAGGAGGAGAAGCCGTTCGAAACAATCCCGGGCGGCGTCCCAGGCCTCGGTGTTCCGGTAGAGGGAGGCGAGCTGGCCGAGGCCCTCTTCGTCGTCCGGATACAAGGAGAGAAGCTGCCGGTATTGTTCGATGGCTTTTCGGCTCGACGTCCCGAACGTCGATTCGTACATGGCCCGGAAAATATACTGATCCCGGCGGGAGGCCCGGCCCGAGACGGCCAGGCGCAGGGCTTTCTCCATGTGTTCTTTGGCTTTCGCCATGTCGCCCAGGTACGATTCGACGATCCCCAGGCTGTAATTCGCCCGGGCGAAATCGGGATCGAGGGCGATCGCCTTTTGGAGGGAGCTTTCGCTCTCGGCGAACTTCCCTTCCAGGAAGAAGGTATCCGCTTCGACGTAATATTTGAGCGCTTCGGGCGATTTCGTGGAATTTTTATCGAGGTCGGTGGGGAGCTCTCCCGCGATCCGGCCTCCGGACATGTGGAGGGCGGCGGTGATCTCCGGGGTGATGCGTTCGACGGCGTCGTTCAGCCGGTTGAGATCGACGACTTCGTTTTGCGTCGACCCGACGGATTCCCAGGTGGACGCGTCCAAAAGCAGCGAGTTGATCTTGAAAACCCCTCCGATCTTGACGAGGCTGCCTTGGAGAATGTAACGGGCCTGGGTTCGTTCGGCCACCTGCTTCAAGTCGTCCGTGGAATATGTGGCGTTTTTGAGAAGGTTCCGGTCCTGGAGGACGTTGAACAGCCGGTCGGGCGTAATGACCCGCAGCCCCGGCGAGGGGAGAAGGGATTGGATGATCTGGTAGCACAGGCCTTTGCGGAGGGGCTCGAGATTCGGGTCCCCGGTGTTGTTTTCGAAATACATGACCGCAACGGCCGGGCGGCCGCCCGGCGGAGGGAGCGGGGCGGATGGCTTGCGGAAAACGAAAAGAAACAACACAGCGGCCAGGACGACGGCCGCGGCAGCCGGGAGGCCGACGGTCAAAAGGCGGCGGCTCCCGCGCTTGGCCTCGGCCGGCCGGCGTTCTTCGATGTCTTTCAGGATTCCTCCGGCGCAAGTCGGACGGAGGGCCGGGTCTTTCTCCAGGCATCCGAGAATCAAGGCTTCCATCCGGGCCGAGACGCGCGGATTCCAGGTCCGGGGCGGCACCGGTTTTTCCCTGAGGTGTTTTTCGATATAGCCGGCGATCGTCCGGGAGACGAACGGCTTGTGGCCGGTCACCATCTCGTACATGATGACGCCCAGGGAATACATGTCGGTGCGGGCGTCGACTTCCCGGCCTTCCGACTGTTCGGGCGACATGTACGCCGGCGTGCCGACCACGTGCCCGACGGAGCTTCCGGTCGGTGTTTCCATCGTCCGGGCCAGGCCGAAATCGGCCACCCGGACCCGCCCGTCGGCGTCGATCAGGATGTTTTGCGGCTTGAGGTCCCGGTGGACGATGCCGTGGCGATGGGCCGCGGCCAGCGCCCGGCAGACCTGGCGGGTGATGGAAACGGCCGTTTCTTCGGCCAGCGGCCCCGAGGCGCGCAGGAGCTGCTCGAGGTTCTGCCCGGAAACGAATTCCATCGAGATGAAGGTCACCCCGCGGCTTTCCCCGAGGTCATAAACGCGGATGATGTTTTCCTGGGCGAGCGACCGGGCCAGCTGGGTTTCTTTTTTATAGAGGTTGAGGATGACCGGGCTGGCCGCGTCTTCCGGCCGGATCATTTTCAGGGCGACGACCTGGTCGAGCTTCAGGTCCCGGGCTTTGAAAACCCGGCCCATGCTTCCGTAGCCGATCTCCTCGACGATCTGGTAACGGTCGGCAAACCGCGCTCCCGGCGGGAAATCCAGGAAATCGCGCGGCGCGGGAGCGGGCTCCGGCTCGCCCTCAAACGAGAGGGTTTTCTCGTCCTCGAGGTTGGTCCCGCAATTGAAGCAGTAAACGTCGCTGTCGCCGTTGGCCGCCTGGCATTTCGAGCAAATCCTTCCCTTCGACGAACCGCTCATCCTTCAAGCCCTTTTATCTTTGTCTTTAATATAGAAACGGTTGAAAATAAAGTCAACGCAAGGATTTCAGACAATTTTGTCGGCCGCGGACAATATTGTCAGCCTTTCCTTTTAAATATCGCGTTGATCATATTGATTATAAATGAAATATGCTCTGGCATGTCTCCCGCATAAGAATCCGGCGAACTCATTAAGGAGGTCAAACGATGAGATTCAAAAAAATGATGGTTGCGGGAGCGGTCCTCGCTCTCGGCTTGAGCATCTCGGGATTCGAGGCCTTCGCCGGGCAAGCCGCAAACACCGCCGGAAACGGGGCCGCGGCCCGCCGACAGTATCGGAACCAGGCGCAATGCCGGTTCATGGACCAGAATTGCGACGGGATCAACGACAATTTCCGGGACCATGACAACGACGGCATTCCCAACGGCCAGGATCCCGACTGGAAAGCTCCCAGAGACGGATCCGGTTATCAGGGCCGGAACGGCCGGACGAGCGTCAGCGGCAACGGAAACCAGGGCGGATTGAATAAAGCGTTCTTCCGTGCTCGCGGGGGCGGCCCCGGATCGAACCTTTGCGACGGGACCGGCCCTCACGGCCGGGCTTCCCGCCGCGGCCGCGGCTGAATCCGTCGGATTAGTCCTGAGAAAAAGGGAAGAGGGCCGAAACGGCCCTCTTCCCTTATAATATAATCAAGCGGTGCCCAACATGAAACGAATCCTGACAGTCTTGGCGTTTGCCGCCGTCGCGGCCGGCCCGGCGACGGCCGATACCTTGTCGCTTTCCTTCTCCCAGAACTGGACGAACAACCTTTTTCAAACTCTGTACGCGGAGACGGACGCGATCACCTCGGCCGACCTCTCCTGGGAGAAATCTCTGGAGGAATTCAGCCTCCTGGCCGGCATCGGTTACGATGCTCTTTATGAGAATGCGGGCCTGAGCGCGGCCTCGCTCACGGGGGGGGCGGATTATCTCCACGCGTTCGGCGAAAAAACGGCCTTGTATCTTTCGCTCATGGGGGACGCCGCGCTGTTCCGCTCCGAGTTTTCGGACTTCAATCGTTCGGGCGTCCGTTTCCAAGCGGCGCTGAAAACCTATCTTTCGCCTTCGTCCATCCTGAAAGCGTCGGCGGTTTCGGAATACCGGTCGTATCGCTACGCTCCGTTTGATTTTCTCAGTCAGGGACTGTCCGTCTCTCTGGACAAGTATTTTTCCTCCCGCACGACCCTTCAGGCGGAAGCGGGTTGGGGGCTGAAATATTTTCTCCACCCCCAGACCGTGGACCCGTCCGCCGATCTTGCCCTGGCGTTTGCTCCTGCTCCGACCGGCAACGGCCAAGGAGGCAACGGCCAAGGGGGCAACGGCCAGGGTGGATACGGCAATCGGAAGGGTCCGGGCGGCGGTTATGCTCCGGTCGCATCCGAGACGGAAGGAAAAGCCGTCCAGATCGCCTCTCTTTCCTTGCGGATCGGCCAAGGCCTGGGAGACCGGATCGGATTGCGTCTGGCCGGGATCGTTCAGTGGAATCTTTCCGGAGAAAATCCCTTCACCACGGTCGAGGAATACGCGATGATCGAAAACCCGACCTACGACGCGTTCGCCTGGGAGGGGACGGGCTGGAACGCCCAGATTTCGGTCCTTCTTCCCTGGAACGTGAACGCCCGGCTGGGCTATAATAGGACCGATAAAACGTTCCCCGGGATCGAAAGCCTCGACCTGGAGGGAAGCGCTCTCAACGTCGTCCGGAAAGACGGGCGCGACCAGTGGGAGCTTCGGGCCGAAAAGGATTTCGGCCGATGGTCCCTGGTTTTTTCGTACGCTTACGTCCGGAACAGGTCGAACGATCCGCTTTTCGACTGGAACGGCGGATTCATCTCGGGAGGATTCCAATGGAACTTCGGATGGGGCGGAAAGTGACCGCGGGGGCCGTCGTTCTGGCCGCTGCGGCGCTCTTTGCCTCCGGCCAGTCCTCCGAGCCGCAAGTCCGGCCGCGGACGCAACATCCCTTTTATGACGTAAAGACGGAAATCCGGGTGGATGGAGTCGTCGCCGCCGTCCGCTTCGAGCCGCGTTATGAGGGAACGGCCCCCTTTCTCATCCTCGAGCTGACCGAACGGAAGACCGATCGGCGCTTCGTCGTCGAGATCAGCCCGGCCTGGTTCTTTGAGCGCGACGTTCATCAAGGCGAGCGGTTGCAAATCGTCGGATCCCTGGCCCCGCAAGGGGATTCGGGTTCGCTCCTGATCGCCCGGGAAGTCCAGGTCCAGGGAGAAACCATCCTGGTCCGGGACGCCCGGGGCTTTCCGAATTGGCGGGGAGGACCGCGGAAGTCCGGATATCGGAAACGGAGCGGATGACTTGCCCCGGCGCGAGTTCCTGGCCTTTTTCATCCTTCCCGCGGCCGGAATTCTTGTCCTTTTCTTTGTCCAAGCCACTTTGAACCGCGGTTTCGTCCGCAGCCAGACCGAAGCTCTCGTCCGGGAGCAGCTTCAGGCGTCGGCCCAGTTCCTGGGAAACGAGCTCGAACGGCGGCTCAAGGAAGGCCTCCCTCCTCAAGCCGCCCTCGATCGATATGCCGGGGAGACGGACATTTATTTTTCGGCCCTCGTCGATGAAGCCGGAAACGTTTTGGGGTGGGACTCCCAGTTCGAAGGATATCTGCCGATCGCCGGCCGCCCCGCGGCGAATCCGGAAAGCTGGACCATCGATTCGCCGGCCGGGAAGATCCTCAACGTCGTCCGGACGATCTCGGCGGGCAACGGCCGGACGGTTTCCCTTTATCTCGGCTATTCCCTGCAGCGCCTCGACGAGATGCTCGCTTACTCGCGGCGGAGCGCCCTTCTCCTTTTCGCCGCCCTTGGCGCCGTCGGCCTTCTCATTTTCAGCGGCATCTATCGGATGCACCGGGCCTCCCTAACCCGGGCCGGGGAAGCGGCGGCCGAGCGCGAGGAAAAAGAGAAGTTTCGCGAGCTGTCCGGTTTCACCGCGGGGATCGCCCACGAGATCAAGAATCCGCTCAACAGCCTCGCCCTTCTCTGCGAGATGGTGGAAAAGAAAGCCCCCGAGGGCCTGGCCGCGGACGCGGTCCTCGGCCGGATGGAAGTTCAAAAGATCGGCCGCATCCTCGACCAGTTTTCGGCCGCGCTTCGCCCGGTCGACCTCCGCCTGGAATCGGTCGACGTGGCGGCCGTCGTCGGCGACGCGGTCGAAGCCGCTTCCGCCTCGACCGCTTCGGCTTCCGCGGGGACCTCGATCCTCTGGGATCGCGGGCCCGGCCCGATCGTCCGGGCGGATCGCGGCTTGCTCGCCCAGGCGTTGTTCAACGTCATCCGAAACGGCCTCGAGGCCGCGGCCGCGGGAGGCGGGATCGAAATCCGCGTCGAACGGACCAGAAGCGGAGTCCTGATTTCCGTCGAGGATTCCGGACCGGGAATCCCGGCCGGGGATCTCGAGCGCGTCTTCGAGCCGTTTATTCGACGAAGTCAGACGGCCTGGGCGTCGGATTATTCCTGACCCGCAAGATCGTGGAAGCCCACGGCGGCCGGATTAAAGCCGGCGGACGGCAGGGGGGAGGCACGATTTTCCATATCGAGCTCCCCGGAGAAAAGGCATGAACCAGCCCATCATTCTGGTCGTCGAGGACGATCCCCTCCAGCGCCGCCTCATCCGGGGAAACCTGGAAAGCGAGCATTTCATCGTTTCGGCCGCGGCCGACGCGGCTTCGGCTCTGGAGGAGATGAAGCGGCTGCCGGCCGATGTCGCCGTGGTCGATTACAAGCTCGGCGGCGAGACGGGGATCGAGGTCATCCGCCTCCTCCTCAAGGAAAATCCCGCCCTGACGCCGATCATGATCACGGCCTTCGCCAGCGTCGAGACCGCCGTGGAGGCGATCAAAGCCGGGGCGTATGACTATATCGTCAAACCGATCGATTTCAAAAAGCTTCTCCTGATCATCGACCGGGCCCTGGAACGGCATCGCCTGCAGACCGAGGTCCAGAGCCTGCGGGAAACGCTGGCCGACAAGTTCAGCGACCGCAACTTCGTTTTCGCCTCCCCGGCCATGGACGCGGTCTCCCGGTTGATGGCCAAGGCCGCCCAAAGCGACGCCAACGTCCTGCTCACCGGCGAGACGGGGACGGGGAAGGATCTCGTCGCCCGGTCGATCCACTTCGCCTCGCGCCGGGCCAAGGCGCCCTTTCTCGCCGTCAACATTCCCTCCCTGCCCGAATCGCTGATCGAAAGCGAGCTGTTCGGGGCGGAAAAAGGGGCTTTTACCGGGGCCGGCGAACGAAAAAAAGGAAAATTCGAATCCGCCGCGGGCGGGACGCTTCTTCTGGACGAGATCGGCGACCTTCCCCTCCATCTTCAGGTCAAGCTCCTTCGCTTCCTCCAGGACCGCGAGTTTTCCCGTCTGGGCTCGACGGCCGTCCTCCACGCGGATGTCCGTGTTCTGGCCGCGACAAACCGCAACCTGGAAAAAGCCGTGGCCGAGGGGACCTTCCGGGCCGACCTGTTCTACCGGCTGGACGTCATCCGCATCGCTCTTCCGCCCCTGCGCGAACGCAAGGAGGACATCCCGCCGCTGGTCGACCATTTCCTCAGGAAGTACTCGGCTCGGGAAAAAAAGGCCGTCCGGGGGATTTCGGCCGAGGCCCTGACCGTGTTGACGAGCCATACGTATCCCGGAAACGTCCGGGAGCTGGAAAACGCCGTGGAGCGGGCGGTGGTGTTCTGCGAAAGCGATCTCGTCCGGGTCGAGGATCTCCCGAAATCGCTGACCATCCGTTCGGAAACAACCGTCCCGGCGGAAGCGTCCTCGCTCGAGGAAAAGGTGAGACGGCTCGAAGTGCGGGAGATCCGGGCCGCCCTGGAGGCCTCCGGCGGCGTCAAGAGCAAGGCCGCCCGGATTCTGGGCATCA
>Ga0172371_10005310_pt1 | contig 19152 bp, 19 predicted proteins | sample Lak12m_FD_114543 | JGI IMG/M metagenome (GOLD analysis project Ga0172371, IMG submission 114543) | Freshwater microbial communities from Kabuno Bay, South-Kivu, Congo - kab_022012_12m | ecosystem: Environmental > Aquatic > Freshwater > Lake | place: Democratic Republic of the Congo: South-Kivu...
ATAGGTTTTTTCTTTGACATTATTTCCCCAAACGATGCAGAGATCATATGGAGCTGTTTTGTCTGCTCCTTCTGTTCCCAGAATACTGTATCCTTTTTTATGGACGACAATCCCACTTAAGGTGTAGCTATAATTTGGTTTTGCTTCATATTTATAACCATCTTTTTCAAAAGTAATCAGTTCTGAGGGTGACATCTCTTCTTGAACCGGTTCTTCAAGTGTTTCAGGTATAACATTGTCGATTCCGACTAAGCGATTTTTGAGAAAAAATGTGCAAATTAGAGTAACCAGCAAAACATACATCAGTATTCTTAAGGAAATTTTTATGAAGTTCATCTAAGACTCTAATCAAACCTTATCGATCCGACAATTTTTTCAAATATTTCATTATTTGTCTGAGCATCTTCCTTGGAATCGTTTTTATAGCTAGTTAGGCTAATCATATAATCTTTTTCTAGATATTTAAAATAATCTGTTCTTGAATCATTGCCGCTTGCTTGAGAAGACCTTGGCACACCCTGAATAATATCTTGAGTAAAATAATTTTTGTTGCTCAAAAAGATTTTTTTATCTTTAACATCTGCACTATATGTAAAACAAAACTTACAATCACTACTATACTGGATATATTTGCTGTTGATATCAATATTAAAACCTCCATCTAGAATTTCTTTATCGTTTACATAAACAAAAATAGAATAATCCTCTTCTACTACTGAACCCCAATTAGAGGGATAACTAAAACTTAAATTATACTTATTACTTTGATAATTTTTGTAATCGCTGGAGGTGGTGGCGTTATTATTATCAATTTTTTTCTTTTCCTGCTCTATCGAGTTTTTTTTATTTTCTTCAGCTATTTTTTTGACTTGTTGGACCCTGTAATAGCAAACACCAACAACAACACCTGCTGATATGAACAACATCACAAGAATAGCAGCAAGGACTGGCAAATATTTATATTCTTTTTTTACTTCTGGTTCCATTTTCCCTCACTTAAAATGAATAATTTCTTTCTTAATTTTATCAGAATTAAAGATGATTTTTCAAACAAAAACAGACTACGATTCAATGATTTGGTCATCACAGGGGTTCTCACCCTCTTTAAACTAAAAGAGAGTCCGAGCGATAAATCGTTCTGACTCTCTTTGGCAGTCCCAAGGGGGATCGAACCCCTGTTACCAGGATGAAAACCTGGCGTCCTAACCACTAGACGATGGGACCAAATTGCCCAAAGATTATAGCAATTTTAGAGCGGTTTTTCAAGACTTCGTTTTGTCACTTTTCATAAAACTAAAGCTTATAATTTTAATGTTTTTGTAATAAAACACAAAGATTATCAAAACTAATTATTTTATAGTGGCATCAATTGCTAGAAAAAGCCGTGTACCCCTTATTTTTTGTGCGGTCGATAGGTGTAAATAACCCTGGAACAAAGGGGGTCTTGGTTTCAGCCTTATTTTCACCTTCATATATATTCCACAATGGAAGGAGGTGAAAAAAACGTGAAGAAAATTACTTTAAGCGTGATGACAATCGCGATTGCTTTGGTAATGGTCGTGGGTGCAACTACTGCTTATTTTACTGCTGGCAAAGTAGTTAGCGATAATACCTTTACAACCGGGTCTGTAACACTTGGAAACGTTAGCCCAACTTCCCTAAGCGTCACTAATCTTATACCCGGTCATTCAGTTACCAAAAGTATGAGTATAAAATATACAGGTAATGTAACCGCGGATTTGTATCTAGGCAACAGAGGAAATACAGACACACCTGCTGATTATTTAGCAGATAAACTCTGGGTTACTATTGTCGACCAAGATACAGCTGCTTGGCTCTACAACGGTTATGCTGATGGACTTGCGGGTGCATGGGTTAAAATTGCTGATGATGTGAATTTTGGTTGGAAGAACTATGATGTAACTTTTACTCTTGATGCTGACGCAGGGAATGCTTATCAAGGTAAAACAAATCTAAATACCGAATTCTTATTCTATGCAATTCAGTGGGACGGTCCTGCCCCAACAACAGTTCCTTATACGACTACTGGAACCGATCCAGAAGGATGGGATTAGTAAATCCGCTTTCTTTAGTTGCCTCACTCCTGGGGCAACTAATTGAGGGCAGATTATGAAAACATTTTGGAAAATTTTTGAAAACATCGCCTTGATTTTAATCATGTTATTTTCGCTACTTTTGATTTTAACTAAAGTTGGATTTTTGGGTTTTCATGCTTTTTCGGTCCAATCGGGCTCAATGGAACCGCATATTAAAACCGGGAGTTTAATCTTTACCGCTCAAACTCCCTATTATAAAGAAGGTGAGGTCATCACCTTCAAAAGTTCCGACGGCAAATCTACCGTCACTCACAGAGTCGTTTCGATAGAATTCGACAAAGGAACCTATCTCTACACTGTCAAAGGTGATGCCAACGAGACTGCCGATTTGGACAGTGTCACCACCGATAGAATTATCGGGCGTGAACTTTTTGCACTCCCCTTTTTGGGTTATGTGGTTGGTTTCGGTCGAACCGGAATTGGGTTATTGCTCCTCATCTTAGTCCCCGCCATTATCATTATCTATCAAGAAATTCTTAACATCGCCAAAGAAATAAAATTAATAAAGAACAAAAAAAGTGTTCAAAGATGGCGTTTGGAGGTCGACAGTGTCCACAAAATTACTTAAATCAATATTCTTCCTTTTTACCGCTTTTAGTTTGGTAATTGTGTCAACAAACTCCTATTTTTCCAATGCCGCTGTAGTTTCCGGAAACACTTTTTCCACCGGCTATTGGACGGCAGACCATGTCGTAATTAATGAAGTTTTTTACCACGGCAACAGCAAAAGCTACTCCCATGGACACGACGATGACGATGAGTATGATCATAAAGAACGCCACGATTATCGAGAACATGATGAAAAAGATAAAAGCGAATGGATAGAACTCTATAACCCAACAAATCATTCAATAAATCTTAAAGGATACACAATTAAAACCTCATCAACTTCCCATAAAATAACCCGAAATTATTGGCTTGCCTCGGGCGGATTTGTCCTTATTTCTCATGATAGTTCCACTTGGCACAAATGGGATAACCCCAAAGTCGGCAAAATTAATTTGGGTGGATGCCCCGAAAAATGGCTCAAAGATGAAGGTGATCGGGTAACATTAAAAGACAAACACAAAAATGTGGTCGATTCTCTTAGCTATGGCAACGATACCACCATTTTTAACCCATCTATTCCATTAGTTGCAGAAGGTCACTCCTTTGAAAGAAAGACTCCAGGGTATAAAATAGATGCAGCCGCAGATTTTGTGGAAAGAGAAACCCCCACCCCCGGGAGTTAAAATGAATAATTTATTCAAACTCAAAACAAAAATAATTATTTCACTAATTTTTTCTCTGTTTTTAATTACTCCAAACATTGTCAGTGCAAACGGTCTTGCTATTTCTTATCCCGGTTCTCCAAACCCTCTTTTTAATGAAACGAATATTACCCCCGACGATATAATTCAAAAAACAGTTACAATAACTAACTCCGAAACAAAAAGCCAAAAAGCAGCCATAAAGCTCTATTCCGGAGCTTCAAGCGCCCTCAAAGAACATTTAGTACTTTTAGTGATTGGTGATTCAGGACTAATCGCCGGGCCAAAAAAACTATCGGAATTTTACTCAACCGGTGCCGAAGTTGATCTTAGGACTATTGGAGCTCAAAAAAGTGAAAATTTTATGTTTGAAATATATGTCGATCGGGATATGGGTAATGAATTCCAAGGAAAAACGGAGTCTTTCAATCTTGCGATCGGATTTGTTGGAGAAGAGCCACCGGTTATTAATCCAACAACTACAACCGAAACAACACAACCGTCAGTAAACCCTATTTCTGGAATAGTTGCTACTGTTTCTAGGTTATTTGTACAACCAACACAACCATCAAACCCAGTTTTAGAGCAAATTTCAGGTGAAGTCGCCGGGACAACCGATGAAAACAAATCAGATCAAAAAGAGGTTAAAGGATCCGAAACTCAACAGTCAGAATCAGGTGCCAAAGCTTGCCCTTGGTGGTGGATTGTATTAATTTTGCTCGTTTTGTCACTGGTATTATTTGTGGTTTATTTGGCAACAAAAGGTGAGCCTAATTTGTGGTGGATTTATCCGATTATTATTGGTCTTGTGGCCTACATAGCACATCTAATGCTCGAACAAAACTACGAACCAACAAAATATTGCGACTGGTTTTGGGCGCTCGATCTCGCCGCAGTTCTTATAATTACTTCTCTTTATTGGTCCTTTTTCCGGAAAAAGAAAGAAAATCCTATTTTATAATTTTTTTGAAAATTAGAATTTGGAAATTGTAAATTGAAAATTGAAAATTATTTTGTTCCCATCCCAATTCAAAAAGCGGCCATCCCGGCCGCTTTTTAGTATCGTATTAAACCTCTAACAAAAATTCATTTGTATAAATAATCACTTCGCTACTTCGATGTAGCGAAGTGATTAGTATTATAGTTATATTTAATTATGGTCTATGAATCCCATAATCTGTGGATTGGCGTTGCACCTTTATACTTTATTATTCTTTTTTTAACCTTTATATTATTTGACTCTGGAATTTCCACTGTCTTATTTGACCTCCTAAAACCGAAACCAACATTTGCACTTACTCTGCTTATAACTCCTGAGCTTACATTTAGAACATCTTGTATTTCAAGATAAGATTTGCCTTCTTTGATCATTTTCAATATTTTTAATCTCCTTGCTATATCATTGATTTCACGTGGTGTTAGCACAGTTTCAAATAACTTAATAACTTCTAATTCTGTTGTTGCATTAGCTATATCTTTAATCAGCTCATCTATCTCTTTTTGAAACCATTTTTCTCTGCTCATTTGCCCCTCTCTCTTTTTTTACTCTCTATTTATATTCAAATAATTTACTTACCTTCACTTCTCTACTTCGATGTAGAGAAGTGCTCTGATTTTTGAATTTATAGACTTGTAATAAAATCTTATCATAGTGTTTATGTTTTAGAAATTAAAACATTGAAATAATTTAGAACTTAAAAATTTATTGAAAATTGATAATTGAAAATTAAAAATTGTAACTATTTAGTGTCTCTTGCAATCTCGGCTTCGGCAATCAACTCCTTGGCGGATTCTGTTGGTGTTTTCTCAACCGTATTTTTGTCTAGTGATGTTGCCGCCAGTGCATCGGCCGAAACTCCAATCCCGGCGGCTAGTTCGCCAATTGCTGGAGTGCCGTTGCCGCTAGACCCTTGTGTTGGAACTGGTGCTGTTAGTCTTTTAGTAGAAAGATGAGATTTAATTGGGAATCGGAACCCAAAAACCGAACCTTTTCCTTCCGTGGATTTGAATATCAACTTTCCTTTGTGATCATCAATAACTTTCTTGGCCAAATAGATTCCAAGTCCGGTGCCGTCAGGGCGCACATGGCGGGCATTATCAGCCCGATAAAACTTGGTAAAAAGCTGTTTTTGAGCTGCTTTAGGCACACCAATACCCGTATCAGAAACTTCAAAAACGACATCTGTTCCTTCTTTTCGCAAATGCACCGTAATTCCACCGGCAGTAGTATAATAAATTGCATTGTCGATAAAGTTCATCACTACCTGACGAATTTTAGTTTCGTCGGCTTGAATATTCGGCACACTCCCCTTCTTTTCATACTTGAGATAAAGATGTTTTTCCTTAGCATTATTTGAAAGCTGTTTGATTTCTTCACCAATCATCTTGTCTAAATCAACTTCCACCGGCTCCAAAAAGAATCGCCCTGTCTCCATACGAGAAACATTCAAAAGATCGTTAATGAGCCCAACCATGCGATTAGCGCCGCTAAAAGCCTCATTCACAAAATCATATTGGCTCACCTTAATTTCACCCGCATCACCCTCGAGTAGCATTGAAAGATAACCTTTAATGGCCGTGAGCGGTGTGCGGAGTTGATGTGAAGCCATAGAAATGAATTCGTCTTTGGCTTTATCGAGTTCACGGAGCTGTTCGTTTTTGTGTTGAAGTTCGGCAGTAGCTTTTTTAACCTCTTGGCGCAGAGTAACGTTAAATTTTTCGATTTTTTCATATGATTTTGAATTATTTATCGCCACTGCCAGTTCCGGTGCAATAATCTCAAACACACGCAAATCAGTGGCACTAAACATGTCGCCAGAAAGCTTCTCGCCCAAAAGAAGCAAACCCTCCGTGTCGGAATCGGTTTTAATCGGAATGGCCACCGATGCATCATATTTTCTAAGCAGGTGTTTGTAGCGTGATGTTTCTTCCAGCTCGTCATAGACCAGCACACCGTCTTTTGCCATCCGAACAATGTCAGCTTCATCAATTTCCTGGGCATCTTTGTAGCCGACTGATTGTTGAGTATAAATATGTCCAGCGTCCGTAAGAACAATGATCATCCCACGAGTGATTTTTATTTCAGAGACAATGTGATTAAGAGTTTTAAAAAGTAGTTCGATTAAAACGATTGATGATCCGATCGTGTGCGAAAGGGTGTCTAAAAAAGCTTCCGGATTATAGACGTTTTTATAGAATATTTTGTCGGTGACTTTAGTAATCCATTTGCGCAAGGGTTGGAAAATAAACACCATAATAACAGCAATAACGGTGCGGACAGCGCCTTGAGCTAGGTTAAAACTTTCGATTTCTGATGGGAAAAAGAGGGCTTGAATTCCTAGAACCGAACCAGCATAGAATCCTGCCAGAACGAGTAATAGTAGCGCATAAGAAACCGAACGTGCAACCACCATCCGGATATCCATTAGACGATGTTTTATGATTGCGTATGCAGTAAATATAATGAATATTAAACTCGCATGTGGACCGATTTGGTAAAATTCTTCTATTCCTAAAGCCGGAAGTATAACATTCGTTGTTACACCAACTAAGATACTTATAAATAATCCATAAGCCATAAAACGCATTTGATTTTTTACTATGCCATGTGATTTTATATAAGCTTTTACAAAGTAAAAGATATTTATAAATAGATAATAGATAATCGTTACATAATAAAGATAAATAGAATGACCATAATTTACGCCAACGATTTTACCATTGAAATTTGTACTCAATACTGCTCCATTGCCAATAAATATAAACGATGTTAATAATGGAATTGATAAATAATAAAAGTAATGTTTTGGAAACTTAACTTCACTTTTTATTAGATAGTATGAAAATATGGAAATAAAGAAAAAAACAAGGTTACCCATTAAAAATGTTAATTTTGTAAACAATAATGGATTCAATGAAGGGATATTCGCAAGCTCGTTTGAAATTAGCCAAAGAATAACACTAATAATAAGTATAAAAAAAGATTGATTAAGCCTATTCTTTTTGTTTCTGGCAAGAACAATAAAACCAATTAGCAGATTAATAATTGAAGTGAATAAAACTAACCCCATATTAAGTAAATTATATACTATTTAACTACTATTGGGGCGATGAAATTTTTTTTGTCCCAATAGATACAGTCTTTTGGGGGGTTAACCTTACAAATCTTGTAGTCCAATTTTTTAAAACCCGATATATTTAATTCTTTTTTATGATCATAAGAAAATCCATCACTCTCATCAGAGTAATAGGTAAGAATTCCACCTGGCATTAAAATTCGATATGCTACTGGAAAGAATTTGTAATGGTTTTTATGTATATCAGTAGATTCCAAAGGATAAGTGTCGAATAAAATACCATTAAAAAAATTGTCGGGAAATTTTTTAGTAATATCCTCCCAAAAGCCTTCATACAGTACTACTCTACCATTTTTGATTTCTTCAGTTAGATTCTTTTTTGCGATTTTTATCACATCTGGGTGTGCCTCAATAATATGGTGAGTAACATTCTTCTTTTTTGTAGTCATTTGAATAAAGTGTGCAGACATACCTAAACCGTAACCAACCTCTAATATATTGCCACCATTCTTCGAGGCGATAGCCGCAAGCATTTTCATATAATTAGACTCCCAACGTTGCATTACTTGATGGCCAGCTATAAATAATGTCTTTTTTGTAAATACTGCTGGGATTTTAAGCCATTCTTCTCTGCTTGGAAAACCTAATTTAATCCTACTTCTCTCAGTTTTTTTCATAAAATGACTTCCCTTTAGTTTTGTTTATCCAATCCTCAAGGTTTAAATCTTCATTAATAAATGCATTACTTGCGAGCTTAAAATATGGAGCTATGAGAAGTACACACCCCATTTCATCCTCAGTTAGGACTGTCCATTCAAAATTAACAAAAATCTCCTTAAAATTCACATTATGGTTTTTACCTATTACACTAATACTCTTTGCAAGATTTCGAAGTAACTTGTCTCTAAGGATGTCAATATCAGTTGACTTAGTTTCTATTGGTAATTCCCCAATATCTTCCATGATTAAATCAACATTCTGATCTCTTTTTTCGGTAATCCCTAATGCTAAAGCACCATAAATTTTAGCAGGCCCCTTTTTAAAAATCTTCCTTTGGGCTGCAGGTGTAAGTGAACCATGAACTAAGTTGAATTTTTTAGAGTCTTTTGTACCGAAAAGCTGTTTAGAGGCTTCAACTAGATATTTTGCAGAATATACTTTTACATCGTTACCTTTATGATCTTTAATACTAAATAAGTATTCCTTATAAAGGTTTTTAGATGGATAAGCATCGTAACCCCAAATTAGTCCATCTTTGCCGCAAAAAGAAGTAACTGTTATTGCATTTATCTGGCCTAAGTAAACCGTATCAAGTTCTGCATGGTCATATGCATTTAATTCATCGAGTAATTGTGAGTGAACCTTAAGTTGAATTTTAGACTTACCTACGGATGTAATGAAAGCTTGAACGTAAAAAGGGTCAAAACAGCCTACACAAAAATGTTCAAATTCAGATATATGTCTTTTAGTAATTTTCTTTCTCATTTTTCAATTCACTCCTTAACTAAATAATTCTAAATTTCTACGAATGATTAATACAGTTTTAAATTTTACTTCATCCAATTCTTTTTATGAAGTCTTTTACATAAAATTTCGCATATATCACAAAATCTCTGCCTCCATTCTGATCGAATTTCAATAGTTTATTTGAAAAGTCATTAATTATTTTATCTTTGTCTTTTTGAACTGTTTCTTTTGTATGTATTAAATGTGGATAATTATCATAAAAACCAGTAATTACATTATAATTATCAAGCTCCTTAAAGGGCTCCTTTAAAAATGTTAGAAGCTTTTTAGTTAGCTCAGTAATATACTCTGGAGGTTTTGGCTCAACTTTATAAGGATCAGGATAGCATGTACTAGCGTTTCTATAAATCGAACCTAAAACTCTAGGATTAGGGGAAATTGTCATTATTTCAAGGCTAAACACACCACTCAAAATATTGTTAAGTAAAAGCTTAATAAATAGTTTCTTATTTAATAATAATGACAATTTCTTGCCCTGATGCTCAAGTATGACTGATGTAAATTCGACATAATATACAATCTTTTTTCTAAAATTAATTTTTCTTGCTGCAGTAAAACCAATGATATTATTATTATGCAGGGCTAATAAGAGATAGTCAGCAGTTATTATATTTTTATCGACATACTCTACACCAAAATTTCCCCAACCATCCTTAATTATTTTGTTTAAACTTAGATTTAGATTTTCTTTTTTTGGATAAGAATCAGACCATATAAATTGATATTTATTCTTGTTCATTTAATCCCTCTTTATTGCCAGATGATAAGTTACTTTTTAGCTTTGTGTAAAATATATAAAGCCATAATCCTATCCATAAAATCATTAAGATCCAAATCCAATATGGTAAGTTCCTACCAAAAATTATTATATATAAATAAGGTAATATCCAAGCTACTCTATTCAAACCTAGTGGTATTAATATTTTTTTTTCTCTTATCAATCTACCTATTTTAGGTTGTGCATGATCATTTTTTTTTATCCTCAATCCTTCTCTAACAAGCCAAAACCACCCAAAGTAATAAAATGGTATCGATAACAAATATAAAAATAAAAAAATACCAGGATCTACGTGATAGGTATTATATGCTAAATCTTTTATTCGATTTATAAATTCCATTTGTTCTAATGATTAATATTGCTCTTAAATTTTAGCACAAATCAGTTTTTTTTCGAATTAGATCCGTGATGCTATTCCAAAATTTAAGAAATATTTATCTAGGTCTTTTCTTTCTAAAACCCCTTTAACAAAAAATTCACGAGCTCTTTGAAGCTTTGAGGATTCGCCAAAACTGTAGTCCAAGAGTCAAAACAAGCCCAAAGGCAAAGAATACCCAAAATTGTATCGGTAGGTTTTTGCCAAATAAAATTACATAGGCATATGGCAGCAACCAGGCAAAAAAGTTATAGGTCACAGCATTAACCAGTTTTTTATTATCGAGACCCAATTTAGAATTAGGTACCTGTGATTTTTTGTCTTTATAGATTGCTCTAAGTTCTTTTATGATTAGGTATAAACTGTGGTAATAAAAAGGGGTGCTTAAAAGCACCAAACCAAAAAAAATATAAGGATCAACCTGATATTGACTAACCACAATGTCCCGATATTTATCTATAAATCCAAAATCCAACTAGACTCCCCCTTCAGAACTAAATCTTAACATGAATTTCAGGTTTTTACTTTACTTGTGGCCAGATCCGGCTTTATAAAAGCTTGGGCTTTAAAGAAGAAGGCCGATTTAAAGAACATATATTTTTTAAAAACAAATACCACGATGAAATTTACATGGGTTTGATTAATAAAAAAACGAGTTTATAAAATCTTATTGTAAGTAGAAGCGGTTCATGGTATTGAAAACGCTATGTGTAATGTTTGTTAAAGCTAATTTTGAATTATATCTAAAACATCGGATCGTTTTTTATCCTACTAAAATTCGATTTTGAAATGACAGTGGACGAGGACTTCTCTAAAAGTGCATTTATTTTATTGTATCTACAAGTATTTTTAGAACATAACAATGGTAATGATGAGTGGAATTTAAGCATCTTTTGTGCAAGGATATTTCGGCTATCCTTTATACAGTTGCCCATAGCTAACTCTTCACGATCCTGTCCTATACAACAAGGTCTGATGTTCCCGTTTGCTTTAACCAGAACAGATATCTTTGAGTAACTACAGTAATGAAAACCTATTTGTTTATTAAAATTTCCCTTTAAAATATCTTGATAATTAGTATTTTCTTGAACAAAATTTTTATAGACCTTATTTAATTTAAATTCATTATTAAATTTTTCGATTTCATTTTCAGCATCCTTGACTGAAATTGCATCCTTAAAACATTTTCTAGAATTACAAAAATCCTTCCTAAGAGGCCTGTATTGAATATTAATCTTTGAAATCTGATTTGGGTATTTTAAAAGGCATCTTTCAAAAATTAATTTCGAAACTTCAAATGCTTCATTAATATTATTTTTAGAGTAAAGAAAACCTATACCAACCTCTTGAATATTTGTGTTCATAACATACCAATCAAAATTTTTTAAAACTTTTTCAAAACAATCTCTTCCCTTTAAGCTTCGATAAGTCTCTCTGTTTGCAGCATCGAGAGAAATCCTTAACCATTTAAAATAATTTTCCCAGGCTCCTTTAGGGATAATAGTACCGTTAGTAGTTATTCCCAAAATAGCATTTGGAAATATTCTTTTTAACTCTTGGATATAGTTATTAAAAAACTTATTACCAGATCTATAAAGTGTTGGTTCACCACCCCCAGATATGACTATTGCTCTTGGGTTGAACATTTTTAATTTATATAAATAACGAAATGGATATGATGTTTGTTTAGGCTTCAAACTTGGCAAATCTTGTTTGGAACAACAATTATAACAGGCTAAATTGCAGGTATCTGTTGGGTGGACTTCCAATCTAGCTGTTTGTAAAATAATTTTAGATTTAAATTTAGAAAAGGTTGACCTGTAAATTTCCTTGTTTTTACCAACTAATAAATCCATATGATTCAAAGCCCTATTTGGATTACGGACATCTTTTAATCTCATTTTTAACTTCCTATAATCTCCAATTCGTAATCAAATCATTCACAATTTCTTGAGAACCATCAATATTTTTTTTACTCTTGTCATAGATACTTAGCAGATTATAACTGTTTCTACCGCTCGCCTGATTATTGAATTCATTTATTATTAGTTGGAGTATTTCGTGATTATTCAATACTTTATCGCATAGGATGGAAATATATGAAATAAAACTCTTTTCACTCTCAAGATATTCATTCTGAATATCTACGATATCGCACCAGTTAGTTATCCCGTCGACCATTTTTTCTTCTTTAATTTTTTCAATGAAATTGTATTGTGCTAAATTAGAAGGAAGAAAAAAGCAAGTCGGTATTTTTAAACCTAAAGCTTCCATTGTGGCGATCATACCACCATTATTTATATGAACAGAAGATTCTGCTAATCTCTTTAGGTATTGGGTATGTTTAAGATTTTTTAAAAATATGTTAGGATGATTAATTTTTTTCTTTAAATATTCAATTATTACTATGCTTGATGTTATAACAATTTTACTTTGCCCCCTATAACCTTGAAGAACCTTTGCTACTAGATCTAAATATTTTGTCGGGAAATCAGAACATAAGGGATTGCAAATGCCACCTAGACCAAATAAAATCTGGTTTTGCTTTCTCGATTGATATGGAATGGTTATTAGAGGTGATACTATCTTCACTCTATCTAGAGGCATCTTATTAAACCATGGCACATCAATCCAATAAATCCTATCAGCTAACAAGTGTTCTTTTGGAATCTTCTTCCATAGCCAAGCAAGCTCATCTATAAACGCGGATTTAATTCCATTTCTTTTTGCTGCCAATACAGCAAATCGGTTAAGAACTGAAATTACATGGGTTATTTCTTCATTTTTTATCAATAAGGAGACTGCTTCTTCGTCCCTCTGATCTACGTTCAGTATTTTCACATTTTTTACATCAAATATCTCCGTGCATAAACCGCTACCCCCAAAAATAATTTTTGTGTCATATAAGTTTTTTGATAACAGACTTCGAGCAACGTCAATAGCCCTGCCAGTTGGCCCATAACCAAATGGGTTTGATATAATTAATATTTTTTTATATCTTTGACTATTCTTTATCATAAATTTAAAGTTTAATTTTTCTCAAATGCTCTCTATATTCATCTTCACCTAATTCATTGAATACAAGATCTTTAGTAGCTGTAAGAGAATAGTTATAGTCTTGTTTTGCTAATTTGTATAACTTATCTAATTTTGGATAGCTGGCATTTCCTTGACTCTTGCTCATTCTTCTTTCATCTAGTCCTAATAGCATCGGTGAAAAAAAAGTTTTTGGTGACTTTAACCCGCTATTAAACAACTTTATAAAGGCATTTCTAATAACAAAGTCACCTTCACTATAGTGATCACCCCCTGATAGTGATACTTCGATATTAAAGATTTTATACCTAGCGACGAGCATAGGCTTGTGATACCACCAGTAGTCAAATTCTCCATAACTACCCTCCGAGATAATACTACACTCCTTACACTTTAGATGAATTTTTTGCTTTTCTATAAAAATATCGCCATTTGCAGATTTACATTTTGGACAAACAGCGTTTGCGTAGAAAACCGGATTATTTAATATCTCTCTACCAGTATGTTTCTTATATAATGATAACTGTTCTAATGGATTCTCAATCGTGCGTAAAAGATAATCTTTAAAATAATGGTTGTTTTTAACCCTGGAGGTCTCGTAAAATTTTATATTCACCGTGGGATAAGTTTTTTTTATTAACATGACAGAGTCTTTTATTATAGGGGTATAATGATCGACTATATTGTCACAACAACCGGAAGGGTCTTGTACAAACTTTAGTATTGTTCTTTTTGGATGGATATTAAAAGGAAAGCGGTGATAGTCAGGGCCATCTAGTTCGTCCTGCTCATAATCGTTTAGAGACACGAAAAAACTAAATTTTACTTTTTTACCCAATCTTTCGCATTCCTCACACAAAAGTATAGGATAAATAACCATCGCAAGAGCATTGCCGGCATGAAAACCGTATGGCCTGATCCCCATGTGGATTACCTCATCTCCCCTTAAAGATTCTGCAAGCTTTTTAATGCCTTCCAAGTAGAGATATGGTTCTTTCATGATTTTCCTATATTATTAAAATATTTATATTTTGAATACATGTAGGAACGTACTTCTCCCGTCTTTTTCTTTGCGATCAAACCTAAAACGTATGTACACGCCCCATCTAAGGCGACTACCTTAATCCACCTATTTAAGCTTTCCAAGGTATGACCTGATCTAGCTATTCGGTTGTACCCTTGCAAGAACTGGCCAGCTATATCTAGGTTGAGCTCGCTTTTTCCGTCTGGATATGACCACTCCAACACAGCTAATGAAAGCTCCCAAATAGCCGGACCCATGCAACACCAATCGAAATCAATAATAGCTCTGATCTTACCCTGAACTATCATTAGATTTTGTGGTCTATAGTCATTCTGCAAAAGTATCTCAGTAATATCATTCAATTCTTCATTTATAAAATCTAGACCAAACCTCACTTGGCTAATAAATTCTAAGCCATCGATAAAATTTTTCTCAATATAATCACTTTTTAAAAGTAATGATTTGATCTCAGAAGTTATATCCCGTTTCTTGAAATATTCTGTTTTAAATGGCGGCATTTGTTTATGCATCTTCGCTAAGAATTCTCCAGCTTGTTCGGCTAAATTTGTGTTTTTTATTTCATCGAAAGTTGGATTTTTGCCTTCTTGAAAATTAAAAAGGATGGCAATTTTATCACCGCTTGTCCTGAAGTAACCTTTATTATCTTTGGTCTTAATATAACCAGGAGTCCTAATACCTTTTTTGATAAAATAATCGATTGCATCTAATTCAAAGAGAGCATCCTGGTCGCTCAAGCCTGTACTAATTCTTAGCACACTTTTTATACCTTCTTCGAAACCAACTAAATAGACATCATTATTATCAGTCGAACGCAAATGCCTCACATTAACTGTAACGTTCGCGATATCGTAATGATCCTTAAATTCTTTTTTTAAAGTATTATTCATTTATTCTCTTCCAAATACTATCGACAAGTCCAGACCATGGTACAAAGTTTTTTTTCTTATGATTCTTAATAATCCTTTTATAGAGATTAACATATTTAGGCGCCAAAATCTGCCAGTCAAACTTCTCAGCATTAGTCTTACCACGTTTGGTCCAGCTCATCCTTAAATCTTCGCTCCTAATCAACTCAACTATTTTTTCAGCTAACTGTTTGGGTGAGTCTTTTTCAATAATTACAGCTCCTGTTTCACCACCAGTATATTCCAGAATCCCATCGACCCTGGTCGCAATTACTACACTCCCAGCTGCTTGCGCCTCTACGTTGACGAGTCCTCCACCCTCAGTTCTTGATGGAACAACCGTAATCTTTGCAAGATTAAGAAGTTTGACCGCCTCAACATAGCCGACATTGCCTAAGAATGAAATATTTTTAATTATTCCTAGCTGTTTGGTAAGTTCCATTAACTTATCTTTTTGATCTCCATCTCCAGCAATTACAACCTTGATTTCTGGTATTTTTGCGACGACCTTTTCTGTTGCGTATATTAAATTATCAACCCCTTTTGACCACACGAGGCGTCTTAGCGATAATATATCAATAGACCTCTTCTTATTTTTATGTTTAAAATCTTCGATATTTAAACCAGCGTACAGAGTAATTATATTTTTAATATCGGGCACGGCCTGCAATGTTTGATTCCGGATATATTCCGATACCGCAGTGACACAGTCAACTTGCTTGAGAGCCTCTGGGATAATCTTAACCCCTTGTTTCCATATCTGATTTGTTTCTTCGTCAGTACCGTGAGGTATATCCCCTCCTGCGATTGTTACCACAACTGGAACATTCCACTTTCTAGCTAAGAGTAGAGCGATAAATGGCATCGGCCTCCTAGCGCCTATTACATGGATAATATCTGCCTTTAACTTTGCCTCATTTTCTTTACACCAATCAACAACCTTAAAAAAATCTTGACGAGTAAAGGCGCTTTTTACCCGATAGACGTCAATACCTTCAATTTTTTCATGTTCAGGAAGGTTATCTGGCCACTTTTTCGTTAACATAACAGAGTCGATGCCATGGTCTATATAATGTTCAATTAATTCCTTTGTCATTGTCTCAACCCCGCCAACATGGGGTGAATATAAAGATGTTACAAGTAAAACTCTCATTTTTTTAGAACAAAAAGTATTTGCCCGCCCCATTGGGTTAGCGCCTTTTTCCCATTTTGATAATTAAAATACTTTATTGATTCAATTTTAAGGCCAGATTTTTTGATTAATATCATCATTTCTCTTTTTGTAAATAAGTGAACAATAGTTCCATAACTACCTGCCTCATCTTTGCTAAATAGCGGAAAATCACCCATATCTTCCTTGAAAATGGCCAAAAAATCGAGAACTATATTTTTCAGACTTAAACCTAAACCATAGTTTGCAATGTTGTAACGATTATTTACATCAAGGAATATTAAACCACCGTTATTGGAAAATTTTCCTAGATTTTTTAAAGCTTGAACTTTTTGCTGATTATTCGGTATGTGACCTAATACATTATTAAGACATAAAACTATATCAAATTTCTTTTTCAAAGTGAGCCTGTTACTTGATATATCTAAGATGTGGATGCTAGAATTTGCGATCTGATGATTTCCCTGTACGATAGTTTCACAATTATCCATATAATCAATGGCACTTGCATTAAGTTTCTTGGCAAGGGCTGAACTCCTGACACCATTGCCACATCCAACATCAATAATTGTCGGTGATATTTTTTGAGAATCCTCTAAGATTACAGAATCAATCGCATCGAAGAATTTCTTGTGTACCTTTTGATAGTCTGGGAATTTTTCTCTAAATCTTCTATAGAATTCCTCAGATTTAAGACAGTTATTGTTCATTGTCTTTAACCCTAAAATAGCTATTAATTACCTGGCAAATTCTATTGACGGATACCACGTCAAGACCAGGATAAAGAGGTAGAGCAATTAAACGTTCATAAACATTCTTGCTTACCGGTAAAACATCACTAGAATAACCAAATTTTTTGAATTCAGGCAAACCATTGAGTGGAGGGAAAAAGTTTCCACCAGATTCAATTCCATAATTTTCTAAAATCTTCATCAATGCTGATTTTTCCTCAATGTCTTTAACAAGGATGTTATAAACAAAACAATTACCAATATTTTTCTGATCTGGTAAAACAATATTACGGATACATTGCAATCCATCCTTATATCCCATAGCTATCTTCATTTTTTCTTTTTTAAAATGGTCGATCTTCTTTAGCTGAGCCCTACCGAACGCTGCCTGGATCTCTGTCATCCTGTAGTTATACCCAAGTTTAATTTTTCTTTTCCAGTTTTTATCTGCTAAACGGCCTTGATCTCTGAGAGCGTAGCACCTATCTGCAACTTTTTTGCTATTTGTTGCAATTGCACCACCTTCACCGCCCGTGGTAATTATTTTCCCTTCATGGAAGCTGTAAACACTGATTGTCCCAATTTTGCCTACTTCGCTTTTTTGCTGTTTGCCAGTTACTAGATTTTGGGAACAATCTTCTATAATTTTCTCTTTAGGGATTCCAAAGTGATTTATTTTTTTGTAATTACCCTCTTTGGCCATTATATGGACTAAAAGAGCTCCATCAATCTTTTTAAGTTGTTTGGGCAGTTTGTCTAGGTCTAGATTTAGAGTATCAGAATTGATATCAAAAAAAACCGGCACCAAGTCATTAGATATGATTACATTACCGGTCGCAATATATGAGAATGGGGTAGTAAGTATGCTCTGGCCTGGAATAAAATCCAGTGATTTTATAGCCAAATCAAGAGCGGCCGACCCACTACTTACACAAACCACATACTTCTTATTTAAATAACGAGAGAGCTCTACCTCAAAAGACTCAATCTCTTTCCCCCTAGATAGGATTCCGTTCTCGCAAACACGTTCAACTGCGCCAAATTCATCCTTACTAATATTTGCTTTGTATAGGGGAATTAGTGGTTTATTCATGAAAACAATTGTTTTAAATATTTGCAGGCTTCATTAAGGTCTTTGCATCTAGTATGTGAATGATAGTCTAGCCAATAGTCACCCTTATGGGCTTTACCAAAAATAATAATGATCTTGTGTAATTCATATGCAAATAACACTTCCATTGCGGTACCTATCATTGATGACTTATTAAAAGTGTCGTTAACTAAAATAATATCTGATTTTATAATGTCATCTTTATCTCGGGCTATTGCAGCCTTAAAATCCAAAAAAGCCTCTTTTTCTTCACGACCCCTCATTGCATGGATAACATTGAATTTAACTGACAGTTTGGTCGTAGCCTCATTTCTCCAACCCAAAGCTATCTCTTTCGAGATACCTTTCATTGGTCCGGATAAAAAAACTGTTTTTTTCATTTATTCCTTTGGGGGGCCTCGAGGAGGCCTAGGGCTTTCACCCCAGACCATCCTCGAGGTAATTGGTAAGACTACCGAGGTACTCAGAAATCTGTCCTCCTTCGAGTACCCAGAGTTTCTGGACAGTTTGGTCAACGAACGTTCTATCGTGCGACACAAGGAGCACGGTACCGTTGAAGTCTTTAATGGCCTCAACCAGTACCTCCCAGGTACCACGATCTAGGTTGTTGGTCGGCTCGTCTAGGAGAAGAAAGTCGTATTTGCCAGTGAAGAGCTTGGCGAAACGAAGACGGGTCTTCTGACCACCACTCAAGGTTGAGATACGCCGTTTGATGGCGCTACCGTCCAAGAGGAAACGGCCAAGAATTGCCCTTGCCTTCCCTTCGGTTACACCTAGTGTCGACATGATCAATTCGAGCGGAGTCTTCTGATAGTCCAGGTCCTCATCGTGTTCCTGAGAGAAGTAACCCAAGTTGATGTTGACACCAACGGTCACTTTGCCCTTGGTGGGCTCTAGTTCACCCAGGATCATCTTGAAGAGTGAGGTTTTACCCGAACCGTTCCTGCCAAAGAGGCAGACCTTCTCGCCGAAAATGATCTCCACGTTTGCATCCTGGAACAGCATTCTCCTGAAGTCTAGCTCAGGGTC
>Ga0172371_10005311_pt1 | contig 19149 bp, 19 predicted proteins | sample Lak12m_FD_114543 | JGI IMG/M metagenome (GOLD analysis project Ga0172371, IMG submission 114543) | Freshwater microbial communities from Kabuno Bay, South-Kivu, Congo - kab_022012_12m | ecosystem: Environmental > Aquatic > Freshwater > Lake | place: Democratic Republic of the Congo: South-Kivu...
ATGGATTGTGGTTTGCGAACAGATGGTCGCTGATTATTCTCCTATTTTGCTAAAGAACATCCTCCCTTTTTATGGGGAAAAGAATGGTTTAGATTAACATAACCTGATGATTTTGTCAATCTTTTGGCCATTCTTTCCCAGACAGCAAATAATCCCTTTATTTTGGCCATTTTCTGCCTAGGAAAAACTACCACCGCTTTTACTATGTTAGTGTACTATTTACACTTAAAACAGACAAAAAAATAAGGCTGTTAACGGCTACAAAATATTAACCACTTGCGGTTTTGCGTCGGCAAAACGATACAACGCCGCCGGACGGTGCGCTCCCCCATCTTGCCGTCGACCGGTTGGCTGCACTAATTCCAGCGCCAATAACTTTTTACGAAAGTTACGTTTGTCTATAGCCCGGCCTAAGACGATTTCGTACACTTGTTGCAATTCCGACAAAGTAAACTCTTTGGGCAACAATTGACCGGCCACCGTGGTGTAGCCTAGTTTATTCTGTAACCGTTCCACCGCCACGCTAATCATGGTTGAATGATCATAGGCTAGCTTTGGCAGTTTGCTAGTCGGATACCACGCTGCATCGGATCGTGAATCGACCGTGGCCGCACCGGCAGCTCCCGTAGGTAACAGACCCAAATACGCCACCGATACTACTCGGCCAAACGGGTCGCGGTCTACTTCGCCAAAAGTTGCCAGTTGTTCAAGGTAGACATTGGCCAGACAGGTCTTTTCTTTTAACAAACGGCGCGCGGCCGTTTCGGGCGATTCACTCGCCCCTACTAATCCACCCGGCGCCGCCCAGCTGTTAGCATACGGCTCTTTGGTCATTTTCATTAACAATACCTGCAGTTTATTATCGCGCATAGTAAACACCACCACGTCCGTGGCAATAACTGCGAATTGATATTTCCGAGAAGTAGCCATATTTTGTAGTGTCATTTATACACATACTAGCGCTTGCCGGCATTTTTGTCAAATTGGGGTTAGGGTCATTGCGAGGACCCCGAGCCGCGTCGAGGGGGACAAAGCAACCCCAGCTCCTTTTCGTTATTCACTACATCTAAAATGAGCTGGGGTTGCTTCGTCGGGCTGCTGCGGCAGACCCTCCTCGCAATGACACTAGTCCCTAGTCCCTAATTAAAAAACCACCCCCGTTTTCACAGAGGTGGTTATATTGTGCATCGGTTAATGAACTGTATCGCTAGAAGGAGCTTTCCCCTCTTCCCTTGATTCAGCGGCTTGGCCGCTCCTAATTACCATTTCGACCATTTTTGAGAACAACTCACCGAGCGCCAATTCGCTAACTGTTCGCACATCAGCTTCGGTTACTTTTTCCGGCAGACCGCTGGCGACAATTTCCGCCGACAGAGCAGCTGTCTCTTCCGGAGAAATATTCATATATTTTAGACAACAAACTGCTGCCTGCTGCGAAAAGAACGGCGCTGGCGGAAATGGCTCTTCGGCCGCGGTGAAAAAATACCCGTGCGGTTTTGTGCTACTGCCGGGGCAGTGGCAAAGCTTAAAATGGATTGATTTTTCCATGAACATTAACCCCCTGGTTGGTTTTAGCAAAGAACACCGATACTTAAGTAAAGCGGAAACAGCTGTTTCTGTCAATGTTTTTACAAAAAATGACCGCGGCGACTGGCTATTGACAAAAAACCGCCACCACGATACTATCACTTATTCTGCGGTTTTAGCAAAAAACCAAAGAAAATCCGAACTTTGATAACTGAAACTAGTTAACAACCCGGCAAACTACCTTAAGGAGGTGCTTGAATGCCCGGACCCAACGATCCCTACGATCCGAACTACTATCCGAACCCTGGAGGAATAACTCCTCCCAATGCTCCCGCCCCTGGCGGCGGCATTGTCGACGCTATCGGCGATCGCCTGCGCGGCATCGGCAACATGTTCGGCAACAACCAAACGCCGCAGCCAACTCCACCGCCGCAAACGCAAGCGGAAGTTCTCCAGCGAATGATTAGTATCGCTCGAACACAGGATGCTGAAATCATTCACCTGCGTGGAGAGCTGGCTCAAGCTCGGCTGCAAGCCAATCAGGGCGAAGTGGAACGACTGCAGCAGCGCTTGCTCGAAACCGAAACGGCCTTGGCCGAACTCGAACAACGCATCGGCAAACCGCCGCTGCGATTTGGCACGGTTATTCGCATCACCCAGCCCGCCGCTCAACCCGCCGCTCAACCCGCCGCCACGGTGAACCCGGTCGACTTGACCATTCCCGGCACGCGCGTGCGATTGCGACCCGGTCATCGTCTTTACGGTCAAGTGGCTGCCGGTACAGTCCTCGGCCTAAACACTAATCCGAATGCTCCCGCCGGCACGGTGCTGGTGCAGTTTGATCCGTTCAACAACCAGCCGGTACAACTCGCAACCTTGCACTTCGGCTTACCCGAGGTGGACAACGGTGCCTGCGAAATCGATAAAATCGACACCGAAACTGAGCAGCGTTTGACCGATCCGGCCAGTTTCGTGCGCGGCGCAACCGTGTGCCTGCGCACCAACCACAATCGGCAAGGCGCCATCGAAGCCATCATCGATGCGGACCGACGCATCGCCGCCGTGGCATGGTTCGACAACAGCGCGTCCCAACACTATTACGGCCCCACCGGCGAACTCGAGCTGGTGGAACGTAACCAAGTGCCCGAACGCGATTTCGGCAAAGCCGTCGTGGCCATTGCCAACCAAATCGTCCAGGTCACTCTACCGCCGGATGTGCCGTGCGAGCCAGGCATGACCGTTTTGGTCAACGACAAAATGAATATCGTGGAAATCGCCATGCCTATCGGTATCGGCCCGATTGCTACGATTAATCGCCTGTTGCCAAATAACGAGGCTGAAGTTAACTTCAACCAGCAGAAACTGACGTTGAAATCCGGCAATCTGGCCATCTGTATTCCCGACGATACCAACGACGAAGACCGCGCCGAACTGATGCGACTGCGCCCGGGCGACACGGTGGTAATTGATCTTTCTCAGACCACCGTGATCAAAAAGCTCCCCGCGGACGACACCAGTTACCGGTTCGCCGGCGACACCGGCGTGTCTTGGGACGACATCAGCGGCCTGCCCGAGGCCAAAGAAGAGCTGCGCGAAGCGGTGGAAACGCCACGCACGCATAAAGCGCTCTACGAGGACTTCTATCACAAAAAGCCGCCCAAGGGCGTGCTGCTCTACGGCCCCCCGGGCTGCGGCAAAACCATGCTCGGCAAAGCCTTGGCTACCGCGCTGCGCAGTATCAACGGCAACGCCACCGGCCCGCTGCCGATGCTCTCGGTTCGCGGCCCCGAACTGCTCGATAAATGGGTGGGCGCAACCGAAGCCTCCATCCGCGGCCTGTTCGCTCAGGCCGATCGCTGGTTCGAAAAGTACGGCCAGCCGCTCATCATCTTCATCGACGAAGCCGACGCTATCCTGCGCACGCGCGGCAGCGGCGTTTCTTCCGACATGAACGACACGGTGGTGCCGATGTTCCTCTCCCTCATGGACGGGCTCGACACTTCGCACGCTATCGTGATCCTGGCCACCAACCGGCCCGATACGCTCGACCCCGGCATCACACGCCCCGGCCGTATCGACCGTAACGTTTTCATTCCCCGGCCGGGCAAGGAAACGTGCAAGGCCATCTTCGCCAAGGAAGTGGCCAAAACCGCCATCCACAACGGCTCCACGCCGGAATATCTGGCCGACAAAGCCATCGAGGCTTTCTGGAGCTGCGGCATTTATCGGGTCGAACGCAAAAAAGGACCCGAAATTATCGTGTCGCTCGGCGACATCATCTCCGGCGCCATGGTGGTGAACGCGGTCAACGTGGCCACCAGCTTGGCCATGCGCCGCGACATCGCTGCCGGTACGCAAACCGGCCTGACCGAAGCAGATATCATCAACGCGGTTAACGTTCTCTACAGCCAAAGCCGCGACCTCGACCACACCGGTGAGCTCGAGGAATTCACCAAGTCGTTCGCCAACGACGTCAACAAAATCGTCCGGTTGCGCCAGCGCACCAACGGCTAAGACCGCTCTTTCATAAACATTTACACCCTCGGACATTACGTTCGAGGGTGTTTTTTAAAAGTATAGAGGGAGGAGTATAGAGTATAGATGGTCTCTTTTTAGACGAACGTCTGTATCAACCCCCCTATACTCTATACTCGCGTTTATGCCCCGCGATAAACCACCTTTGACCCGTTTATTCATTAATGTTATATTACTCTACCGACAGTTCTTTACCGCCACTGTTTCCCTCTAGTTTTAAGCTCACTGCACGGTGGACTTATGGCTAGGGGGAAACAGGCCAACAGCCAGCCGGGGTTAGTCGCCCGCTTGTCTGCCAGCGCCATCTCTCCCGCTCTTATCTAATCTTAATTTAAGATATGCGCGGAGCAATTTCTTTAGCGCTGGGCCTAATGGTCCTAAAGTTGTTTTTACCCGACCTGTTTACGGCGGTTGAGGAGGTACTACTCAAGTTCTTGTACTTAACCTCAACCACCCTCGACAGTGGGTTCAGCTTCTAACCCCCGACACACATAAAAAATCCCCCCCCGCTCTGCGGGGGGGATTTTACGATTGTGCGAAATTATTTACTCCGCCTGTCTTTTAACCTGTGCTTGATATTCTTGCCACCGTTTGCGCCATTGTGCCGGAAAAACGCCGTAGCAGAACATGTCGATATATCGGCCATCAACAAAAACGTGGCGGCGCAGCCGACCCTCGCGCCGCATGCCGAGCGTTTCGTGCAGAGCGATACTGCGTGGGTTAGTAGCGAATACGCGCGAATCAACTTTATGCAAGTTGAGCGCTTCAAAGGCAAACTGTAGCATCAAGTGCCCGGCCTCGGTGCCAAGGCCACGACTATGATATGCCGGATTCGCCAGTGCCACGCCGGCGGTGGCAACCCGGTCTTTCCAATTGATTTTATGCAGACCGATGTTGCCGATCATTACGCCGTCGGGTGCTTCCACCGCCAAGATAATGTCGTTGGTGCGTTGCGGCAATGTGTCGAACCACTGTCGCTCAGCTGCGAGCGATTGCGGCAAATACCGCGTGAGGTATTGGGTAATCTCGGGGTCGTTCATCCCCCGCGTGACAATTTCCAAGTCGGTTTCCTTACAGGGTGGGCGCAGTACTACGCCGCGTGGGCCAACGCGAAAAATAATCCGATTAGGTTTGGTCGCAGTGTCGGTCATGTCAAAGAACCCTCCTGGTGTTTTTACACCATAAAAAGAGCGTGACCCGGAAAACACGTACTGAAACAAAATGTCCCAGCCATGATCCGGCCGGGACATTTTTAGTCTTATTTCGTAAATATATTACGACATACACCAACAACGCCCTGGCCGAATCATACCGGCAGTGCCAACGCTATCGATGATTTCTAAACAAAAGCGGCGCATAAGGCTGTTGGTTAAAGTCGTAAAATATGGGCTAATTGTGCCCCTTCTATATATACTTGACGAAAAAACAAAAAAGCGTTACAGTACCCCATTCGCTCTTTTTACCACCACCAATAGGGGGAACCATGAAATTGACCGTTATTCCAGGGCTAAACAACAGCTTAGCTAACGCCTTTTGGGCCCGCGAACTGTTGCGCGTGTTTGAAGGCCGCAGCGGCAAAATCGAGTCCGGCAAGTTTCCGGAAGGCTGGCCGCAATTGCGGATCGTTAACCCGGAAAAAAACATTACCAACCGCGATGTGGTTTTTTTAACCGACCTAACCAATCCGGATGAATTGTTTTCTTACTTAGCCGTAATGTACGCCTTGCCGCGCCACAGCGCCAAAACATTTACTGCGGTAATACCTTTCTTTCCCACCGGTACGATGGAACGTGCCGATCAGTCGGGCGATATTGCCACCGCCAAAACTTTAGCCCGGCTACTAGACGGCATTCCTCATTCGCTCAACGGCTCGGCACGAATCGTTGTCTACGATATTCACGCCTCGCCGGAACAGTTTTTCTTCAGCGATAATGTTCAACTGCATTTGCAATCGGCATTGCCGCTAATCACCGGCCACCTCAAAGCGGAACTCGGCATGGTCGCCTACCCTGACGAAGGCGCTTACAAACGTTTTCGCTACCAACTGTCGAAATGCCCGGCCGTAATCTGCGAGAAACGTCGCGGTGAAGGTGAACAAAGACTTGTGACAGTGAAAGAGGGTAACCCGACCGGTCAACGTGTCGTACTGATTGACGATCTGGTTCGCAGCGGCGGTACTTTGCTGGGCGCGCGCCAAGCTTTACTTAATGCCGGCGCCGCGCGAGTGGATGCTTTTATCACCCATAGCGACTTTGCCCCGGGCAAACAAGAATGGTTCCTGCGTCAGTGGGGCGGCGAAGACGGCCAACTGTCGACGCTTTATACCACCGACTCTTGCCCCGGCGCTTCTATGCCCATGCCCAAACCCTGGGGTGAAAAAACGCGTTGTGTGCTTTCGCTGGCAACCTTACTTGCGGAATACATCCGCGAAATTATCGATTAACCTTTTTAAGTGGAGGAACAGAATCAATGGCCATCGATCTCAATTCTCTCATCGGCCTGACCGAAGAAGCAGCCAGCGTCAAAATCAGACAAGCTGGCATGACTGTCCGGGTAACGGCTCGCAATGGTGAAAGTTTCATGGGTACCGCGGAACACGACACCAACCGGGTCAAACTCGTGATTGAAAACGACCTGGTCACCAGTGCTCGCATCGGCTAAAACACAATATCAAAACCCCTCCGCTATGCAGCGGAGGGGTTTTTCTTTTGTGAAATTACTGCGAGTTTCGACGTTCAGCGGCTGGGGCAACGTTGTTGAGTCGTGCCTCGGCTCGTTGCTGTTCGTACTGCCAGCCCAAGTTGCTAATTTCTAGTGCAGCACCGGTATACAACGTTTTGCTCTCAAAGGCTTTCTGGCACCATTCTTGTTGCGCCAGCCAGTCTAACCGCTGCGCTATTTCCGCCCATTATCGGCGAGGCGGCAGCGCCTTAATCAACGCCGCTGGAAAGGCACAGCGCGCTTGGAGCTTTGGTTTATGTACCACAAAGTAAGGGTTAATCGATCTCCGGTAATATCTTCCGGCCGCCCTTTGCATGCTTATAAACAGCTCATTGATAATGTGGTCCGGATTTGACCAAGACCACCGCAGATAATCCTTGAGCGGTCGGCACAAAAAGATCGAGCAATTTATCCGTCGACCTTCATTTTGGTGGCAAGGCTTTTTGCAACCGCTGCAACATTGCCCGTGACAGAGCTCACTGCAAAACTTGCGAATACCGCTGCCAACCATAAACGATTCAAAACGCTTCTGTACTTCGGCGTAGGTAAGAATTTTTACTTCGGTCATGTGGCAGCTCCAGCATGTTGTTGTTCGTATTGCTTAAGCAAGCCGCTGATTTTTCTCGTGAAATCATCACTGTATTGATACCAAACCGGTTCGCCTAGCATTCTTTCAATTCGCGTCTGATCAGCTAAAAAGTCCAAGCGGTTGGCAATGTCTGGCCACTGCTCGCGCGGCGGAATGGCTTCGATCAGCTTGGCTTGGAAGTTGCAACACGCCTGCAGCCCCGGCGTGTGAACGGTATAATATGGATTATCTCGCCACGGGCGACCACCGATCGCTTGATGAACAATATTGTAGCAATCTTCAGCAACATCTCTGGAGTTTCGCCAAAAGACCTTTAGATATAGCTCAAGTGATCCACAGACAAAAACTGAACAGTTTAACCGGCGGCCCTCATTTTGATCGCACGGTTTCTGGCAACTACGACAGCACTCTCCTTTACAGATCTCGCTGCAAAACTTGCGGATGCCGCTGCCAACCATGAACTCTTCCACCGTCGCCAACATTTCGGCGTAGGTAATGGTAGCTTTGTCTTCCATGGAATATCTCCCATTTTTATATTGTTTTGTTGTCAAAAAACTAATCTTCAACCTTACACTATATTAGTGATTTTGTCAACAAAAAACAAGCACTTGGCATAAGCACTTGTTTTATTATATTTTTCACTAAGCTCTGGGAATCCCGCAGCGGCGGGATGACATCTTGGTTTTCACTAAGCTCTGGGAACAGGATTCGAACCTGTGACATCCGCGTTAACAGCGCGGCGTTCTACCACTGAACTATCCCAGAGCTTAATGAAAGGTGTGAATTGGTTTTAAAAAACCGTCCCGCTAAGCGGGACGGGGAAAGGCTGTCAGCGGAAGATAAACCTCCAGACATTATTCCCCATTAGATATTATTTAACTTACTTGAATAACTCATAACATTGGTAGTATAGCATATCGATAGTTATTCGTCAATCCCGCACCGCTTTTACAAACTGGCTCATAACTTGCAACGCCTGAGTCCGCACCAATTCCGGCGCCGCCTGCCATTCGCTAACACTGTCTAATTGTAGTGTCACCGCCAGTAAAAGCCGTACCGCGGTCGGGCAGTCTATTGCTAAATCGTGTGGTGCCAAACAAGCATGGCAGACTACCCCACCGCGCACCAAGCCAAATAATCCCTGATCAAGTTTATCTGTGTCGCATTGCACACACCGATCCAATACCGGCCGATAGCCCAAATGAGCCACTAACTGCCAACCAAACCGAACGGTCCAGTATTTCTTTTCATCTCGCAAAACCAATTTATCAGCCAGCTTAGCCAAAGTTTTATTAAGTAACGACAGTACACCAATATCACAACTCCCCTCGCGAATTAAATCGTCGGCTAAAGTTAGGCACGATTGGGCTAATCGCAACGATGACAGATCTTCTAACAGTTCCGGATAACGCCGAATGGTTTCCACATTAGAAATAGTGTAGCTGTCTTTGCTGTTAACCATTTTAACGGCAATCAATGCAAACGGTTCTAGGTGGCCAACCATTTTACTAGCCGGCCGCCGCACCCCGCGCGCTAGAGCGGTAATTTTTCCCAGGTGTTCGGTATATAACGAAACCAGCCGGTCATGCTCGCGCACGTCCCGGCGGGAGAGAACAATCGCCGACGTATAGTGTTCCATGGTTTTTATTAACCCAACTTGTCTAGATACCCCTGCAAAATTAACATCGCCGCCACTGCATCGCGAGAATATTTGCCGTTTAGCTCAACACAGAGTTTATCGGCGGCCTGTGAACTATAACGTTCATCTTCTCGAATGATCGGCATAGGAAAATGGCGCTCTAACAGATCAATAAAGTCTTCCACCGCGCCCGCCTTAGCCGAATATTCTCCCGACAAACGTAAAGGGATACCAATCACAATGCGGTAAATTTGCTCCGCATCGATAATTCGCCGCAACGTACCAATCACCCCTTCGGTATTTGGCACTACATCAAACGGCAATGCCATTTTATTTTCAGCATTGCCAATTGCCAGGCCAATTCGCACCTCACCCCAGTCAATTCCTAAAATATTAGCCATAGTGAGCATCGGTTAAAACGCGTGGGCCATCGAGAGTAACCGCAATGGTATGTTCCATATGAGCGGCTAACGATCCATCGGCGGTTAAAATAGTCCAACCATCGTCGGCAATAGTCACCTGGTCGGTTCCTAATGTAACCATGGGTTCAATTGCTATGACTAACCCCGGCTCTAACTTGAATGGTCGTTCGTTACTGGGCACAAAATTAGGCACTCGCGGGTCTTCGTGTACGGCGTGGCCAACACCATGGCCAACTAAATCTTTTACTACTGCCATACCGCAACTTTCAGCATATTCCTGCACAGCACGGCCGATATCGTGCGTGGTATTACCCACCTGGGCGGCGGCAATGCCGCGCCGCAATGCTTCGGTAGTTACTTTAATCAACCGAGCAGCGGCAGGGGTAATTTTACCCACCGGCACCGTTACTGCCATATCGGTATACAATCCCTTATAGCGCATACCGATATCAATGCCTATAATATCGCCAACCGCTAAGCGGTGGTTGCGGCGCGGTTGACCATGAACTACGGCATGATTAACCGAAGCGCAAATGGTTCCCGGAAACGGCGGATCCTGCGGGCTAGATCGATAATTCTTAAACGCCGGCGTGCCACCAGCCGCCCGAATTAATTTTTCCGCCATAGTGTCTAACTCGGCGGTCGATACCCCTGGTACCGCCGCACTAGCCAGTTGTTCCAAGATCTGATGCAGTATTTCCCCGCCTTCGGCGATTAGTTCAATCTCGGCGACGGTTTTTAGTTTAATCATAAACTTTTTTTATCAATCGCGGCGCGAATATCGCGTTGCACCGCTTCGATCGACTGCTTGCCGTCGATAGTGATAAGAATGCCCTGCTGTTGGTAATACTCTAAAATCGGTGTGATTTGTTCGCGATATGTATTTAACCGCCGTTGCAGCGCCACATTTTCCATATCGTCACGTCGCGGTGATAGTGCGCCGCCACAATGATCGCACACGCCGGCCTTTTTTGGCGGCCGTGCAGTAGCATTATAGCCAGCCCCGCAGTTAGCACAGCGCAACCGGCCAGAAATCCGCCGCAGCGCTTCGTGATCGTCGATATGAATTAACACTACATGAGTAAAGGTAAACAGCTGCTCCGCTACCATCGCCTGCCCCATGGTGCGTGGAAAACCATCAATAATAAACCCCTCAACACAATCAGCCGCGGCTAACCGCTGCTCCACTAACGCATTAGTAATTTCATCTGGGACTAATTTACCCTGGTTAATGTACGAAGCAATTTGTTCACCCAGCAATGTTCGCACGGCCGCCTGCTGGCGAAACAACTCACCGGTCGAAATAATGGGTATACCAAAAGCAGCAGCCAACAGGTCGCCTTGGGTGCCCTTGCCCGACCCTTGCGGCCCGAGCATGGCGATTCTAAATGGAGCTTTACGAAATGGCATAGTATTTATAGATACCTTAGCGAACATAACGTGAGAACGCAACTAACGCATAAAAAACGCCCGAATTCGGGCTTAACCTGCGCGCTTATAACCGACCTAGTTACTATTCCAGCACTTTTTTAAGTTGCTCGTAATCGACCTGACTTAACTCCCCTTGTTGATGCAGTTTAGAAAACAACGGCTCCAAATGCGCCTGCCATTCGTAGCGGGTAACGCCGCCGGCATCGAGTTCCTTTTGCACTAAATCAAAAATTTGTTCCCGTTGCCCCGATTGTAAACTTTTAATACGATACAAGGCGTGGCGAATCTCTTTTTTAGTACGAAATATTTTATCCGTTGGGTTGGCCATCGGCCGGGCAAACCAGCCAGAAAATAACCCCATATTATCCAGTTTGAATAACGTTCTCTACTGCCGCCCATTGCGACCTGCTCCCCTTTGGTACTAATACTACCACTTCGTCACCAGCTCGCCCCTTAAAGAAAGTGACCGCGGCGGTAATTAACCGCCAGCGTTGTTTGCCAATGGCGGCATAGAATTGCCGTGTTTCCGCATCTTGCTCTAACTTAGCCTTGCGCCGTTCACGTTCAATCGGGCCGATTTGTTTGTAAACAAAATTACCTTGATCGTCGATTATCAATTTGAGTAAATCACCCTCAACTAATTTAGATTTAGAGGCATAGTTGGGTGGGATGGTAAACTCCCGTCCGTCGGCGGCGATCATCTGGCAGCCATCAAACACCCCTTCGACCGTTTGCTGTTCGCTATCGCTACCGCCTAATTCTTTTAAGGTAGTTCGTCGCACTGCATCGAGCGCTTCTTCTATTACCGTATCGCGCTGGCTGGCCGATGACAAAACATCCAGTGCTCGGTCTACATTGGTTTGAATATTACGCAACATGCTCACCAAGTAAGTTACTTGATCTGGTGTTAGCGTATCGTGTCCGGCTGATTTTGGAGTACGGCTTTTCCCCTCCATAGATATTTGTTTTTTGATTTTGTTATGGTTGCTAACCACTAACATTATAGCTATTTTTTGTTTGCTTAGCAATTATACCGGTGGCTTAATACTGCCAGATTGCGTCCGTTCGATAATTTCTCGTTCAACCAAGGCGCGATCACGGCCGTATTTTAGGCGCGACAGTTCGTGCAACTTGGCGGCCAATTCGCGGTTACCAGGAGCAAGTTGGTCGGTTTTCATGTTAAACGCTTTGGTTGCTTCGTTATTAACCAATAGCTTAACATAGGCGGTATATTTTTCGATATTGATTACATCGTATTGGTTAAAGACCGGCGCGAATTCTTTAGCCAGCACTTCCGCGTCTTCCACGCCGATTTTAAAGCTAATAATTGTACCGACATTGCCAAACACCGCGTCACGAATGGTGGTGTCATTATTATGCACCAGTTGACCGATATACTGATGAGCAATAATCAAATTAAGCATGTATTTGCGCGCTTCCGATAAAATGACCGCGATACTGTCGGTGGTAAAGTTTTGGAACTCATCGATATATAGGTAAAAATCGCGCCGGGTTTCTTTGGGCGTGTCGGTCCGAGACAGCGCCGCCATTAAAATTTTTCCCACCATCATCATTCCCAACAGATTGGTGTTAAGATCGCCCAATCGCCCTTTCGACAGCTTCACTAATAAAATCTTGCCGGTGTCCATGGCATCGCGGAAATTAATGGCACTAGTTTGCTGGCCAATAATCGGCCGCATGAAATCGTTGGAAATAAAGGTGTTGAGCTTGGAGGTAATATACGGCACCATGTTTTGCAAACTAGCCTCACCGCCGGCTTTTTCAGCTTCTTTAGTCCAAAAATCTTTTACTACCGGCGTAACACATCGTTCCAATTTGTATTTGCGATATTCCGGATCAGCCAAGACTTTGGAAATTTCCATTAAAGTAGAACCGGATTCGGGATCTTCCATAATCAACAGCATGGCATTGCGCATGTACTGTTCGAACATTGGCCCGCCGGTTGAACGAAGATCGTAAAGTTTATCAAATATTTTGATCATTTCGTTAATCACAAACGTTTTTTGTTCCGGATACCGTGGGTCGAATTCCAGCAAGTTCAAACCCATCGGCCGCTCCACATCGGCCGGATCGAACAAAATCACGTCGTCGGCTCGTTCTTTCGGCACCGCTTCCAGCACATCATCAACCAAATCGCCATGAGGATCGATCACGCATATCCCCTCACCATTGGCGATATCTTGCCGCGCCATGTTAGCTAACAACCACGATTTACCCACCCCGGATTTACCAACTACATACACATGTCGACGGCGGTCGGCGCGGGTGATATGAATAACTGTCTCTTTACCGCGGTAAAAATTGGTCCCCAATCGCAAACCATCTGTTGGCACATTTAATGGCGCCGAGGCTTGCCGCGCCGTTAACCAGTGAATGTTTGGTGTATCAATGGTGGGTGACGGAAAATGAAACACACTGGCTAGTTCTTCGGTATTTAAAAGCATTTTTTGCTGCTCCACAAAAGACCGATGAATAAAATCGGACACCACCCCATCAACTCGCCGTGGTACGGTCGTTTGAAAACTATTGCCGTATTGATAAATATTAAACTGGGCAAAGGCGTTAAGAATGTTACCTACATAAATCTGTGCTTTACTGGCTTGATCGGTCGATACCACCACTCGAATATTTACATCGAGGCCGGCTTTACTCACTTTTTCTTCGATCCCCTTAAGCATTTCTTCTTCCATCGCCGACAGTTGATAGTTTACTTTTGGTTGGGCTGGGTCGGTTTTCTTTTTTGCCGCTAACTTAAGCACTGCCGCCCACCAGCGAATAATCAGGTTGGGCGATGCTTCTCGTTTGGCCTCACCAAGTTTTTTACCCTGCTTCATTACCGAAGCTACTTTAGACCCATGCCAGTGCCAACGGCCGTGGGCGCTGCGAACGATGTATTGAATCGCCGCCCCTTCGTTTTCGGTCAATTTACTTAAAGCGTTAGTGAGCGCCTCGAGCGGATCGTTCTCCATCTTTTTGTATGTCTTGATTGGAAAATAAAACTCCCGCTTGGCGGTAATAACACCAGCGGCGATTATCCCTTGTGGCTGAAAAATATTGTAATCTTCGGTTTCTTCAATAAACGCTTCGGGATAATGGGCGTTAACTTGCTGTTCAATGTAGCGCTGTAACTTTCGTGGCACCGCCAAATAAAAAGATATTTTTCCCTGGCACGCGACTATTTCCAACCCAAAATGATCATGGCGGCCAAAAAACCAGGCTTTGACTCCCCGCTCGGCTTTTAACCCACCGATGCTGTTAAAAAATATTTCGGCTAAACCAACTTGTTCGGTCATGGTCTGCTGACTCTTCATGTCTTTCTTGCCACTCTCTTCTTGCTGAATTGATTCTTTGGGTAAAGTAATTAACAAAACCACTTGTTGAAATTGAGCTGGAATCCGATTACTTCGATGAAACAGCCAACGGACAGCAAATACTAACAACACTAAACCGCCCAAGGCAATGCCGGTAATCCAAATAGTTTGCCCGATTGGGTCAATAAAAAACGCCCCCGAATAATCAACGGGCGTGGTGGTAGTAGTAAATGTTGGTGAAAAACCAGGCTCCATGAACTCCTCCTAGCGTTTTATTTTACATTTTTGGCGCTTGATCAATTTGTTCTTTTTCTACCAGCTCTACTATTTCATCGGTTTTAATTTTTGCTTCTTGTTCTAAAAAGAATTTATTAACACCCGGAATAAGTTTAAGCCAAGAAGCAATCCGGCGGAATACCGCTCGAGCGGTAAAGTGCACCTTACTCACGATGCCTTGAATATCCACCGCGGTCTTTTCACCTTCCTGCCTAAAACTAGCCTGAACGGCCGGCGGCATTTGTTCGTAAACTTTGTCGAGGTCGTCTTCTAAAATATCTTCTATTTCTTCCACCAGTTCATCGGCCATCGCTTGTGGCGTTGGCTCTGCTGTTATTGGCGCGGTTGTTATTGCTGGGCATACCGGCGTAGCTGTTGCATGCCCAAACACCGGAGAACTACTTGGTAATTCGTGAGCACTCGAATGCTCAACCCGTGGCTCAGGCGAGCCAGCTGGGCGTTCCGGAGAGTTTAGTTGGGTATTAGCTTCGGCCATATGGATATATTGAAAGTATAACAAAAAATCCTAAAAAAGGCCATTCTGGTTATTACTTAGGTTTAGGGATTGTTGTTTAATATTGAGTCATCGACAATGTTTCAGTATTATCAGATATGACTGCAACGACTGTCGAAATTGATCTACGGGAAAAAGAAAAGGGCCTGGCCGAAATGACCAGGACCCTGCGAACGCGATTTTGTCGCGACCGCCCCGACGTGATGTCGGGACGAAAGACCAAAAATCCAAAAGTGCCGAATGGCCGAGAACCGAAGCCCTACAACTTCCGGGCAGAGGCGACGCCGAGAGGGCCGCCGGGATCGTCGCCGAAGTAGCAGGAGACGTCCAGGCCGCTGGCAGCGAAGTAGCCCAAGACGACGTGGCAGCCGTCGGAGAGCACGGAAGAGGTGCGAACGTACACATTCTTGGACAACTGCTTGCCAGTGGCGAGGAAATGTCCAATAATGGTGTAGGCCAACACCTGCGCCGTCGGGATTTCGTCGTCCTGGCCGAGGAGCGACTGCTGTTGATCCCAGGTCTTTGAGATCGAACCGGGTACCGGTGTCTTCTTAACCAGATGCCAACCAATCTTACCCTTGTCAGCAGCGAACGCTTCATTGTTGTACCAACTCTGGTTTTTGAAAATCGTTTTATTTTTCTCGCGGATATCCAGAATAGACAGTGGGAATACCGCCACGAGAATGTGCGTGTCTTTGCACTGCTCAAGAGTTTCCTTCGTAAAAGGAACTTCGGCCAACGTGGCAAGTTGCACCATGGTCGGTTTTACTCCGAAGTGCCAAACGGCTTCTTCAACGCCGAAGAAGTTGGTACCCATGATGGCATGGGCACCTTGCTGAGTCATAATCAACCGAGCTGGGCTTGGCTCTGGTTGGTTCAACATCGCCACAATTTCATCGGGTAAAACGGTGCAACCGTTGGTTTGCCTAAGCAAACGATTAATTGTGCCAACGGTCACGCGACCATTTTCTATCGGTTCGGCCGGTACGCTTTCGATGACCGCCCGAACTACGTCTGGATTGGTATTTGATCGTTCAATCGCCTTAATTAGGCGAAGAACGTCCGATAGCGTCAGGTCTTCGTGGTTCATGATTGTTCCTCTTTATTTAAGGCTAAGTATTTAAGCTAATTGTTAAGGAACCTGATTGGTGAATATAGCGCTATGGGATGGAAATGTCAAGGAGTTAAACGTCATTGCGAGGAGGTCCGCCAGCAGGCGGACCGACGTGGCAACCCCAGCTCCTTATCGTCATAGCGAATGAAATAAAACAATCCCATGTTAAATACGATTAACCTGGGATTGTTTCGTTATTAACGACAGCTATAAGGAGCTGGGGTTACCCGCCTAGCCGGCGAGGCTGGCTTCGTCGCTTCGTCACCCCGCTCGGACGCGGGGTGACTCCGCTCCTCGCAATGACAGTAAACCCCGCACTAAAAAACAGGCCGTTGCGGCCTATCTTTAGTTACAACCACTAACCACCTGCCTACCCCCGTGGAGCTTCGATGAACGCAGATTACCCACTAACAACTATCTGCTAACCCAATGGTTTAATAGTATACCCATCCGCCGTATCTTCCACATTAAACCCGGCATCGGCAATAGCTTTGCGCAGCCGATCGGCCGCCGCAAAATCTTTTTCCTCGCGGGCCGCTAATCGCTGCTCGGCTAATACTTCAACCTCGACTGGTATGGCTATTGCTTCGATGTTAGACAAACCCAAGCCCAGCACTCGGTCAAAATCAATCAACGTCGCCAGTTTAGTGGTAGGCGCTAATTGACCCTTGGCTACTTCCCACACAATTGCCAACGCTTGTGGCGTATTAAGATCGTCCTCGAGACTGTTTAAAAATTGCGTTTGCATTGGTTGGTCAACCACCGCCGCGCCAACTGGTGCCGCCACTAAATCTCGTACTATATTTTGTAATTTTTTCAGCGCGGCCGCGGCGCCATCGAGCGCTTCCCAACTGAACATTAACTGTTGGCGGTAATGAGTGCCTAAACACAGAAAACGATAAGCCAACGGATCATATCCCCGTTCAACAACTATCGATAAAGTTAAAAAGTTATCCGCCGACTTGGCCATTTTTTCCCCAGCACTAAGAACCACAAATTCATTATGCAGCCATACTTGTACCGCCGGTTGACCAAGCGCGCCGATATTTTGCGCCCGTTCATTGGTGTGGTGAACGGCAATATGGTCTACCCCACCGGTGTGAATGTCGAGCTTATCACCCAAATACTTAGTCGACATCGCCGAGCATTCAATATGCCAACCCGGAAACCCCTCGCCCCATGGGCTAGGCCAATGCAAACTATGATTAGCATGATGACCGACCAATTTGAACCACAGCGCAAAGTCGGCCGGATGTTTTTTATCGGCATCAATTACCACTTCGTCGCGCGCGGCGGTCTGCTTGTCATCCAGTTTTTGACCTGACAGCGCGGTGTAATCAGCTAGTTTTTCAACGTCAAAGTAGACCGCTTGTTCAGTTTGGTAAGCATAACCATTGGCAATTAGTTTTTCGACCATGGCGATCTGTTCTGGAATATGTTCGGTGGCTCGCGCCCACACTGCCGGCGGTTGAATATTGAGTAGCAACAAATCACGCTTAAACGCCTCTTCGTAAAAACGAGCAATTTCTAACGGCGATTTGCCTTCGCGTTTTGCGCCTTTCTCTAGTTTGTCTTCACCTTCGTCGCTGTCGGAAGTTAAATGGCCAACGTCGGTAATGTTCATTACCTGGCGCACTGTCAATCCGGCATAAGCCAAGGTACGGCAAAGTGTGTCGGCAAAAATATACGACCGCAAATTTCCAATATGAGCGTAGTTATAAACCGTCGGGCCGCAAGTGTAGACAGACACTTGCCCCGGCACTAGCGGCTTAAACGGTATTTGTGACCGTTCAGCGGTGTTGTAGAGTTGAATAGCCATAGAATGCAGGTATTGTAGCAAAGGCTCAGAAAAGAGCTAGAGTGGTTGACAGATAATAACGATAGTGGTAGTCTGTATAATCATGTTCTTTACAAGAAAACCCGTACTGGAGGACCCATGTCAAAACGAAAAATCACTCGTAAATTCACCATGTCCAAGCCGGCCTTTGCCGAAGCCGCCACCAAGCTGGTAGACATACTCGCCAAGTGGCTGGAAACCAATCATGCCCACGCTTTGGTGAGCTACAACAACCAATTGCTGTGGGTATTCCCCAGAATCGCCCTGCCGAGCCTGGCGTTTCTAGCCGGGTTCACCGATGCCGCCGCTCACAGTGGCGCCGGCAACCATTTGGAACGAACCAACGCTATCAAGGTGATGATTTCTCATCGTCGTAATCGTGGTTTGACCGCTCCGGCAGCTGAACCACTGGTGAGCATTATCAATCATCTCGCTGAGGTGGCGAAAGACCCCGGAGTAAAAAACTGCAAATGTTTGCGTGTGCCCACTAGCGAAGTTAAAGCTTTGAGCGAGGAAAACGTGGTCTCGCTGCAAAAGTTCAACATCCTCAAGTACGACACCCCCGATGGCCCTGGCGCTCCCGGCGTATGGGAGTTTTGCCCACCGGCTAAATTGACACTTGAATTGCGCGACACTTTCAACAAGCATTTCTACGCCAAAGCCAAGAAACGGCGCCGAGCTAAGCCGGCTAAATTGGCCGCTCCTGCCGCTACTCCGACTCCCAAACCAGTGACAACTCCGACAGTTAAGGTTGTTGAACCGACACCAGCGCCAGTCGCCACTCCGCCGGCCACGGTGACATCTTCATCGGTGCAAGACGCGGCCAGTCAGCTCCGGGCCGAAATCACCGCCAAGCGTGATGCCTTAGTGGCTAAACGCGCTGCTCTCGACGACGAAATCAACGAAATCGACAAATTCTTAAAGACGCTCAACAAATTCACCGGCGTCTAATTATCCTCACAAACATCCACCCCGCGAAGTCCCGCCTACTGGCGGACGAAGTGGGGTGTTTTTTTGTTTAGGGGTTAGGGGTCAGGGACTAGGGGCTAGACTCTAATTCATAACCGTGTCTTTATATTATTCAGAGCAAAATAAGATATTTATGGTGTGGGGGTTTGGGGGCAGCCAGCCGCGCGGAGCCGAACCCCCTTGAGTCGAGGCCCCCGCAGCGGCGGGGGGTCAAGCGCGGATGGGGGTGAGGCGGGTTTAGAA
>Ga0172371_10005313_pt1 | contig 19145 bp, 26 predicted proteins | sample Lak12m_FD_114543 | JGI IMG/M metagenome (GOLD analysis project Ga0172371, IMG submission 114543) | Freshwater microbial communities from Kabuno Bay, South-Kivu, Congo - kab_022012_12m | ecosystem: Environmental > Aquatic > Freshwater > Lake | place: Democratic Republic of the Congo: South-Kivu...
ATTCAATCCTTTGCAAAAACCTCTGACGAACCCACCCTCCGCTCCGCATTCAAAATCATCAGGGCAATAAGCCGATAGTTTTCCTCATCCCTCTCATCCTCATTCTGTGATAAAATAAACTTACCTAAAAGGAGGTCATTATGCCGAGGACTATAGAGGCTGTCTATGACGAAGGTGTATTCCGTCCGCTTAAACCGGTTAAGGGATTAAAAAAACATCAAAAGGTTTCAATAATATTGGAAAAACCTTTAAAGAAAAAACATCCCCTTGCAGGCCTATGCGGAATACTGCCGGATAAAGATGCGGATGAGATGCGAAAGATTATTAAAGAGGAATTTGAAAAAGTTGACCTCAATGAGTGGTAAAATTGCTCTTGATACCGACATTGCCATAAAATTCCTCAATGGCGATACTTCAATAGATAGCAGTTTGTCAAAATATGAAAGCATCTACCTGCCTGCAATTGTCGTCGGTGAACTCATTTACGGCGCTCTTAATTCAAAACATGCCGAGCAAAATCTGCTGCGACATAGGGAGCTTATCCAAAAATCAAGGATACTTGATATTGATGAGAGAACAGCAAATACCTATGCCAGAACACGGTTAGGGCTGAAAAGGAAAGGGAAGCCTATACCTGAAAACGATCTTTGGATTGCGGCTGTATGCATCGAGCATAAGATACCTCTTTTCAGTAACGATGCTCATTTTGATGATGTTGAACATCTCATTCTCGTGAATCCTGAGGACTGATACGAACCAACCCTTCGCTCCGCATTCAAAATCATCAGGGCAATAAGCCGATAGAAATTTATCTTACCCATTCATATGCCAGCATTGTGGCAGTAAATATTAGGCTATTTTTATCTGAAAAAAAGGGAAGGCTTCAATTCAATAATACTCCTGTTCGGGTTTTACGCCAATTGACGTAAGCCATTCCGAAATTGTCTTTTTCATGGCATTCGCGTTGAACGCAAACCACTTCTTTTTTAGGTCGGGAAAAGCGGAAAGAGTTTTTTTGAACCTGCTGAATGAATCCGGGCTGTTGAGGGCGTTTGAGAGTCCGTCGTGAGGTTTTAGATGCTCTATACCTTCTGTAAATTTTTCCATGAGGCTGTAAGCCTCCTTTGAATCCCGCTCAGGAATCCGGACATATCTTTCTTTTTCGGAAAATATCTTTATGGCAAGCTCTATCTCGTCTTCAATCCATTGAGGCATGTCAAATCTTTCAATCGAAGATTCATCAATCAATTCACCGCCTTTGTAGAGAGTGCCGTCTGCCTTTTCAAGCGCCTCGATAGAGATTGTCTTGATGTCCCCTGTCTCTGTATCGAGGAAATAGTCAAACTTATCCCTTGAAACATCCTCCATCGCCTTCTGAATTTCACCGAAGTTTATTCTTAGAAGTTTCAACTACTCTCTCAGTTGCCCGTCTCCAAGCACGATGAACTTTGTGCAGGTAAGTTCCTCAAGCCCCATCGGGCCGCGCGCATGTATCTTGTCGGTTGAGATGCCTATCTCGGCTCCGAGCCCGAATTGATAACCGTCATTCAGCCTTGTGGATGCATTGACAAGAACTGCAGACGAATCAACTTCTTTCAGAAAACGCATCGCCTTCTCGTAATTCTCGGTGACAATGGTATCCGAATGGCTGGAGCTGTATTTTGCGATATGTTCCATCGCCTCATCAATGTCTTTTACTACCCTCACATTGAGGATGAGGTCAAGATATTCTCTGTAAAAATCTTCGTCTTTGGCCGGGATTAGCGACTTATCAATCTTCATTGTCTCAGGGCATCCTTTAAGAGCAACGCCTGCTGCTTTAAATCTCTTTATCATCGAAGGAAGGAATTTCTTTGCGATTTTTTTATCAACCAGCATTGTCTCCATCGCATTGCATGTGCCGGGTCTCTGCGCCTTTGCATTGAAACATATATCCTCGGCCATCTTCAGGTCTGCAGCTCTGTCAACAAAGACATGGCACACCCCCTTGTAGTGCTTCAGCACAGGGATTCTTGAGTTCTCGGTAACCGCCCTTATTAGTCCCTCGCCCCCGCGCGGGATTATCAGATCAATAATTCCTTCGAGCTTGAGCATTTCCATAACCGCCTCTCTCTCAGGGATGTCAATGAATGTGATTGCATCTTCATGCAGCCCCGAAGATTTTGCGGAATCCCGCAGAATCTTCACGATAGCCCTGTTTGAATTTATCGCCTCAGAGCCTCCGCGGAGTATTACAGCATTCCCGGCCTTAAGGCATAAACTTGTTGCGTCTGCAGTTACATTAGGCCGCGCCTCATAAATTATTCCGATAACACCTATTGGTACACGCATCTTTCCGACTGCCATTCCATTAGGCCTCTGCCGCATCTTTATCACTTCTCCGACAGGGTCAGGCAATGCTGCTACCTCAATCAATCCCTGAGCCATCTCATTTATGCGTCTATCATTCAAGGCAAGCCTGTCTATCATTGCCTTTGAGAGCCCTTTACCCTCTGCCATGAGAATATCTTTTTTATTTTCTTTTATAAGTTCTGCCTTGCGCTTTTTTATGGCATCCGCCATTTTTAGAAGCGCGTTATTTTTCTCTTTAGAAGACGCCTTTGCAAGCTGCCGTCCGCCCTCCTTGGCAGCCATTGCTTTTTTAAGAATATAAGCCTTAATATCCATCTCCCCTCCGCAATCTAATAATGCAGTTTAAGAAAGTTTTTTAGAAGGTCTTTCCCGACCCCTGTTAGTATTGACTCTGGATGAAACTGCACTCCTTCAACAATAAACTCCTTATGCCTTGCTCCCATTATCTCATCCTCATCAGTCCATGCAGTAATCTCAAGACAGGAAGGCAGGGTTTCTTTTTTAATTATGAGCGAGTGGTATCTTGTTGCCTCAAATGGATTCGGTAGCCCCCCAAATATTGTCTTTCCATCATGGTGTATCATGGATGTCTTGCCATGCATGAGCCGGGGAGCCCTGATTATATCTCCTCCGAAGGCTGCGCCTATTGCCTGATGTCCGAGGCACACGCCGAGAATAGGGATCTTGCCAGCGAAATATTTAATCACGTCCACAGATACGCCTGCTTCTCGCGGTGTGCATGGCCCCGGAGAGATGACAATGCTCTCAGGATTCAGTTTCTCAATATCTTTTACAGTAACCTTGTCGTTCCTGAATACCTTTATGTCCTCTCCAAGTTCTCCAAGATGCTGGACAAGGTTATAGGTAAACGAATCGTAATTATCAATCATTAAAAGCATGAATACCCCTTTGCTAAAAGCAGGATATGATATTTGAGCGGTTTTATCCCGCTCCGCTTCACGCGGACGGGATACCTCGGAGTCCCGATTTTATCGGGACGAGAATGAGCGAGAATATTATATCCTGCTTTAATATGAATCATTTAACTCAGTCCCTTCTCTGCCATATCCACTGCCTTCATCATCCCCATCGCCTTATTCACTGTTTCCGTATATTCCCTTTCAGGCACTGAATCCGCAACAATCCCCGCGCCTGCCTGAACATAAACCTTCTTGTCTTTTATTATAAGCGTTCTTATCGTGATACAAGTATCCATATTCCCTGAATAGCTGAAATATCCGACTGCGCCGGCATAAGGCCCTCTTTTTGTCGGCTCAAATTCTTCTATAATTTCCATTGCCCGAACCTTGGGGGCGCCTGTTACAGTGCCTGCGGGAAACGAAGCGCGAAGCACGTCAAACGCATCAAGCCCTTTCTCAAGATTTCCCTCAACATTTGACACCATATGCATAACATGGCTGTATCTCTCAACTGCCATAAGTTCGGTCACATTAACAGAGCCTTTCTCTGAAACCCTGCCGACGTCATTTCTTCCGAGGTCGACAAGCATTATATGCTCCGCAATCTCCTTAGGGTCTTTTTTAAGCTCTTCTTCAAGCGCCTTATCCTCCGTATCTGTCTCTCCCCTTCTCCTTGTTCCGGCAATGGGCCTCAGGACAACTTTCTCTCCTTCAAGCCTGACGAGTATCTCAGGCGACGAGCCCACAATCTCAGCGTCCCCTGTATTAATGAAATACATATAAGGCGAGGGGTTAATGACGCGAAGCGCGCGGTAAACATCAAAAGGCTCAACATCGGATTTGCGCTCAAATCTCTGGGAAAGCACAACCTGAAATATGTCGCCTGCCGCAATGTATTCCTTTGACTTAAGCACGGCCTCTTCAAACGCCTCTTTCGTCCCAAAACTCGATTTGAATTTCTGGGTCATATTTTTCCTTCTCGAATCCTTGAACCCTCGAATCCTCGAACCCTTTAATTTTTTTATTAAAGCATCTATCTTCTCAACTGCTTCTTTATATGCCTTTGCAGGGCTCTTTCCCTCGACATGCGCGTTAGAAACTATCTTTATTTTTTGCTTGAGGCTGTCAAATATCAGCATAGTGTCCGCAAGCATAAAGAACATATCAGGCATATCAAGCCCGGATTTTTTATTATCAGGAACCCTCTCAAAAAATTTGACCATGTCATAGCCCATGTATCCGACCAATCCGCCTGAAAACCTTGGAAGCCCCGGAACATCAACAGGTTTATAAAGAGATATTTCCTTTTTCAATATATCAACAGGGTCTTCAGCTTCGAATGTAACAGGTTTTTTGCCTGTTTCTTTTATCTCGATTTTTGTTCCATATCCTTTAATTATCTTTGACGGATTCGAACCGAGGAAGGAGTATCTCGCCCATTTTTCTCCTCCGACAACGCTCTCAAGAAGAAATGAGGGAGTTCCTCCAATTTTAAGATATGCGGACACAGGGGTATCCATGTCAGCGAGAATCTCCCTGTAAACAGGGATGAGATTTCCCCTCCTGCATAAAGACTGAAATTCCCTTAGATCAGGATACAGCATATTGACAAAACTCCCCTTTTTTAATTAGTATTTTTAGTATACCCTATTAACTAATTATAAGTTAATAGGCTCTGTTTTTACCTTTCATTGCGGGAATAGCTCAGTGGTAGAGCACAACCTTGCCAAGGTTGGGGTCGCGGGTTCGAGCCCCGTTTCCCGCTCCAAATTGGCGGCGTACCCAAGTGGCTAAGGGAGAGGTCTGCAAAACCTTTATGCAGCGGTTCAAATCCGCTCGCCGCCTCCAAGTTCTTTGAATTCTTTCCTTTTACTAAAAATTATCGTTTGAAATTTTCGCGTTATGTGAGATAATAAATATCATGCGAACTGAGCTGCCTTTTACATCTCACCCATTATATCTGCTTCTCTGCATTGTCCTTTTATCTTCCAGTTGTACAAGCGTTCTGCTTACAGGCGCAAGCGGAGGGGTTGCGTATACAGTGACAAATGTCGCATATAAGACCATGACCTTTCCATCCGGACAGGTTGAAAACGCGGTTCGCGCCGCCCTGAAAAAGATGGGCATAAAAGAAACAGGGTCCAAAAAAATAGAAAGAGGCATAGAGATTTCGGCAACAACGCCCAAATTGAAGATTGATATAGAACTTGAGAGAATTACGAATAAAACTACAAAGATAAGCGTTGATGCAAAGAAAAATGTTCTATTAAAAGACAGTGCAACAGCAGCAGAGATAATAGAACAGACCGAAAGAATTCTTGAAGAAAGAAGGTGAAGAATAGGCCTGCCGGTTTTCTGAAAAGACGCCTCTACTTAATCGCTGCTGCTATATTGCTTGTCGGCTTAAGCAGCAGCGTCTTGATTTATTTCACGGCACCGGATGAATCAGGCAGTTCTCTGGTTAACGAATTTGAAGGCTCAAAAAAATTTAAACATGATTTAGAACTATACGGCGGGAAGTGGAATGTGGTTGCGAATGAGTTTATTGATTGGTTTGCAGGATTATGGCAGGGGAAGACACTCGCATTCACAATAGCCGTCATTTCCATTGTTATCGCTTTTGGGATTTTCTATGTTGCAAGGCACTTGCCGCCTGAGTTGAAATCCAGAGATTGAACGGGCATTTTTATTAGACATCTGTGATATAATTATTAAATAGCAGCGAGGTAGCATATGGGCAAAAAAGAAGCATTAATAAGCGAGATTGAAAAAGTCCCTGAGCCTTTTCTTGATGAGGTGTTGGATTTTGTCCAATTCCTGAAAACCAGAATTTCCAAAGAACGGCTGGATATTACGATTGCAAGTGAATCTTCTCTCAAAAAAGATTGGCTTAAGCCAGAGGAAGATATAGCGTGGCAAAGTTTGTAAGGGGTGATGTAGTCGTTGTTCCGTTCCCATTCTCAGATTTAACACAAGCCAAAAGAAGACCTGCATTAGTTATAGCATCGCTTGATGGCGATGACATTATCCTTTGCCAGATTACGAGCAAAACTATCGGAGACGCTTATTCAATCCTGCTGGACGACAGCGATTTTGCATCCGGTAGTCTAAAACAACCAAGCAATATAAGGCCGAACCGCCTGTTTACCGCTGACAGCAACATTATCCTTTACCGAATCGGCAATCTAAAAATGGAAAAGCTGAATGAAGTTGTTGATAAGGTCATCTGGATCCTTAAGAAGTAAGCGAGGATCGCTGTAAGGCGCTTGCCGCCTACGCCGAAACCTGATGAGAGAGGATAGTGTTAATTAAATGCATAAACATAAAATAATTCTCTTAATCTTAGTTTTAATATTGAGCGTCACTTGTTTTGCATACGGAGATGAGTGGGACGCTGCGAATTTGCAAACTAAACGCCTTGCACCTACGGCATTCCCTGAACTCCCTAAAAATATAATACGTGAACTTCAAACGCGTGGATGTACAATTCCACAAACATATGACAATTCTAAACCGCATAACGTCATTCATGGAGAATTTGCAAAAAAAGGACAATACGATTGGGCTGTATTATGCTCTAAGAATTTCGTATCTGTGATTCTAATATTTTGGGGTGGTTCTGAAAAGAATATATCTGAGATTGCAGAAATGCCTGACAAGACGTTTTTGCAAGGGGTTGATGGTGGGAGAATCGGTTATTCTCGTGCAATTAGTATTGTAAAACAATATATTATGGATCATTATAAAGCATATGGAGGTCTCGAGCCGCCACCTATTGATCATAAAGGCATAGATGACGCTTTTATAGAGAAAGCTTCCCTTGTTCACTATTATTACAGGGGAAAATGGCTACAGCTCACAGGGGCAGACTAAATTCACTTTATAACCTCCACTCCCATATACTCCCTTAACGCCTCGGGAATCACAACGCTTCCGTCTTTTTGCTGATAGTTTTCAAGGATGGCGACAACTGTCCTTCCGATTGCGAGCGCGGAGCCGTTGAGGGTGTGGACGAACTCCGTTCCTTTCTTTCCCTCGCGCTTGAATCTGATATTCGCCCTTCTTGCCTGAAAATCCTCAAAATTAGAACACGATGATATCTCCCTGTATTTTTGCTGCCCCGGAAGCCAGACCTCTATGTCATAGGTCTTTGCAGCAGAAAAACCAAGGTCTCCTGTGCAAAGCGCAATCACCCTGTAAGGCAATCCGAGTTTCTGGAGAAGGTCCTCTGCATCAGCAGTTAATTTTTCAAGCTCATCATAAGAATCTTCGGGCTTTACGAATTTTACAATCTCAACTTTATTGAACTGGTGCTGTCTTATCAGTCCTCTCGTGTCTTTTCCATATGAGCCTGCCTCGCGCCTGAAGCATGGAGTATATGCGGTGTAATAAAGCGGCAGGTCGCTTTCGTTCAGGATTTCATCGCGGTGAATATTCGTTACGGGAACCTCGGCAGTCGGGATGAGATAAAATTCAGGGTCTTCAATCTTAAATAATTCCATTTCAAACTTCGGAAGCTGGCCCGTGCCTGTCATGGACTCTTTATTCACAAGCAAAGGCGGAAAAACCTCTTTATAACCTTTTGTCGAATTCAAATCCAGCATGAAGTTCATCAACGCGCGTTCAAGTTTCGCGCCAAAACCCTTCATCAAAGAAAATCTCGCGCCCGCAATCTTTGACGCCCTGTCAAAATCTATGATGTCGAGCGTTGCCGCTATATCCCAGTGATTCAACGGGGGAAAATCAAATTCCTTCGGCACCCCCCATTTTCTTATCTCAACATTCTCCGTCTCGTCTTTTCCTGCGGGGACGGATTCGTGGGGGATGTTCGGGATAACCAAAAGCTCGCGGCCGGCTTCATCTTCCAATGCCTTAAGCCGCTCTTCTTTTTCCGTTATGAAGTCTGAGATATTTTTCGCTTCTGCTAAGATTGCGCCCGCGTCTTTTTTTTCTCTTTTTAATTTCGCGATCTCCTGCGAGGTTTTATTGCGCTGCTCTCTTTTTTCCTCTATGAGCTTGAGCAGCGCCCTGCGCTCATTTTCTATTTTCAGAAACCTGTCGAGCACGGCGATATCATAGTTTCTCTTCCTGAGAGAATCTTCCACCTTCGCCGTATTTTCCCTCACAATTTTTACATCAAGCATAAATTCTCCTCAACATTGCTGCGTATAATATAGCTTAATGATGTTTAAAATGGAAGATAGCCGTCAGCCGATGAGAATAATTTTTTAGGGAAAGATTTTGACTAAACCCAAATAGCTCTGTTGTCAATGTTTGTTGACATTGATAAAGATTGTGTCTTATCATATGCATTGTCCTATAAACAAAACCGGGAAAGGAGGATGAGGATTGACGCCCAAAAAAGTTTTCTTTACGAAAGGGGTTGGTGTCCATAAAGACAAGCTATCTTCCTTTGAGGTTGCATTAAGGGCCGCAGGTATCGAGAAATGCAACCTTGTTTATGTATCAAGCATATTCCCGCCGGAGTGCAAGATTCTTCCAAGGTCTTCAGGCCTGAGGCTTCTGAGGCCCGGCCAGATTACTTATTGCGTAATGTCTCGAAACGAGACAAACGAGCCGAATCGTCTTATTTCTGCGGCGGTCGGTTTTGCCATGCCTAAAGATTGTTGCAATTACGGCTATCTTTCCGAACATCATGCTTTCGGTGAAAAAGCCGCTGTCTCCGGCGAATACGCAGAAGACCTTGCCGCTACAATGCTTGCCACAACTCTCGGCGTTCCCTTTGATCCCAATCAGGCATGGGATGAGCGTAAGCAGGTCTATAGAGCAAGCGGCAACATATTCAAGACTCGAAATATCTGCCAGTCTGCAGAGGGGAATAAAGACGGCCTGTGGACCACAGTATTAGCTTCAGCAGTGTTTATTATAGACTAGGATATGTCAGCATCTGAAATGAGTTTCTGCGGTTTGCCCTCCAATGCAGCCGCTTATGCGCAAGCCCCTACCGTAATACTCCCTATTCCATTCGACAAAACCAGCACATGGCTTAAAGGCGCCGACAAAGGCCCAGCGGCAATTATCGAGGCTTCAAAGTATCTTGAATTTTATGATATAGAGACCGACACCGAGGTTTACAAGGAGGGGATTTTTACCGCAAAACCGCTCCATGCCGCCTCGTCTTCCATTTTATTTAAAAAAACCGACATAAGAGTCTCGCAGTATCTCAATGATAAAAAGCTTGTAGTGACGCTTGGGGGCGACCATTCGGTCTCTATCGGCGTTTTCAAATCATACGCGAGGCATTTCAGGAATCTGAGCATATTGCACCTTGACGCCCATGCCGATTCGCGTGATTCTTACGAGGGGAGCCCTTACAATCACGCATGTGTTATGGCGCGTGCCCGTGAATTCACTAAAAACATTATCTCTGTCGGAATACGGAGTATGGATTCCTCAGAGCATGCCCGCATCGAAAGAAAAAAAATGTTTTTTGCGCATGATATATACAATTCCGATAAATGGATAAATAACGCGGTTCGCCTGCTGACCGATAGCGTCTACATCACTATTGATGTTGATGTCTTTGATCCCGGCATCATGCCGTCAACCGGCACGCCTGAACCTGGCGGGTTAGGCTGGTATCAGATCATGAAGCTCCTCGCGTCTGTCTCGAAATCAAAACGAATTGTCGGCTTTGATGTCGTTGAGTTATGCCCCTCCGAACACAAAGCCTCTGATTTCCTTGCCGCAAAATTGATTTACACCCTTTTAAGTTATATTTATGCGAACAAACCTAGTTCCAAAAGAAGTTCAAGCGTCCGATCACGATAATCTGTCCCTGTAATCCTTATAGCCGAACTTTTTTACCACTTCTATCTTTCCCCCGTCCCTTATCACTGCGATGTCGGGGAGATTAATTCCATTGAAGGTTGTATTCTTCACAATGCTGTAGAGGGCCATATCCGTAAAAATCAGCTTATCGCCTCTTTTCAGGGGGATATCAAAGGAATAATCGCCGATAACGTCCCCTGCAAGGCAGCTTGGCCCTGCAAGTCTGCACCGGTATTTTTTTTCATTCTTCATGCCGGACCCGAGTATGTGGGGCCTGTAAGGCATCAGCAGGACATCCGGCATATGCGTTTCAGCCGAGGCGTCCATTATCGCAATCTCAATCTTATTCTTCACGATATCCAGAACCGATGAGATGAGCACTCCCGCATTGTAGACGCTCGCCTCACCGGGTTCAAGATACACCTGCACATCATATTTATTTTTGAAATCATTGATGAGCCTGATTAGGAACTCCACGTCATAATCGTTTCGGGTTATATGATGGCCGCCTCCGAAATTCACCCATTTCAGGCCCTTGATATATCCTCCGTAAAGCTTCTCAAATGACTTCAGGACTCTTTCAAGCACGTCCGCATTCTGTTCGCACATCGCGTGAAAGTGCAACCCGTCCACTAAGCTCTCGTACTTAGGAACTTCCTGCTTGAATATATTGTGAACTATTCCCAGCCTCGAATAGGGCGAACACGGATTATACATCTCCGTAGCGACTTCGGCATGTCCGGGATTCACCCTCAGTCCAATTTCAACGCCGCTTTTTTTCGCCGCTTTTCCATATTGTTGAAGCTGATAAAACGAATTGAATATAATTGAGTCTGAATACTTCAGGAGAGCCTTGATCTCGTCTCTCCGGTATGCCGCACTGAACGTGTGAACTTCCTTTTTGAATTCCTCATGGCCAAGCCTTGCTTCATTGAGGCCGCTTGCGCACACACCGTCAAGATACCTGGACATCATCGGAAAGGTGGCAAAAGAGGCATAGGCCTTCAATGCATGAAAAATCTTGCAGCCTGTGCGCTCTTTCACATGCAGCAGGATCTTCATATTTTTTTCTATCAGAGCTTCGTCCAAAAGATATACCGGGGTTTCTATTGTCCCCTTTGCGATTTTGAGAAATCTTTTTACTTCTTTTGTATTCATCAGCTTCGCTAAATTCTATCAGGCAGTCCGGTATGTTCCACAACCTGCCAGGGAAGGCCGTATTTATTCAGGGACTCCATGAATCTGTCGGGGTCAAGCTGCTCCATATTGAATACCCCCGTTCCCCGCCAAACCCCCGTCAGCAACATCATCGCTCCGATCATTGCCGGCACGCCGGTTGTGTATGCGATGGCCTGGGTTCCGGTCTCCTTAAACGCCTCTTCATGATCGCAGACATTGTAGATATATCTGGTGATGATCTTCCCATCCTTCATCCCTGTCATTATATTTCCGATAACCGTCTTACCGGTATATTTGGTTCCAAGAGAGGCAGGTTCGGGAAGCAAGGCCTTAAGGAATTTAACCGGCACAATCTTTTGCCCTTCATATTCAACCCCGTCTATTCTCGTCATGCCGACGTTCCTGAGCACTCTGAGGTGATTAAGGTAATTATCAGAGAAGGTCATCCAGAACCTTGCCCTTTTCAGTCCGTTTATGTTCTTAACAAGCGACTCAAGCTCTTCATGATAGAGAAGATAGCTTTCCTGTGCTCCCGCCACCGGATAATCAAACGTAAAATGTTTGCTGCCTTCCTCGATTATCGCGGGGGTCTCGATCCATTTTCCGTTTTCCCAGTGCCTTACCGCCTGCGTTACTTCCCTGATATTAATCTCAGGATTGAAGTTCGTTGCAAACGGATGCCCGTGCTTTCCGGCGTTGCAGTCAAGTATGTCCAGATAATTTATCTCATCAAAGAGATGCTTTTGAGCGTAAGCCGCAAAGATATTTGTTACGCCCGGATCGAATCCCGAGCCAAGAACAGCCATGAGTCCGCGATCTTTGAACTTCTCCTGATACGCCCATTGCCAGCTGTATTCAAAGTGTGCTTCATCCTGCGGTTCATAATTGGCGGTGTCTATGTAGTGCACTCCCGTCTCCAGACAGGCATCCATTATATGCAGGTCCTGATAAGGAAGTGCAAGGTTAAGCACAAGGTCCGGTTGAAATTGCTTTATCAGTCCGGCGAGCTCAGGCACATTGTCGGCATCCACCCGGGCTGTTTTAATCTCCCTGCCGTATCTCTGTTTGATATCCTCTCTGATCGCCTCACACTTTGAAACTGTCCTGCTTGCGACCATTATTTTTTTAAAGACTTCAGGGACCTGAGCGCATTTGTGGGCTGCAACAGTTGCGACACCTCCGGCCCCGATTATCATTATTCTTCCACGACCCATAGTTTCATTCATAAGCACTCTCCCTGACAACAAAATGAGTTTATTTTACTTGATATTTATTATTAGAAATTTGCAGGCTAAAGTTACTGATGATATTATATTGTTAAACTGGGGAAAAAACAAACTCGTTGAACAGGTTGCCTTCTATTTTATATTTTTTTCATAATCCATTAATGCTTCAATAGCTTCGATAAATGACCGATCGAAACCCCCGTAGTAAATATCTTTTAGAATGTCCCATCTGCGCTTATTCCCTTTGACGCTTAACATCCGATTTAAGAAAGTCGATTGAATTTTCATTTCTTCGACCATCTTGGTGAAGTCACCTTCATATTTTTCACCATAATAGTGTTGGAATGCGTCCAGCAGCATAGATAAGTATGCGATGTTGCGTGCCTCTCCTAATGGCTCATTCGGGTTTAGCCCATGTACTGAATAGAGAAGTTCCGGGTTTGCAATCGTGCTCTCACTTGCCGCATCGAATGAACCAAACAGCTTAAGGAGTTGTGCCTGACGCAGTGCACGATTTGCCGCCCGAACTTGGATGTAAGTAAAAAAAGCTCCTACAATCGATAGGAGAGCTCCAATTATTGCAATAATATCTATCATAGTGCCTCCTTCTGCTACCCAGTATGATTATAACGTTCTGCATACCTACACATAAAAAGCTTTTAAACTTTCCACTCTCAACTTTTAACTCTTCACTTTTCTCTCATCTCCCACGTCTTCGCGTATTTCAAAAAGGTGTAGCAGCTGTAGAACACGGCGAGTATCAATCCATGCATGCCGTCCATGAAACCAAGCCGGATGAAAAACATCTTTGAAAATGTGAGCAGCGGTCGCGCAGTCAAATCCATGAGGTTTGGAGCTATGCCGTTTTTCTTAAGCTCTTTTGCCGCAAGCGCAGAGTAAACGTCCATTTTTTTGAGGTAGTCCGATATCGAATTGTAGGTATAATGCTCAATCGGATTTTTGAGATATGATACGCCGCCGTTTACGATTACTTTCTCATGCACCTCTCTTTCTTCGAGGCGCCCGGCATTTTTTTTGAATAATCTCAGCGTATGATCAGGCCACCATCCGCCATGCTTAATCCATCTGCCCAGAAAGAAATTTTTTCTCGGAACATAAAAGCCATTGTGCCTGTTCTCATTTATCGCATTCTTAATGTCTATTTTTAACTCCGGCGTAAGCCTTTCGTCGGCATCGAGAATAAAGACCCATGCGCTGTTTGCCGCATCAACAGCCGCCTGTTTCTGCCGTGCGTATCCCTGCCATTCTTTTTGAAATATCCTGTCCGTATGTTTCCTGCATATCTCTACGGTCCTGTCCGTACTGAACGAATCAATGACAACAATTTCAGCGGTGTCTTTTGCGCTGTCAAGGGCAGCTTCGATGCTCGCCTCTTCGTTTTTTGTCACGATTACTACTGAAACAGGTATCAATACTTCCCTCCGACAAGCGTTGCGGTAATAGAGCCGACAGCGACCTTTGTCTGCAGCTTGACAGGTATCCGTTTTTCATCGTCTGTCAGCCAGATATAAATATCGCCTTTCTTATAAAATATGCCCTCTGATTTCATTAATGGCCTTATTACAAATGTATCGAATGTGCCTGATGGAATGCTTACCCTTTCTTTCCTTAATACCTGCACCTCAACATTCCAGACTTTCTTGCTGTCGAATATGGTTACGTAAAGGGATTTTCCCACTTCGAGCGGAAGGGTTCTGAAGAAATAAAAACTTGACAGGGGATCAAAAATAGAAGAAGGGACTTCAAGCTCATGCCTTTCATTGTTAAGATGATCAATGTATACCACTTTGCCGCTCTGCTTAAAAATGACCTCTTTATCCCTTCTATGCCTGCCTTCTCTTACCTTAATTCTGTAGTTTACAGGCTGGCCGACAAATAACAAATGTGGATTTTTTTTCAAATTGCTTTCTACTCTGTCATCTACGGTATAAAAAACAGAAACCCAGTCTGCCGACCGGGCGGTTGAGACAATCTTTATGTCATTGCCCGAAGCTGTTATTTCAAGCGTGGATGTGCCCGCCTTCACGCCTGCCCATGTAAGGTCATATTCGAATCTTTCAGGTATGTTGAATGAAAAGGAAACCTGCGGAGCAAAAAAAATACTGTGGGAAATAATTAAAGCAAAAAGAACAGCTTGAATCCTAAAACCCTTGAACCCTTGAACCCTTTTCATTATGTGTTATATTAACTCTATGCGTGTTATTCCTGCAATAGATTTAAAAGGCGGGCAGTGCGTAAGGCTTCTTCAGGGAAGAGAAGACGAGGTAACTGCATATTCGAATGATCCTGCGGCAACCGCAAAGATATGGGAATCATGCGGGGCAAAGCTGCTCCATGTTGTAGACCTTGACGGAGCGTTCACAGGGAGCCAGAAAAACCTTGATGCCATAATAATGATAAGAAAATCCGTATCCATGGACATAGAAGTCGGCGGCGGGATAAGGGATTTGAAAAAGATAGACAGCCTTATCGGCATTGGCATTAACCGGATCATACTCGGCACCGCAGTTATAGAAACCCCTTCATTATTAAAAGATGCCTGCGGAAAATATCCGGGCAGGATTTTAGTCGGCATAGACGCAAAGGGAGGGAAGGTTGCAGTTAAGGGGTGGGTCGAGGTTACAGAGGTGGGGGCAAAGAGCCTTGCCAAGGATGTGGAAAATAACGGCGCGGCAGGCATAATTTACACCGACATCTCAAGAGACGGGATGCTCACAGGGCCTAATCTTCCTGCAATGAGAGAAATGGTTGAAACGGTCAAAATTCCTGTTATTGCCTCCGGCGGGGTATCATCCCTTGAAGATATAAAGGCATTAAAAGAGATTAAAGGCCTCTGGGGAGTTATAACAGGGAAGGCGCTTTATTCAGGGGCAGTGGATCTTAAAGAGGCGATTAAGATAGCGGAACAGCCTATCCCTTGACAACCTCCTCTTAGCTTGATAGCATGGGCTTATCAGCGGGAAGGGAATCTGTTTTATGAAAGGGGGGTTGTAATATGGCTATGACGATGCCAAAGATTTTAGATTGCGCGGTTGCCGAATGCTCTTTCAATAAAAACAAGGAATGTCATGCGATGGCTATCACAGTTGGCGGCAGCCGGCATCCTATGTGCGACACCTTTCTTAAGGCCGCCCAAAAAGGCGGAGTTTCGGATATGATCGGAGGAGTTGGCGCATGCAAGGAAGATGACTGTAAATATAACAAGGCTCTTGAGTGCACGGCGTCAGGCATACACGTAGGGATGCATCAGGATCACGCAGACTGCAAGACCTTTATGTCTCTATGAGTCTGAATCAGACTTCAGATATTTCCGGAGTCTATGTTTTTTCGAAACCCTTTCTGCTGATAAAAACATTACGATTCCGTATTTGATTGATTAAGGGGAGAGCAGATACGTTCTGAACCATTCCGCAGCCAGATTAGCTGTTTCTTCAAGCTTGCCGGGTTCTTCGAAGAGGTGGGTTGCGCCAGGGATTATCTTAAGTTCTTTTTTTGCCTGTATAAGGTCATATGCCTCCTGATTAAGCCCGATGACAACATCGTCAAGGCCGCCGACAATAAGGAGTGTAGGAGATTTAACAAGGTGAAGAGCCTTCTTTGCAAGATCAGGCCTTCCTCCTCGGGAAACAACGGCCCTGATCTCTTCGCCCATGCCTGCTGCTGCAAAGAGCGCTGAAGCAGCCCCTGTGCTTGCGCCAAAATAACCTATAGAGATGCCTTTAAGCTGCGGCTGGTTTTTAACCCATCTGGTTGCCGCCTCGAGGCGTTTTGTCAGCAATTCGATATTGAAGCGGTTTTCATATGTCGCGTCCTCCTCCATTGTGAGAAGGTCAAAGAGCAGCGTGCCGATCCCCGCGTCATTGAGGACCGTTGCAACAAATTTATTCCTTTTGCTGTGCCTGCTGCTTCCGCTTCCATGCGCAAATATTACTACTGCCTGAGCCTTTTTGGGCATGTACAGAATGCCGTCAAGCTCTACAGAATCCGCGGGGATTATTACTATCTGCTCCATTTCGGCCTCTTATTTTTTCTCATAAAACTCCTCTGCGATCTTAAGGTATCTGACAACCTCCTGATCCGTGACCTGAGTGAAGTCATAATAATAATTCCCGACGGCCCTGAAATCATAAGGAGTTTCAAGACAGATGAACTCATCTGCCATGCCTTTAAGCTCATCTGCTGTGTCAGGCGGCGCAACCGGAAGCGCGATAACGAGTTTTTTCAGTTTTTCCTTATTGAGAGTTGAGATAGCCGCCTTTATTGTCGCGCCTGTGGCAACGCCGTCATCAACAAGGATTATTATCTTCCCCTGAATCTCGCTGATGCCTTTGCCTTTGCGGTAAAGTTCTATTCTCCTTGAGATCTCTTCTTTTTGAATGGAGGTCTCATCCTTGATATAATCTTCTGAGACGCCGAACGATAAAACTCGCGGGTTTAAAACTACCGTGCCTGTTTCAGAGACTGCCCCAACCGCAAGCTCAGGCTGCATGGGATGTCCTATCTTCCTGACTATCAGGACATCCAAAGGCGCGTTGAGGATTCTGGCGATCTCATAACCTGTGGCAACTCCGCCCCTCGGGAGCGCTAATATAAGAACTTCCTTATTGTCTTTATAGGCTTTAAGCTTTTCAGAGAGTTTAATCCCTGCATCGCTTCTGTCAAGAAACATCATAATCCCCTCTATAAAAAAACTCTACTATCAGAAACAGGGCTTGTCAAGGGGAATAGCGGGTAGGTAAAGATGGTGCCGAAGGCGGGAGTCGAACCCGCACGGCCTTGCGACCACTAGACCCTGAACCTAGCGCGTCTGCCAGTTCCGCCACTTCGGCTGTAGTTATTATATAATATTCCGTGGGTGCGATGCAGCAGCTGTCAGTCACTGAATTATGGCGATAAAGATAAGAAGAATGATTTATACAATTTTCATCGGGCTGGCTCTCGGTTATTTGTTCCTTGTCGGGTTGGTTTATGTCAGGCAGGGCAGCATGGTCTATTATCCTACAAAAGATATAGAGAATACACCTGCGGACATAGGCCTGAAATATGAAGAGATTGTTCTAAGGACAAGAGACAGCGTTGATATCTCGGCATGGTATGTGCTTGCTGAGAATGAGCGCGGGGTTCTGCTTTTCTGCCACGGCAATGCAGGCAATATTTCGCACAGGATAGATTCCATCAAGATATTCCATGAGTTAAACCTAAGCGTGCTGATATTTGATTACAGGGGGTACGGGAAGAGCAAAGGCTCTCCGATGGAAAAAGGGACATATCTCGATGCCGAATCAGCGTGGGATTATCTTATAAATGTCAAAAAAGTTCAGCCTGAAAAGATTATATTGTTCGGCCGTTCTCTGGGAAGCGCTGTCGCGGCAGAGCTTGCGCTAAGGCATAAGGCGGCAGGCCTCATAATTGAATCGGGTTTTAAATCCATTCCTGCTCTTGGGGCAAAATTTTTCCCTTATCTTCCCGTAAGATTAATCAGCCGCTTTAAATACGAAACCATTGACAAGGTCAGCATGATTGGCATGCCGAAGCTCTTTATCCACAGCCCGCAGGATGAGATTATTCCTTATGAGCATGGCGCTGCGCTTTTTGAAAAGGCAAAAGAGCCGAAGGAATTTCTTCAGATAACAGGCAGTCACAATGAGGGGTTTCTGTTCTCAGGGAAAATTTACATTGACGGGCTGGATAAGTTTATCTCAAGACTTCTTTAACGTCATGCCGAGAGGATGAACTCTCCGGAAAACTCCATTATTTCATTGCGGGCAATCAAATTATTTCTCCAATCCAAGCAAATTTTTTTTATGAAGGTTATTTTTTGCTCGACAATATATGCAAATATCATTATATTTGAATATATCACAAAAAGGAGGTGAAACATGCGCTCTCTTGGCAAAAAGGTCGAGCTTTTAAGGGTAATAGCCCATCCCGTAAGGATTAAAATCCTTGAGGAGCTTACAAAAGGCGTAAAGTGCGTGAGCGACTTTGAGGGGTTCCTTGAGATAAGCCAGCCGAATGTGTCGCAGCACCTCTCACTCCTCAGGCAGCAGGGTGTTATTGATTTCTATGTTGATGGGAGACTTAAGTGTTATTTCCTTAAAGACCCCATTATACCGGACATAATTGAACTCATAAAAAAAGATTACGCAAAAGAGCTTCCCGCTCCGGCATGCTGCCCGGTGACAAAGAAGGGCAAATATCCGGGGACAAGAAAACATTAGAAAGGAGGAATGTCATGTCAAAAACAATGACCTTATTGTTGTCTACGTCACCCTATTCATATGAGAATACGCTCTCTACCGTTCGGATTGCAGAGGCGGCTCTGAATAAGGGGCACACAGTCAATTTAATCGCCTCTGCAGACGGAGTCTATTGCTTTTTGAAAAAGCAGAAGGCAAAGGGAATTACAAACGCAGAAGAGGAATTCTCAAGGCTTATACAAAAGGGGTTGAAGGTCTATCTTTGAGGCGGGTGCCTGAACTTTCGCCGTGCGGCGAAGGATGACTATCTCGATGGTTCAGAGGTTGGCTCTCTAAAAGGTCTTTTTAAGACCATGAGTGAGAGTAATGTCTGGCTAAATTTGGGAGCGTAGAGGAGGATATATGGGAACAATAGCAATGATACTCAGAAAACCGCCATATGGCGATATTAATGC
>Ga0172371_10005314_pt1 | contig 19144 bp, 15 predicted proteins | sample Lak12m_FD_114543 | JGI IMG/M metagenome (GOLD analysis project Ga0172371, IMG submission 114543) | Freshwater microbial communities from Kabuno Bay, South-Kivu, Congo - kab_022012_12m | ecosystem: Environmental > Aquatic > Freshwater > Lake | place: Democratic Republic of the Congo: South-Kivu...
CAATACCAGGCGGCTGCATTCGTCGCTCGACTACCAAACGCCCCAACAAGTTTATTTTTCAAAGGTCGAAAATGTCTCATATAATCGCCAATTTACTGTCTGAATAACGGGGGGAAGCTTACTTAGTATCCTCTTTGCGCATTAAAACCACTAGATCGCCGCGCAAATCGCCTAACTTCTCATCCAAATAATCCTTCGTCACCATAGCGGCCTTCATGCCGCCTATTTCGCCCTTCATTTCCTTGATTTCACCCTTCATTTCCTTGATTTCACCCTTCATTTCCTTGATTTCACCCTTCATTTCCTTGATTTCACCCTTCATTTCTTTAACTTCGCCTTCAACTTTATCAAGCCGATGCCCGACATTATCAAATTCGCCCTTAACCATTTGGGCCAGCTCGTCAAATTCTCCCCTGACCTTGCCAAATTCGCTTTTTACATTATCAAATCCGTCTCTAACCACCCGGCTTAACTCGTCAATTGTCATATCTTGCGCCATATTGATAATAAAAATTAATTATTATGATTTTTCGCCTATATTAAATATAGTTCTATTATACAACTTTGGTTATTTTAGGTCAACAACAATTAATCTCGCCGATATTACGCGTTAAATTCTCCAGCTCCTCCCTAACAACCCGCCTGTCGTCCCAAGGAATTTTTACACCCCCGGCCACGCAGATCGCCTGCTCCGATCCCTTACCGGTAATTAAAACCAAATCTCCGGCCTCGGCCAAAGACAAGGCTTTTTTAATCGCCTCCCGCCGATCTTCAATCTTAAATAAATTCTTATCCAAAACCTTGCCGGCGTTGGCCGCGCCCGTAGCTACCTGATCAATAATTAACTTTGGATCATCGTCATATGGATCTTCGTTAGTCACAATCGCCACATCAGCCGACTCGCCGGCTAAAACGCCGAGCTTCGGCCGGCGCGCCGCGTCGCGCCCGCCGCCGGCCGAACCCAGGACATGAATTATTTTATTATATTCCAGCTTTAAAATCGTCTGATAAACCTTTTTTAAAGCTTCGGGCTCAAAGGCGTAATCTATCACTGCGGTGAAAGGCGGCCGCTCATTTTTAATCAGCTCCATGCGCCCGGGGACGGATTTAATTTTTTCCAGGCCGTTCTTTATTTGTTCCGTCTTTAATCCCTGGCTAAGCCCGATTAAAACCGCGTTCATGGCGTTAGCCGCGTTATATTCGCCCAATAAGTTTAATTTTATTTCCGCCTTATCCGCCTTAAAACTCACGCCGTCGCTGAAGGACGCGACCTCGCCGTATGGCACTGATGCTATATCCGCCGAAATTCCGCCGGCTTCATCCGCCCGCGCCGTATACGCGTACTTGCTCTCGGCCCAAAAAGACAGGAAAAAATCCGCGTGCCCGTCATCGCCATTAACGATAATCGTCTTTTTTACTCGGTTGGCTTCTATTTTTCTAAAGCCGTTCTCGGCTCTTATCACCCGCTTCTGATCATCAGTATACTTGGTTCCGCACTTTTTAAGATGCGCGAATAATTTTCCCTTGGCTTGCTTATAATTCTCAAAACCGCCATGGGCCTCAATATGCTCCGGATATAGTCCGGTAAAAACCAGAATGTCGTAATTGATAAATCTATGGCGGAATTGCTCAATTCCCTGCGAGGTGGTTTCAACGATAGCAAACCGGCAGTTATTCTTTACCATCTTCTTTACAATCTTCTGGGTAAAAAAACGGCCCGGCATGGTCATTTTTTTGTCATTCAGCCACTCGCGCCGGCCGTCGTTAAACATGGCGGTTGAAGTAAAACCGGCCCTATAGCCGGCTTGGTCCAGCATCTTAGCTATTAAGTAGACGCTAGTCGTCTTGCCGGTCGTGCCGGTGACGCCGATAACTATGAGCTTATCCGCCGGCCAGCCGTAGATGGCGCCGGCCAGGGCGCTCAATAGCCAATGATAAGCCGGCTGCAGCCGCTTGAACAATTTAACCGGTATATATCGTTTTATTATATGAAGAAGTTTATCCATAATTTCTTGAACCCATAAGTTAATGAGCGGTTGCTTGGGGGCAGTGATTTTTGAAGCGAGGACTGTTTGAGCCGCCAGCTGGCGGCGAGTTCCGCAGCGAAAAAATTACTGCCCCCAAGCAACCGCGAAACTTAAAAAGTCCTCCTGACCTGCCGGACCATCTTATAAATATTGTACCAGCCCTGATCATAGGCCAAATCAAAAGTGCCGGGATAATTCAATTCGCGCCCGCCGAAGCCTTTTTTAAACCTGGTTACGCCCGGCCATTTTTCCTCGTCAATGCCGTGAAAATCGTAATGCTTATAATCCATTTGTTTAGCCAATTTTACAATCTGCCACTGCAAAGCGTACGGCGCCATAACCTCGCGGCTTTCATTTGACGAACCGCCATGAAGATAGGTGGCCGTATCGCCGAAGAAAGAAACCAAGGCCGTAGCCAGCGGCCTGCCCTTATATTCCGCGAAATACAGTTTAGCCGGACTGTCCTCTAACTCAATCATGGCTTTATAGTAATTTATGCCGTGCGGCGTGAACTTATCCCGGTCGCTGGTTTGATCCAGAAGGTCCCAAAATTCCGCGAACCTGGCCTTATCGCCGGCCACGATTTTTACGCCTTTTTTATCGGCCAAATTAATATTATATCTGGTTTTCTGATGCATCTCCTTTAATAAATCGTCCGTGGTTTTGCTTAAATCTAAAATCAAAGTCTTAGACGGCTGAATGTCTAAAGTCTTAATTGCCTTAAAAGTTAAATTCAAACCTGACAATTCTTCAATCGGTTCAAAGCGCAAAAACATGGCGCCGGCCTGTCCGGCCAATTTTTTAATTTCCTCAAACAGCGATTCAAGCGCTTCTTTTTTGTTTGGAACCGCCGCGGCGATTGGTCCGCGCGCGCAATATAAATATTTCTGGCCAATCGGCAAATCCTTAATAATAATAACGGCGCTGGCCAAAAGTTCGCCGTCGGCCAAAACGCCCAAGCGCCAAATCCGGCTGGCAACTTTTTTTTGAAATTCTCCCCACTGCCAAGACTGCAGAAATTGGCTCAAAGGCTGTGAGCCGACAAAATTATCCAATTGTTTTTGATCGGTTATTTCAATTATCCGCATATTTATTTATCTTATGAGTTATAATCACTAATTGCCTTTTCGCTCTCCCATCCTTTTTAAGGCTTGCCTGATCCTTTCTCCGCTATCTTTAATCTTCGGCTCCACTCCGTTTAAAGCTTCCCGGGATTGGGATAGAGAATAGCCTAAGGCCATTAAAGCGTCTATTTCATCGCTTGAGCCCAGGCCGCCCCGATTTGACCCATTGTCTTTAAGGCCGAGCTTGCCGATTTTTTCCTTCAACTCTAAAACGACTCTGGCCGCGGTTTTCCGGCCGATGCCGGAGACCTTGGTCAAAAGCGCCGGGTCGCCGCGCGATATTGATTCCTTGATATCGCCCGCGGTGGCGATTGACATAATGCCCAGGGCCGATTTCGGACCGATGCCGGAGACGTTAATCAATAATTCAAATAATTCCAGCTCTTCAGAATTTCTAAAACCATATAAATTTAGAGTGTCTTCGCGCACGTACTGATAAGTATGGATAGAAAATTCCTGGCCAATAATTAACTCTGCGCCAAACAGCGGCGTAATAAAAACTTTATAGCCGATATTATGCACTTCAATAACGACGAAATTTTGACCATTATATTCAATTTTTCCTTTTAAATAGGCAATCATAGTATAAGAAATGTGAGCATCCTTAATTATCATTTTGACACAAACTGACCAAATTGGCAATTTAAAACCACCCCGCCAAAACCTGGCGGGGTGGTTAAAATTTAATCTTATTTATTGTTCATGTTTTCCAAATGATATTTAAGGCTGTCAAGTTCTCGTTCCAGCCGCTGATTAATGTTTTTCTGTTCCAGATTTTCCCTCTCCAGCGCCCGAACCCTCTCTTCATGGTTCAAATATTTCTTGAATAAATCTTCAATCCTTGCGGCCAAACTATTAAATTTAGCTGACAACTCTTTAATCGCTTCAACAATCACAGCCTCAATGCCCTGTTTTTCTAGCCACTTGTAGCCGTTGCCATCGATTTTTACCCATTCAGGCAAAACTTTCTCTACTTCTTGCGCGATAAAACCGCGCTGCAAACTATCTCCCCGATTCTTATCCCGCCAATAGAAACTAACTCCCTCTAAACGATTAATCAAATCCAAAGAGCCTATTAACGGCTGAATATCTTTCTTCAATCTTTCATCAGAGGCCACGGCCCAAACGCCGGTCGTATTAGCGGCATTACCATTAACCTGAAGTTTGTAAGTTGGATTGGCCGTACCGATGCCGACATTGCCACCATATTGAATATATAAATTGCTATAACTCTGCCCAAAGCCGACATCGCCTGAACCACTAACCCACTTCATGAAAAATCTGTTTGATACCCAATCATAGGCATACAAATTATCCGTACCATCATTATCCTGGCCAAGATTCCACTTATTCGCTCCGCTTGTCTGCCAATTGAATGAGCTTTGAACATTTGTTCCTGAACGATCAAAATTAAGCGAATATGCGTTATTTGAGGTATTGGACATTTTTAAATGCATGCCGGTAGTGTCTGAAACGCCGTTAACAATATCCAGTTTCGCCGCCGGCGCAGCCGTGCCGACACCCAGGTTGCCATTAGAATAAACCAATCCCAAACTGCTAAGCAGCTGTCCGTCTTGGTTATAGACTATTCCATCATATGCGGTTAATCCGGTATCAACGATGATTGAAGCGAGAATCGCTCCGTTAACCGTTAATCTTTGGCTTGGCGATACTGTGCCGATGCCGACATTGCCGGCGTTATAATAAATATTGCTACCGGAAGAGGTCCATTGGGAACCGCCTCCGGCCGGAGGAGTGGAACAGGTCAAACCGGCGCCCACGCCGGAAACATACTGGCCGGCGCCGCAGGCCGCGGGAAAACCCGTCAGCCGCGCCCAGGGAATGCTGCCAACCTGAAGAATGCCGGATTGATCCACGCGAAAAATATCGGCGCTGTTCGGGTTGTTGCGGATATTAAGCGGGCTATAGTTGGCGGCGGACACGATGCGCAAGCCTTCGCTTGAATCCTGTGGATTAATCTGCAATTTAGCCCCCGGGTAAGCCGTACCGATGCCGACATTGCCGCTAGGATCAATCGTCATGGCCGTATTAGTAATACCGGTCACATAATTATTGGATGTGCCAAAACTCAATGATGATCCACCGCCCGTAAATTGAGCCCCAATTTGCGCCAAATTCTTGGTATATCTCCCGGAGGCGCCTGTATCACCGCTGCCGAAACCTAAGAGAGCGTACTGTCCGGCGGAGTAATTATTGCCTCCGTTAATACGAACACCCCCGACCTGCCAACCAGTAAACGCGGTTACGGCCGTGGTGTCAAAAACATTGAATTTTGTATACGGAGTACCGAATCCCACCCCGGCATTGCCGCTTATTAAATTTACATAAAATTTATCCGCTCCAAATTTAAGAGTATCTCCGCTGACACTCAAACCGTTATAATTTCCCACTAAATAAGAGCTTTCTGAAGGTATCTTAATGTTTCCGCTAACTTCCAATTTTTCTCCTGGATTAGCTAAGCCGATGCCGACATTGCCATTTTTCAAAACGGTCAGGGCATTAGATCGGCTAGCCGCGTTAGAACCATTACCAATAACAAATACCGGATCAGTTGCCACCCAACTGTTCGTTGTTCCGCTGATAATATTGTAACGTCCAATAACTAAAGAGGCATAAGATTGGGCCGTAGTATAATAACCAGATGCAACTGAATTCCAACCGCTAGCCGTAGCATAATTGCCTAGGGCGGTAGCGGCTAAGCCGCTAGCCGTGGTGTTGCCGCCGAAAGCCGCCGAATAAAGGCCGCTGGCGGTTGTCATCGTGCCAAAAGCCGCGGATTGGCTGGCGCTGGCCGTTGTTTGATTGCCAAACGCGGCGGAAGCCTGACCGCTAGCTGTCGTATTTTGATTAAAGGCGACTGAGGAATTACCGATACTAGCATCATTCCACTGCGTGCCGTTTACTTGTCCGGCGCGGAAAGCCGCTTTCCTCGGATACCAGAGCATTCTCGCGCCCGGGCCTAAACTCGGTTCCGTCCATCCAGAACCAAATGTCCCGGTGGCTAGAACTGCCCCATCGCCGCCAACTTCAAGCTTAGTTCTTGGCGCGGCGACGCCGATACCGACGTTGCCGGTATTATTATTATAAATATTATTGCCGCTGGTAGTCCACTGACTACCGGTTACGGCCGGACAATTAACGCCGTTCTGGCGGCAGACATTCTGGCCGGCGGCGGTGATATTGCCGGCCGCGGCCACGTTGCCGGAAGCATCTATTCTAAACATATTCGCATAAGCCGCGTTCTGCAATAGCATATAGCTGCCGGTGCCGCTCGGATTAGCTACGCCCCAAATTAAATTTTCCCCGTTGCCTAAGCTATAGCTCGACGGATTACCGCTGCCTAGCTGTATACCTCGATAGGGAGTGGACAAAACCGCGGCCGCGGCCGATTGAAGGGATAACGACAAACCGAAAGTTAAAACAACCGCTGATAAAAACAGTAAAAATAATTTAATTTTACTATTTAATTTAAAAAGATTCGCCATATGATTAAAAATTATAATAAATTATTGCAAATTTATTAAAGTCATAATTTCGCCGCGATTGCCAACCAGATCTTCTAACGCTTTGCCGATAATCGCGCCCGGCTTATTTTCAGTGGCTTTCATGGCATAACCAATAACTTCAGAGGTGGTTAAAAGGTCGCCCTTCTTTATCCCGCCATTACTATCGGTGACTTTTACTTTAATCACGCCGGCGATGGCGACAATAGCTTTATGCTCGCCTTTTGCCTTACCCATAATAACCGCCGGATTATCAGACACCACGCCGATTACCGTTGAATCATAGGCTTGCGAAGAAATCCTGGCTGATCGATAGCCGTTATCGCCCATAACTAAGACCGTACCAGCTTCATAATTATCCAGCGTACTAAATTCTTCGGCCACATCAGCGCCAGTTAAATTAAATTTACCCTCAACGGTTAAATCGCTAGAAATACGCGCTGTTCCCTGTACATTAAGCGTGTAAGAACCTGGATCGCTAATACCGATACCGATATTGCCGCCCGATTGTTGCAGCAACAAAACAGCTTGATCGCCATTATAATTTATTACATTCCTTCCGTTGAGAGGATCATAAAGAACAAATTGTTCATCATCTTCAGAATTAGTTGTAAATCTAACCGTGCCCTGCACGTCAAGCCTGGCCGTCGGGTTGATTACTCCAATACCAACGCTGCCGGCGTTAGTCACGGTTAAAACCGTGCTGTTAGCGCTATTGTTGATTTGAAAATTAGACGAGCCGGCGCCGTCGGCGTTGATGCGCAGCTGCAAGCCGTCGTAGGAATTGAGATAGAAAAAATTATTGGCTTGATGATTAAAAGTCTGACCATTAACCACTAAACCAAAATTGGTTGAATTGCCGCGCGCGGTCACGGTCTGCAAAGTATCGGCTTCCGTGAAAACCGCCGGCGTCTGCCAGCTAGCCAAGCCGGCCGCATCCGAGGTTAAAACTTTGCCAGCGCCCGGCGAGCCGCCCGTAATCTTAACCTGGCCGGCGACCTCCAGCTTAGCGCCAGGATTGGTTGTACCGATACCGACATTATCGGAGATAGCAGTTAATCTGACTGCCGCGCCATCATCGGTCCAACCGCTAGTGCCGCCGATACCGGACCAGCTGGTTTGGCAAACGCCTTCAATACAAACGCCGGAAGCGTTAATTTTCCCGGCGCCCATAAGTCCGCCGGCCGGATTGCCTATTTGAGCCTGCTCCGCGTAAAGGGTCGGGGTAGTTACCCTGTGAGTGACGCTTGGGTTATAGCCGCCAAAGGCGCCGCCGCCGGAAATTTTCGCGTCTCCGACAACATCAAATTTATATCCCGGATTAGCCGTGCCGATGCCGACATTGCCCTGGGTAACCCTTAGCCCCTTTCCTCCGGTTATTTCCACATAACTTTTATTATAGCCTGAATTATCTCCGGTTCCCGGATCCAAAATAATGCCTGTTGGCCAATCTAGCTTGAGCTGTTGATAGTTGCTGGCTGTCCATGCGCCGGGGGTTCTATAAATAGCGTAATCAGAATTACTGTGCCAATATATGCCGGCCGAAGAATCGGTTGCCACTGTACCTGATTGAATTAAAGAAATTTGCCCTCTGCCCGAACCCAATCCTTCTATATGTAATATTCTTGACGGACCGGCCGTGCCGATGCCGACATTGCCGGTATAATTTATTCTCATTCTCTCTTGCATGGAATTTGCGCCACCGGAATCAGTATAAAAAGCAAGAAAACCATTCGCCGTGTTTCCGGCAGTAGCTGTGCCGCCTTTTATGGCAGCTCGCGTGGTCTGCCTAAAGCTACTGCCATAATAATTGTCTTCAAATGTAATAACCGCCCCCTTTTCAGCTACATCTTCCTGCCTGTTGTTATAAATCCTGAAAATCGCGTCTGTTCCAGTCAAATCTCCGGAAACATGGCTTTTATCAGCAACAAACAGACCGTCTCCATAGACAGTTAATTTTTCGCTCGGCGCCGCCGTCCCAATCCCGACGTTGCCGGCGTTATTAATGGACACCGCGTCCACATTATTAATAATTTTCAATATGTCGTTTGGATAGTCGTAAGAAATCATCGCCCCCTCCACCGTATCTGTCGCGTCAAGAAATCTAATAGTGCCGTAAACATGATTAAGATCAAAATAATCCGCTCTTACCGCGCCATTCACGTCTAAGGGAGCGCGCGGATTAGCCAAGCCAATGCCGACGTTGCCGGTAACCCATAAGCCAGGATTTCCCAGGCCGGAAGTATTAATCCATAATGGACCCTGTTTAAGTTGGCCTGAGCTGCCGACATTAAGCGGCGCGTCCGTATTATTATCCGGGGGATTTGCGGTTGGAACGGTCCAAACGGCCAACAAAGACTGAAAAGCTATAGATAAGCCTAGAGTTAAAATAATAGCGACAGTAAATAAAAAGAGATTTTTACTAGACTTGATGTTCATATTATTAACTGAATTTAAATTATTGTTGTGTTTGAATATTTTTATTAGCCTCATCCAGCATTCGCTGTATCTGATCTTGCCGTTCTTGATCGGCTTTAATCTGCTCCGGCGTCCGGCTGTTTAATTTTTCCTGGATTCTCTGATTGGCCAATTCCAGGGCCGCGTTGGCCGAGTCTTCGTTAATACCGCCAAATTCATTCTTTCCCTGTTCAACAATTTTTTCAATGGTTGCTTGAACCGCCCGATCTTTCTGGCGGCTAATTTCTTCCGAAGATGAATTAGTCTTAACATTAACGTCGCTCAAAGTTTGGATGCCATTTTTATTCAGAATATCAGCCTGACCGACTAACTGCTTTTTTAAATATAAAAAAGTAAATATCATGGCCATAATCAAAAAGAGGACCAAGACGATTATAATGGCTTTTTTAGGTGTCATACTTTAAATATTTATCTAATTTGCCTTGACTAAGCTCTTGGCTATTCTGGCCAGTTTGCTGGCTCCCCGATTTTTGTTCAACTCTAAAAATAATGAGGTCCAGGAAGCGATCTGAAAGACCGACAACGCCGCGCCGGCAGCCACAATGATAAATAAGAAGCACAAGAGAGCCAAAATAATAATTAACCAAGAGCCGACCGCGGCTAGAGAATAATAGAAAATTAAACCCAAGAATAAAAATGGCACGGCTAAAGCTAAAATGGTTAAAACTATAACTAGACCGATTAGCAGACTGATAAAGAATAAAATGACCGCCATTTCAAAGCTAACCAGCCAATTGTCTTTAAATAACCGCCAAGCCTTATTTAGGGCCTGAACGACTTTAAGCCGATTGATTACCACGTAAGCGACAGCGTACTTCATGATAAAGGACAGGACAATCGCCGCCGGCACCGCGACCATTAACGCCAAAATATAAAAAAGACTAGCCTTAAAGCCATTCGGATAAAAAATTACCGGTAAACTGATAACCACAAGCAGGACATAAACTACGGCTTTTATGATAATATTTAAAAGCAAAACCGGCCAAAAATTCATTATGCCGGCCTCTAAGCCGTCCCGAAAATTATTATCGCTTTGTTTTATGTGCGCGGCCGAGCTGGCAACAATGGCCGCCTGCGAAACTATAACTAGCCAGACTAAAAAAAGTAAAATAACTAAAACCAGAAGGCCGACTAACAGATAAATAACTATATTTAAAGTATCATGTTTCAATAAATCAATAATATTAGAATAAGTATGAAAACTAAAAACACCGGTAGAAACTATTTTCTGCCAAAAAGGAAACAACGATTGGCCGGGGTTAGCCCCTGTGTTATTAAAAATAATCTCCAATCCGCCGCCGTTGCCTAAGAGCGCGGCGAAAATGCCAAACACCCAAAGATATTTATTGCGCCAAGTTAATTTCCAGCCCTGTCTCAAAATATTTCGATAAAATGACATAGATTCCCCCTCTCTCGCTTGTTTAAGCGAAGATTAAATTATTAACATTTATATTATAACACAAAAGCTTGCGTCACGATAATCCGTCTAAGCGGCTGACTCTTGCTTCTGCTTCGGGCCGATAATCTTTTCAAACTCCTCTTTTTCCAGGGTTTCTTTGGTTAAAAGCTCGGCTACGATCTTCTCTAAGAGTTCATGTTTGGTTTTAACAATACCCTTAGCCCGATGGACCGCCATATCGATAAAAGCGGAAATCTCTTTATCAATCTGCTCGGCAACTTTTTCGCTATAGTCTCTTTGCTCGTGAATTTCCCGGCCCAAGAAGATCATCTCCTCTTTATCGCCGTAAGTCCGCGGCCCCAGGGTATCACTCATGCCGTAATCAGTAATTAATTTTCTGGCTAAGCCGGTAGCGCGCCTTAAGTCAGAAGTTGCGCCGGTAGTAACTTCGCCGAAAGTCTCCTGCTCGGTAACATAGCCGGCCAACAATACGGCAATCTCCTCAACATACTCTGTTTTAGAATACATATGCTTATCTTCTAACGGCAATTTTAAAGTATAGCCGCCGGCTTGGCCGCGGGCGATAATAGAAATTTTCTGCACCGGATCAATTGAAGCGAGAAAATGGGCGACTAAGGCGTGACCGGCTTCATGATAAGCCGTAATTTTCTTCTCTTTGCCGGATAAAATTCTTGACTTCCTCTCCGGACCCATCATAACCTTTTCAATAGAAGCAAAAATATCATCCATGTCAATGATTTTTTTGCCCTTCATAGCCGCTAAAATAGCCGCTTCATTTAACAAGTTAGCCAAATCCGCTCCGGTAAATCCCGGGGTTCTTTCCGCCACTCTTTTCAGGCTGACCTCTTTGCTAATCGGCTTCTTTTTAACATGAACCTTTAAAATCGCCTCGCGATCAGCTAAATCCGGCTCGTCTAAAATAACGCGGCGGTCAAAACGACCAGGACGCAAAAGAGCTAAATCCAAAACGTCAGGCCGGTTAGTGGCGGCGATCACTATAACGTTGGTATTGGGGTCGAAGCCATCCATCTCAACTAAAATTTGATTTAAGGTCTGCTCGCGCTCATCATGGGAGCCGCCCATGCCTGAACCGCGTTTCCGGCCGACCGCGTCAATTTCATCAATAAAAATTATGCAAGGCGCGCTTTTTTTGGCTTTACTGAATAAATCCCTAACGCGGGAAGCGCCTACGCCGACAAACATTTCTACAAATTCCGAGCCGGAAATACTGAAAAACGGCACGTTAGCTTCACCGGCTACGGCTCGAGCTAAGAGCGTCTTGCCCGTACCCGGGCTACCTAAAAGCAAAACTCCGCGCGGCGTGCGCGCGCCAATTTCAGAAAATTTCTTGGAATTTTTCAAAAATTCAACCACTTCTTTAAGTTCTTCCTTAGCTTCTTTAACGCCGGCTACGTCCTTAAAAGTAATTTTGTCTTTGTATTCCCGGCCGACCTCCTTAGCCTGAGATTGACCGAACATCATGGCTTTAGAATTCGCGCCTTGGACCGAACGAAGCATGAAATAAATAAAAACGCTAATCAATAGAAAAGGAATTAAGAACGGCAAAATCACGCCCAGCCAATAATTAAAGCCTTCATTATCCTTTACTTCAACTTTGATGGCGGCGATTTTATCCTGATCGATGTTAAAATTTTTAACGACTTGCGAAAAAGTTTCACCAGCTTCTTTCTTCACGACTTCCGCCTGGCCGGACTTTAAAGTTACTGTCATTTCACTGCCGGTAATAACAATCTTTTCCACCTCTTGATTATCTATTTGGGAGACCAAAGCATCAATGCCGACAATTTCGGTTTTTTGGCCATTGCCAGTAATGATACTAAAAACTGCGGCAATTAACAAAAAGGTCGTAAAAAATATCAAAAAATTCTTAATTAGATTTTTCATTTTATATTAAATTTATGAATTATTTATAATAAGATTATATAATATTGCTTAAGATTTAGCAACTTTCCTGCCTACTAAGAACGCCCGAATTAAATTCGGGCGTTCTCTTGTTTATCTAATTTTATATTTCATTATTTTCCAGTCTCTTTCTTCTTGTCCGCCTTAGCTTTCTTCTCGCTTGCCTCTTCACTCTTTTCCTTCTTATCTTTTTTAGCGTGCGGCTTTTTAACGGTTTCGGCCTTAGGCGCCCCGGATTTTTTATTTTTTTCTTCTTTCTTGTCTTTAGCTTCGGTCGCTGTTTCATCGCCGCCGTCAATTGAAACTGCCGTGGATTGCCCAATCGCCAAACCTAAGCGATGATCTTTCGGCTCAATAGACACTATAGTAAATTCTTTTTTATCGCCAGCCTTATAAACTTCGCTAATCTTCTGGCCCGGGGTTAAACCGAGCTGACTGATATGAGAAAGGCCATGGATATCTTGATCTAATTCCACGAATAAACCAAAGGGATTAACTTTTAATATAATACCGTTGACAATCTGGCCAACCTTATATTTCTTTTCTACATCATGCCAGGGATCAGTCAGAAGCCTCTTGGCCGATAGGAATATTTTTGAGCCTTCAATAGAAATAATTTCCGCCTTAACCTTGTCGCCGACCTTAAACAAATCCGAGGGGTCCTCAATTCTCTGCCAAGCCAACTCGCTGATATGAATCAAACCTTCCAGATTCTCACCAAAACTGACGAAGACGCCAAAATCGGTTAAAGCGGTAATAGAACCTTCAACTACGCTGCCAGCTTGATATTTAGAAATAATATCTTTTTGTTTCTCCTGCCAAGCCTCTTTTTCGCTAACCACTAATTTATCGTCTTTTTCTTCCAGGGTCATAATCTTAACTTCAAAATCAGTGCCGACAAAAGATCTTAATTTATCCAAAATCTTTCCTTTATCGCCGCCATTAACCCGGGGATAATTCTCCGGCGCCAACTGCGAAACCGGTAAAAATCCTTGGATCTGAGCAAAACTGACTAATAAACCGCCCTTGTTTACATCATTAACTTTAACTTTCAAAATCTTTCTATTTTCAAAAGCGTCAACTAAGGTACTCCAGGCTTTCTGCTGCCCCGCGATCCTGAAAGACAATTCTAACTCGCCGTTTTCATTCTCCTCTTCAACGATTGTGGCCTCAACTTCATCGCCGGGCTTTAAGTGGGCATATTCTTCAGCCTCAAAATAAAGCTCGCGACCGCGAACCACGCCGGTAGTGATACCATCAATATCCAACTTAACTTCGGCTTTGGAAGCGGCTAAAACCGTACCTTTGACAATATCGCCAACCGCGGGAATTTTTAAATTCTCTTTATCCAAGAGTTTCTGAAAACTATCTTGGCTGTCTTCGTTGTCTTTGCCTCCATCAACCGCTGGTTGTTGAAGTCGGCTATTTTTTGTTTCGTCTGTCATAAATAAAAAAAATCTTCTAACCCCTCTTTAAGAAGAGAGTCCCCTAGCCACCTTAAACTAAGGGTTTAATTATAGGTGATTATTTGCTCGGCTGAATCGCCCGCTCCATTGATTTTACTGGAGCGAAATTATTGAGCTGAGCTAATTGCCTGCTTATTATACACTAATCGCCAAATAAATCAAGAGCTAGGCTCTTACTCTAATTTACTATTAGGCTATTTTCAATCGACGCTAAATATTTACTGCAGAGATCTTTTTCCGTATTCTTACCGGCCAATTCAAAAACTAGCTTGGTATTATTGAATAAAATTACCGATTTTTCACTGTCAGACTCTAATTTTTTGGCCTTATTAACATTCACATAATAATGCTTTATTTCGCATAGCTTCTGCCCATCTTTTTCCAGGGAAAAACTAAGATTTCTAGCGCCGACCGTGTTAAAGCCTAAAGGCAATCTGAATTCATAGCCGATAATGACATTATCTACCGTTAAACCGCCATTATCATCGGTAATAACATATGGTGAAACCTGGTGTATGACTTGCTCGCTGATCCAGTCAGAGCTTTCCTCTCTAATCATAAAAAACCAAATTATAAAAATATTAATGAAAGTGAAGATAAACAAGATGACAATTTTATTAAAATAACTTTGTTCCTGCATCATAATTTAAAATATATTTTATGATAAAAGTTACGTTTTAATTATAGCAAAATCTCTTTAATATAAAAAGAGCCGCCATTCGGCGGCTCTTTTAAATATGATTATTATTTTTAATTTTATTGTCCGCACTCAGCCGCGGCGCTGCCGCTAGAGGCGCTGCCAGCGCCGAAGCCGGCGGCCGGAGAAGCGGTAGATAATTGCTTAGAGCATTCGGCCGGAGGATTAGTAAAGGCCGCGCAAATACCGGCTAAATAACTGGCCGAGTCTCGACCGGCGCTAGATTGCGCCCCGTTGATCACTAAGGTCGGACTGCCGCTAACGCCATAGCCCTGGCTAAAATCAGAATCCACTTTATAATAATCCTTGGCTTTAGCCGCTACGCAGCTAGTTAATTTTTTGGCGTCAACCTTGGTTTGAGCGACGCATTTAGCGCTATCGCCTTCAATGATAAAACATTTTAGATAGTCACTATACTTAGCCGCCTGTTCTTCTCTGATACAAAGCTGATTATAGGTTTCCTGTTCTTCCTGATCGCCATGCATGAAATAATGGACGAACCTAATTTTAGCATCAATCTTATTGCCTAAAGTTTCAATAGCCGGGATGATACCTTTTTCTGCTTGCAAGCCATAGGGGCAATAAGTCATAACAAACAATTCAACTTTTGGCTTATCGGTCTTCGGTACATTGGCGGCCGGAGCAGCTTTACCGGTATCAGCGGCGGCGGCCTGCGCTGCGTTTTCTTCGGCAAATTTTACCATATCAATGCCGCTTTGGAAGAATAATGTACCATCCTTAGTCATATAGGAAGTATAGTTATTACCAGCCACGTCCAAATTAATATTAAAAACCGCACCTTCGTCAGTAACCTCATTAATCGTTGCCTGCGTATTGGCCGGCAATAAATTTTCGTTAATAAATTTCTCCGCCGCGGCTTTAGCTTCTTCCGGGCTAAGCATCTTTTTGGCGCTTGTGCCGCCCTTAATTAAAGGAATGGTGCAGCCGCTAGCCAATAAAGCCAATAGCAAGCTTAGAAATATCACTTTCCCGCTCCTGGAAAACAAATTTATAAAATTCATAAATTTTATTTAATTAATTTTAATTAATGAAAATTAGTAAAAAAACTAATGTTTTTTAATGAATTAATTAAGATTCTTGTCCTTAGTGTATCGCAACGGTAAATATTAGTCAAATAACATCCGGCTTTGACAAGGCCCCGGCTTTACCTTAAAATTAAGCTATATGAAGCAATCCCAACTTTTCACTAAAACGCGCAAACAAGCGCCCGCGGACGAAACCTCAAGGAGCGCCCAACTGCTAATCCGCAGCGGTTTTATTTACAAAGAAATGTCCGGTGCTTATGTCATGCTGCCTCTGGGCCTAAAGGTTTTAAATAAAATAGTCGAGATTATTCGGGAAGAGATGAAGGCTCTTGGAGGACAGGAAGTTTCTCTGACCGCGCTTCAGGAAAAAGAACTCTGGGAAAAAACCGATCGCTGGAGCGATCAAACGGTAGATAACTGGTTTAAAACCAGATTAAAAAATAACAGCGAAGTCGGTCTGGGTTTTACTCATGAAGAGCCTCTGACCAGGCTAATGAAAGAATACATTTCTTCCTACCGCGATTTGCCGATTTACGCCTACCAGTTTCAAACTAAATTCCGCAATGAAATAAGGGCTAAAAGCGGTATCATGCGCACTCGAGAATTCCTCATGAAAGACCTTTATTCTTTTTCTAAAAATGAAGAAGAACACCTGGCCTTTTATGAAAAAGCTAAACAAACCTATATCAATATTTTCAACCGAGTCGGTATTGGCGAATTCACTTATCTGACTTTCGCCTCCGGGGGCGTCTTTTCAAAATACTCTCATGAATTTCAAACGCTAACCCAGGCCGGTGAAGACATGATCTATATAAACAAAGATGATTTTGGTAAAGGTTTAAGCCTGCCTCTAGACCACGCGGCTATTAATAAAGAAATCTGGAACGACCGAGATAAGAAACAGCAACCGGCGGAAAATTTTAAAGCTATGAAAGCCGTTGAAGTGGGTAATATTTTTACCTTAGGCACAAGATTCTCAGAGGCTCTGGGCTTAAACTATAAAAATGAAACCGGCGAACAGGTGCCGGTCTTTATGGGCTCCTATGGCATCGGCCCGGCCAGGGTTATGGGCGTTATCGCTGAAATATTTTCGGACGATAGAGGCCTGATTTGGCCCGAGTCAGTCGCGCCGTTTAAAGTCCATCTTCTATCCTTAGAACAAAATGGCCGGGCGGAGAAAATTTACCGTGATCTAACGAAAAATAATATTGAAGTTCTTTATGATGACCGCGAGATGAGCGCCGGAGCGAAATTCGCCGATGCCGATCTGATCGGCCTGTCCTACCGGCTAGTGGTCAGCGCCAAATCGCTAAGGGCGGGCGGAGTGGAGTTAAAGAGGCGCGACAGCGACAAAAGCGAGATTGTAAAAGAAAAAGAGATTGTAAAAACGCTGAAATGAAATTAAATATTTTAATCATGTAACAGCCAATATAAATTACGCAATCCTTTCTCTGTTTTATACGCATTGCCATGGCTTAAAAAACCTAAATAAGCTTGGAAAACTTCATTTTTAGGGTTGTCAGATATCTTTTTGAACATCCGTTTCTTTGTTTCTCTTCGCAATTTCTTATATTCGGGAAAATTAATCCATCCAAGAAAATCCATACCGGATGACAATCTTTTTTGGATTATTTTGCCGGGGTGAAGAATTAAACCTAATTCCTCAAGTAGAAATCCTCTAATCGGTTCAACCAATGAAACGATCTTTTCCTTGTCGGAACCGAAAAGCACAAAATCATCTGCGTACCTTATATAGCTTCTGATTTTTAACCTGTGCTTAATCCATTGGTCAAAAACGTTCATATATACATTGGCGAAGAGCTGTGAAGTAAGGTTGCCCAGAGGCAAACCGATGCCGCGATTCCCTACGCCGTGATAACTGCCGATAATATCATACAGAAGCCGGAGAATATCCCGATCGGGAATATATTCGCTCAAAATTTCAAGCAGTATTTTATGGTTAACGCTCGCGAAAAACTTTTTAATATCGCATTTTAATATCCAAACCGTCCTGGTATTATTTCTGCTTTCTTTTCTCGCGCAAACATTAAACCGCTCAATCGCCTTATCTGTTCCTTTTTCTAGGCGGCAGGAGTATGAATCGTGAATAAAAGTTTTTTCAAAGAACAGATAAAGCAGGCGGCAAACGGCGTGATGGAGCAGTCTGTCTCTGACGCTGGCTTTATGGATGTGCCGCCGTTTTGGATCATTAATATAAAAACTGTGGTATCCGCCATGTCGATAAACTTTGTTAACTAAATCGCCGTGCAATGCTATGATATTATCAATCAGATTTCGGGAGAATTCCTGAACATCTTTTTTAGATCTCTTGCCGATTATAAATTCATTCCAAGCCGAAAATAGATTATCGGCGCTAATAATATCATTATAATTATGAGCCAATTGAATTTTCATAATCATTTAAAATCTTATAACGCTACCCCCCCCCCTACGGTAATTCAGACATTCCGATTATATCAAAGCTAAGCGAGGCCTATCTTGTCTGGCACTCTTTTTTAATTCATTTGCCTAAAACCGCCCGCTTTAGTCTCGGAAAAAGGATAGACAACCTGTTTGTGGATTGTCTGGAAATCGCCTTGCGGGCAAGCTATCAACCCAAAAACGAAAAAGAAGAAGCCATAAATGAACTAAACGCGAAATTTGACGCGCTTAAATTCTTTTTGAAACTCCTTTGGGAAATCAAGGCGATTGACGCAAGCAAGCTTGCCGCCTTGTCAAACCCTCTCGCTGAAATAGGCAAGATGATAGGCGGGTGGATGAAGCTCTATAAAAAATAAACTCCCCCGTCTGGGAGAGAATGAAAAGACTTGCGGCGGAGAAGCCGATCGTTACCATTCCAGTTGTCGTTCGAGAGCGAATTCCGGTTCCGGATCCACCGGTCGCCGTTCCAGATAACATAATAGGCGTTCTCGGGATTGTCAGGATGGCGCCCCAAAAATTACGCGACAGCCGTCCGTGCCACTGCCCATTGACTGCTCAATCGGGCTGTATTTTATTCGGAGATTTTATCTCGCTGACCATCGCGCCAAGTATTTTCATTTTTGAAATATTGCGGCAGCCCTCTATTCAAAACCGTGGCCTTGAATATCCTCGCTTATTCGCAACATCCAGATTTCAACCGCCCGCAATCGTAACCGCGGACTGATTCGCTTACTTTCCAATTTTATTATAGCACAAAATAAAGAACCCCACGTGTCGCCTGCTTAAAAAGCATTTGATACGCGAGGTTTTGCGTTCGGACGCAAGCGCCTAGAGCCCAAGGAACTAAAAACCAGTTCCAAGGACACAAGGCGACAAGTAAGCTTTACCCCGAAATTCGGACAGTAGGATATGAGATAATTTAGTGGTAGAATGATTCTAAATAATCTAACATCCAAAAATCCGAAAAAATATGGGTAATATCAAGCATGCGAATTCC
>Ga0172371_10005316_pt1 | contig 19141 bp, 16 predicted proteins | sample Lak12m_FD_114543 | JGI IMG/M metagenome (GOLD analysis project Ga0172371, IMG submission 114543) | Freshwater microbial communities from Kabuno Bay, South-Kivu, Congo - kab_022012_12m | ecosystem: Environmental > Aquatic > Freshwater > Lake | place: Democratic Republic of the Congo: South-Kivu...
CTCGTCGCACGACACCTTTTTTGTTGATGGAAGGGACGACGTGTTGCTGCGCACGCATACATCGCCGGTGCAGATAAGGCTGATGGAGAGCGAGCAGCCGCCCATCTACGCCATCATGCCCGGCCGGGTCTATCGCCGTGACTCCGACGCCACTCATACGCCGATGTTCCATCAGATCGAGGGGCTAGCCGTCGATACGCACATCACCATGGCGGACCTTAAAGGCACGCTTGAGACTTTCGTCCAAGCGATCTTCGGCGCCGACCGGGTGATCCGGCTGCGCCCGCATTTTTTCCCGTTTACGGAACCCAGCGTCGAGGTGGACGTCTCCTGCATGATCTGCGGCGGCGATGGCTGCCGCTCCTGCAAGAACAGCGGCTGGCTGGAGATCCTGGGCGCCGGCATGGTCGACCCCAATGTCTTTAAATTCGTCAACTACGATACCGACGACGTGCAGGGTTTCGCCTTCGGCATGGGCGTGGAGCGCATCGCCATGCTCAAGCACGGGATGACCGACCTGCGCATGTTCTATGACAACGACCTGCGGTTCATAAGGCAGTTTTAGATGAAAGTCCCGATTTCATGGTTGAAGGAATATGTGTCGATCGACATGCCGGCGCGCGAGCTGGCCGACCGGCTGGCGCTAACCGGCACCGAGGTGGAGCAGGTCTCGACTGTTGGCTTGCCGAACGCAGATGGTAACCTTGACCGTTTCGTGGTGGGCCGCGTGAAGAAGAAGGCGGCGCATCCCAATGCCGACAAGCTGACGCTGTGTGAGGTCGAAGTCGGTGACGGCCAGGTCGAGCAGATCGTCTGTGGCGCCAAGAATTTTGAGGAAGGTGACAAGACGGCGGTCTGCCTGACTGGCGGGGTGCTCCCTGATGGGCGAAAGCTCGATGCCGCCGTCATCCGCGGGGTCGAGTCACGCGGGATGATGTGTTCCGAGTCAGAGCTGGGCCTTTCCAGTGAGTCCGCCGGCATCATGATCCTGTCGGAAGACGCGCCTGTGGGCACGCGGCTGGTCGATTACATCCCCGTAAGTGACGAGGTCCTGGAGCTGGAGATCACCCCCAACCGTCCCGACTGTCTGTCGTTGTACGGCATCGCCCGGGAAGTAGCCGCCATCACCGGCGCGGCTTTGGCCCCTGAACCTTTCGCAGATGTGGAAGCTCGCGGCGAAGACAACATCGAGGACCTGATCGACATCGAGGTCGATGACAGCGAACTCTGCCCCCGCTACGGCGCCCGGCTCATCGCCGGTGTAACAGTGGCGCCTTCGCCGCCGTGGCTCAAGGCCCGCATCATAGCCGCCGGCATGAGGCCGGTCAATAACGTTGTTGACATCACTAATTATGTGATGTGGACTCTGGGCGAGCCCATGCACGCCTTCGACCTGGCAAAGATCGCCGGCCCGAAGCTGACCGCGCGCCGCGCCGGAAAGGGTGAGAAGATCGTCACTATTGACGGCGACACCCGCCAGCTCGATGAGAGCATGCTGGTCATCGCCGATGCGGAGAAGCCCGCGGCGGTTGCCGGCATCATGGGCGGCGAGGGCAGCGAGGTCTCCGGGGCAACCACGGACATATTACTAGAGGCTGCCAACTTCGACGGCGCCAATGTGATGAAGACCGAGATGGCGCTGGGGCTACGCAGCGAATCCAGTACACGCTTCGAAAAAGGGCTCGACGCGGAGATTGTTCCCAAAGCGCTGGCGATGGCTTCCCGGATGATGGTGGAACTTTGCGGCGGGCGTCTGGTCCCTGGGCAATATGACATATATGAGCAGCAACCGGCGCCGCAGGCGATTCATCTGCGCGAGGACAGGGTGACCGCTCTGCTTGGTATTCCGGTGCCGGGTACGGAGATCGAGGCCATCCTCGGCCGGCTCGGTTTCGAGTGCCAGCGCGAGGGCGCCGATCTTCATGTAACCGTTCCCAGTTTCCGCGCGGATGTAGAGCGGGAAGTCGACCTGATCGAGGAGATCGTCAGGGTATTCGGCTACGATCTGATTCCACCGACACTGCCGAGCGACATGCGCGTGCTGGGAGGGCTGTCCCCTTATCAGTCAGCTGAGCGCAAGATCGCCGCCGCGCTGACGGGAGCAGGCGTCAACGAGGCCATCGCCTATACTTTCATCGCTCCGGACTTCGCCGACCGGCTGCGGCTGGGTGATGACGACCCGCGGCGTCAGGTGATTAAGCTGTCGAACCCGCTATCCGTCGATCAGTCTGTTATGCGCACTCTGATGCTCCCAGGTCTGCTAATGACTGTGGCCAGCAACCTTTCCATGCGGAACCCGGACGTCAATATTTTCGAGCTGGGCCGCACGTATCATCCTGATAAAAGCGAAAAGCTCGCGGTCGAAAACCGCACCATCGGCGGCTGCCTCTGCGGTTCTCTGCGCGGCGCATCGTGGCTCAACGCAAACAGGGATACAGATTTCTTCACCGGCAAGGGCATCGTCGAAGCCGTGTTTTCTTCCGTTAAGGGAAGATTCGGCGTAGAACCTTGCGACGAGCCTTTTCTGCATCCTGGCAAGTCAGCTTTCATAGTTGTCGACGGCCAGCGCGCCGGTTATATGGGGGAAGTGCATCCGCTGGTTCTGCAGGCATTCGACATCGACAAACCGGTTGTCGCTTTCGAGATACTTGAAGACGCCCTTGTCGCCAGCTCCGCCGGCATCATCATCTTTGAAGACCTGCTGACCTTCCCGGCATCGTTCCAGGATATCGCCGTTGTGGTTGATGAAAATACTGCCGCCGCCGAGGTCATCTCGGAAGTGCGGGAAGCCGGGGCGCCACTCCTGCGCGATGCCTGGGTGTTCGACACTTACACCGGTGATCAGGTAGGGGAAGGCAAGAAGAGCATCGCCCTTGGTCTGGAGTTCCGCTCGCCCGAGCGGACTCTCACGGATGAGGATGTGGATGGGGCGCGTGGCGCGATTGTGAAGGCGTTGGGGGAGAAACTGGGGGCTTCGCTGCGCGGGTAGGCATTTCACAAGGGCTAGGGTCGAACTAGCCATCATCCTTTTTCAACCACATTCATCATTATTCAATAAATTACAGAATAGTTGACTTTACTGTATATATATTCTAAAATCTGCCGAAATATACAGAATTGATGCATAATTACACCTGCATTCTTTTTAAAAAGCCAAACCCGGAGCAGGAAAAATGCACTTATTTACATCAAAGTTCGTCCAACAGCCGGATCACGTCACTGAGCTGCCCGGTTCGGTCTCGACGCCCAAGGGCTTCAGCGCCTCAGGGATTGCCGCGGGGCTCAAGAAATCAGGGAAGCTGGACCTCGGCATGCTGGTCTGCCAGGAACCATGCACTTCGGCTGCGCTATATACACCCAACGCCGCCGCGGCTGCACCGATAATCGTCAGCCGGGATGAAACCACCGCTGGCTCCCTGCAGGGCGTAATCGTCAACAGCGGTTCCGCCAACGCCTGCACGGGCGCGCGGGGGCTGACAGACGCGCGGTCAATGACGGCGCTGGCGTCATCCCTGGCAGGCATCGACGTCAAGAACATGGCGGTGGCTTCGACCGGGGTGATCGGCCATCTCCTGTCCATGGAAATTGTCGAGGCCGGCATCGCCCAGGTCGCGGGCGCCCTTTCCGATTCCGGCGGCGTGAATTTTGCTGCCGCTATCCGGACCACAGATAAGATTGACAAGGAAGGCGCCATCGAAGTCGCACTCTCCAGCGGTGCCGTGCGGGTCGGCGCCTGCGCCAAAGGCGCCGGCATGATCGCGCCCAACATGGCGACTCTACTGGCGTTCATCACCACTGATGCTGCGATCTCCGCCGATCTTCTGCAGCAACTTCTCAAGCTGGCCGTGACTGCTTCCTTTAATTCCATGAGCGTTGACGGCGACATGAGCACGAACGACTGCATCTTTGCCTTCGCCAGCGGTCAGAGCGGCCGGATTGTCGAACCTGACAGCAGTGACGCAGCGCTCTTCGGCGACGCGCTGGGGGCGGTCTGCAAGGGGCTGGCGCTGAAGATGGTCGCCGACGGTGAAGGCGCCACAAAGGTGGTCGAACTGAATGTTGTCGGGGCCAAAGACGATGAAGAGGCGGCAATGCTATCGCGGGAAATATCCAACTCCACACTTGTGCGGACCGCCTTCTTCGGCCAGCAGGCTAATTGGGGCCGGATCATGGCCTCGGCGGGCGCGGTGCTCGCGGGCGAAAAAGAGCTTCTGGCGGATGTCTACTATGAGGATATCTGTCTGGCGCGGAGTGGCGCAATCAGCCCCGACTCTATCGACAATGACCGGCTGCAAAAGATCATGGACCAGCAGGAGATCTCGGTGACCGTCGATCTTCACCGGGGAGCATCCAGTCATACCATGTATTTTTCTGATCTGACTCACGACTATGTGACGCTGAACGCGGAGTACACGACATGAAACGGGGTTCTCATCATGACTGATTATCACCACAAGCGGGTCGAGATACTGCTGGAGGCGCTGCCCTACATCAAGCAGTTCTCCGGCAAGACGCTGGTGATCAAGTACGGCGGCGCCGCCATGAAGAGCGACGAGCTCAAGGAAGGCTTCGCCACTGATATCGCCCTGCTCAAATACGTGGGCATGAACCCAGTGATCGTGCACGGTGGCGGCCCCGACATCAACACCTATATGGAAAAGCTCTCCATGGAAGTAAAGTTCGTTCAGGGCCTGCGGGTCACGGACGCGGCGACCATGGAGCTGGCCAAGATGGTTCTGGTGGGCAAAGTGAACAAGGAAGTCGTGGCGCTCATCAACCAGCACGGCGTGCCGGCGGTAGGGCTCGGTGGCGATGACGGCCGGCTGATCATGGCGGAAACTAAGGAAGTCTTCGATGATAGCGGCCAAGCAGTGGATATCGGTCAGGTCGGTCGCATCGTCGACATCAACACGGAAGTGCTCGCAGCGTTAGGCGGCGATTTTATCCCCGTAGTCGCATCGGTCGGCGCGGGCAGCGACGGCTCCAGTTATAATATCAACGCTGACGAGGTGGCCGCATTTTTGGCGGTGGCTCTGGAAGCCGAGAAAGCTGTCTTTCTGACCGACGTAGAAGGCCTTTACGGAGATGTCGAAGATCCTGCCTCATTGATCTCGCAGTGTACCCTGGGCGACATCGAAAAAATGCTGGCCAAGAATGCTGTTTCCTCGGGGATGATCCCGAAACTGAAAGCGGTGGCGGAGGCTCTAATCGGCGGCGTGCACAGCGCCCACATCATTGACGGCCGGGTGCCGCATGCGCTGCTTTTGGAGATCTTCTCCAAGGCCGGAGTTGGTACCAAGATCGAAGGCTAACGATGAGCGAGACGATCGACAAATACAATGAATACGTGATGCCGACCTACGGGCGGCAGCAGGTGGTCTTCGTCAAGGGCGAGGGATGCTACCTCTATGACGAAGACGGCAAGAGCTATCTCGATTTCGCAGCGGGGCTTTCCATCAACAATCTGGGGCATTGCCATCCGGCGGTGGTCAAGGCAGTCAAGGCACAGGTGGGTGAGCTGATCCACACCTGTAACCTGTATTACACAAAACCCGGCGGGGAACTGGCGGAGATCCTGTCGAAGAGCAGCCTGGGCGGGACGGTGTTTTTCTCCAACAGCGGCGCCGAGTCGAATGAATGCGCCATCAAGCTGGCCCGCAAGCACGGCTTTGACAGCGGCACCCCGGAAAAGTACCGGATCATAACTCTGGAACACGGTTTTCACGGCCGCACCATGGCGACCCTGACGGCGACCGCCCAGCCGGAAAAACAAAAACCATTCGTGCCGCTATTGCCAGGCTTCACATATGTGCCGCCCAACGATATTTCAGCACTGGGAGAAGCCATGGGCGATGATGTTTGCGCCATCATGGTAGAGCCGGTACAGGGAGAGGGCGGTGTCTGGCCGCTCGATAAAGAATTTCTGGCAGCCGCCCGCAAGCTGGCGGACCAGCACAACGCCCTGTTGATTTATGACGAGGTCCAGACCGGCCTCGGGCGCACCGGCACCCTTTACGCATACGAGCACAGCGGCATCAAACCGGATGTCATGACCCTGGCCAAGAGCCTGGGCGGGGCGCTGCCGATCGGTGCCACGGTTACCTCTCCGAAATACGCGCAGGTGCTCACCCCCGGCATGCACGCAACGACCTTTGGCGGCGGCCCGGTCCCCTGCGCGGCAGGCGTCGCGGTCATGAGCGAAGTAATGACGCCCGGCTTCATGGAGAGCGTCACGGTCAAGGGCGATTACATGCGCAGCCTGCTCGAGAAACTCGCAGCGGAGGGGCTTTTGACCCAGGTGCGCGGCATCGGCTTGATGCTGGCCGCCGATCTGCCCGAGCCAAAAGCGGCAGCGATTGTGAGCCAGGCCCTGCAGGAAGGCATCATCCTCAACAATACTTCCCCCAACACTCTGAGGTTCTTGCCGCCCCTCGTTGTGGAGGAAGAAATGATAGAACGGGTAATAGAATTCCTTGGGGCCGCACTGCGGTCATAACGGGATGACGGGAGCAACAAATGGTCAGGCACTTTTTAAAGATCCCGGATCTCTCACCTGATGAGATCCTCACCCTGATAGCCAATGCCCGCAAGAACAAGGGCGAGCGCTCCGGCGCTCTGGTCGGCAAGAGCATGGGGCTGATATTCGCCAAGCCCTCGACGCGGACGCGCGTGTCGTTCACGGTCGGGGCCTACCAGCTCGGAGCGCACATCATGTTTATCTCGGAGCACGAGATGCAGCTGGGCCGCGGTGAGACCATCGAGGACACCGCCCGGGTGCTTTCCGGCTACCTGAACGGCGTAGTCATCCGCACCTACCGGCAGGACGATCTGGAGCGCTTTGCCAAAGTGGCGACGATCCCGGTGATCAACGGGCTCACTGACGAGCGGCATCCCTGCCAGGCGATCTCCGATCTTTTAACAATATCTGAGAATTGTGATGATATTACAAAAGTGAAAGTGGTATACCTCGGTGACGGCAACAATGTCGCCGTCTCGCTCATGTCCGCGTGTGCCGCGGTGGGTGCGGATGTCACCATTTGCTCGCCGACCATTCTGGAACCGCCTCACTGGGCCGTGGAAGAAGCTCGCGAACTGGCGGCGGTGTCGGGTTCCCGGGTCGAGGTGATGACCGACCCTGAGGTCGCAGTCGAGGGCGCGGATTTCCTCTACACGGATGTCTGGTTCAGCATGGGCCAGCAGAAGAACCCCGAGAAACGGGCGCAGCTGGAACCGTACCGCATAGACGGCGATCTGCTGGCGCGGGCAAATCCCGGTTGCAAGGTGCTTCACTGCCTGCCGGCGCACCGCGACGAGGAGATCTCCGCCGAGGTCATGGACGGTCCGCGATCGCTGGTCTTTCCCCAGGCGGAAAACCGCCTGCATATCCAGAAGGAACTATTGAAGCTGCTGATGGGCAGCTAATCGATCGCCATGAGGAAACGCGAGCGCCAGCAGTTGATCGGCACGCTCATCGGGCGGCAGCGCCTGGCGACACAGGGGGAGCTGGCCGCAGCGCTGAGGAAGAACGGTTGCAAGGTCACCCAGGCGACGGTCTCGCGGGATATCCGCGAGCTGGGGGTGCAGAAGGGCACGGGCAATGATGGCAAAGCCCGCTTCATCTTGCCCACTCCCAGGGAAAGGCGCGATCCGGAGGAAGTCCTGGCTCGCGTGCTGCGCGATTCAACTGCCAGCATCAGGCAAGCGCAGAACCTGGTGGTGGTCCAGTCAGAGCCGGGTACGGCCCCGGCGGTAGGCAGGGCGATCGACGAACTCGGCCGCGAAGAAGTGGTCGGAACGGTGGCCGGCGATGATACGGTGATGATGGCGATCACGGACAACGCCAGCGCCAAACGGATAGTCAAATATTTAAGCGATCTGGCGCAGCGCTAAGGAGATCAGATGAACGAACGCAAAAAAGTGGTACTGGCTTATTCCGGGGGACTCGACACCTCGGTGATGATCGCCTGGCTGCAGGAAAAACACGGCTTGGACGTCGTGGCGGTGCTAGTCGATGCCGGCCGGGCTTCCGGCTTGGAGGGTCTGCGCCAGAAAGCGCTCGCCGCTGGCGCCGTCGATGCGATCATCGCCGACGCCAAGCAGGAGTTCGCCGACGACTTCGTTATGCCGGCCCTGAAGGCCAACGCTCTTTATGAGGAAAAGTACCCGCTGGTAAGCGCGCTGTCGCGGCCGCTGATCAGTAAAGTTCTGGTTGAAGCGGCGCACGCCGCAGGTGCCACCGCCGTCGCGCACGGTTGCACGGCGAAGGGCAACGACCAGGTGCGGTTCGACCTGGGTATCCGGTCGTTGGATCCTTCCCTCGAAATCCTGGCTCCGGCGCGTGAATGGAACATGACCCGGGAGCAGGCGATGGATTACGCGGAAGCCCACAACATCCCCATCCCGCTGAAGAAGAAGAGCCCCTACAGCATCGATGAGAATCTCTGGGGCCGGACGGTGGAATGTGGCCCGCTCGAAGATCCCTGGGTCGAGCCGCCGGAAGATGCTTTTCTGGTGACCACGGCTCCCGCGAATGCTCCTGATCAGCCAGCATATATAGAGATCGGCTTTGCGGCTGGCCGCCCGGTGACTCTAGACGGCCGCGAGCTGCCGCTCATCGAGCTGATCAATGAGATCGATGCCGGCGCCGGCGCCCATGGCTTCGGCCGCGTGGACATGATGGAGAACCGGCTCGTGGGCATCAAGTCCCGCGAGGTTTACGAGGTGCCTGGCGCCCTGGCGCTTATCCTCGCGCACCGTGATCTCGAGGACATCACCCTGCCCCGGGAACTGGTGCACTTCAAGCGGGGCCTGGAGCAGAAATTTGCTGACATGACCTATAACGGCGGTTGGTATGACCCGCTGATGGACGCCATCCGGGCTTTCATGGATGAGACCCAAAAACGGGTGAGCGGCACCGTGCGGCTGAAGCTGTTCAAAGGCTCGTGCACGGTGGCGGGCCGGCAATCGCCCAACTCGCTCTACGATTTTGGTTTGGCGACCTACGGCGGGGGAGATGCTTTCAGCCATGAGGCGGCCCAGGGCTTCTGTGAACTCTGGGGTCTGCCGCTGGAAGTCTGGGCCCGGAAAAACCAATGAATGAATCCGGCGACAACGAAAAATTCTGGTCCGGCCGCTTTGTGGAGCCGCCCCATGCGCTGTTCGAACAGCTGAACGCCTCCATCAGCTTTGACTGGCGGCTCTCACCATATGACATTCAGGGCTCAGTGGCCCATGCACGCATGCTGGCAGATGTCGGCGTACTGACTCAGGACGAGTTCCGGCAGATCGATGGTGGCCTCTCCAAAATCATGGCGGAGATCGCCGCTGGTGATTTTGCTTTCAACATAAGCGATGAGGACATCCACTCAGCCATCGAGAAGCGGTTGATCGAGATCATCGGCGACACGGGCAAGAAGTTGCACACCGCCCGCAGCCGCAACGATCAGGTGGCGACGGACCTGGCGCTTTACGTGCGCGACCAGGAGACGCAGCATCTGAATGACATCATCTCCTTGCTGGAATCTTTGCTCCGCCAAGCGCGGGAAAACAACACAGCGGTGCTGCCGGGTTATACGCATCTGCAGCGGGCGCAACCGGTGCTGCTTTCGCACCAGCTGCTGTCCTACTATGAGATGTTTGCCCGCGATTTCCTGCGGTTCGCGCAGGTGCTGGCTGCCACCCGCGTGATGCCGCTCGGGGCCGGCGCCCTGGCGGGTGTGAACTACGACACCGACCGGGACCAGACCGCTGAGGAGCTCGGCTTCGACCACCCGGGCCGCAATTCCATGGACGACGTCTCCAACCGCGATTTCGCCCTCGACTATCTAGCCGCGGCTTCCACACTCAGCATGCATCTTTCGCGGCTGGCTGCCGAGCTGATCCTCTGGTCGACGGGCGAGTTTGGATTCGTCGAGATAGCCGATGCTTTCACCTCCGGTTCCAGCATCATGCCGCAAAAGAAGAACCCGGATGCCTGCGAGCTGATCCGGGCCAAAGCCGCTAAAATAACCGCCAATCACTTTGGGCTGACATCCCTGATGTGCGGTCTGCCGCTGGCTTATAACAAGGATATGCAGGAAGACAAACTTTACGTTTTCGACACCTCAGACATCCTGCTGCTGACGATCCCGGTCATGGCCGAGATGGTGGCTACGCTCGAGTTCAACCAGCCGCGCATGTGGCAGGCAGCCGAGAACAGTATGGCTCTCGCCACTGACGTCGCAGATTATCTTGTAAGCAAGGGCATGCCCTTCCGCGACGCTCACCGCGTGGTCGGCGAGCTGGTGCGCAAGTGCATCGACGAGAAGCGCTCACTGGCGGCGATGACCCTCGCAGACCTGACTCCTCTCGCGGCGGAGTTCGACGAGGGCTACCATGAGGTCGTCGATCTGGAGAAGGCTGTGGAACGCAAGAATTCCTATGGTGGTACCAGCCCTGACCAGGTCGCAACCCAACTGGCAGAGGCCGGTGAGCGTCTCGAAGAGATGCGTCAGGCAGCTGAGGAACTGGGCGCATAGATCTCAGCCTGACGCCTGGGTCAATGAGTTCCCGCATCCTGCCCGTCGCTTTTTATGCCCGCCGCGTCCATGACGCAGCCCGGGATCTGATCGGCTGCCGCCTCTTGCATAAGGGCGTGGGCGGCGTCATCGTCGAAACCGAGGCATACGAGCGGGAAGACCCTGCCTGTCACGCTTTCCGGGGCATGACGGAGCGCAACCGGGTGATGTTTGGCCCGCCGGGTAAAGCGTATGTATACTTCACCTACGGCATGCACTATCTCCTCAATATCGTCTGTGAGGAGGAGGGCGAACCGGCCGCCGTGCTCATCCGGGCTCTGGAACCCACGGATGGCATCGAAGTAATGCGCCGCCGCCGGTCGAACGTTCAGGGACTGCCTGGCCTGACTAACGGTCCCGCGAAGCTGACCCAGGCGCTGGCTATCGGCATCAGCCTGAATGGCAAGCCGGTCAACAAGGGGCAGCTCAAGGTCTACAGCCGGCCTGCCGATTGGCAAGAACCGTACATAGTGACAACACCGCGTATCGGCATCAGCGCCGGCACCAGACGTGAGTGGCGTTACGTAGCAGCAAACAGCAGATACCTGTCGCGAAAACTGCAGCTGAAAGGAGCGCAAAAGTGAAACTGGGGGACATCTACAACTTAGCGGTATCCATGGGCATCAAGTCCGACCCACGCGGAAAAAAAGAAATAGAGAGGCTTCTGGCCAAGGCCAAGGAAGCCTACGACAAACTTTCAGCGGAGGAAAAAGAAGATTACGATACAGAGCGCCTGACCAATCCGTTCGCCGACACCCGGATACTCACTGGAGATCCGGAAACGGAAGTCAACACCATCCTGATGGGCATCGACATGGAAGCCCAGGAACTCCTGCTGGCCGACCGCTTACGGGAAAAAGGCCGCAGTATCGATCTGGTTCTTTCCCATCACCCGGAAGGCAAGGCTCTGGCGGCGCTCGCCGACGTCATGGGCGTGCAGGCGGATATCTGGCATGACGCCGGCGTGCCGATCAACGTGGGCGAGGCTGTCCTGGAAGGCCGTCAGGCGGAAGTTATGCGTCTGATGCTGCCGCTCAACCATCAGCGCCCGGTGCAGACAGCGCAACTGCTGGATCTGCCCTTCATGTGCTGCCACACTCCCACGGATAATCTGGTGACCTCTACTTTGCAGAAAAACTTTGATCGCAAGGCTCCGCTGACCCTGGGCGAAGTGCGCGACGAACTGAAGAAGTATCCCGAATACAAGGAAGCCGCGCGCAACAACGCCGGACCGACGATCGTCGTCGGCAAGGACAGCCGCCGCGCCGGCAAGGTGCTGGTAGATATGACGGGTGGCACGGGCGGCCCCACGGAGGCGATCGAGAAGCTGGCCGCCGCCGGTGTCGGTACGCTCGTGGGCATGCATATCAGCGAGAAGAACCGCGAAGAAGCCGAGAAGTACAAGCTGAACGTGGTGATCGCCGGCCATGATGCCAGTGATTCGCTGGGCGTCAATCTCCTGCTGGACGAGCTGGAGAAGAAGGGCATCGAGATCATCCCTTGCTCGGGTCTGATCCGACACAGCCGGCTGCCCAATAAAGCGGCTCGGAAGGACAAGCTGAAAAAATAGCAGGCCCAGCCACCGCAGCTTCGCTCACGGGTCTTACTCACAACAGGAATTGCTGACTTCAATCAAGGTGCTGCTCGACAAAACCTGAACGGCGGTTGCCGGATTTCTGATATTATGAGCAGCATTATGGCCATCGACGACCAGACATTTTCGACTCTGACCAAGGGCTGCGTGGACCTGCTCCCCGAGGGGGGTCTGGCCCGCAAACTCATGGAAGCGGAAAAAGAAAGCCGCCAGCTGCGCGTGAAGCTCGGCGTCGACCCTACGGCTCCCGACATCCATCTGGGCCACACCGTGGTGCTTACCAAGCTGCGCCAGTTTCAGGACGCGGGCCATCGGGCTGTCCTGATCATCGGAGACTACACGGCGCGCATCGGCGATCCCAGCGGGGTTTCCAAGACCAGGCCGCAGCTTTCCGCCGAAGCCATCGAGGCGAACGCCATGACCTATCAGGAGCAGGCGTGGAAGGTCCTCGATCAGGATCCTGAACGTCTGGAGGTGCGCCGCAACAGCGAATGGCTGGCGCCGATGCGGCTGGAAGACATCTTCAAGCTCCTTTCCGCGAGCACCGTGGCACGCATCCTGGAGCGCGATGATTTTGAAAAGCGGTTTAACTCCAACCAGGCCATCTCCATGCTGGAAACCCTTTATCCCCTGTTGCAGGGCTATGATTCCGTGGCCATCGAAGCCGACATCGAGCTGGGCGGCACCGACCAGAAGTTCAACATGCTGATGGGGCGGGTAGTGCAGGAATATTACGGCAAACCGGCGCAGATCGTACTCACCAATGAGATCCTCCCGGGCACTGACGGGGAGCAGCGGATGAGCAAGTCGGTAGGCAACTACATCGGCGTCACCGAGCCGGCCGATGAGATCTTCGGCAAAGTGATGAGCATCCCGGACGCGGCCATGCTGACTTATTACAAACTGTTGACGTCGCGCCCTACTGCCGGGATCGAAGCCATCGAACGGGGTCTCGCAGACGGCTCAATGCATCCGCGCGACCAAAAGGCGGCTCTGGCGCGCGAACTGGTCGCTCGATTCCATGATGAAGCCGCCGGCGCCGTCGCCGAGCGCCATTTCAATGAGCTCTTCCGCGACAAGAAGCTGACGACGGACGCCACCCTCATCGAATGCGCGCTGGATGCCGGTGACGACGAGAACGGCTTCGTCTATCTGCCCAAGCTGCTCGAGCGCTGGTTCGGCTTCACCCGCAGCGAAGCCCGGCGGCGCATCCAGCAAGGCGGCATCTCGATCGCGGACCGCCAGGTGATCTCCGAGAAGATCCCGACTAACGGGCTCGCCGGAGCCACGATCAAGGCCGGCAAATCCACCAAGTTCCATGGGGTGATCAGGGAAACCGGATAAGCCCCACCCAGCAAGCAAAATTGAGATCCTGGTGAAAGGAGATGGCACGATGTCAAGAATGGACCTGCCAGACCAGTACGTGAATCTCCGTAGCAAGTATGTGGATTTCATGCAAGCTCTGGATCATCTGGGGAAAGCGGCCAGCGAGCAGGGGCCGCTGGATGAAAAGACCAGCCATCTGATACAGCTGGCAGCGGGTGTCGCCATCAGGTCTCAGGGGGCGGTTCACAGTCACGCCCGCCGGGCGCTGCAAGCCGGCTGCACCGCCGAGGAGATCAACCACGCGGTGATCCTGCTCACCAGCACCATCGGGTTTCCCAACGTCTCCGCGGCGCTCAGCTGGGTCGACGATATCCTGCTGGACCGGTAACATGCGTCCCGGGGATAAAGTTGGCAAATAGCCAGGATTCTCTTTCCTTTCCCAACCAGTCCAGCTGGCGGAAGTGGCTGAGCAAACATTACGACAGCTCCGCCGGCATCTGGCTGGTCATCGCCAAAAAACACACAGAAGGCCTTCATTATGACGAGGCCGTGGAAGAAGCCCTTTGCTATGGCTGGATAGACAGCACCGTCAACCGGCTTGACGACGACCATTACAAGCAGTGGTATTCACCCCGAAAACCCGGTGGCAACTGGGCTGAATCCAACAAAAAGCGTGTTGCCAGGCTGATTCAGGAAAACAAGATGACGGATGCCGGCCTGCAGCTGATCCGTCAGGCACAGCTGGACGGAAGCTGGGATAGACTCAACCAGGTCGAAAACCTGGAGGTTCCGGCAGACCTGCAGGCAGCTCTCGCAAAAAACAAAAAAGCACGCGAGAACTTTGAACGGTTTGCCCCTTCCCATAAAAAGCAATATATCTTCTGGATCACCCAAGCCAAACGTGAGGAGACCCGCCGAAGGCGGATCGATGAAACGATAAAACTCCTGACCGAGGGGAAGAAATCGCGGATAGACTGACGACAGGTTACCAGGCTGGGACCACAAGACTGGCGGCTTCCCGCCCGGTACAGCGTTCCGCGGGCGCCATCCTGCTGGCCCTCTGTCTCTGGTTTTGGTTTGCCGCCAGCGCCCAGGCTGGCACCGGTGAGATCGACTTCGTCGAGACCAGCACCGATCTGTCGGTGAACGGCACGGCCGTGGTTGCGTACGTGATCAAATGGAATGTGACCTCCGGCCCCTTCCATGGTTTTTATTTTCAGGGGAATGAGCGCCTGCCCATCAGTACTTTCGCATCTGAATCCTATGCGCAGGATGCCGCTGGAAACCGTTACGGGTTGGATATCACCAGGCTCAGCCCCGACCGGTACGACATAGTTCTGGCCGGCGGCCAGGGTGTCGCCGGCGGTGATCTGACCTATGTCTACTGGTTCCCGACAGATTTTGCGCAGGCGGGATATCTGGGTCCCACTACTACTGCCGACGGGAAGAAGCTGACTTATTTCGACTGGTCACCCGTCCAGTGGGACGAAGCCGGCTCGCAGGATCACTACACCCTCAAGGTTCTCACGCCTTTCAAGCTACCGTTGGGCGTCGATCCCCGCGCGCATGTCGAGCAAAACAGCCTGATCCTCACCGAGGAATGGGTCAACGACCAGTACAAGATCGATTACCAGCGCGGCCAGGATGACCGCTTGCTGCTGCTGTTCCATAAGGATGACCCGGGCAATCGCTTTCACATGCGGGTCCAGTTCTACATGCCCGCGGACTGGTTCCTCCTGGCAAACGCTACGGCCACCAGCACGGGGGCTGAACTCAAGGATTCCCGGGGATGGTCGGATAAGAACGCCCGGGAAAAGCTGGAGCAGGTGGCCGCATTTCTCAGCGCCGCGGCACCGTTTTTGGGCATGTTCTTCTATCTGTTAACGCGGAAGCAACGTTCCGTGAAGGATGCGCAGGCCGGCGTGGAGGATATCAGGTGGGACAGCCTCGACTGGACGCCGCCCAAACTGGAGCTATCAACGCTGAGGATCCCGGGCAAGGTCTGTGAAGACCTGACGCCCTTAGAGGCGGCTTTCTACCTTGAGGTGCCGTTCAAGGACATTATCAGCGCCATGATCCGGTCCCTGGAAGGCGGGGGCTTCCTGGTGATCATGAACCGGTCGCCGTTCAGCGCCAAGGTGTGGCACCCGGAGCAAACCGCGGGCATCGATGATTACGAAAAGCAGCTCCTGGATGCCTTTGCGGATGACGAGGTGCTGTCGCAACCGGAACTGGAAGCGCTGATGAACGCGGCGGTGAAGAACGTCCAGCAAAAGGCCTGGGACTGCGATATCGAGGCGACCCAGCAACATTACCGGCAGCTGGTCGGGGCCTTCCTCAAGTCGGAAGCCGGCCAGGCCCTGGCGCAACCAGGCGGGGATGAATATCAATCATGGTATTACTGGTATGTCTTCAACCGCCCGTATTATGCCGCCGGAGACTGGGATGACCCCTGGCGTTACAACTCGGTGGTGCCCGCGGATATCGATCACCTGGTCAGGGCTCCCGTGGACACCGCGCTGATGGCCGATCTGAATGTCTGCCACGATGCCTGTCACTCCGCGTGTCACTCCGCGTGCCACTCAGCGTGCCACTCCGCGTGCCATTCCGCCTGCCATTCAGCATGCGTCAGCGGGGGGTCTCATTAGAGATGAGTGATCTGCAGACGCCATGCTTGGATATTTCCTGGGTAGATGAGTTCATCAACAACGTACGGCCTTACATCTTTGTGCGCGAAGAGGATAACCTGCTGATCCGGATGCCAAACCAGGCACACAGGCTGAACGCGCAGGGCGTCCGGGTCCTGAAGTATCTGCTGGCCGGCGGCGGCTCGACCGGACTGATGCGCAGCCTGAAGGAAAGTCCACAGCGGCAGTCTGAAGTGATGCTGTTTTTGCACGAGGTGAAACGTTGCCTGGAGGGCCGGCTGGATGAATCCAGTGCGTCCAATGCGGTGGATGTGCAACCGCTGACCCTGGGCTTCTCGAAGTTGCCCGTGCTCAGCGAGCTGGCTCTGACAAACAGGTGCAATCTCCGCTGTGCCTTCTGTTATTACGGGCTCGGCAGTGATGACGAGCGGCACGACAATCACGGCGAAACGCGCAACACGCAAGCGGAAATACAAAAAGAAATGACGTCAGCGGAAGTGGTGCGGGCGCTGCAGATCATTTACGAAGAGGCCCACACTCCATCGGTCAGCTTCACCGGCGGCGAACCGACGCTCCGCGGCGATCTGCCCTACCTGGTGGAGCAGGCTAGAGAGATCGGCCTGAGAGTCAACCTCATCACTAATGGCACGCGGATCGACTCCAGTCTGGCGGCGGCGCTGGCCGGGGCCGGGCTCAACTCCGCCCAAGTGAGCCTTGAGGGGGTCACAGCCACTGTGCATGATGCCATCACGGGAGTGCCCGGCTCACATGCCCGCAGCTGCGCGGGCGCGGCCAACCTGAAAGCCGCCGGTATCCATGTGCACACGAACACGACGCTGAATCGCCGGAACCTCAGTGAGGCGGCAGACATGCCCAGATTCGTCGCTGATGAGCTGGGGTTCGAGCGTTTCAGCATGAATCTGGTCATACCCAGCGGCAGCGCCGGCGGCCGCCGGAGTTTGCTGGTCAGCTACACCGAGATCGGACCGGTCGTCGAGATGGTACAGTCGGTCAGCCGCAAGCACGGCGTTGAATTCATGTGGTATTCCCCGACACCAGTGTGCATCTTCAACCCCATCCCGCGCGGTCTGGGCAACAAGGGATGTGCCGCCTGCGATGGTCTGCTCAGCATCGATTGTAACGGCGATGTGTTACCGTGCTCATCATGGCCCGAGCCGGTCGGCAATATTTTTCATGAGCGGTTCGACAGTATCTGGAATTCACACCGGGCTGCGGGACTCAGACACAAGTCAGAGGCTCACCCAAACTGCCGGGAATGTGACAGTTTCGCGGTCTGTCACGGCGCCTGCCCGCTTTACTGGAACAGTTTCGGTTTCAGCGAGCTTGACGACCGCTTCCGCGAACCGGACTGCCACGGCGCCAGAAAAGTAGCGGCAATCGGAGGGGGGACCTAGCCATGGCAGCCAAACCGAAAAAAGGCGGCGACATGGTTGTCTTCCATGTGTGGCAGTCGCTCAACTACAAGCCGCGCATCATCATCAGCTTCTTGCTGATCCTGGCGGGCTTCGTCATCCAGGCGGTCATTTATTATCGCCTCGATGTGAACCTGTTGCTGGTATTTCTGGCCGGAGCGCCGTTCATCCTCGCGGGGAACGTCCTGGTAATGGTGAAGGGTTACGATAACCGGGTTGACTTCAGCCGCCTGGATCCGACCGCCCAATGGGAGACCGTCGAGCGCGGGAAACTGAAGAAGATCCGAGATCTGGATAAAGCGATCGGCAAGTGGGATAGAGGTTTGCTCGATATCACTAACTGGCGCGGCTTTCTAGTCCTGCTCGCGCTGTTGATCGCGCTGATCCTGTTACTGATCTTGGCAACGGGAGTGATCAGGCTGCTGGTCCTCAACGCCACCATTCTGCTGCTGCCCCAGTGGTTCACTGGCACCACGCGCGTTCTGCGCCTGCCCAAATTGCTGGTGAAGGTTGAGATGATGGATGACCTTCTTTCGTCGGTGGCACCGGCCATCAGCGACTGGGAGCTGCAGGTGCTGATGCTGCTCAGGGGAAAAGACCGCAAGGTCCCTGACGATATCAAGTTCCGCCTGACTTTCCCCGGGCAGGATGAGAGGTTCCTGGGGCTGTACGGTCAGGTGGTCACGAACGATGTCCAGGGCAGCTCTTATCCATATTTCTATACAGTGATCGTGGCCAAGAAGGGATTTGGGTTAGATGGCGTGATGAAAGGGATGCCGCCGGTTGACGGCCTGACTGTAGAAACGGGCGGCGAGGGCGAAGTCGAGTTCATCGTCGTCAGGCAACATACGACCAAGACCTCGGGTTATCATACGGATCTGCCGGCGGCGGTCAATGTCTTCGCGGCCGGGCTGGCGGCTGCCAGGGCCGTGGCCCAGTCGGCCCCAAAACCCGCATAAATAAGCCAAAAATCGCCATTTAAATCAGTCCGATATTGCCTTGACTCTGCCTGGGCAGGAGACTATACTACTAATTCGGAAAGGGGAAGTAAGTATTCTGAAAGCATTATTTTCGACTTCTTCTATAGCCGGGAGGCATCGCTAGAGGATCTCTTGCGACAAGAGTTCCATGCGATCGCCGCCGTGCTTTTCCGGTGGCATTTTTTATGTCGCGACAGACTTAGCTGAACCGGGTTGACTGTGCATTGTAAAAGATGCTAGTCTGCCCGCTGCGCACACCTTCGGGGGCGCAACCGGTCTTTGAAAACTAAACAGCGTGAAGACAGCATACCGGACCCGGTGGCTCGCCATCGGGATTTCAGTATGCCTGTATAGCCAGTCAATTTCTTTAACGGTTTCCCGTTAAGGGAAATCGAGCGAGATCAAGCTCAAAAAAGTTCGACATTCCCGGACCATCAACCGCGTAACTCACGTAACGCGGGGTCTGTGAAGCAACACTTTTATGGAGAGTTTGATCCTGGCTCAGGACGAACGCTGGCGGCGTGCTTAACACATGCAAGTCGAGCGAGAAAGCACCTTCGGGTGTGAGTAAAGCGGCGAACGGGTGAGTAACACGTGGGTAACC
>Ga0172371_10005322_pt1 | contig 19125 bp, 17 predicted proteins | sample Lak12m_FD_114543 | JGI IMG/M metagenome (GOLD analysis project Ga0172371, IMG submission 114543) | Freshwater microbial communities from Kabuno Bay, South-Kivu, Congo - kab_022012_12m | ecosystem: Environmental > Aquatic > Freshwater > Lake | place: Democratic Republic of the Congo: South-Kivu...
CTAAGCGCCGTTGTCTAAAGGGAAACAGCCCAGACTTATAAATAAGGTCCCTAAACGAAACCTAAGTTAAAGGATGTCAAATCTTTTATACACCCAGGAGGTTGGCTCAGAAGCAGCCATCCTTTAAAGAAAGCGTAACAGCTCACTGGAATAAAAGCTTGGCGCCGAAAATGATCGGGAATTAAGACTAATACCGAAGCTGGAGATACTTGTGCTCTGCACAAGGAATTTTAAAGATCAAAGATCTAAGACCTAAATAAATATTAAAGATCTAATAATTAAAAATTAGTTATTAGACCTTAATTTTAGATCTTGAGATTTAGATCTTAGAGTTTCTCGTGCGGAGCATGAGCATGGTAGGGGAGCGTTCTCTAACAGAGTGAAGGTCATGCCGTAAGGCAGGCTGGACGAAAGAGAAGTGAGAATGCCGGTATGAGTAGCGTTAATGCACGTGAGATCCGTGCACATCGAAAGTCTAAGGTTTTCCACACAACGTCAATCGGTGTGGAGTTAGTCGGCCCTAAGCGTGACCCACTCGGGATAGCGCGATGGATAATGGGTTTATATTCCCATACAAAGAATTAATCGTTAGTGCGTAGCGCGAGCTATGCTCATCAGCCAAGGGAGGACAGAGCGAGGATAGTCCGTCCCAGCATCGAATTTGCTGTGGACTAAGTGTCTAAATAGTGGTGAGTGGAAAATCCCTCATTGCGATTAATCGAGGCACGAATGCAATCCTAATAGAAATTGAGGGAGAGCGGATGAGTCTTGGTTCTCAAGAAAAATCTCGTGGCGAGATTAGTTTTTTTCCGTACCAACAACCAACACAGGTGGACTGGTATCAGTGTACCAAGATGATCGGAAGAACTATGCTTAAGGAACTCTGCAAAGCAGCTCGGCGTAACTTAGGGAGATGCCGTGCCCGCCGTAATTGGCGGGTTACAACAAACGATTGCTATGCGACTGTTTAACTAAAACACAGGTCTCTGCAAAGCCGAAAGGCAACGTATAGGGGCTGACACCTGCCCAGTGCTAGTAGATTAAAGCTGGTAGTGACCTCGCAAGGGGAGGCTATTGGTCAAAGTCCTAGTGAACGGCAGCAGTAACTATGAAATTACAGTTGTAGTTACTATAAAAAAGTTGACTAAATGCTGGAATCCCCGTACCGTCGTAGAAAACGAACGGTTGAAGTATCTGACGCTACCATATATTATGGTAACAATGCGTTCAGTGCGGAAAATCAGCAGGAAAGACTTGACGGAGGAACAGTTTGGGTTTTTCTTGGCAGGTTTTATCGAAGGGGAAGGAAGTTTTAATGTTTCACTACGTCGCAAAGTTGACTACAAAACAACTTGGCAAGTAGTAATGAGCTTTAATGTTTCACAAAAAGACCCAACAATATTGAAATTACTTCAATTAAGGTTGGGTTGTGGAATTATTAAAACTCGAAAATTAGACGATCTTCATTCTTTTGATGTAACTAGACCAATTGATATTACCCAGAAAGTTATTCCATTTTTTGAAAAATACCCGGTCCTTTCAGATTCTAAGAGAAGAAATTTTGCAATTTTTTGCGAAATAGCAAAACTTATGCAAAATAATCAACACAAGAATCTTGTTGGACTTAGAAAAATTCTCGAACTTCGCGAAAAAATTAACGAAGGGAAGGGAAGGACAAGAAAATATGGCATAACTGATATTTTTCCTCTTCAAGAATCCTCAGAGACTACACGTCAACCGCTGAATTAAATTCAGTGATGATATAGTCCGAACTCTAAAGCAATTTAGAGACTCCGTAACGGATTCGGAGCTTTGTAACAATTAAAAGAACTGTTCTATGGTAGGCCCAAGTGGGTCCGCTGCCATAGTGAGGTATTCAAACCTCCCCGCCAGTTGGCGGGAAAACTTGACTATATGCTGGGAACTCCTGTATTCTGAATCTACTATGGTTAAAATAACACATAGTGAAAATGATCTCAGTAGGGACAATCAGCAGGAAAGACTATGAAATTGTCTAGACTTTTTAGTAAGGAAGTTTTAGGGGGATTGCTATTGCTTGTGGTGATTTACACAATCGCTATAAGACTAATTGCAGTTATTGATCCATCAATTAACCAGTCAGAATTATATCGGCTACTAGTAGCCGGGTTGGTAGTTGTCGGATATATTTGCCTCTATAATTTTTGGATCAAAAAGGAAAGATAGTTTTGTAGAATCCTCAGAGACTATACGTCAAGCCCCGATTGAATCGGGGAAGATATAGTCCAAACTTCAAAACGGAAATTGAAGATATTTGAGCGAAGTTCCTTGTCGGGTAAGTTCCGACCCGCACGAAAGGTAGAACGACATAGCGACTGTCTTAAGCATAGGTCCGGCGAAATTGAAATGGCTGTGAAGATGCGGCCTAGTCATGCCAGGACAAGAAGACCCCGTGGAGCTTTACTGCAACTTGGCACTGTCAAATTATTTTTCATTGTCTAGCAATAGGTGGGAGCTTCGGCAACAATGTAAGACCACTCTTGAGAAATGACGAGACTAACTTGCGCCCCCTAAAAATTGGGGCAAAGAACAATGTCTGGCGGGCAGTTTAACTGGGGAGGTTGACTCCTAAATTGTAACGGAGTCGTACAAAGGTACACTAGTCCCGGATGGAAATCGGGATGATAGGGCAAACCCAAAAGTGTGCTTGACTGTGAGACATACAAGTCGAACAGAGACGAAAGTCGGTGTTAGTGATCTGACCGATGCTTATTGGTAAGCACGGAGCTTAACGGATAAAAGCTACCCCGGGGATAACAGGCTGATCGCATCCAAGCGTCCACAGCGACGATGCGGTTTGGCACCTCGATGTCGGCTCATCCTATCCTGGGGCTGAAGTAGGTCCCAAGGGTCCGGCTGTTCGCCGGTTAAAAGGGTACGCGAGCTGGGTTCAGAACGTCGTAAGACAGTTCGGACTCTATCCGGCATGACCGTAGGAATTTTGAGGAGATTTGCCCACAGTACGAGAGGACCTGGGTGAACGCATCCCTGGTGTGCCAGTTGTTCCGTCAGGAGCATCGCTGGGTAGCTACATGCGGAAGGGATAAGCGCTGAAAGCATCTAAGTGCCAAGCCTACTCCAAGATTAAAATTCCAAACCTCCGACGCAAGTCGGGGAAAAGACCCCTAGTAGACTACTAGGTTAATAGGCTCCAAGTGTAAGGCCCGCAAGGGTTTAAGCTAAGGAGTACTAATTGGTCGAATGTAAATTTTTTCTGTAAGGATAATCAAAACTCCGAGCAATCGGAACAAATCTTCTATTCACTTTTGAGAGAGTCAAGCAAAGCTTGGCGATCGAAACCCGCCGAAGTGAGGCTCGACAGCATACATGTAATGCATGGGTCGAACTAAACGAAGGAGGGTCAAGTACAATTTAATATTGTGTTTCAAGAGTCCTGAAATTTCTTGGTCTCTGGAGCGCAGTGGAACTACCCGATCCCATCCCGAACTCGGAAGTAAAACGCTGCAGCGCCTACAATACTTAAGAGGAAACTCTTTGGGAAGATAAGTCGAGGCCAGGGAATTTGAGGACTCTTTTTTTGTGCGTAAAAAATTCCCTGTCTTCGCCATGAGATTGAAAGACTTCGTTTTCAATCACTAAGTCGAGGTAAAAATTTCAGGATTTTTTTTATGTCTCTCTATGAGATTGGGAAACTTCGTTCTCAATCACTAGTTCGAGATAAAAACTTTAAGATTTTTTTATAAAACGTTTTCTGAGGCGCTATCTTGTTTTAATATAAACTTATAGTATAATTCACTCATGGCTTTAAGAGGACCAACCATAGAAGCATTAATCGACAAGGAGAAGATGGTAACGAGTGACCCTTCTACGAAGAGGAGAAATGATCGCGATCTAATTTTAGGAATTGGAGTAGGTGGTGTCGCACTAGTCCTTACTAGTTGTGGTCCCGAGGCGATCTCTTCGGAAAATATGTATTCGATTCTAACCGATGGTTTCATGGGGGATGTGAGATATGCGGTTGATCTTGGTCGCCCTGGCCAAGAACAACAGATTGTTGTTGTTTCTGCTCAGAAGGGACAGTCACCGTCAATCGGGGTTTTGGGAATTTATGATTTCGGCAATGGAGTAACAAAACCCTTGGTAAGATTTAATGATGTTGTGGGCTTCACCGACAGTTTGCCAAATGACTTGAATGCTTTGCCCTTAGGAAAAGCAACGAACGGGGAAAATGGTTTACAGGTGACAACAAGTGTCGCGCTTCCGAAAACAACTAAGCGATTTTCCTCTGACGGGCGTCCGATAATTATCAATCGAGTCCCGGACGGTGCATTAATTAAAGGGAATATGGGTGAGGTTGGCGGATTAATTTTTACAGGTAATAAGTTTGAGATTGGTGATTTGATAGGGAGAATTGATCTTCATGTTATTGGCGGCCCGTACCGTCCGGACCTTTTTGGAATTCATTGGCAAGTTAAATATGTTGGTGACCAGTTGGTTGCTCCTCTGGCGGATGTTGATGTTGGTGATTTGGTTGGTAAGACTTCTTATAGGGCGCAAATAACCGCCTATTCAGCTCCAAATGTAGCAAGCGAGATGCTTGCGCTAGCTGTTAACCCCGCCGATGCAGCCAAAGCAATCCAGAGTGCACGGGCACAAGCTTTAAGATTAGCAACCGAGAAGGCACGGGTGGTGCAAGCGCCGGTCTCGGTCGACCAGGACGCGTCGCCTTGGCGATCGACGCCGATGGCAACGGTTGGTGCCCCAAGCTCGGTTAGTATACCTCTTCCGGAAACTCCCACTCTCGTTGTTGCCGGTGCCGCGTTGACGCTGGGCGTTGTCGGAACTGCTGTTTTTTTTACTAGGAAGGTTAGAGACGCTAATGAACGCGCCAATGAGGCGTATCGGGTCGCGAATACGGCAAGGCACGCACTTGGAAGCGTTCGTGAGGATTTAGATTACGTTAATACTGGCATTTGTCAACTAATAGGGCTACAGCAACGCATAAATACTGAACAAGGGGTAAACGCCAAAGCATTAGATGTTGCAGTTAATACGATTATCCGCGCCCTGTCGAATACTCAAGAAGCTGAGGCGAGTAATCGGATTTTAGGAATTATTACCAAAATCGCGCAAGAAAAAGCCTCCGTTGTTGCCAAGAAGCTTGCAGTTCTTGCGACCCAGGTCGAACAGTCCTGGAGAAATGTTAATGACTTCTAATTGCCAGATATTTGTTTCGATACAGCGCTGGGCGAGAAGTCGATATCTAACAATCTTGTCCTCGTTTAGCCAGTCTCGCGGTGGGTTCCAGGCTTAAATGCCACCTTATGATAAGATTAAGTAATGGATGTATCCGTCATTATTCTTTCCTATAACGTCGCTCCACTTCTTAAGTCTTGTATCGAATCAGTTTTGAAATGGACGAAGGATTTAGAATTTGAAATTATCGTTGTCGATAATCAGTCGACCGACGATTCCGTTGAAGTCATTAAATCTTTCGGAAATAAAATCAAATTTATCCAGTCTCCTGAGAACGGGGGATTTGCCAAGGGAAATAATTTAGGGATAAAAGTGGCTCAGGGAAAATATATTCTTCTATTAAATCCCGACACGGTTTTATTAGAAAATTCAGTGGAACGAGCATTTTTTTGGATGGAAGCGCATAAAGATGTGGGTGTATCCTCTTGCCAACTATTGGATCTAAATCGACAAATTACCTTTACTGGGGGATATTTTCCCACCTTACCCAGAGTTTTTCTCTGGGCATTTTTTTTGGACGATCTTCCGGGAATTTCTTCAGTTGTTAATTCCTATCACCCGAATTGGTCTGCAGAAAAGCGCTTTAATAAAGAGTTTTTTCCTGATTGGGTAACGGGAGCGTTTTTCTTTATGCGTCGGGAAGCTCTGGACAAGGTGGGGCTATTGGATCAAGATTTTTTTATGTATGGAGAAGAATTAGAGTGGTGCATTCGAGTCAAAAAATTTGGTTGGAAAGTGGGCTACACACCGTTAACTAAGATCGTCCATTTGGAACGAAGAAGCTCTGGTGGAGGATCGGAAAATGCCATTTTAGGTGAACTGAAAGGCCTAAAATTAATTTATAACAAACACTTTACTCCCATTGCCCAATATATTTTGGATTTGACACTCGTTTTTGCGTCAGCACTTCGTGCCCTTCTATGGTTAATTAGACGTGATCCTAAAACTGCTAAAGTCTATTTAAAAGCGATGACTCTTTAAGATTTTTGTTTTACAGTCCCTGATTTGTAAATCTTCATAACCTATAATATAATACCTTCATGATTAGGCTTGGAACTCCAGAGAAAATTAAACAACTTCTGTTTCTTAATGCATTTGTAATCGCCGGAATCATCGGTTAGGCTGCTTACACGAATAACGAAAATGATTCTATTGGAGACTATTTAAATCAAGGGACATATCCATTAGCTGGTTTGACTCATGAATCCAATGTTTTACCGGCTGGTGCCTATATGGTTGTGAAAGCAGCGGCAAACGTAGATAACCCGTTCTATCAAGGATAAATCCAGAAATCACCATTAATGTTAAGATATATTTTGAATAATGTTAATTTCTGTTGTTATTACCAATTTTAATGGCGCCCATCTTCTTAAAAAAAACCTGCCAAGGATAATTTTGTTATTGGAAAAATCAAAACAGGACTACGAATTAATCGTTGTCGATGATGCAAGCATAGATGAATCCAAAACAATTTTGAATAAGTTCACCGTAGAAATGGGTTCACGATTCGCGGTAATTTACAAAGAGAAAAATGAAGGGTTTGCCAGTACTGTGGACATGGGAATTCGGGCGGCAAAAGGGGACTGTGTATTTACATTAAAAACAGACACAGTGCCAGAAAAATCCGATTATTTTCAATTAATGCTCGAGCATTTTAAGAATAATCCCAAACTTTTTGCCGTTAGTGCTTGTTTAAAAACTGTTGAAGATGGAAGAATTGAACTTCGAGGACAAGGTCAAATTTACTTCCAAAAGGGTTTCTTTCTCCATCGGAGGATAGATAAGCCTGAAAACATCGGGGGTTCTTCGACTCACTCCGCAAATGCTTCGCTCGCTCAGAACAGCTCGACAAGTATGGTGAAAATTTATTCGAGTTGGGCTGATGGTTCGGCGTCAGTGTTTAATAAAGCCATCTACAGGCGTCTAGGGGGCTTTGACTGTCTATTTAATCCTTTCTACTGGGAAGATACCGATTTAGGCTATCGGGCTTGGAAAGCGGGTTATATCATTGAATTTGAACCCAAAGCAATTCTCTTGCACGATTTTGAAGTGGGATCCATCAATACCCATTACTCTAAAAAGAAGCAGCGTCAAATTAGCCTTCGTAACCAATTTCTATTCACTTGGAAAAATGCTGATGGAAAACACTTATGCTTTCATTGTTTGTGGCTAGCATATCATGCTTTAGTGGCTCTCAAGAACGGCGATTGGCCTTTTTTTCAAGCATATTTTTGGTCAAAATTTCACTTTTTTCCTATTTTGGCGAAAAGAATAGCCTTAAAAAGCATTGTTAAATTATCCGACGACCAAGTTCTTCGGTGATAATTTTGTTCTTGTGGTTTTTTTAGCTTTCAGTTATAATCTCGCTACTTAAATAAGAAGGGAAGTGGACATGCTTGAAAAAATTAAAGCTTGGATCAACAAATTCATCGGACGTTAAAGCCACCAAAAGTGGTCCTCAAACCATGGACGAGCTTCTCGCCATGGAGAACTATTCCTTGAAGGTCTACAAAAAAGGAGATCTTGTTGAAGGAAAAATAGCTTCGGTTACTGGAAAAGAAGTTCTTATTGATCTTGGCGGTAAAACTGAGGGCGTTGTTGGAGAGAAAGAATGGGAACAAATCAAAAGCTTCGTTTCTGAATTAAATCCTGGCGACAAGATAACTGGCGTGGTCATTTCTTCTGAAAATGATCGTGGTCAAATCGTTCTTTCTGTTCGTAAGGCCGGATCTGAATTCCGCTGGCAAAAAATGGAACGCCTTTTGAAAACCGGCGAGCCATTAATGGTTAAGGGCGTGGAGATTAATAAAGGTGGATTAATTGTGGAATCTGAAGGAATTCGCGGTTTTGTGCCTTCTAGCCAATTATCAATGGAAAATCAAGCACAAATTCAGAAGATGATAAATAAGTCATTCTCGGCCGTCGTGATTGAAGTTAATAAGGAACAAAATCGATTAATTTTTTCTGAAAGATCATTAACTGCAGCTTCTGATTTGGCTAAAAAATTAGATGACGTTAAAGGTAAAGTTAAAGTGGGGGAGAAGTATACCGGTAAGGTATCTGCAGTGATGCCATATGGAATTTTTGTTAATCTTTCCAATGGCGCTGATGGTCTGGTGCACATTAGTGAAATTTCTTGGGCTAAAGTTGATGATTTAGGTTCACTTTATACCATGGGGCAGGAAGTGGAAGTGTTGGTTTTGGGAATTTCCGAAACCGATGGAAAATTAAATTTGTCCATTAAGCAAATGCAACCAGATCCATGGCTTAAGATCGCTGATAAATATGTAGCTGATAAACAAGTCAAGGGTAAAGTCACGAGAATGACTCAATATGGCGCTTTTGTTGAACTTGAACCTAATGTTGAAGGACTGATTAGAACCGCAAAAATTCCGTCCTCTATGACATTGGTGGCTGGGGACGAGATTTCCTGCATTGTCGAGTCTGTTGATCTTCCGGCTCATAAAATTTCTCTATCTCCCACTCTGACAGAGAAACCAGTTGGCTATAAGTGATCCCTTCGGGCTCCACTTGCGCGCGGTGCTCGCTATGCTCCGCTCCGGGCTAAAATAATTCTTTATTCCAAGCTGGTGTAGAGTATTCCGTTATCTTTTAAGGTAAAAATATGATCGAAATAGAATTTTGCCGGTGGAAAGACATTGTCCATTTTTAAGGCTTCACTAATTTCCAACCAATCTCAGTTCGTTTAGAAAAGTTGCTATTTCTGGTGTTTGGGCCACCAAAAAACCCGCTCGCGCGGGTTTTTCTGGCTTAAGTATATAACTTAATTATCTTGTGATGCTGATAGTGGCTCCTAGTTCAGCAGCGGGTGCTTGAACAGTGATGCGATTATCAGTGGTGGATTGAACTATTCGATAGTTAGTCGAATACTCTCCAGAACAAGTGCCGATTGCTGTCCCCGTATTGGTTAACGGGTCAACTGGCAACTCAGCCAAGTATCTTGGAATTAAGAAAGTGCAGATATTTGTTCCTGCACTGGATAACTCTGACGCTCCAGTAGCTGGACCAGTTGTCAATGACAATGCTGTCAAATTACCTCGATTATCAGCGCTATATTGTCCGATAGCATTCAAAATCGCGCTTACATCAGACGACCTCTTGGTGTTGTTCGCCTGGGCGAATTGTCTAGCGGGGTTAATGGCAATCAACACGATCGCCAACAAAACAGCGAGGATACCGATAACCACGAGGAGCTCGATCAATGTGAAACCCTTCGAAACAGTCAGGGCAAGACCTTTTTTTTGGGCAGTCATAGGTTTGCTTTCAAATATTAAATTTTATCTACATATTAGTTGTAGCAACATCTTTAAAGTGATGTCAAGGACCAGTTTCAGGTCCATTTCATAAAACTTGCGTTTCTTAGGCTAAATACTAGATAATACAGGAACTGTGAAATTAAGCGAGTCCGCTGCTCTTCGGATATTTTCCCCATATGGGGAAAAATTTGCTCGTCCAAACTTTTTAATGGTGGACAAATCTGAGATTGGGAAAGTGATTGCTAAACTTGAGAGAATTCCTGGATGGAAGGCTGATATTAAGTTCGTGGTTAAAGCTAATTTGGCAGTGGGAGGTAAGGGAAAGAAAGGGTTGGTCGCTGTTTGCGAGCGCCACGATCTAGATGATACAGTTAGTAAACTGATCGCGAAAAGCACCCCAGAGCTTTTCTTTGACTCGGTGGTAGTGGAATCATTTATAGATCACCAATTAGAATTTTTTGTTTCTTTGAAAGCTGTTCGGGATGGAATTGAGGTTAGTTTTTCAGAGAGTGGGGGGGTGGAAGTGGAATCACATTGGAATGAGGTTAATAAAATAGTTATCTCCACAGAAGATCTCCTTAATTCAATCCCTTTAGTATCACTAAAATCTTTAGTTGCCGATGAACTGATCGTGCAATTTCTAGTTGATCTTCTTGATTTCTTTCAGAAAGAAGACGCCACCTATTTGGAAATTAATCCATTCACTGTCATAAAAATTGGTTCAGTAGTTAAAACTGGTGAAACTTGGAAAGATTGGAAAGAGGGCCCGAGTCGATTGGCTCCGGTAATATTGGGGATCGTTTTAGAATTAGATGAGGCTGCCGGGTTTCGACATAAGGAATGGGAAAAATTAGAAATAAATAATTCGAATTTAAATTCAAATAAAACAGAACGTGAGCAAAAAGTTGCTGATGTTGACTCCAAAATTAAAGGATCGGTAAAGTTAGTTGAAGTACCCCATGGTGGGGATACGGCTCTGATGGCTGCAGGTGCCGGTGCTGCCTTATATCTTGCCGACGCCATCATATATAGTGGTCTAAAACTAGCTAACTATGCAGAATTTTCTGGCAACCCGCCGTCGTTTGCGATTACAGAACTAACCAAACAAATTTGTCTAATCCCTGGGATAAAAAATTTAGTCATTGGTAGCGGAATTGCTAATTTTACCCCAGTAAAACCCAACATCGAGGCAATAATTGAGGGTCTTAAGGCCAGTCCTCAAGCCAAAAATATAAGAATTATCGTGAGAAGATGCGGACCGGGGGAAGAAGAAGGAATCACACTGATGAAAAAATTTTCCGAAGAATCAGGATTAGATATTCAGGTTTTTGGAAGAGAAACGGGGATGACGGAAATAATAAAGTCAATAAAATCAGTAGCACAGTAAACAGGTAGCTATGTTTAAAAAGTTTAGAACCATTTTAATAGGGGGAGAAAATGCCAAGAGGGCAGCTTTTAAAATTGCCGAGTTTGATTACTTGGCAAAAATTCCCTTTTCAGTTTCCAGTTTTGTTAATGCTAATGCCAATGAAAAGTTTTCTTTAGTTAATTATGGTTTTCAATGGCATGATCTGCCGGTTTTTAAAAATATTGACGAAGCCATTAAATTTGACGAAATAGTAGATTCAGTTGTTATATGTGTTAATGCTAAATATATCCTAGAATGGGTAAAAAAAGTACTCATTTATAAATCTATCAAAAACATCACAATTTTGGCCGAAGATGTCCCGGAAAAGGATGCTATGGAGATAGTTTTTCTCGCCGAAAGTAATGGGGTTAATATTATTGGCCCATCGTCAACGGGAATGATTGTTGCTGGAAAAGGGAGACTGGGAGAAATTGGTGGTGACTGGAAAAATTTAAATTTATGTCATTTAGATAAGCCCGGATCAGTGGGACTAATTACTAAATCTGGAGGTATGTCAGGTGAATTCATGTGGGTTATTTCTCAAAATTCTCCGGGAATATCCGCAGCGATACAAATTGGTGGTGATGCATTCCCCGCCACCGATTTTACCTATTGGTTAGAAAAATTTTCTCACAATTCGGATACAAAAATTGTGGTTATGGCTGGTGAAGCAGGTGGGGATTTGGAAGAAAGAGCGGCAGAATGGTATGAAAAGTATGTTGCCGGTTCACAGTTCACAGTTCACAGTAGAACCAAAAGTTTACAAACTACCGCGAACTGTGAACACGACTCTATCGTAAATCTGCCGTTCAAATTGATCGCTGTCATTTCTGGAAAGTTTTTGGAGCAAATGCCTAAAGGACAAAAGTTTGGTCATGCAGGAGCAAAACAGGAAGAATCAGGGTTTGGCAGTGCAAAAAATAAGATCGAAATTTTGAAAAATAGTGGAATAGAAGTGGTGGAATTTGAACAATTAAGTTCTAGATTAAAGGAAATTTCTGAAACAGTATCAGGCTAAAATCTTCTAAGATGAAAAAATTAATTTTGGCCTCGGGATCGCCTCGAAGGAAAGAAGTTTTGAAAATAGCCGGTTGGGATTTTGATGTAATCGCCAGTGATGTAGAAGAAAAATTGCTCGAGGGTTTGACCAACGTCGAAAGGATAAAAGCCATTGCTCTATCGAAAGCAAAACAGGTGAGTGCAACTCATCCAGATGCGGTTGTCATTGGGGCGGATACGATGATTTTATTTAACGACGAACTTTTGGGAAAACCAAAAGATGAAATGGATGCCAAAAAGATTTTGCGCAAACTTAGCGGAACAACCAATGTATGTATCACTGCTTTTGCCATAGTTAGTGATGCTAAAATCGTTGTTGATCACACCACAACAGAGATTGACCTTCGTGAAATTTCTGATGAAGAAATTGAATGGTATGTCAATACAAAAGAACCAATGGATAAAGCGGGGGCCTATGCAGTTCAGGGCTTAGGAGCAGTCTTTGTTAAAGAAATCCGAGGTGATTATTTTGGAATTCTTGGATTACCAATAAGTAAAATTGTCAAAGAATTGGAAGAGTTTGGATTTAAACTTTAACTTATTAAGTTGTATAATTAGTCTTGTGCAAGATAAACCAGACCCAATAGAACCAATAATTGTTACTTCAGTATCCGATGATCGGGGCGAGGAGACAACCTATCGAGGTGAGTCAGTCTCTAGACTAATTGAAGAAGGAAAAACATTGGAGGAAGTAATTTGCCTTCTTTGGACAGGAAAAATTCCTGACAAAACTACATCTGAGATTGTTCGAAGAATTCTAATTTTGACTGCCGATCACGGTCCATTGGTGGCCGGAGCATACGCCACAATTTTAGCCACATCGGCGGGTTTGGAAATGCTGCAAGCCGTGGCAGCAGGTGTGCAAATGATTGGTCCCCGGTTTGGTGGGGCGTCTGGGGCGGCGGCTAAACAATTTAAATTTTCGGTGGAGAATTATGAAACAGTTGACCAATTTGTTATTCGATTAAAGACTGAGGGGATCGATTATATTCCAGGAATTGGACACAAAGTGTTCTCAAAATCAAAACCCGATAAAAGAGTTAAAGATTTGATTAATTTTGTTAAAAAAGATGCTAAAAAGACGTTGCACTTAGATTTTGCCCTAAAATTAGAAGAAGAACTTCTTAAAAAAAACGAGAAATTAATTTTAAACATCGATGGCACCATTGGGGCAGTGCTTCTAGACTTGGATTTTCCTTTGGAATCTATCGATGGTTTTTTTATTTTGGCCAGGACAATTGGACTTGTTGCTCATTACATTGATCAAAAGCAACGCGGCTTGGGTCTTATTCGCCTTCCGGAAGAATTAGTTCTCTATAAAAGTTCTTAAAACGATTTAGTAAATTTCGAGGACTCCGTAGTGGATTAATCTGCAACATGAATAAATTATCAATTTGCGATACTTGGCTAATTGTCTTAAGTGGTGGGTCCGGATCACGTCTTCATCCTTTAACGGATAATTTAAGCAAGTCAATTGTCCCTTTCATTAATCATTACCCGGTTACCGAACTAGTTCTTTACGGTTTAGTAAAAGAGTTGGGTTTGAAAAATGTGATTTTCAGCGCAAAGGGATTTGTTAATTATCGCGATCTGAAATCATTTTATGGTGGTGGTAGTGGTTGGAGCGCAAAGCTTGGATTAGAGACCCCTGTAAGTTTTGAATATCAGGATCCGAATTTTGAAGATAATGGGAGTGCTGATGGAGTGCTCTATAATTTAAATCGCTTTAGAATTAACTCCCCGGTATTAGTTATCGCCAACGACGGACTATTTTCTATGAAGGACATTAGATTGTTTTGTGAATTTGCGATTAATTCGCCCTACTCGCTTTCCATCGGATTAACACACGTGGATAACCCGTCACTTTACGGAATTGCTGATTTTAATAGCGAAACCTCCCAAATAAGATCGTTTATTGAAAAACCAAAACCCGGGGAAGAAACTTCTTGTTTGGCTAATGGAGCAATCTACTTTATTAAACCCGATGTTTTTATCGATTTAGAAGGAGATTTCGCAAAAAATACTATTCCGAAACTGACTAAACAAGATAAGGTGGGGGGATATGTGCTAAAAGAACGCTGGCTAGATACTGGTACTTTAAAGACTTTCCTCGATTCATTTCTTGCTATCATTGACGCACCATTTGATTACATTGAAAATTTCCTAAACCAAATTTCGATCAAGGGGAATAAGAAAAGAATTTGGATTCGGGGCACGGGAAGATATTCCGAGCCAATTGCCCAAGAGCTAAAAGAGAGAATTGAACGAGGTGACGTTGTTGTTACAGGTCGAGTGATTATCGGCAAAGATTGTGTAATTGGTGACAATGTTCATTTGAGCAATTGCTCAATTGGCGATTCGTCAACAATAGGCGATGATTGCGTAATTTCAAAGTCCAACATAATGGACGCAGTGTCAGTCGGCCCCCGCTCACTAATTAAATACTCAATTATTGGTCGGGGTGCAAGCATTGAAAAAGATTCTAAACTCTCAAGAGTCTGTGTCGGACACGGAAATAAATCGTCAGATTTTGTCCCAATCTAGTCTTATTTTTTAATTTTCTGGAAATGGGAAACGGGAAATTGTGATTGGTGTTCGTCCCAATCTGTAGTCTTCAATTAATTTTGGATCGTCAGAGAAACGCGCATCCATATTGGTGCCAAGAATTACTTTTACAGTCCCTGAGGCCGCTCTTTTAAGGGCGTCAGTCACTGTTCCATAGGGTGGCACATATACGGTGCTTAATCTTGAATTAGAATAGGTCTGACTTTTTCCAAGCGAAAAATACACATAGTCAAGCATTTGTTGACTGGCAACCATTTGTCTGGTTCGCAAGTCACTTTCTGACATTTTGACGGGAGAAACATGGTTCGTGCCATGGTTAATATACAACGCGCCATTTTGCGCGTCAGCGATTACTTCGCTAAGACTCAAATAATCTTTATGCACACCATCGTCAAAGACTTTTAGGGACAATGAATTGACTATTTTTACTTCTGGAATAACATCCGCTTGTGGGTTACCAAATTGAGTATTAATGGCGAAGACTACGGAATTTTCATCTAGTGTCAGAGAGCAGTTGGGGTCAGGAGTGATTTGGCCGAGTGCAATTCTTTGTTTTATAGTTTCTACCGCTCCTTTGACCACTGTTAATCTTGTTCGTCCATCATCGTCGGTGATTATCGTAAATTTACAATTGGGGTTTAGATTGTTACCATCGGATAACCATTTTAAATAGGCGGTTAAACTGATGATATTTCTACCGTTTTTAATTTCATTTTCTATAAATTTTTGTAATTTTTCTTTCGTTACACCATGCGAATAAACGATTTTAAAGTCTGGGTATAAAGATTGTGCAACTTTAGTAGATTCTGTTGTTGGTTTTGGATTTATAGTTGGTGTTTGTGTAGGTCCTACTTTAGGAATTATTGTGGCATTTGATAATATTTCTTCTGTGGGAATGGGTTGGGGAGTCGCAGTCATTAATGGGTGATTTTCGATCGGAAAAAAGATTTGGGCATTAATTTGTTCACTCGTTGGAGACGCTGGAATTGGATTTATCTTCGTGGTTAGCTCTGGATTTTTCTCTGGAGAGCAGGCAATCGTTCCGAATAGTAAGAAGGTCAAAGCTATAAATGAATATAGAGCAGGATATTTTTTACCAAGTTCCTTCCACATAGCTTGCTGATTATACGCAAAATTAGTCATATAATCAGGTCATGTCAAGATTTTCTTCAATTTATGTCTGCCAACAGTGTGATTATCACAGCCCGTCATATCTTGGTCGTTGCCCAAATTGTCAAAGTTGGAACTCATTTGTGGAAGAAGTCATTGAAAAAGGAAAAACTTCCCAAACTTCTGCTGGTGGTGTTTTACGGATGGGACCACAAAAAATGAGCGTACCAATCAATCTATCGGCCATAACTAGTCAATCTACCCAAAGAATTTCTACAAAAATTGGGGAATTAGATCGTGTCTTGGGTGGTGGAATCGTGCCTGGGATGGTAGTGCTTGTTTCTGGGGAACCAGGGATAGGTAAGTCAACCTTGTTGCTTCAAACGGCTAACAGTTTGGCTGCAGATCTTAATCTGAATACATTAGTGTCGAAGTCTAAACTTGTCGGAAAAGCCAAAGTATTATATGTTGCTGGCGAAGAAAGTGCGGGACAAATTAAAATCCGTTCCGATCGATTAGGAATAAAAAGTGCTGAAATTGAGATTTTAGAAGAAACTGACGTCGATCGAATAATAAACGAAATAAATTCCAATAAGTCTGTAAGCTCAATAAAATTAATCATTGTCGATTCCGTGCAAACCTTATCAACTGAAGATCTTACCGGAACAGCTGGCAGTGTTGGCCAGGTGCGAGAATGCTCCGGACGTTTGTCACAAGTGTCGAAAAAACTGGGAATCCCTCTTTTATTGGTTGGTCATGTGACCAAGGAAGGTGCCATTGCTGGGCCAAAAGTGTTGGAACATTTGGTGGACACCGTTATATATATAGAAGGAGAAAGGTATGAAAATCTTCGCTTAGTGCGTGCCACCAAGAATCGATTTGGCCCGACTGATGAAGTAGGAATTTTTCAGATGACGGATTTAGGGATGATCGAAGTCCTTGATCCCAATGGTTTCTTACAAACAGAAAAAACTGCTGGTAGTCCAGGATCCTGTTTAACCATTGCATTAGAAGGAACCAGGCCGCTATTAGTTGAAATTCAAGCACTGGTGACTTCAACGCCAATTCCTAATCCGAGACGAGTGGCTTCTGGTGTGGACCATAATCGATTACTAACCATTGTGGCTATTTTACAAAAACGAATGAATATACCATTATATAAGGAAGATGTTTATGTTTCAGTTTCTGGCGGATTAAAAGTCATGGAACCAGCGATGGATTTACCCATTGCTTTGGCGATTTTGTCTTCATATCGAGAAAAGTCCATGCCGACAATGACTTTGGCCGTGGGAGAACTAGATTTGTTGGGTAATGTGCGTCGAGTTAATAATCTGGAAAAAAGACTAAAGGAAGCTAAAAAATTGGGATTTAAAACAATTTTATCTTCGGTGACACTTTCGTCTTTAAACAACTTCAAATTTTAAAATTAGTTTAGGTTATTTATCCACACTTATCCACAAAGTTCTAAAAGTTACCCAATTTGTGTTTAGCTTGGTTTAACGGTCTTCCCCTGATTATATTACTATGGGTATAACCGATAGTGAGTAAGCAATTAACTATGAGTCTTGACAGGGCAAAATTGACTGTTATAGAATACCAACAAGGGCAGAAATCAATTTATATGCTACAAAGAGCTCATCCACTGAAGAGACTACGAAAAATGATTTACAACAAGTTGAATTCGAGGAATCGAGTTCACGCTAAGGTTTCTCCACAGTTCATGGATTTTTTGAAAACTCGCGGTTCTGAGATGATCACAATGACGACTCTGTAGATATAAGCTTTCCTGCTGCCCGGACAATGCAGCTATGAGGAGACTTAATCTTAAATTTAATTCAATCTTAGATCTTGAAGACGAAGACGAAATGGAAAATTTTCCTGGTGGAGAAATTAAAACGAAATAGAAGCACAGTGTTTTGGCCAAAAAAAAGCATCACTTCCGCAGCCTGAGAATCTCGAAAAGTGATGCCTTTAGACTCGGTTTCTTAACCCTTAGGCAGTAAGGGTCAAAAAACCTAAGTGAGATCAATAAACAGGATTTTAATCGGACTGTCAAGGAAAAAAATACGCACAAAAATTTGTCCCTAGCTAGACAGGCCGTGAAAAAATCACACTAATCGGATTGATGTTTGTATGGGGGTTCTGGGAGTTGGGCAGGCTTTCGGAATCCCCATACAGTCATTAATGTCGCAACATAAACTCGTATCTTGACAGAATTTGGTAAGAGTCCAATAATTGAGGACGGTAACCTCAAATGGTCTCCATGTTGTTACATTCTAATTCCGATTTACAAAATTAACCTTTGAAAAATACTTAATTAAATTTCGTGGCTACACGTTTTACATCAGCACCAAGTAGAGTTTTTTCTTCTCGAAGACCGGGGTTTACACCTGGTTCTGTCCCTATGCGTCCCACTATGTCACAACCCACTCAAACTAATCCGGATTCCACAGTTCCCGCTAGTGTTGATGATTTAATTGGACAAAATAATTCTGTTCCACAACAATCAGCACCAGTTAATCCGGCACCGTTTGTTCCCCAGATGGGTTTTTCCCAAAGACCAAATAACTTTAATCGAGTTAATGATTTGAATGATGCTAGCATTCCCACCATTGAATTACGCGGTGTGCTTGATCTCCAACCTGAAGGCCATGGTTACTTACGACCTAAATTTGTTCCTTCGGATAAGGATATCTATATTTCAGCCTCGCAAATTCGACGTTTTAATCTTCGTCCCGGAGATCTGGTTGAAGGTGTAGGTCGTTCTCCCAAAGAAACCGAACGCTACTTTGGATTGTTGAGAGTGGATAAAGTCAATGGTTTAGAGGCAGAAAAAGCTCTCACTCGCCCAGACTTTAATGATCTCGTTCCTGTATATCCCGACAGAATGCTTAAGTTAGAAACAGGAAAAACACCACTTTCGACTAGAATTATTGATTTAATTGCTCCCATTGGTCGAGGTCAAAGAGGGTTGGTTGTGTCTCCCCCTAAAGCAGGGAAAACCACGATTTTAAAAGAAATTGCTAATGGAATTACCACTAATTATCCCGATTACCATTTAATGGTGGCATTAGTGGGGGAGCGGCCAGAAGAGGTTACTGATATCAGCCGCAGTATTAAAGGTGAAGTGATTGCGTCTAATTTTGATGAGCCGCCAGGGAATCAAACTCGAGTGGCCGAAATTGCTTTAGAGCGGGCCAAAAGATTAGTCGAACAAGGTAATAATGTAGTTTTGCTTCTTGATTCAATCACTCGTTTAGCTAGAGCCTACAATTTAGCAGTGCCATCTTCGGGAAGAACTCTATCTGGTGGTTTTGATCCGGCAGCTCTTTTTCCGCCTAAGAAATTCCTAGGAGCAGCCAGATGTGTGGAAGACGGTGGGTCGCTGACAATCATTGGCACAGCTCTTATGGACACTGATTCACGCATGGATGATTTAATTTATGAAGA
>Ga0172371_10005323_pt1 | contig 19123 bp, 17 predicted proteins | sample Lak12m_FD_114543 | JGI IMG/M metagenome (GOLD analysis project Ga0172371, IMG submission 114543) | Freshwater microbial communities from Kabuno Bay, South-Kivu, Congo - kab_022012_12m | ecosystem: Environmental > Aquatic > Freshwater > Lake | place: Democratic Republic of the Congo: South-Kivu...
CCTCAAGCCGAAAAGCCGGCCAAGCCATCAACAGAGGCCAAGCCCGATGAGCAAAAAGCCAAAGCTTCCCTTTCCGAACTGGATGAAAAATTGACCGAGATTCTGGAAGAAATACCAGAATAACAAAAAATCCTAAATCCCAAGCACTAAATACTAAACAAATAAAAATTTCAAAATTTAAATATTAAATTTAAAGTTATGGATCTCAACAAAGTCATGCTTATCGGCAACACGACCCGCGACCCGGAACTGCGCACAACTCCTTCAGGGCAGTCTGTTGCCAATTTCGGAATCGCCACAAACCGAACCTGGAAAGATCCGAATTCCGGCGAAAGAAAAGAATCGGCCGAGTTTCATAATATCGTGGCTTGGGGAAGACTGGCTGAAATCTGCGGACAATACCTCCGGAAAGGAAGTAAGATTTTTGTCGAATGAAGGCTTCAGACCCGTAGCTGGCAGGGGCAGGACGGCAACAAAAAATATATGACTGAAGTGGTTATGGAAAATATGATCATGCTTGACCGAAAACCCCAGGGAGCTTCTGCGTTTCAGCCCGCCCCGTCAAATTCGGGCGCAGCAGTCTCACCGCAGCCAGCCAAACCTCAATTTACACCTTCCCGGGTCACGGCGCCTTCCCAACCGGAAGAGATTCCCACTATTCAAATCGATGAAAATCAAGATGAAGTGAAAATTGAGGATATTCCATTTTAATTTTATAAACTTTGATGAAAAAATTCAATCAAAATTTTAGCTCGCCTTTGCCCCAAAAATCCTGCTATTTCTGCGCCAACAAAATTGACGCGATCGATTACAAAGACACTTTGCTTTTGCGAAAATTTATGAGCTCACAGGCCAAAATTATGCCACCGAAAAGGACCGGCAACTGTTCCAAGCACCAGAGAATGGTTTCAAGAGCCGTGAAACGCGCGCGGGCAATGGCGCTGCTTTCCTATACGATAAAGTAAAAATTAAAAAGAAAGAAGTAAAAACAACAACGAAAAAGTCAAAACGTTTTTTTCTGTCATTTTTCTTTTATAAATTTACTATGCTTTCTCTATCTGAAATAAAAACGGGAAAGACTATCTCGCTAAACGGCGAGCCTTTTGTTGTGGCCTTCCATCAGCATTCAAAAACCGGACGGGCCGGAGCCGTTTTGCGCACGAAAATCCGCAACCTCAAAACCGGAGCAGTGATGGAAAAAACGTTTCAGGGATCGGATAAAGTTGAAGACGCTGATATTTCAAAAACAAAAGCGCAATTCCTTTATCGCGACGGGGAAGATTTTTCTTTTATGGATAACACGACCTACGAACAGTTTTCCCTTCCCCAAAAAACCATTGGAAACCTTTCAAGCTATCTCGTTGAAAACACGGACGTGACCATCCTCAATTTCAACGGCCTGCCAATCAATATTGAATTGCCGGTAAAAATAGAGCTGAAAGTCGTGGAAGCTCCCCCGGGAGTCCGCGGCAACACGGCCGACGGCGGCACGAAACAAGTGACGCTCGAAACCGGCATCAAGGTCAATACGCCGCTTTTCGTGAAGGAAGGCGACATTCTCCGCATCAACACTGAAACGGGAGAATATGTGGAAAGGGCAAGGTGATATATTATTTCTTGCTTAAAGAAAGAAGCGACATCGCAGTGTAAAACAGTACGTCACTTTATTTTTTTGTTCCAAATATCCTATTCTTTCACTTTATCTTTGATCGCTTTTTCAATTTCCTTGTAGGCTTTCGGGTTTTCGCGCAGATATGCTTTCGCTTTCTCGCGGCCGACTCCGAGTTTTGTTTCTCCGAAGGAAAATGAATTTCCCGCTTTCTTGACCACTTCGTATTTCACGCCCGTGTCAACAAGATCCCCTTCTTTCGAAATACCTTCGTTGTACATAATGTCAAATTCCGTCACTTGAAATGGAGGAGCTACTTTGTTTTTCACGATTTTGGCTTTGACGCGATTTCCGACAATTTGGTCGCCCTGCTTTATCTGTGCCGCGCGGCGAACTTCGATGCGCACCGAGGCATAAAATTTTAAAGCATTTCCGCCGGTAGTCGTTTCCGGATTGCCGAAAACAATGCCTATTTTCATCCGAATCTGGTTTATGAAAATTATGGTTACGTTGCTTTTGGCGCCGATCGCTGTGAGCTTTCGGAGGGCCTGCGACATGAGTCTTGCTTGCCGCCCCATATGCGAGTCACCCATTTCACCTTCTATTTCAGCTTGGGGCGTAAGGGCGGCAACGCTGTCAACCACAATCACATCCACGGCATTGGATTTCACGAGAGTCTCGACAATGTCGAGCGCCTGTTCCCCGTTGTCTGGTTGGGATATCAAAAGATCATCCAGGTTCACACCTATTTTTTTGGCATAAGACGGATCAAGGGCATGCTCGGCATCAATAAAAGCGGCTGCTCCGGTCTTTTGGGCGTTGGCGACAATATTGAGAGCCAGTGTCGTTTTACCTGAAGACTCGGGGCCATAAATTTCGATTATTCTTCCCCGCGGCACTCCGCCGATTCCAAGCGCGATATCAAGAGAAGGAGCCCCGGTTGAAATCGCCGCCACATCCACCTTTTTTACTTCCCCCAGCTTCATGATCGAACCGTCCCCGAAACGATCCTTGATTTCCTTGACGGTTTCGTCAAGGATTGTTTGCTTGCTTGTTTCTTCTTTGGACATAAAAATATCTTACGGATTATAAAGTCTAAACTCTAAACACTAAATCCTAAATAAATCCAAATTTTCCAAATTAAAATATTCAAAACGTTTCGAATTTTGGTCATTTGAATTTTTACATTGTTTAGGATTTAGAAATTAGGATTTTTAGTCATTCGGCCCAAAAACCACATCCCTCACAATCCCTGGACTGCCGTCCAGTATCTTTTCCTCTTTCCCGTTTACTTTGATAAAAGTTTGACTGGCTTTTCCACTGGTCACCCTAACCTCCTTCTCTCCTGCGAAACCCTGTGTCGCACCGGGAAGCATTGTCCCGGAATATACGAGGTTGCCGTCGCTTTCGACAGAAAGCCAGGTCGGATTGGCATCAATTCTCACAGCAACTTCCACGCCGCCTTTTTTCTCCGCCTGATCGCCACTCACCTGTCCATCATCATTTCCGCTTTCCGCAATATCTGTTTTCGGTTTTTCATAATTTGATTTTATATTAAGAGTCCTCACGGCGGTTTTCCCGAATCTGTTTACGGAGGATATATTAATGGAGTTTACACCCTCTTGAAGCAAAATATTTTCCTGAAATTCACCATTATCTTTCACCATCACTGGCTGTTCGTTTATGGTAAGTTTTGCATCCTGATCAGTAAACCCGAAAATAGAAATGGAGTTTCCCTCGATTGAAATATCTCCTGTGGGCTCCGTGACAACAAGCCTTGGAAGAGACGCGAATCGCCCAATTTCACGATATAAATAAAAGAATCCGCTGGCGGCCACAAGAATCACAACCGCAGCCGTGATCATTTTTGGTGTCACCACAAAGCGGGGAAATCGGCCTGTTTTCGGAACTTTTTTTTCCCGACCGTTATTCTCAAGATTTTTTTTAATATCCTTATCCCGCAGATAAAGCTCAACAAGCTTTTGATGGTCAATTCCCAGATACTCGGCATAACCCCTGAGAAAACCTTTGACATAGACATCCGGAGGAAGATTTTCGCAGTCACCTTCCTCGATCATTGCCAAATATTTAACCGGAATTTTTGTTTCCCGAGAAACTTCATGAAGAGACACTCGGCCGTCGCTTCGCATTTTTTTGAGCTGTTCGCCGAGAGTATAGGAATTTATTTTTTTCTTCGTGAAACTTCGAAGCATAACTTTCAAATTCTAAATCCTAAACACTAAATTCTAAACAATATCAAAATTCAAATGACTTAAATTCAAAATGTTTTGAATATTTGAATTTCGAGATTGGGATTTGTTTAGGATTTCGGATTTAGAGTTTAGAATTTATAACAACAAAAACAGGACTCATATGCTAGCCTGTTTTTATTTTAATTTTTATTTCCATTGATAGTATAGCCAAATGTATCACATTTGCCAACGATCCCTGGCTTTTTGATCTGCCAAATCATCCTCGTATTGGGGTTCTGCCTGCCCTGGTCTTGACCCATTTCCGGCGTCCACCAAAATATCTCTGGCTTTCGAACCATCGGCCTGTCCGATAATGCCATTGGCCTCCAAAATATCCAGAAGCCGGGCTGCCCGGGCGTATCCGACCCGGAGCCGGCGCTGAAGGAGCGACGCCGAAGCCTTGCCTGATTTCAAAACCGTGTCTTTGGCTTCTTCATAAAGATCATCCCCCTCGTCATCGCCGCCCAATGCGCCCGCTCCCGTCATTTTCCCCCCTAGGCTGACTCTCTGCGGGGCAGTCACTTCTTCATCATATTCCACATCCGAATCAAGCTGGGACTTGATGGATTTCACGACCCTTTTCGCTTCCGACTCGGAAACAAAAACCCCCTGAATTCTCTTTGGTTTCGGATACCGGGCGGAGAGGAACAGCATATCCCCGTTCCCAAGCAATTTTTCCGCGCCTGCGCTGTCAAGAATAGTCCTTGAATCTATTTGCGTAGGAACGCGAAATGCAATACGAGTTCCTATGTTGGCTTTGATGAGTCCGGTCAGAACTTCGACTGACGGACGCTGGGTCGAAACAATCAAATGGATGCCGACCGCCCGCGCCATTTGAGCTATTCTGACAATAGCCGCTTCCACTTCCTTTGAGTGGCTGGCCATAATATCCGCCAACTCATCGATAATAATCACAATGAAAGGCAATTTTTTCACTTCTTCCTCGCCCACGACTTCTCCGGTTTCCCCGTCAACGATTTCTTTTTTTTGCCCCGGCTTTATTTTGTTGTTATAGGAAAAAATGTCCCGCGATCCCGAACCTTGAAGCATTTTGTATCTTCTTTCCATTTCACCTATCGCCCACTTCAGGGAATTGGCCACTTTGCCGTTGTCGACCACGGTCGGCGTGAGAAGGTGCGGAATTCCGTTGTATCCCGTGAGTTCCACCCGCTTCGGGTCAATCAGGATAAGTTTCAGGTCATCGGGTGAATTTTGATATAGAAGGGAAGTGATGAGGGTGTTGATGCAAACGCTTTTTCCGGTATTTGTTGAGCCGGCAATCAAAAGATGGGGCATTTCAGTAAGATCGCCCAAGATATAATTTCCGGCCACATCCTGGCCGAGAGCAATCGTAAGATTTGTTTTCCTTTCCGAGAATTCAGGGCTTTCGATAATATCCCGCAACCGAACTATGGTCGGGGTTTTGTTTGGAACCTCAATCCCAATGAGTGATTTCCCTGGAATGGGCGCTTCGATTCGGATCGGGTGTTGGGCAAGCGCCAGAGAAAGATTGTTGTTGAGACCCGTTATTTTCGAAAGTTTTATTCCGGCCGCCGGCTTGAAGCAATATTGCGTCACGGACGGACCGACGCTGATGTCGCCGACTTCAACAACAATCCCGAAATTTTTGAAAGTTTCCTGGATTATTTTGGCATTGCTTTCTATGTCTCCGGCCTTCGATTTTCCGGTTGTCTTTTCCAAAAGGTCCAAGGGCGGGAATTTCCAGCCGGCCAGGTTGCTCTGCCTTTCAGGAAGCGGCGCTTTCTTTTCAATAGCCGGTTTTTGCGGTTTTCTTTTGAGAATTTCGCTTATTTTGACCGCTGCGGACTTGCCCGCCAAAGTTTCACCATTGGCGGAAATTTTATCCGCGGCAGGTTCATCCTCTTCAGCCTCTTCATCTTCTCCCTCTTCTTTCATCCATTCCAGCGGCCGAAGCAGCGCCCGGAAAGGGACGTTGAGCGCCAAAAGAAGCGATGCCAGAGCCACTGCCAGAAGGACAATAATCCCCGCCCAAAAGCCAAAAAGCTTCAAAGCCGGATATGCGGCAGCCGCGCCCAAAAATCCGCCGCCCGATCCGCTTTTGGCAACCACAACCATATTTTCCAGAGGATTGAAAATATGGACGACTCCTAAAACGCTCGCGAAAAACAAAACGAATCCGGCCGCCACAAAAACATAGTAGGCTTCGGTATCCCGCCGGAAATAGAGGAAACCGACAACGATCATCAGAATCGGCAGAAGAAATCTCCCGACTCCAAAAGCCAGCGACAGGATTTTATTGAAATAAGTCCCGAAAGTTCCCGCTCCGCCAAAAAGGCTGAAGATAGCCAGAATCGCCAAGGCAATCAGAAAAACGGCGATGATGCTTCTTTTGGTGTCACCGCTCAAACCTTTTCTTTTCGGCGACCTCCCGCGCCCGTTTGTTTTTTCTTCCCCGTTTTTATCTTTTTTTCGGCGTCTGCCCATTTTGCTTGCCCCTCACCGCGGAACATCGTTATCGTTGTTAATTTCGTCTTCTGTCCGAACATTATATTTCGGAGCCGCGGTGGGGGGTGTAGAAAGATTTAAGACCTTCCCATTTTACCATATTCGGGAAGAAATTTCCAGCTTGTTGATAAAACAGCTATTTCAGGATAGGATAGTAATAGAGAAATACTTACTTTAATACGTATTTTAATACTTACTTTGATAATTACTTATGAAACTTAAAGACAAAAACACGAGGAAAATCACCCGCGTTGGAAAAACCAGCCTCGCCATCACGATTCCGATCGAAATCGTCCGCGCCCTCGGCTGGCGGGAGAAACAGAGAGTGAAAATAAAGCGGATAAAGGGAGGTTTTGTGGTGAGGGATTGGAGAAACAAATAATCATTTCCTCCTGACATTGAGTGTTAGGGAAAAATTAAATGAAATGATAAATTTTTCGATTCGTTCTTTCGCTAAATTTCGAAAGACCAAAAAACTGGACAATTTTTGAATATTCTTGTTAGAATTTCATGGAAGTGAGATTAAGTTTAAATCCAAAGCTAAAAGGAGGACAGCACTTTGAAATGGAAAATATTCAAATTAGCCAGCGCGACAATGCTGATTCTCCTGCATGGTTTTGCCTGGCAGGCAGATCTCTGGTTTCCGCCGCCGCAATTCTTTCCCCAGCTTGATGAAAATTCAGCGCTTACGGCTGCTGATAAAGAAAATTGCCGTCATTTGGCATCTTTCTGGAAAGTTTATGTCCCGGATTGGTTCGGGAAAACAGTTGCGGCTCATGTCGAAAAAATGTATAGGGTCGGGTATTTTGACAGGATAGCTCTTCAAGATTTTGACCACGGCCATCTTCTTCTCTATCTTCCTGACGATAAAGAAGATTTTTGTTCTCTCGAGGAAATTCTGATTTCTGTGCACTCAATACTCTATCATACCCACGAAAAAACTATGAAATGGGTAAGGGAACGAGCGAGGGGCCTCTCCTCTGGCGAGTGCACGCCCCGGTCCATTGTCGGTTTTATGAACGGCGCAATTTGTCCAGCCAAGGATTATTGCAACGAAAAAAATTTTGCCAACAATCCTTATGACAGCAACGGAACAATTTCGGATAAGACAATAAAGGAGATTTTCAAAATTTACAGGATAAACAAACAGGAGCGCATTCTTATCAATGGAAAGATATACTATCCGATGTTTTTACTGAACATCGAAAAGGAGGAAAGGGGCCGCTATAATATTGCCGGCCAAAGATACGACATACATCTTATATTCAGCAATAAAAAATAACCCGTTCTTAACCTTTAGAACGGGTTAATATTTTAGAAAATAAATTTGCAAATAGCGCAATTTTTGGCTTTTTATAAGCCATTTTTTGTTATTTTTAGGATTTTTCGGGTTGACAGAATTTTTTCTTTGCCCTAGACTGTTTTGTCCGCCCAATTCTTGGCGGAAAAAATAAAGATAGCTAATTCTTAAGCTATCGTTATGAGACAGCGAAGGATAATTTCTCCCGCCGAGTACCGGAACGGGAGATACGGCCTCTACGGCGCCTTCTCCATCGCCTCGGCTCTGGCCGTGACGGGGCTTCTCATTCTACTGAACGTGGCCGGGATCATCCTGGCCAACCTCGCCCCGCGAAGGTAAAAAGCTATAGGGAAGAAAAGTGAATAAACCGACCCAAAATTGGATTCGAATCTTTAAGCGTGTTTAATTTTGTTTACAGTTATCCAGAATACTGTAAACTAATTTACCACTACAACTAGTTGTGGCGAAATTCTATAAGAAAAATCCCCTTGAGGGGATTTTTCTTTATGCGAAGTGTTGATATTTTTTATGCTCCAAAGCTCGGCTTTTCTCTCGCCAAAGCTAAGCTTTTTCCTTCCCCGACCGTTCGTCGGGGAATTCCTCAAAGCTTAGCTTTTCCGATACCCCGTCCCGGCCGGAATCAATTTTCCGATGATGACGTTTTCCTTGAGACCCCGCAGACGGTCTTCTTTCCCGGTGACAGCCGCGTTGATGAGAACCTTGGCAGTTTCCTGAAAGGACGCCGCTGACAGGAAACTTTCCGTTGAAAGAGCGACTTTCGAAATTCCAAGCAAAAGTTTTTCGGCGGTCGCCGCTTTACCTCCCGCTTTCTCGGCCGTTTCGTTGGCCTCCTGAAACTGGACTTCTTCAACCGTGTCGCCTGGCAAAAGACTGGTGTCTCCCGGATCAAGAATCCTGACGCGCGAAAGCATCTGGCGGATGATCAGTTCAATATGTTTGTCGTTGATGCCTTCGCCTTGCGCCGAATAAATTTCCTGGACTTCTTTGGTGATATAGCGATGGACCGCTTCCCGCCCTTTTATCTTGAAAAGTTTTTTGAGATCAAGATGTCCTTCCGAAAGCACTTGCCCGCGCGCGACGAGATCCCCTTTTTGGACGTTGAGATTCATCACCGCCGAAACAACGTACTCGCGGGTTTCCTTTTTCTTTTTCGGTCCCTCTGTTTCAATGCGGATAATCTTGTCTTTTTCCGTTTCCGTGATTTCAGACACTTGGCCGTCAACTTCCGAAACTGCCGCTTCGCCTTTGGGAGGGCGGGCTTCGAAAATTTCATCCACGCGGGGAAGACCCTGGGTGATGTCCGTTCCGGCAACACCTCCGATGTGGAAGGTTCTCATCGTGAGCTGAGTTCCGGGTTCGCCGATGGCTTGAGCCGCCACGATTCCGACCGCCTGGCCGATATGCACCAGCTCGTTTCTCCCCAGATCAAGGCCATAGCATTTTTGGCAGACTCCCCGGCGGGTTTTGCAGGTGATGATGGAGCGGATTTTCACTTTTTCAATTTCTCGCTTGTTGATCTCTTCCGCTTTTTCCTTCGAAATCATTTCTCCTTTTTTGGCAATAATTTTTTTCGTCTTGGGATCAACCGCGTCTTCTAGAAGAATACGACCGGCGATGCGGGAAGCAAAACTGACACCGGCAACCACGGAATCGTCCCGATATATGAATCCGCCCTCTTTGTCGAAGCAATCCGCCTCTCGCACCACCATATCCTGCGACACATCCACCAAGCGCCGGGTCAGATAACCGGCTGTCGCTGTCCGCAGAGCTGTATCAGCCATTCCTTTTCTCGCGCCGTGTGTGGCAATGAAATATTCCAATACATTGAAACCTTCTTTGAAAGAAGAACGGATAGGCAATTCAATTGTTTCGCCGGTTGGTCCGGCAACCAGCCCCTTCATTCCTGTCATCTGCACGACAACTGCTTCGGTTCCGCGGGCTTTGGAATAGACCATTGAATAAACCGGACCTTCTTTATTGAGAGAATCGCGGACCGCTTCAGTGATCTTGTTCTTGGCTTCATTCCATATTTCGATGATCCTGTTTTTCCGCTCCCCGTGGGTAAGGAGCCCCATTTCAAACTGCTTGTTCACGACATCCACCTGATCCTCGGCTTGCTGAATAATATCTTTTTTCTTTTCCGGAACCAAAAGATCATCCATTCCCCAACTCATCCCGGAACGGGTGACAATGCCAAAGGCCAGATTTTTGAGATTATCCACAAATACGGCCGTTTCTTCCGAAGACGTTGCCGCCAGGCACTGCCCGACCAGCTCCCGAAGTTTTCCCTTGTCGAGTTCCTGATTGACGAATCCGATTTCTTTCGGCACAATCTCGTTGAAAAGAATCCTTCCGACCGAAGTTTTTTTCCTTTCTCCGCCAAAATCAATTTCGATTTCACTCTGCAGCTCCAGATATCCTGTGTGATAGGCAAGGATTGCTTCTTTTTTTCCGGAAAATATTTTTCCCTCACCTTTTTTGCCCTTGACGATATGAGTCATATAATAGCAGCCAAGCACCATATCCTGGGAAGGGATGGTGATCGGTTCGCCGCTTGCCGGTTTCAAAAGATTTTTCGCCGAAAGCATGATTTCTCCCGCTTCTTTCCGGGCTTCCTCTGTCAAGGGAACATGAACCGCCATCTGGTCTCCATCAAAATCGGCATTGAAAGCGGCGCAAACCATCGGATGAATTTGAATGGCCTTTCCTTCGATCAGCACCGGTTGGAAAGCTTGAATACTCAAACGGTGGAGGGTTGGCGCGCGGTTCAGCAGGACAAAATGATGCTCAATGATATCGTCCAGCATTTCATAGGCTTCTTCTGCTTCATATTCAACCATTTTTCCGGCTGACCGGACGTTATGGGCATAACCTTTTTCAATCAAGTTGTTGATAATGAAAGGCTTAAAAAGTTCCAGCGCCATTTTTTTGGGAAGTCCGCATTGATGGAGTTTCAGCCGGGGACCGACTACGATGACGCTGCGTCCGGAATAATCCACCCGTTTCCCGAGCAGGTTTTGCCGGAACCGTCCCTGTTTTCCTTTGAGCATATCCGCCAATGACCGCAGCGCCCGCCTTTGCCCGGTGGAAGCAGCAACCGAAGTCTGGCCGCGCCTGGCTGAGTTGTCAAAAAGGGCGTCCACCGCTTCCTGAAGCATTCTTTTTTCGTTGCGGGCAATCACTTCCGGAGCGCCAATTTCAATCAGTTTTTTGAGACGGTTATTCCGGTTGATGATGCGGCGATAAAGATCGTTGAGATCTGAAGTGGCAAAACGGCCTCCGTCGAGTTGGACCATCGGCCGAAGATCAGGAGGAATGACCGGAATAACCGTCGGGAGCATCCATTCGGGACGGATACCTGATTGCTTCATTCCTTGAAAAAGCTTTAAACGTTTGAGTATCTTTTTTTTGTCAGAAGATTTGTCGTCCTGCAGGGATTTTTCAATTTGATCAATTTCTTTTTCGAGATCAATTCCTTCCAGAAGCCGGCGGATGGCTTCTGCGCCTATTCCGGCCTTGAACACATGCCCGTATTTGAGAGAAAGATTGAAATATTCCACTTCGGAAAGGATTTGGTATAATTTCAGGTTTTTTACCTCGTCGCGGCTCACCTGGTAGGCGCTTTTCAGCTCGCCTGTTTTTTCCTGGCCTGTTTCAGCTTCGCTTTTGAGTTTCTTCTGTTTTCCTTTGTATTCAGAATCAATGCGCGCGATGGTATCTCTGCGGGCTTCTTCATCGAGCTCCATGACCACATAGCTGGCAAAATAAACGACCTTTTCCAGGTCCTGGGCTGATATCCCCAGCGCCAATCCGATTTTGGAAGGCACTCCGCGCAAAAACCAGATATGTGAAACCGGCACGGCCAGCTTGATGTGCCCGGTCCGCTCGCGGCGGACTATGGACCGGGTCACTTCCACTCCGCATTTGTCGCAGACAATTCCTTTGTAGCGGATTTTTTTGTACTTGCCGCAATAACATTCCCAGTCTTTGGCCGGTCCGAATATTTTTTCGCAAAAAAGCCCGTCCCGCTCATAGCGCTGGGTGCGGTAGTTGATGGTTTCTGGCTTGGTCACTTCGCCGTGCGACCAGTTCAAAATGTCGTCGGGGCTGGCCAAACGCAGGCGGATGGAATCAAAATCGGTTACTCTGGTGATGGAAGGCTGGTTCATATTTCAAAAAAATTTTATTATTACGCTTTCTCTTTTTCATCTTTCGGCTTTTCATTCGCCTCTCCTTTTATCTCCTCCACCAGTTCCACGTTGAGGCAAAGGCCCTTGAGTTCGCTCACCAAAACATTGAAAGAGGCTGGCACGTTCGGGTTTCTGATTTTTTCTCCTTTAATGATTGATTCATAGGCTTTGGAGCGACCCAAAACATCATCGGATTTGATCGTCAGCATTTCCTGAAGAGTATAAGCACTCCCGTATCCTTCCAGCGCCCAGACTTCCATTTCTCCGAAACGCTGGCCGCCGAATTGGGCTTTTCCGCCCAAAGGCTGCTGGGTGATCAAAGAATAAGGACCAATCGAACGCATATGAATTTTGTCCTCGACCAAGTGGTTTAGTTTCATGATATACATATGGCCAACCATGGTTTTTTCATCGAAATGTTCGCCGGTTTTCCCGTTTATCAGCCGGATCTTTCCGTCTTCAGGAAGTCCCGCTTCGAGCAGTTGGGTCTTGATGTCAGTCTCGCTCACACCGGCCAGGGAAGGACTGGCCATCTTGAGGCCAAGCTTGTCCGCCGCCCAGCCCAGATGGGCTTCAAGAATCTGTCCGATATTCATACGGGAGGCCACGCCCAAGGGATTCAGAATGATGTCTACTGGAGTCCCGTCAGGAAGATAGGGCATATCTTCAACGGAGGCGATCTTGGAAATCACCCCTTTATTTCCGTGCCGTCCGGCCAGCTTGTCGCCAACGGAAATTTTCCGCAGCTGGGCCACACTTACCTGGATCTGCTGGATGACGCCAGCTGGCAGCTTGTCGCCCTGTTCGCGCGAGAAAATTTTTATGTCAACCACTTTTCCGTGTTCCCCGTGAGGGAGATATAGTGACGTATCTTTCACGTCTTTTGATTTTTCCCCAAATATGGCACGCAGAAGCCTTTCTTCGGGAGTGAGGTCCCCTTCTCCTTTCGGAGAAATTTTTCCAATCAATATGTCACCGGAAGAAACTTCGGCTCCGATGTGGATTATGCCCGTGTCGTCAAGATTTTTGAGGCGTTCTTCTCCGATATTGGGTATATCGCGCGTCACTACTTCCGGACCCAGTTTCGTGTCTCGGATATCAACCGTGAAATCCTCAATGTGAATCGAAGTATAGCGGTCATCCTGAAGAAGTTTTTCCGAAATGATAATCGCGTCTTCAAAATTGCATCCCTCCCAGGGCATGAGCGCCACCAAAATATTTTGTCCTAGGGCCAATTCTCCGTTGTCTGTCGAGGCTCCGTCCGCGAGAAGCTGGCCCTTTTTCACCTGCTCGCCTGCTTCGACCCGCGGAATCTGGTTCATGCAGGTGAAAGCGTTGGAACGCTCAAAACTTTGCAGATAATATGTTTTTTTGGCTGATTTTCCCGAGCCACCGTCTTCTTTTATCGTGATGTGGTCGGCATCCACTTCAATCACTTCGCCTGGTGTCCGCGCCAAGACCACCTGCCCTGAGTCAGCCGCCGCTTTGTCTTCGAGCCCCGTTCCAACTAATGGTGCCTGGGGCACTATGCAGGAAACGGCCTGGCGCTGCATGTTTGATCCCATCAAAGCCCGATGGGCATCGTCGTGCTCGAGAAATGGAATGAGCGCCGTGGCAACGGAGATGCATTGCTTGGCAGAAACGTCAATGTAGTCGACTTTGCCGGCCTCGATCATGGAAGGCTGTCCCTTGACGCGCGCTTCAAGCATTTCGCTCAAAATGAGTCCGTCCTCGTCAATTTCCGTGTCCGCGTGGGCGATGATTTTGCGGTCTTCCACGGTGGCGTTCAAATATTCAATGTCTTTTGTGATATAATTTTTTCCGTTTTTGTGCGTCACTTTCCGGTAGGGCGTTTCAATGAAGCCATATTCGTTGATGCGGGCATAGCAAGACAGATGGTTGACGAGACCGATATTCGGGCCTTCCGGTGTCTGCACGGGACAAATCCGGCCATAATGGGATTGGTGCACGTCGCGCACTTCAAAACCGGCGCGCTCACGAGTGAGTCCTCCCGGACCCATAGCCGAAAGCCTTCTTTTGTGCTCCAGTTCCGCCAGAGGATTCACCTGGTCCATAAATTGTGACAATTGGGAGGAAGCAAAAAATTCTTTGACAGCCGCGGCTACCGGCCGGGAATTGATCAGCTGGCCCGGAACGACTGTGGCCAAATCACAGGTGCTCATCCGATCTTTGATGTTGCGCGTCATCCGCGCGAGACCCGCCCGAAATTTGTTTTGCACCAATTCGCCGACACAGCGCACCCGGCGGTTTCCCAAATGGTCAATGTCATCCGGTATCGCCATCGGATCATTGTTGAGGCGGATGATCTCTTTGACAATTTCCACCAGATCTTCCGGCCGCATGATCCGGTGCTTCTCGTCATCCGGAAAATTCGTTTCCATTCTCTGGTTCAGGCGGTAGCGGCCGACTTTGCCAAAGTCATAACGTTCGAAATTGAAAAACATGGCTTCGATCATTTGTCTGGCGTTGTCTTCGGTCGCCAAATCTCCCGGCCGGATCCGGCGATAAACCTCGAGAAATCCTTCCCCTTGGGTTTTGGTCGTGTCTTTTTCAATCGTGGCTTCAATATATTTTTTCTCGCCCGTATCGACATCAGCAAAGGCTTTCACCAATTTGTCATCGCTGGAAAAACCGAAAGCGCGCAAAAGGGCCGTAATCGCGATCTTTCTTTTCCGGTCTATTTTGACCCAGATAGCCCCGTCCAGATCAGTTTCCATTTCGAGCCAGGCTCCCCGGTTGGGAATTATTTTCGCCCCGAAAAGCCTTTGGCCCTTATGGTATTCCATAGTAAAAAAGACGCCCGGGCTCCTGATAAGCTGGCTGACCACGACGCGTTCCACGCCATTGATGATGAAAGTCCCCCGTTCGGTCATGACGGGAATATCCCCCAGGTATACTTCCTGTTCCTTCACTTCACCGGTCTGTTTGTTGAGAAGATTCACTTTCGAACGCAAAGGCGCCTCAAAAGAAATATTTTTTGATTTCGAAGTTTTTTCGTCATACTTCGGCTCATCCAGGTAGTATTCCCCGAAAGAAAGCTCGAGGTCTTTGCCAGTGAAATCACTGATCGGGTTTACTTCGTCAAGAAGCTCCCTCAAGCCATCTTTCAGAAACCAATCATAAGACGCCACCTGGCCTTCAATCAAGTTGGGAAGAGAAACCATCGGAAGACGACGGAAAAATTTCCTCTTGCGAAGAGAGGATTGTGGGCTGAAAGACTCTTTCACCCCGAGAGTTTTTTGCCCCAAAGACATAAAAGACACGCCACTCTCCAATCTTTACGCTCCGCGAATTTTCTGGGGAGCGAAGAATTTTGGCTAAGTGGTTTTAGTTAGAAGTATTTAATTATTTTTCGAAAATATATCCAAATCCCCCAAAGTTAGATATCTTATTCATAATGTATCACAGCTTGTTTTTTTTGGCAAGCCCGGTAGTAGAAATTTGACCCGACTTCGTCGGCATCGGCCAGAGGCCAGTCAAATTTTCACTACTGGGCAAGGGTCGCTATTCCGAGACTCTCAAATGTAATCTTTGCAATTCTCGCGCTCGTCCAATTTTTCGGTACATCGCTTATTATCTTATATCCTGAAATTTTGTCAACCCCTATTTTATTTTTCCGCAAAAGTTGGTCAATTTTCGCGAGCAAAAGACGAGAAAGGGAATTATCTTCTTTCCATTCTAGTTTATTTAAACTTTTTCCGCCGGAAATAAGATTTAATCCTATTTTATTTTGTTTTATTTCAAGAATTAATTGCATAGAAGTCATAAATAATGCTTGCAAGCACCATACATACTATACCCAAAGCTTTATTTTAGCAAACAAAACACCCTTTTCGAGGTGTTTTGTTTTGTTATATATTTCTGAAATTAACCGTTACTCCAAATCATACATGAGGTGCGAAGCGGAAAGCATGAGATCATCCACCTTCCCCTGTCTATCGAGATGATACGACAAGACCATCCGGTTGTCGGCGATACCGATTGCATATTTTCCGAAAGTGTCAACTAAATTCACTTTCATTTGCCTGATCACCTGTTGGCTCTGGTCGAAATTGAACGATTTCACGCCGCTGATATATTTTTTGAGATTATTCGCCGCTTCTTTTTTAGCGATGTTTCCGCAACAGTCGCTCGCGTCAACGACATAATAGACCCGCGCAGCCATCAGCGCTTCTATTTTCGTGAAGTCTTTGCTATTCACCGCCTTTTCAAAATCGGCTGAAGTTGTCTCGTTAGCTGGCGTTGGCTGAACTGCCGCCGTGCCAGCCATTCCCGCCTTATTTTTGGCAACTTCTTTTTTGAGCGCGTTGATTTGCGACTGCATATTCTGGATATCGCTCTTTTGCGACCATTTTTTTCCACCCATCCATTGTTTTTTCCAGGAGCACAGCACGCTCCCGCTAACAACAGCAGATATGGCGATGATAATCACTAGCCCGGCGATGAGCAGCTGATCGGATCTCGCCGCGCCCTTGAGATTCTCCGGACCGCAATTTTTTACCATTGTCTTTTTTATTTTCCTCCTCATTTTTACTTGAATTAATTTTTATAACTCTATTATATAGAAGTTTGTTATTTTTGAAAAATATTTTTTAACATAAATACAAATTTTCTAGGCTTCTATCTTCACCGCTTTCCGTGATTTCAGGAAAAAATAGCCGATGACGGCGAAGGTGACGACCGGCGAAACCCAGCTGGGAATATGCAAACCGAAAGCGTCCGAAAGCATGATGACCCCCAGAAAAAGGATGGAATACATCGCTCCGTTTTTGAGGAAAATATATTTTTTTATCCGGTCGATGTTCCCGACCGTCAATTGGCGGAGAACCAGCGCCCCGATTCCGTTTCCAATGAGGATGAGAGGCACCGAAAGCGTGAAAGCGAAAGCTCCTAAAACCCCGTCTATGGAAAAAGTGGTGTCAATCACTTCGATATAGAGAATTTTGCTGATGTCGGACAATTTGCTTTTGCCCGATTTCAGCTCTTTTTCTTTTTGCTCCGCGTTTTGCTTGAAACCGTGCGTGATGAAAAAAGCGGTCGAGCCCACCACTGTCCCGAAAGCCATCATGGGGTTGACCTTGAGGGTGATCCAGACCAAAACCGCCAGAATCACTGAAACCACCGCATAAAACCAGATTCCCTGCGAATGAAAAAACCTTTCTCCCCGCAGACCGTAGCTTTTCGGCTCGATGAAAAGCCAATGGAAAAATAAAAATATGAGGAATGTTCCGCCTCCGGACAAGAGGATCGGCGCTGACGTTTCAATCGCTTCTTTCACGTGCGGATCATTGCTGAAGGTGGCCGTGAGCGCACCGATTGGTCCCAGCGAGGAATTGGTCGCCCAAACGATGGCCCAGGGCAAAAGGCCGCGGACCACGATCACGGCAAACAAAATCCCCCAAAAAAGGAACCAGCGGCGAGCTTTCCGGGACATTGTCGACAAAACCTCGGCATTGATGACCGCATTGTCTATGCTGCTGATTATTTCGAACAAGCACAAACCCAAAACGACCAAAATCATACTTCCGAGAGCCATATTTTTGTTTTAATGTCTAGTGAAAAATTTATTTTCCGGATTCAAAATTCTTTTTCAATTGCCTCTGTTTTTCCTGGTCGCGTTTACCGCCCGGAAAAAATCGCCTTTGTTGCTTTGGGGATCTTCTTTTTTGACGGGTCCCATGATATCAATGATCGCCGCCAATCCTTCGGAAATAGATTTTCGCCGCTTTTTTGACTGGGCTTTCCTCTTGGCTTCCGCCCGATCCGCTTTTTCTTTTTCCTCGTCTTGGGCGCTTTGAACGCTCTGGGAGCCGGAAGCAGATCCCCCGGAAGCGGATTGGGCGGCAACGGCGCCCGAAACGGGACTGGCCAAAACTTTGGGAACTTGAGGAGCTTTGGATGCTGAAGCTTTTTTATAGACAGTCGGAAGGTCGCTGGAGCTGATACTGGGCCGACTGAAACTCGTCAAAAAATTCCCGGCAGTTCCGGAACTTTTTTGCGTATTTTGATTGGCTGTTCCCCCACGACCAAAAAAGCCGGCCTTGCCGCCCGAAGCCGATGCTGCGACATTTTTTTTCGGCATTATATATTTGACTCTTTCATCCCCAAAAAATTCTTTCGCGACGGAATAGGCTTCTTTCCGGCTGATGGTCCGGCCCTTGCCGGACATCCATTCTCCGAAAATCTCTTTCATTTCCCGCTTGGTCACCCCGCCTTCTTTTTTGCTTTTCAGCGCGTCATAAAATTCGTTCTTTTCACTGGTTTTATCCAATTTTTTGGCAATCTCTTGATTGCCAAACACTTCTTTCATTCTTGCGTCTTTGGAATATAGCCTTCCAAATTTCCTTTGCGAAAGTTTTTTTCCGTGGGAAAAAATATTTCTTACGCCCATATATTCAAAGTTTAATATATATCACTATAATAGCATTTTTTTGTAATACAACTCAACATCCCGCACCCACTTGGCCTCGCCGCGCGCACCGCTGCGGGTACAGCCGTCCCCGCATTTCCAAAGGATCATCTCGCGCGGCGTGTCCACTTTTTGGGCGACCAGATTTTTGATTCTTTTTCCGACTACGTTTACCGCTTGGCGAGGAGAGGAAAAACAGCTGTATCCCGACGCGGTCGGATTTTCCTGGCCGCGGTATCCCCAGTAATTGTAGCAAGTCTTTCCGCGTTTCTTGGGAGAATAAACTCCCCAGTTGCTTTCTTTTTTGGCGATGGCCACCAAAAACGCCGCTGTCTTTTTGTCCTTTCCGGCTATATACGGCGCCATTTCTTCAAGCGGATAACCTTTGGCAATTTTTTTGATATTTTTTTCCATTTTATTCGGACTTTTTTCTTGCGCGACCTGCGGGGATGAGACCGGAATTTCTGCCACGCTTCGAAAGCACAAAAGCGCAAAGACCAATGAAACCGCCACCAAAAAGCCAAAGAAAAAATCTTCGGGCGTCGACAGCCTTTTAGTATTCTTTTTGTCCATTTTTTTCTTTTTTATTTTTATTCTTTTTTTCACGCGTTTAGGGCTGTTTTTCAGCTTATTTTTCGTCAAAAAACAAAAAACGGGACTTCACCCGTTCCAATGTTTGTATTATAGCACTAAACGAAGATAAAATCAAGATTTCGACTTAGATCACCAAATATCTGACCGTAATGTGATTCGTTAGCTCGTTCAAAATCTGACCAAACTGTGGAATAATAGTTTGTTTAAGCATTAAGCGGGCTATTTAATTCCATGATGAGC
>Ga0172371_10005332_pt1 | contig 19105 bp, 18 predicted proteins | sample Lak12m_FD_114543 | JGI IMG/M metagenome (GOLD analysis project Ga0172371, IMG submission 114543) | Freshwater microbial communities from Kabuno Bay, South-Kivu, Congo - kab_022012_12m | ecosystem: Environmental > Aquatic > Freshwater > Lake | place: Democratic Republic of the Congo: South-Kivu...
CGCAGTGACATAATTCTTATTATCAGAGGTTATCCGCAATGACAAGATAATGAGACTATAAACTCCCACAATCAAAACGCTGATTACCGCCAAAGAGACGACAACCTCTACTAAAGTAAAACCTTTTTGATTATTTTTTGGGGATAATTTCATTTATATTGCTGATATGATTATATCGCTGATGTGATAGCGAACATCGGCATGACGATTGCGACAGCAACGCCACCAACACCGAGACCGAGCATCAAGATCAATAAAGGCTCGATTATTGTCGGCAAATTTTCCATAATTTGATCAACTTCATCTTCATAAAATTCCGCCAGTTCCATCAGAATGTTATCAAGCTCACCGGTCTCTTCACCGATAGCAATCATCTGCACTACAACTGGCGTAAAAAGTTGGGGATAATTCTTGACAGCTTCATTTAATTTTCCACCCTGTTTGATGACTTGAGCCATATCTTCAAGAGCTTTCTTGTAGTGCAGGTTGCCAAGCACATTTGCGGTAATCTGAAAACATTTGACAATCATGATGTCGGTTTTGAGAAGAGAACTGATATTTCGTGCAAAACGAGCGAGATTGATTTTTTTGATTATAATGCCAAAAGCAGGCGCTTTCAACAACACGGCTTGAAAAATGAATTTACCACGATAGGTTTGCATTGTCTTGATCCAAGCTGTCACGATTGATATCATGACGAGTACAGTAACTAAACCATTATTTCTGATAGCGTCACTGGCACCAATTAGCAGCTTGGTCGCCATCGGTAGTTCTGCATCCATCTCTGCAAACATAGCGGTGATTTTTGGAACGACAAACACCAACATAAATCCGCCGATACCGATCATGGCGATCATAATCACCGCCGGATAGGTCATAGCACCCTTTACCTTCGAAATTAATTGATGTTCTTTTTTCATCTGGACGAAAAGTTGCTTCAAAACTTCTTCCAATTTACCAGACAACTCACCGGCATCTATCATGCTCAAGAACAGATCACCGAAAATTTTGCGGTGATTTTCCAGAGATTCCGCAAAGCTTGAGCCTTTTTCGACTCGCGACGCGATATCGGTCAAGACATATTGAAAATGCTTATTTTCCGATTGGTCGGCCAATGTTTTTAACGCACGAGCCAAAGAAATGCCCGATTTAAGCATTAATCCTAAGTGCTGGACAAAAAATAATTTATCCTTAAGAGATATCGATGTCAATTTTAAAAGCAAAGCATTAACCTTGTCCATAAAAGGTACCTGCTCTTCTTTTATATCATTCGTCCCCAAATCTTGTGAGCTGAAATTTACTACCATAAAATTATAAAGTTTGTTATATAATAAAAAAATAGAATTAAATGCGGTATAAAGCTAATCCTTGGTCACTCTCAAAACCTCTTCTAGCGTTGTCACGCCATTTTTCGCCTTGATGAATCCGTCTTCAACAATAGTTAACATTCCTTGTTCGACCGCTTTGCGGTGTATTTCGTGAGCACTGGCATTTTTTACAATCAACGATGAAATTTCTTCGGTGTTTTCCAAAATTTCATAAATCCCGATTCGTCCTTTGTAGCCGGTATTGTTGCATTGCTTGCAACCCTTACCGCGATAAAACAACAGATGCGATAAGCCGTTTTTGGCACTGACAATTTGCTTTTCTTTTTCCAAGGTCTTCAAAATATCATCGATATTAAGCTGTTTTTCTAATTTTTTTACGACCTCTGCGTCAAGATTGAAACTCTGAATACAGTTCGGACAGACTTTGCGCACCAAACGCTGGGCAATTATCGCATTGGCAGTCGTTGCAATCAAAAAAGAGGGGATACCCATTTCGGTCAAACGAGGTAGCGTCGCCGCCGCGCTGTTGGTGTGGATAGTGGATAACACCATGTGACCGGTCATCGCCGCGTGCGTCGCGATCTCAGCTGTTTCTTCATCGCGAATTTCTCCCACCATGATAATATTCGGATCTTGACGAAGAAAAGCGCGCAGGCCTTGGGCGAAAGTATAACCAATCTTGGCATTCACCTGGGATTGATTGACATGGGGCATGCGATATTCGATCGGATCTTCAATGGTTGAGATGTTTACTTCCGGTTGATTTAGGATATTTAATATTGTATACAAAGTAGTGGTTTTTCCGGAACCGGTCGGCCCGGTTACCAGTAACACGCCGTGTGGCTTGGAAATATTTCGCTTCAAGGCTTCGAGGGCGCTGCGTTGGAAACCAAGTTGCTCCAATGTCAAGATCTGACCTTTTTCATTCAACAAACGCATAACAATCTTCTCACCGTCAAAAGTCGGCAAGATAGAGACACGAAAAGCCATCTTGTGCTCTGCATTGGAAATCTTGAAACGGCCATCTTGGGGCAGGCGATGTTCATCCACTTTTAAATTGGCGAGAATCTTGATACGCGCCACGATGCCGGATTGAACATTTTTGGGCAAGACCATAACATTTTTCAAAATGCCATCAATGCGGTAACGGACCAAAACGTCCTTTTCTTCCGGTTCGATGTGAATATCACTGGCGCCCTCGATAATAGAATATTCCAGTAAAGTATCAACAATCCTCACGACGGGCACATCCTGCGCTAATTTTTTTAAATCTTTGTTTGTATCCAATTCCGAAAGATCCTCTTTTTGTTCATCAGACAAATAATCAAATTCGGCTTTTAAGCTTTTGTGGTATTGCTTTAAAGTATCATGCAGACTATCAGAGGTAGTGATGTAGAGAACCGGATTTAAGCCTGTTTTTTTCTTGATAAATTCGATAATCTGGATATTTTCCGGATTATTTAAGGCTATTTTCAAATCCTTGCCGTCCGAGTCAAAGGCAATAATCTCGTGAGCCGAGGCAATCGGCTCGGGAATCATAAACAAAACATCCTTGCGAATATTTTGATTTTTTAAGTCAATAAAGGGCAGCTTATAATAGCTGGCCGTATGTTCATAGAGAACGAGGGAAGAGGTGATTTTCTTTTCGATTAATAGATTCTCAAGCGGCTTGCCCAAACTGATTGCCTCAGCCGAAAACTTCTCAAAGTCCTCCTCGGAAACGATTTCCGCACTTAAAAGAATATTTTTTAGTTGCTTTTTTGAAAACATTGGGGATGTTATCATAAAGAAATCTATATTTCTTTCATGACCCGCCCTGGGCGGAATTAGTATATAATAACACTGTTAAGAATCTGGTGCGCCCCAGGCGGACTGCGTTAGCGCCTATCGGCATAACTTGTTTATACACAGGTCTTAATTAATTTTTATTATACCACAAAATTGTTTTTTTCAGAAATTTGACCACTGATTTATGTGATTAAGATGATTATGATGATTTTAGAAATTTTTTAAAGGAATTCATTTTAATATATTATTGCAATCATTTTAATCACATAAATCCCGGTCACATTTGTTTTTTTTACGAATATATGTTATTTTTTATATAGAAGTTTTAATAATATCCGCCTGCGGTGGATAAGTTTTTTGTGTATGTTTTCCAAATTTTTAGACTTTTTTTACTTTAAAAAGGACGATGTCATTGATTTTTTGCGCGAACTTTTTTCTGCTACATATGTTCGTTTTTTTGTTTTTGCCATAATTGCAATAAATATCATCATTTGGGTTATTGTTCACAAGACTGTTGTTTTGAGTGGCACTGACAACATTGCCCTTCATTACAACGTCGAAAAGGGAATTGACTTATACGGAGAAGCTAAACAATTATATATTTTGCCGATTTTTGGCTTATTTATCTTTATTCTTAATTTTTTAATTTTATCTTTTATTAACAACAAAAAAGACAGAACATTCATCGCTTACGTCCTTTTGGGATCGGCTTTTTTTACCAATCTCATCTTGGTGATGGCGATTATTTCTCTCTATATTGTTAATTTTGGACAATAATCCGCCACGGCGGACTTTATCGGCAATAAAACAAAAAACACTATGACAAATGATTTTTACACAATCAAGGTTTTGCTTTTCACCGGCTTGGCATTTATCTTTACGATAGCCTGGACACCACTTTTTACGTATTTTTTGTATAAATACAAATTGGGCAAAAACATCCGCAACAGCGGCGAGACACCGATTTTTTCCAAATTGCATATACACAAAGCCGGCACACCGACCATGGGCGGTATCTTAATCTGGGTGACTGTTTTGATTTTCTCACTTTCGATTTATTACTTGGCACAACTTTTTCCAAACGGAATTTTTGCCAGTTTGAATTTTTTATCGCGCGAACAGACACTTTTGCCGCTGGGTGCTTTGGTAGCGACCGCTTTAGTCGGTCTATTTGACGATTGGCTAGACATCAAAGGCAATGGAGTAAAAGGTGGGGGCGGCTTGAATATGAAGCATCGATTTATGATCTATGCCGTCATCGCTTTAATAGGTGCCCTATGGTTTTATTTTAAATTGGAATGGGACACGTTTCACATTCCCTTTGTCGGATTGGTGAAGTTGGGCTGGTCATATATCTTGATTTTCATCTTGGTTATTGTAGCCACAGCCCATTCTGTGAATTTAACCGACGGACTTGATGGCCTCGCTGGTGGCGCACTACTCACATCATTTGCTTCTTATGCCGTAATCGCTTTCACTATGGGCAAATATGATTTAGCAGTTTTTTGCGGCGTAATAGTCGGCGCCTTGTTGGCTTTTTTGTGGTTCAATATTATGCCTGCCAGGTTTTATATGGGAGATACGGGTGCAATGAGTTTGGGTGTTACTTTGGGCATTATCGCCATGCTAACAAATACGGCCTTGATTTTACCTGTTATTGGACTTGTTTTTGTGATTGAATCAATGTCGGTTATTATCCAATTGACATCAAAAAAATTCCGCCACGGCAAAAAAGTTTTTTTGTCCGCCCCGATACATCATCACTTCGAGGCCAAGGGCTGGATTGAAGCCAAGATTGTGATGCGATTCTGGGTTATTTCCGGAGTAGCAGCCACAATCGGCATTGTTTTATTTTTATTAGATAATACAATGTAAGAATATTTAATTAATTCCTAGATCCTCGTGTTCGCGAGGATGACGAAAAAATGCGTAAACCAATCACCACAAAACCCGGTTATCACTCCTTCGACAAAAGACTTCTCATCGCCGTTGTAGGCGTTGTTTTATTTGGTCTTCTGAGCCTGTCAAGCGCTTCGTCAATCGTTTCTTACGAAAAATTCGGTGATCCGTATTATTATTTCAAACATCAATTATTCGCCCTAGGAATCGGTATTGTCGCCTTCTGGTTTTTCGCAAATTTTGATTATCGTAAATTAAAAAAATTTGCCTTTGTTTTTTTAGGCTTTTCGATATTTTTGTTAATTTTAGTTTTTATACCGGGACTAAGCGCTGATTATGGAACTTCACGAAGCTGGATTAATGTTTTTGGTTTCTCCCTGCAACCGTCAGAGTTTGTAAAATTATCTTTTTTGCTTTACTTAGCCGCCTGGCTGGAAGCGCGCAAAAAAGATTTGCACAATGTCCACCAAGGCATCGGACCATTCTTGGCTGTCTTGAGCTTCATCGCTTTTTTAATGCTTTTACAGCCAGACCTGGGCACCTTGTCAATTGTCGGCATGACATCGATTGTGGTCTATTTTGTCGGCGGTGGCAAGACCAAACATATTTTGTATATTTTTCTTGGCGCTGTCTTGGGACTGTTTATCTTGGTGCAACTTAAGCCTTATCAGATGAACAGATTTAAATGTGTTGTTGATCCGAATTTCAGCAAGAACGACGTTTGTTATCAAATCAACCAATCACTGATTGCAGTCGGCTCAGGTGGAGTCTGGGGGAGAGGAATCAGCGGCAGTAAACAAAAATTCATGTATCTTCCTGAAGTATCAAGTGATTTTATTTTTGCCGTCGTCGCCGAAGAAGTCGGCCTGATTTATTCCACGATTTTGATAATGGCACATATATATATTTTTTATCGCGGTTACAAAATATCCACCACCGCTCCGGATGATTTTGGCAAAATTCTCGCCATCGGCATCGTCAGCTGGATTACCATTCAAGCGATTATAAATATCGGGGGCATAATCAATATCATGCCGATGACGGGCGTGCCTTTGCCGCTAATCAGTTATGGCGGGTCAGCGATTTTGACAGCCTTGGCAGCTTTGGGGGTTTTGACTAATATTTCAAGGCAAACGAGCGCCTAGTACTAATTTTCAAATTTTCAATTTTCCAAACATTGAATATTTTCTTTTGTTTGAAAATTGAAAATTGAAAATTTGAAAATTAAATCCACATCTCAATAAATTAAACTAAATATTAACCGCAATGAATATTAAAACAAACAAAAGAATATTACTAACCGGCGGCGGCACCGGCGGCTCGGTCGTACCGGTTTTAGCAATTTATGACGAACTGAAGAAATCCTCTCCTGATCTAAATCTGGAAGTCCGCTGGATCGGTACTGCCGAAGGGCCGGAAAAAATTTTGATGGAGCGTGAGCGGATTCCGTTCAAAACCATCAAATGGGGAAAACTACGTCGCTATTGGTCATGGCGAAATCTTATTGATCCTTTTTTCATTAAATACGGTTTTTTTCAGTCTTTATTTTACCTAATCAGTTGGCGTCCGAATATCGTAATCACCGCGGGCTCATTTGTGAGCGTGCCTGTTATTTGGGCAGCGTGGATTTTACGCATTCCGATTTTAATTCATCAATTAGACATGCGTCCCGGTTTGGCAAATAAAATCATGTCCTATTTTGCCACCACAATTACGGTCACTTTTGAAAAATCACTCAAAGACTACGGTCACAAAGCCGTCCTGACCGGCAACCCTGTTCGCGGCATTATTGGCAATCTAGTCATGCCCAAAAAAGAAGCCATTGAAAAACTCGGCTTCCGTCGCGATTTGCCAATCATTGTCGTTCTTGGCGGTGGCACCGGCTCAGATTTTATCAATATGATGGTTTTAGAAAATTTGCCGGAGCTGTTAAAGAAATTTCAAATCGTTCACATCACCGGCAAAGACCGCATGCATACCGCTGACAAAAATTTTGATCTCCCAAATTACAAAGCCTTCGAATTCCTCGACACCACCGGCATGCTCAAGTCCTTCACCGCCGCCGACTTAGTCATCTCTCGCTGCGGCATCGGCGTCCTCACTGAATTATCCCATCTCGGCAAACCAGCGATCCTAATCCCAATGCCCGATTCCCACCAAGAAGACAACGCCCAAGTCTTCGCCGACAAAAAAGGCGCTATTGTTTTACATCAAAAAGACCTCAACGCCAAAATTTTCTTGGAAAATATTTTGAATATTTTCAACAACCCCGAACTCCGCACCGAACTAAGTCAAAACATTCACGGCATTATTAAAACTGAGGCGAAGGGGATTGTGAGGGAGATTGGGAAGATTTTGAAGTAAAATTTGATTAAGAATAAAATTACTATGTCACAGAATGGTAAGATAGAAATTAACGAAAAATTCCAAGAAGCGCTTGATCTGATTGATGCCGGGCGGAATGTTTTTATTACCGGGCGTGCTGGAACTGGCAAGTCAACATTGCTTGAAGTGTATCGTTCGCAAACCAAAAAAAATATTGTCGTATTGGCGCCGACTGGCGTGGCTGCGCTTAACGTGCATGGGCAGACAATCCATTCGTTTTTTCATTTTAAGCCGGATATTACTTTAGCAACGATTAAAAAAAAGTCCGATAACAGCGCAGATATTTATAAGAAAATAGACGTAATCGTGATTGATGAAATCTCCATGGTGCGCGCCGACCTTTTGGATTGCGTTGATAAATTCATGCGTCTGAACGGTCGTGATAAAAAATCGCCATTTGGGGGTACGCAAATGGTTTTTATTGGCGACTTGTACCAATTACCACCAGTGGTAGCCGGGGAAGAGGCGAAATTATTTCAGAATCATTATGAAAGTCCGTATTTTTTTTCTTCCAAAGCTTTGGCTGGTGAAAATGGTGAGCTTTTTGCCATGACCTTGATTGAGCTTGATAAGATTTATCGGCAAAAAGATGATCGATTTATTCGTCTGTTAAATGCAGTGCGTAACAATAGTGCTACTCCGGAAGATTTAGAGGATTTTAATAATCGTTTTGATTCGAACTTTATTCCTCCCGATAATGATTATTATATTTATTTGACGTCAACCAATAGCCAGGCTAGCGATATCAATAACGAAAAATTGGAAAAATTACAAAATAAAATCTATAAAAATATAGCGATGGTAAGCGGCCATTTTGAGGCGCGCAATATGCCGACTGATGTTGATTTGAAGTTTAAAGTTGGCGCGCAGATCATGCTTTTGAATAACGACCAGCTCAGGCGCTGGGTAAATGGCAGTATCGGGCATATTACAAGGATTGAAAAACACGAACACACCGAATTGGGCTATGTTGTGTATGCGCGCTTGCTTGACGGTGGAGAAGTGGATATAACAAAGCACACTTGGGATCTTTTTGAATATTCTTTTGATTATTCCACTAACTCGATAAAGTCCAATAAAACAGGCTCTTTTACGCAATATCCGTTTCGCTTGGCATGGGCGGTGACAATCCATAAAAGCCAAGGAAAAACATTCAATAAGGTAATTGTCGATGTGGGTCGCGGCACTTTTGCACATGGACAAATGTATGTAGCTCTGAGCCGTTGCACGACACTTGAAGGGTTGGTATTAAAAAAGAAATTAGACAAACGCCAAATCTGGATGGATTGGCGCGTGGTGGACTTTATTACAAAATATCAATACAGTCTGGCTGATAAAAAATGCCCTGTTGACAAAAAAAATGATATTATCAAAAAAGCCATCAAGGAGAAGCGCGATTTGGAGATTGTTTACCTAAAAAGCGGCGACATAAAATCGAAACGAGTGATTACACCCAAAAAAATAGGCGAATTTGAATATATGAACAAAAATTTTTGGGGCGTTAAGGCAATTTGTCGAAGTCGAAATGAGGAACGAGTATTTCGTGTTGATCGGATTTTGGAAATAAAAGAGATTTAATAATTCAGTGAATAAAAGAAATATGAAAAAAAATGAAAACGACATTATTATTTACCAAGCATCTAGTGGAGCGTTAGAATTACGAGGTGATATCAAAAATGATACAATTTGGGCCACACAGTTGCAGATTGCGAATGTTTTTGGCATTGATCGTTCAGTAGTTACAAAACATATAAATAATTTATTTAATTCTGGAGAAATTATTAAAAAAAGCAATGTGCAAAAAATGCACATTGCTAATTCTGACAAACCGGTCAATTTTTATAATTTAGATATAATATTAGCTATTGGATACAGGGCAAATTCTGGCAAGGCAATCGATTTTCGCAGGTGGTCTTCAGGAATTTTAAAAGATCACATTATTAAAGGGTATACTATCAATCCAGTTCGTATTGAAAAAAATTATGTTGAATTTATCGAGGCCGTCAACAAGGTCAAGGCACTACTGCCGACAGGAATGAAACCGGACACAGAAAGCATTTTGGAATTAATCAAAGTCTTTGCCGACACTTGGTTATCACTTGATGCTTATGATAAAGAAAATTATCAAACAACCAAAATAACGAAAAAGAAAATTACCCTGACCGCCCATGATTTATTGATAGCCATCGCCGAGCTGAAAAAATCATTAATCAAAAAAGGCGAAGCGACGGATATTTTTGCCAGCGAACGCAGTCGCGGTTCGATTGAGGGTGTTATTGGTAATGTGATGCAGTCTTTTGGTGGTAAAGATGTATATTTGAGTGTTGAAGAAAAAGCCGCGCATCTCTTGTATTTTATGATCAAAAACCATCCGTTCGTTGACGGCAACAAACGCAGCGGTGCCTTTGCCTTTGTATGGTTTTTGCAAAGAAGCAAATTGCTAAATATCTCCCGCCTGAGTCCGGTTGCCTTAACGGCCCTAACTTTGTTGATTGCGGAAAGTAATTCGAAAGACAAAGACAAAATGACGGGGTTGGTGGTGATGCTTTTAAAAAAGAAATAAACTGTTGAACTTTTACCACGACCGTGGAAAAAGTTCAACAATGTTAAATATATGGATTTAAATAAAATCAAAAAAATCTACATAATCGGTATCGAAGGTGCCGGAACTTCGGCTTTGGCGCGGATGTTGAAGGCAATGGGTAAGGAGGTGAGCGGCTCGGATAGTGGCGATCATTTTTATTTTGATATGCTCAAAGATCAAGGCATTATTGTGCATCACGAATTTTCGGCTGGCAATATTCCGGCCGATGTTGATTTGATTGTGCACTCGCTGGCTTTTAAGGCAGAGACTAATGTGGAAATGGCACACGCCATGACCATGGATGTCAAAGTCATGACTTATGGCGAAGCTTTGAGCGTGCTTTTTAATCAAAAATACGGTATTGCGGTTTGTGGCTCGCATGGCAAAACTACAACGACGGCTTGGCTTGGTTATGTAATGAAACAATCAGGCAAGATGCCCAATCTAATTGTCGGCGCCAAAGTGCCACAGTTTGAGGGAAATAGCTTGGCGGACTATTCTGATTATTTTATTATCGAGGCGGATGAATACGGCAACAAATTGCAATATCTCAATCCAAAAATTGTCTTGCTTAATAATATTGATTACGATCATCCTGATTTTTTCCCCGACGAAGCGAGTTATCTCAAAGTCTTTGCCGACTTTGTGCAAAAAATTTCCAGCAAAGGTTTTTTGGTGGCAAATTTTGATGACAAAAATGTTCGCAAAATCGCTAACGCCAATTATCGCAGTCGCATTGTGAGCTACGCCTTCGAAGAAGCGGCTGATTATATTGCTTATGACATCAAACAAGAGGGGGATAGACAGGTTTTTAAAGTTAAGCTGGGCGCCAATAATCTTGACGAAGACGGCGAAGTTGGCGACACTGATCTTGGTGAATTTAGCATCCAATTGACCGGCAAGCACAACATCTACAACGCCATGGCGGTGATTGCTACTTGTGTGGAATTAGAAATTGATTTGGTGGATATCCGCACACATCTTGAAGATTTCGAGGGCACGGCAAGACGAATGCAGATTTTAGGACAATACCGAGGGGCGACAATCATTGATGACTACGCCCATCATCCGACCGAAATCAAGAACACTCTCGCCGGCGCGCGTCAAAAATACGGTGACAAAAAAATCAAGGTGGTTTTTCATCCGCACACTTTCACCCGCACCAAAGCGTTCCTCAACGATTTTGCCGACAGTTTTAGCGACGCTGACGAATTGATCGTCTTGGATATCTACGGCTCCGCACGCGAAGAACAAGGCGGCGTGCACAGCAAAGACCTAGTCAATCTCATCAATAAACAATTAGACCGCCAACTGGCCTGCAAACCGCGCGAACACCGCCTACGCCGCGCTAAGCACATCGCTACTCTAGACGAATGCGAAGATTATTTGCGGGGAGATATCGAACGCGAAAATATTATCATTTTAATGGGGGCTGGAGATGTTTTTCGGATTGGGGAGAGGTTGGTTCGATAAATATTGCCTATAATAAAAAAATAAATTAATATAAAAATAATTAGGAATAAAAACATAAATATGTTCATCGATACTCACTCCCACATAAATTTCAAACATTTCCGCGACGACGCCGATGAGGTGATTCGCAATGCCTTGACCGAAAAAACTTGGCAAATTGTTGTTGGCGCCGATTACAAAACCTCCAAACGCGCTTTGGAGTATGCCAATAAATATGAAACCGGTGTGTATGCTGCGGTTGGCTTGCACCCGATGCACCTTTTCCCTCACAAAGAAGATGATTACACTATCAATGGTGAGGATTACAATTATGACATCTACGAAAAGCTAGCCAAGTTTGAAAAGGTAGTCGCTATCGGCGAGATTGGTTTGGATTATTATCACATTGACACCACGCAAGATGTAAACAAGATCAAAGAAGCGCAGAAGAAAGTTTTTTATCAGCAATTACTCTTAGCACGGCGTTTGGATTTGCCGGCGATTATTCACTGTCGCCAAGCCCACGACGATATGTTGCAAGTCCTCGACGAATTTCGCCGCGAAAATCGCAACCTCATTCCCAAAGATCGCCCTTGGGCGGTGATGCACTGCTTTTCCGGCGACGAAGACTTGGCGTGGAAATATTTCGGCATCGGCATTATTGTTTCTTTCACCGGCCTGATTACTTTCAGCAAACAATGGGATGACCTAATCCGCAAAATCCCCAAGGATAAATATATGATTGAAACCGATTGCCCCTACATGACCCCCGAACCCTTCCGCGGCTCCCGCAACGAACCCGCCCTGGTCTCCTATGTCGCCAAGAGAATTGCGGAGATCAAGAATTTAAGCATTGAGACAGTAGAGGAGTCAACCACCAGAAACGCGCGGATATTTTTTCGGATATAAAAAATAAGTTTTTTATTTATTTGTTTTTGTGCTAATTTTAGATTATTTATTGAATAATAGCCGGAAAAATTGCCCTTGACACATTTTCTTATTCAATATATAATACAAATAGCTCTGAAAAGGGCTATTTATTTTTTGTCCAAAAAGGTCCCTTCGTCTAATGGTTAGGACACCAGGTTTTTCGCCCTATATCGGGCGATCACCCCGCTGGGTGACATCCTCTCCGCTTAGAAAAAGAGAAAATAAATAACCAAACTGTGCCATTTAAATATGGTCCCTTCGTCTAATGGTTAGGACACCAGGTTTTCATCCTGATAACAGGGGTTCGATTCCCCTAGGGATCACAAGATTATTCTACTCAAATTTTTATGTACTATGTTTATCTTCTGTAAAGCATAAAAGATTCAACATTTTACATAGGATACACTAGCGACTTAAGAAAAAGATTTGATGAACATAATAATGGAAAAACAAAATCCATAAAACATAAAATTCCTTTTAAGTTGTTGTATTACGAATCTTATTGCAATAAAACGATAGCCATAAAGAGGGAGTTTGAATTGAAGAATAATTCATATAAAAAAGAAGAGTTAATAAAAAGAGTTACACATTCAGAGGTCCCTTCGTCTAATGGTTAGGACACCAGGTTCTCATCCTGATAACAGGGGTTCGATTCCCCTAGGGATCACACGACATAAAGATAGGCTGAAAGGCCTATTTTTATTATACTTTATTGACTTGCGGCGTTAAATCTTGATGGCAAAATGCCGACTTGATTTTGGTCAAAAAAGCTGATTGTGACGTTTTTGTGACATTTTTTTTCAAGAACATCCACGGCATTCTTGGTGTCTTGCTTCCCAAGATGAGCATATCGCGTGGTGACTGAAACCTCGTAATGACCCATCAATTTCATGACTGTATAGAGTGCCACGCCGTTTTGAACCAGGTGACTTGCAAAGGTGTGTCGTAGTACATGCCAGCCAATTGGCCTTATTTCGGCTCCCAGGCACGCTCTGTGGAGTTTTTTGATAGTCTGACTGGGAGTAATGGGAGTATCGTTTTGGCTAGGAAATAATAAGCCGGTTTTAGTCGGTCTTTTATGCAACATTTCTATTACACCATCAGTTAGTGGAACATGGCGGATTTTATTACTCTTGGTGCTGGTAATTTTGCCCTTGTAAACTGATTTCTGAATCGTTATCTGCTCAAAGCCTGGTTTTAGGTCGATATCATTCCAATTTAAAGCCGTCAATTCTCCGTGTCGCATCCCAGTTTTGGCGGCGATTAATATCATGTCATGGATATCGCCGGTAGTTTTATCTAGTAGCTGAATTAATTCATCCTCGGTTAAGAAATCAAATTTCTGCGGTTCAACTTTTAACAACTTAACTTTTGGCTTCTTTGTTAATACCTCCCAATCAAGAGCACAATGGAAAAGCTTGTTTAGTGCGATTAGATAGTTATTGATGGTTTTGTTGCTCAGATTCATTTTTACTTTTTCAGATTTAAACTTCTCAATATCCAGGTTTGAAATCTTATCCAGGCGCATTTTACCAAAGAACGGAAACAGATGACGATTAAGCATGGAGCGTTTATTAGTATATTCCGAATCCTTGTTGTTGCTTTTGGCATAATTAACCATCCACATTTCAGCAAATTCAGAAAAAATATATGTTTTTACGCTCTCTTGTTTTACATCATCCTCTAGTGACTGTCCATTTACCAACATGGCTCTCAGTTTTGCCTCAAAGGCCTTGGCTCCGGCCACGGTGTTCTCTGGCGATGGGCGTCTGTATCTTGTGCGATTCACGCTAAAATCAACCCATAGTTTATCGCCTCGTTTAATTATTGCCATATACATTAGATGATCGGTTTAATACGCACGCTTTCAAGATAATCATCAATATCCGACATCTTAAATCGTAGCGATCCGGAAATTTTATAAAAAGGAATAATTCTTTTATTTATTAACCGATACGTTGACGATTCGGATATCGCCAATATCTTGCATAAATCTTTTGGTGTGATTAAATCGTTTGTATTAAAGCCGCTGTTCATATTAATTTTTAATGAGCAATATAGAACCAACTGTATTAGCTGGGGTTATATATTACTCTATCATATTTTGGTGTTTAGTTGTAGGGTTGTAGTTAATTATTTGCGCCCTCTATCAAGTCTTTTATTAATTTTTGTTAAAAAATTAGCCCATTGTCCAGCAACTACTTTATTAATCTTGATATATCTTTTGTGTTTCCTGGTTAGTCTGTCTCGATAGTGCCATCGCTTAATACTCATCCCTAACTTATCCAGGTCATCATCGCTGTAAGCCCAACCGTCAATTCTGGATTGATAAGTTAAGTTATAACAATGTCGGCAGGCAAAATAATTACAATTTCCACCTTTGTATAAAGTGGCCACTCTTCTTCCGCAAAACACGCCATTTCTGCTTGCCATACACCTGAACCAATATCGATCGCCGCCGTAATTACACCTGGTTGTAATGAGTGGAATTTTGCTTTTAATCTGCTCCCATTCCTCTTCCCAATATCCCTTTGTCTTGTAGTTAAGCTCAATGTGTCTATCTTCTTTGTTTATTAAATTGGCAACGATGCCTATGGTGTTTTTGTCACCACTGCTATTAGTCCATATTATATTCCCAGATCGCCAATTGTCGCCGTTTAAGTAGTTCCACTTTTTTAAATCAAATATGCTGAAACTTCGACAATCTTCTTTTCTAAGTTTGCTCATATTGTTTTGCTGAAAAAAACCGAAATCATTAAAGATTCCATAAGTTTACTCAGAAAATAGATTTATCTTTAGCGTTTTTTAATAGACATTTTAGCAACTTGTTTTTATCTCCCTTGTCATAGTCATTTTTGTCGATCTCTTTAAAGGCTGAATATATCTCTTGTTTGGAATAATCTTCTCCCAGTCTCCTCAGTCCATTAACAACAGAATTCAACAGCACGATATCCGACCAAGACTCATATTTTTCCAATTTTCTCAGGTGTAAATACATCGTTCTGATACGATTTAATTTTTGTCTGCTTTTGTGCAGGTATTTTATAATTTCGTCCATAATTTTTTGTCAGACGCTTATGATATCAACCTTGATAATTAATCATCGCCCTGCTTTAAATTTTGCCAGCCCCATCTTATTATTTGATGGTTGCAAACTTGCTCATTCCCAAGCTAGGAGTTTTTCATTTTTCACAATCGAGTCAATATCCTAATCGCCTATACTATATATAATATGTAAAGTAATATATTACTTAATAATAGGACTATATAGTTCTAATCCTATATGGTGATAAATACTATATTAGGATTTAGAATTTAATTTCATCAGGATTGATGTTTTTGTCTGATTTGGTGATGGCGCCTTGTATGACAAAATCAGTGTGTTTGTTATGAAATGATTGGAGGGCTTTTTTCTCAAGAAGCTCCCAGTCGGGCTTATCGTCAGTCCAAAACAATTTGATCCATTTACCACGGCCAGATGGACTTGATGGCGGAAATAAAACAAATGACTTATCGCTAATCTCAAAGCTTGTTTTTCGCACGGTAAATCCCTTAACTTTAAATTGACCGATAATCAAAGTCATTTGTGCGGGGAAATTTTCATCATCCCTGAATTTAAATTCGAATTGTAATTCATCAACATTGATATTCATAAAATCTGTATTAGTTATTAAAAATCATTGATTTAATATCCTTAAAAGAATTAAACAACAGTCTGGGTGATATTTTTAACTTATCCGCATAATAGTTTTTAACTATTTCTTCGCAACTTGGCGCGTTTTCGAAAATAAAATAACACTCATTGTTAACCCATTCGGTAGAGTCTAATTTCTCACCAAGGGCGTAAAGAGTGCTTGTAATAAATTGGTCTTTGCTTCTATGCAAAGGCAATGTTTTTATTTGGTTTTTCATAGATTTCATTTATGTTAATTAAATAAAGCATTTTATTTGTCTGTAATTAATTAATAACACAAAGAATATTTAACAGCACACCATTTAGAATCTAAACAATAACAAAAAAACACCGTTTTTATTGGTGTTTTCTTAAATATCTTTACTTCTTGTTATTTAGATGTCTAAAGATTTAATTTTTTTCTTTTTTTATCTAAACCATCTTCACTGATATTCTTGATTGTAATTCCATCCTTACAAAGTAATTTATCGCCGTCTTTCTTCAAAAGAGTAGTTTTATTAAACTGTCCTTTGTTATATAAATCTATTCCAATATTGTAACTTACAGCCTCAATGCCTTTTGTGTAGCTACATGATCCATTTTTGCCTATCTCATACAACCCAGCAACCCAACCATTTTTATCATCAGAAAGTTTTGGTATAACTATGGCGCTTGATGTTTCACCAACAATAATCATAGAGTAATTTTTATTTTTACAGATGAGTATCTCTTTGATTTTATTGGAATTGTTGTTTTTTATAATTAATTGCTCAAGTCCGGTTTTGTCTATTATTGAAATCCAAGCTTTTTTCATAATCACATATCTAAAGTTATTCTTTTCTACATTCGTGTACTCTACATTGGATATTTCTATTAACTTTTTAGACTCTAGATCTCTCAATGTTTTAGCAATTCTTGTGTGTCTTCGCTCATCAATCCCGATATAGTCCCAATCATTGGTAATTTCATTTTCATCTACAAGTAGCTGTATGTCATCCCTAAAAAAAGTTTTAGATTTTTCTAAAATATATCGAGCCACTATAGATTCTTGCAGAACCTCTCCATATGTTTCATTTTTATAATATTCGACATAATACGAATCGTAAAATTTACAGATATCATTGTTTTTATAGTCGGGAACCACTTCTATTGAAGGTAAATAGTCGCCATTTGCAGAATCAACGCTATATCTATAATTGGCTATCATTTTATTTTCCAACAAAACATCCAAAAGCCCTGTCACAATATCTGTATAATCGCCATGTTCATTTTTATAGTTACAATAAATAAATTCTGATCGATGATGCGGTGGTTCGTAGTAATCGGCAATAAGACGAGAAAAAAAATCTTTTTTATTAAAAAGACTACCCTCATAGGAAAAGAAAAAGTCTGATTGAAGAAAATTTGCAATTGTTTTAAATTTTTTATTCATATATATCTACATTTAATTCCACTTATATTTTATCCAATCTACAAATTTATGCAAGAAAAGGCTAATAATTGGTATTTGTCTTATTTTTTTGATTTTTTTAAGATTTTATGATAGGTTTAAAGTGCGTAACCACAATTAAATAGTCCGTAAAGATCTAAAAAGATCAGGTGTTTTAAATGCCAAATTTTTATGTTCCCATACATGGCCAGGATCGGACACTCCGACCAATCATGTATGGGAGTCTTTACGGACGCTCAAAAGTGGTTACGCAAGGTCGAGTGTCCGTTTTTGTTTTTAGAGAAATGATTATGGTTGCTCGAATTTAAAAGACGAAAAGTGCTTTTATGGCGACCAAATCATCAAATGACAACTTAAAAAAAGCAAAAACCTCAAAGAAGGATGAGTTTTACACTCAATTGTCCGACATTGAAAGAGAGTTGGGGCACTACAAAGAACATTTTAGGGGCAAGACGGTTTTTTGTAATTGCGATGATCCACGGGTGAGTAATTTTTTTCATTATTTTTCTTATAATTTTGAATATTTAGGATTAAAAAAACTAATTACGACTTGTTATAAAAATCAACAAGTTGATTTGTTTAGTCAAAACAAATCAGAAAAGGCAATTTACTTAGAATATGGTGGTGACAAAAACGGAGATAAGATTCCTGGTTTAGATGAAATTGGGGTAAAACATCTCAAGGGAGATGGTGATTTTAGAAGCTTCGAATGCATAGATCTTCTTAAACAGGCGGATATTGTCATTACAAATCCACCATTTTCTTTGTTTCGTGAATATGTCTCCCAGTTAATAGAGTATGATAAAAAATTTGTAATAATTGGTCATCAAAACGCAATATCGTATAAAGAAATTTTTAAATTAATAAAGGAAAACAAGATATGGCTTGGCTATGGTTTTAAAGGTGGGGCAGCTCATTTTATTAATGTTCATTATGAAGATTACGCTAGCGCTGGTGATCATAAGGAGGGCATGATTAGGGTGTCTGGTGTTAATTGGTTTACAAATTTAGAAATCAAAAAACGCCATGAGGATTTAATACTTTATAAAACATATTATGGCAACGAAGATGAATATCCAAAATATGAGAATTATGATGCTATAAATGTTGAAAAAACAAAAGATATTCCGATGGACTACAAGGGGGCAATGGGGGTTCCGATTACCTTCATGGATAAATATAACCCTGATCAGTTTGAAATAATTGCGTTGGGAATTGTTGGTTCCATCAATTTTGCTTGCAATAAAAAGATGGAAATTTTAGATAAAGATGGTCGACCGACAGGAAGATTTACTTTTAATGCAAAAGGAACATTGTATCGAAAGCATAATCCCAAGACGGATAAAATCCCTGCATTTAAAGATTGTGAAACTGGAGAATTGTATTCTAGTATTTACGCCCGCATAATTATTAAAAATAAAAAAATTTAAACAATATGAAAATTCAGCTTAAAGAAATTTTAATTAGAGATGTTGTGACTGGATATTTAAATAACGACGAAGAAGGTGTCGTCGGCTACGGAGGGAAATTAAATATTCGCCCCAAGTATCAAAGAGAGTTTGTTTATAAAGATAAGCAAAGAGATTCGGTAATAGAGACTATTAGAAAAGAATTCC
>Ga0172371_10005333_pt1 | contig 19104 bp, 12 predicted proteins | sample Lak12m_FD_114543 | JGI IMG/M metagenome (GOLD analysis project Ga0172371, IMG submission 114543) | Freshwater microbial communities from Kabuno Bay, South-Kivu, Congo - kab_022012_12m | ecosystem: Environmental > Aquatic > Freshwater > Lake | place: Democratic Republic of the Congo: South-Kivu...
GGCCGGCCTGTTCTACGGCGGCGGAGCCACGCAGCTGATCACCCAGCTGATCGGCGTTGCGGCCTGTGCCGTCTTCGTGCTGGCCACGTCGGCGATCGCCTGGCTGGTCCTCAAGTACACGATGGGGATCCGCGTGTCGCCGGAAGAGGAAATGACCGGATTGGACATCGGCGAGCACGGCAACGAGGCCTATCCGAACTTCGTCAAGACGGGCAATACGATGGCGGGCTTCTAAGACGATGACCTGCCGCCGCAGGAACGCTGGAAACCGGTCTCTTCGAGGCCGGTTTTCGCTTTCTTGACCAGCGCCGCGAAACGCGGCGGCCAAGAAGGACTGCCATGCCAAGCCCGGCCGGCAAAGCGAAGGATGCAGGCTCGGGGAACGCAGCGCCTTCGAGCTCCCAAGCGATCTCATTGAAGGCAGATGTGTTACTCGTGATCGTGACATCCACTGTGCCGGGACTGCCCGGGGCGATGTTGTTACTGAGCTGTGCTCGCTCGCTCCAGTGCGCCGCGCAGAAAGCGGCCTGTGTAGCTGTCCTCGCTCGCGGCCAGCTCCTCAGGCGTTCCGGCGGCCACGACGCGGCCGCCGCCGCCGCCGCCCTCGGGTCCCAGGTCGATGACCCAGTCGGCACACTTGATGACTTCCAGGTTGTGCTCGATCACGATCACCGTATTGCCGCGATCGACCAGCCGGCCCAGGACTTCCAGCAGTCGTCGGATGTCGTCGAAATGCAGCCCGGTGGTCGGCTCGTCCAACAGATACAGGGTTCGCCCGGTATCCACGCGGGACAATTCGGCCGCGAGCTTGATCCGCTGCGCCTCGCCGCCGGACAACGTCGTCGATGGCTGGCCCAGGGTCAGGTATCCCAGGCCCACATCCTGAAAGCTCTTCAAGCTCCGATGGATCGCCGCGAAATTCTGAAAGAACTCGGTGGCCTCGTCGATCGGCATGGCGAGGACCTCGGCGATCGACTTGCCGCGATACCGGATATCCAGCGTTTGCCGATTGAATCGAGCGCCTCCGCATTCGCTGCAGGTGACGTACAAATCGGGCAAGAACTGCATCTCGATTTTCTTCAGCCCGTACCCCTGACAGGCCTCGCAGCGGCCGCCTTTGACATTGAAGCTGAAACGGCTGGCGCCGAACCCCCGCTGTTTGGCTTCCCGCGTGCGGGCAAATACCTTGCGGATCTCGTCAAAGGCTCCGCTGTACGTCGCCGGCGAACTGCGCGGAGTACGGCCGATCGGACGCTGGTCGATCGATACCACTTGGTCGATCTGGGCCGCCCCGCGGAGGCTGCGAAACGGCCCCGGCTTGGACGCGACGCCGCCCGTGCGGCAAATCAACTCCGGCGCCAGGGTCTCGTTGACCAGCGAACTCTTGCCCGATCCGCTGACTCCGGTGACGCAGACCAGGGCTTCCAGGGGAAACCGGACGTCGACGTTTTGCAGGTTGTTGGTCGAGGCTCCTTCGAGTGTCAGCGCTCGCGTCTTGGAGATGCGGCGGCGCGTGGGGGGCACGGGGATCTGCATCTGACCGCTCAGGTAGCGTCCCGTGATCGAGTCCGGATTTCGGCAGACTTCGCCGACGGTGCCCTGGGCCACGATCCGGCCGCCGTGCACGCCGGCCCCGGGACCGATGTCGATCAGCTGGTCCGCTTCCCGCATCATGTCCTCGTCGTGCTCGACGACCAGCACCGAATTGCCCTGCTGCTGCAAGTTGCGGAGCGCGGCGATCAAGCGGCGGTTGTCGCGCGGGTGCAGACCGATCGAGGGCTCGTCCAACACGTAGCATACGCCCACCAACCCCGAACCGATGCTGGTGGCCAGGCGGACGCGCTGCAATTCGCCGCCGCTGAGCGTGTCGGCGCCGCGGTGCAGGGTCAGGTAAGCGACCCCCACGTGCTCCAGAAAGGCCAGTCGCTGGAGGATCTCCTTGAGCAGCGGCTCGGCGATCGGACGTTGCCCAGGCGGGAATGACAGGCCGCGAAAGAAGGGGACCGCGGCGGCGATGGGCAGCAGGCAGATTTCATGAATCGTCTTGCCCCCGACGCGGACTGCGTTAGCCTCTGGCCGCAGCCGCGAGCCGTGGCACTCGGGGCAGACGACCTGGCCGCGAAACCTCGCCAACGCCGCGCGGCGGTCCTCGTCCGTGGCCGTCACGTACTCCTGTTCCAGCAGCGTCAGAAGGCCCGAGAAGCCCTGGTTGTCGCCGTGCCACAACGCCGCTCGCACCTCGGCCGGCAGGGATTCAAGCGGCATGTCGTCGGCAGCGCCGTGGGCCTGCAGGAACGAGGCCAGCGCCCTCTGGTGCTTCTTGAACGGGTCGGGCTTGACGCCTTTCCACGCCGCGATCGCGCCGCCGCTCAAGGATAGCCGGGCGTCCGGGGCGACCAGTTCCCGATCGAAGTGCTCGATGCAACCCAACCCGTCGCAGCGCGGGCACGCGCCGTAGGGACTGTTGAAACTGAACGTGCGGGGTTCGATTTCGGCAACGCTCAGGTCGCAGGTGGGACACGCGTAGCGCGTGCTGAACAAGCGTTCCTGCCAGCCGTTCAGCCGCGCATCCGCCCCGGCGGGCAACGGCTCCTGAAAACAGGCGATCAGCACGCCTTCGCCGTGCCGCAGGGCCAGCCGCACCGACTCGCCCAACCGCACGGTGCCTTCGCTGCGGACGATCAACCGATCGACCACCGCCTCCAGGCAATGTTCGCGGTGCGTGTCCAGGTCGGGCAGGTTTTCCAGGTCGCACAACAGGCCGTCGATTCGCACCCGAATGAACCCCGCCTTGCGAATCTTGGCGAGTGCTTCTTCCTGCTTGCCGCGGCGGCCTCGAACGAGCGGCGCCAGGATCATCAGCCGCGTGCCGTCCGGCAGGCCGGCCAACGTTTCTTCGATCTGTTCGGCGGACTGTTGCCGGATCGGTTCGCCGCATTGCGGACAGCAGGCCTCGCCCAGTCGGGCCAGCAGCAGCCGCAGATAATCATAGATCTCGGTCACCGTGGCGACGGTGCTGCGCGGATTGGCTGTGCCCGGGCGCTGGTCGATGCAGATCGTCGGCGGCAAGCCCTCGATCAAGTCGACCGCGGGCCGCTGCATCTGGTGCAGGAACTGGCGGGCGTAGACCGACAGACTCTCGATGTACTGCCGCTGGCCTTCCGCATACAGGGTGTCAAACGCCAGACTGCTCTTCCCTGAACCGCTCGGGCCCGTGAGCACGATCAACCGGTCGCGGGGGAGATCCAGGTCGACGTTTTGCAGGTTGTGCATCCGCGCACCACGGATGCGGATCACTTCGGTCGGCTCCGCGACGGCTTCTGCCAACGGGCAGGAATCGATTTCGGCTCCAGCAATCATTGAGCATCCGAACCCGGGAGGGAAAGATGGAACGGCGGTTCAAGCACCACCGCCGAGGTCGATCGCAACGCAGCCGGCGAGGCCTGACCGCTGAACCTTGCTGCTAGCATGTCGCAGGCTCACGATCAACCGTGCCGCCACCTTACCAGCCTCCGCGTCATCCGGCAAGGGCGGCGAGACCGCGCTCGGATGCTGCGATGCTGCGATGCTGCGCGCCGCCAGGCAGGGCGAGATTGCGCGGCGCGAAGTCCGAGTTGCCCTTGTCATGCAAACCCCCAACCGGGTAAGATGCCGAACGGAGGCATGCCGACGGGTTCTTTGTCTTTTCGCGGTCGGGTACAAGGATGTACGCTAGCACCATTTTTCGCGGTTTCGCGGTCTTGTTGTGCTTGGCGGCGCCAGCCGCCAAACTGGCGGGGGCCGAGGCAACGACTTCGACGACGGCCGCGACGGCCGACCAGCTTTATGCCGCGGCCGTCAAGCATTACTCGGACCGTCACTGGCAGTCGGCCGTGGACGAGTTCACGCGGTTGCTGCAAACCTATCCCGATCATGCTCAAGCCGCTTCGGCGTTGTTCTTCCGGGCTGAAGCGCAGGTCCAGCAGGGCAAGCATGCCGACGCACGGCAAGGGTACTTGGCGTTCGCCCAGCGCGAGCCGGACCATCGTTTTGCGCCCCAGGCGCGCTTTCGGGCGGCCGAGGCCGTGTACCTGGCCGGAGACGTGCAGACCGCTCGGGCGGAACTCGAAACATTTGTGGCCGACTATCCCGACAGCCCGTTGAATCTGTACGCGCAGAAGTATCTGGCCGAGCTGGCGTTAGCCGCGCGAGACGGCCCGCGGGCCGCGGCCCTGTTCCAGACGATCCTGGAACGTTATCCCGATGGCCCGCAGGTCGAGGAATGCCGCTTTGGGCTGGGGCGTGCGTTGGAACTGCAGGGCGACATCGAGGCGGCGCGAATCGCCTATCAGACGATGGCTGCGGCCCAGAGTCTCTTGGCGGACGACGCGCAGGTTCAGCTGGGCATTTGCCTGTACAACCACGGGAATTACGGGCCGGCGGCGAAGGCGTTTCAAGCGGCGCTGGACCGATTTCCGGACAGCGATTTGACCGGCCAGGCCCGCTACTGGCTGGGCATGTGCCACGTGGCGCAGCGCGAGTGGGACCAGGCGGCCCGGACGCTGCAGGACGCGCTCGATCGCCATCCCCAGCACGCGCTGGCCCCCTCGATGACCTTCTGGCTGGCGGATGCGAAGCGGCAGGCGGGCGTCCAGCAAGCCGCTCAGGAGGGCTACGCCAAGGTTCTGAAGGATTGGCCGGAATGTGAATGGGCGGACGACAGCCTGGAAATGCTCACCCAATTCGCCTGGGCGGAATCCCAGTTCGAGCAGGTGGTGGTTCTCGGCGAGCAATTCCGCAAGCAGTATCCGGCCAGTCCGCTGAAGGACCAGGTCGAACAGCGGCTGGGCCGCGCGTACTTGAAGCAGAAACAGTACGCCCAGGCCATCGGCGTGCTGAAACCATTGACCGCCGCCGCCGACGACGACGACGATGGCGGCACCGCCGCGGACGCCGGATCGTCATCCGTTCGGCAAATGGACCAGTATTACCTGGGGTTGGCCTACTTGGGCGCTGAACAGTACGCCGAGGCCCTGGAAGCGTTGGGCAAGGTGGGCGAGGCCGCAGCCAGCCCGGAGGTGTCCGGCGGCGTGCGCCTGGCCCAGGCGTTGGCCTGCACGCGACTGAACCGGCCCGCGGACGCGATCGAGCCGTTGCAGCAGTACCTGGCGGCGCAGCCCGCAGGCCCCGAGGCGGCCGCCTGTCGGATCCAATTGATCCAGGCCCTGATGCTCAGCGGGCGGGTGGGCGAAGCCCTCCTGATTCACCGGGAGGTTGCGGACCTGCAGCCTCCGCCGGCGGGCTTCGAAGCCGTGACTCTGCAGTTGGCCGAGGCGGCCTTGGAGGCGGGCAAGTACGACGACGCTGCCGAATTGTTCGGAGTCTTGGCCGAGGAGCGGCAGCCACCCGAGTGGGCCTGTAAGGGCTGGTCTGGCCTGGGCTGGACACGATTCCGCGCCGGCAAACCCGAGCAGGCGCTGCTGGCTTTCACCCGCCTGCTTGACCGCTATCCCGATAACAGCCTGGCGCCTGAGGCGGGGCTGATGAAGGCCAAGACGCTGGAGCAATTGGACCGCCGCGCGGAGGCTCTGGATGCCTACCTGCTGGTCGTGACGACGTATGCGAGCAGCGAGTATGCGGCCCCGGCGATGCTGGAGGCCGCTCGGCTGCAGGAGACGCTGGGGAAATCCGCCGAGGCGGTTCCGCTGCTCCGCCGGCTGGTCCAGGAGCATCCCGACTTTGCCCAACTGGACGCCGCCCTGTACCAATTGGCTTGGCTGCTGGATGAACAGGGGCAGGCGGCGGAAGCCGGCCGGTTGTTCGAACGCATCTCCGAGCAGTATCCGGACGGCTCGTACTGGGCGGACACGACATATCGGCTCGCCGAGCGGGCCTCGCGCATCGGCCAGTATGACCGCGCCCGGACGTACGCGGATCGGTTGATCGCGGCCAAGTGTCCGCCGGAGGTGTTGATGCACGCCCTGTACCTCCGCGGGCAAGTGGCCGCTTCCACGCAGCGCTGGCGGGACGTGACGGGGGCGCTGACCGCGCTGCTGGACCAGTTCCCCGATTCGCCGTTGGGTGTGACCGCGGAATGCTGGATTGCGGAAGCCTGCTATCAACAGAAGGACTTTGCGGCGGCCGCCGCACGGTTCGCCAAACTCGCCCAAGACCAGCGGGTTAACGATGCGACCTGGACCGCGATGATCCCGCTGCGGCGGGCCCAGATTCTGGCCGAACAGCAGAAATGGGACGAAGCCTGCGAGTTGGCCGGAGGGATCAGTGGGCAGTTCCCCGATTTCGGCAAGCAGTACGAAGCGGATTACGTCCTGGGCTTGTGCCGGTCCAAGCAGGGCAAGCCCACGGAGGCGATCGAGCACTACGAGCGCGTCATCCGTTCGCCCGAAGGCGGCCGCACCGAAACGGCGGCCAAGGCCCAGTGGATGATCGGCGAAGCCTACGCGGCCCAGTGCGAATTCGAGCAAGCCTTGAAAGCGTATGATCGGGTCGAAAGTCTGTACAGCTATCCCCAATGGCAGGCGGCCGCGCTGGTCCAGGCCGGCAAGTGCCGCGAGCTGCAGCAGGACTACCCGAACGCGGCGCTGGCCTGGAAGCAGGTGCTCAGCCGATTCCCTCGGACGCCATCGGCGGCCGAAGCGGCTCGGCGGTTGGAGCGACTGGACGCCCGGCTGGCCGCGGCCGCTCCCAAGGTCGCCGAGGCGGCGTCCAAGCTGCGCGTGCCGCCGCCTCGCACCGGCCCTCCGGCCAGCCGAGCGACGCTGCCGGCGCCGAACGCCGTCCGGCCTGGCCGCGCCGCCAACGCCCCGGCTTCCGGGGCAGCCGCGACCAGCGCAAACATTCCGGCCGTGCACCTGCGGACGACGACCTTGCCGTTCCAGTCGGCGACCCCGCCACGGCAGCCCGCGACGCTGCGCAGCGGAACGGCGGACGCGGCGCCCCCGCACGCTGTGCCGAACGTCCCGCCTGGCTCCAACGCGACGCGGCGGCGGACCATTTCCGAACCCTAGCGAATTGTTGGCGAGGTGCTCCGTGAGGAAACGCTTGTCCCGGCTGCCCCGTCATCAGGCGTGGCGGGTCGCCATCTGTCTGCTGGCCCTGGCGGCGATCAGTCCGTCACTGGGCGGCCAGGAGCCTGATCTTCTGCCCGCGGACTCCGCCGCGAGTCCAGCCATGGCGCCGGCGGCCTTGGCCGGACCGGTCGTCGACGAAGGCCGGATTCCGATGAAGAACCTGCTGCAGGTCATGCGCGACGGCGGCCCGCTGATGATCCCGATCGGCATCTGCTCGGTGATCCTGCTGGTCTTCGTCTTTGAACGCGCGATCAGCCTGCGGCGGGGACGGGTCATTCCCCGGCCGTTCGTCAAACGGTTTCTGCAACAGTTGCGCGACGGCCAGCTCGATCCCGAGACGGCACTGGAGCTGTGCGATCGCAACCCCAGTCCGGTGGCCGATGTGTTCGCGGCCGCGATCCGCAAATGGAGCCGGCCTGCGGTCGAGGTCGAACAGGCGATCATCGACGCGGGCGAACGGGTCACCAACGGACTGCGCAGGTATCTGCGCGTGATCAACGGGGTCTCGACCATTTCGCCCTTGCTGGGGCTGCTGGGAACCGTGCTGGGCATGATTCAGACGTTCAACACGATCGCCGTCGGAGACGCGATGGGGCGGCCGGAAATGCTGGCGGGCGGGATCGGCCAGGCTCTGCTGACGACCGCCGGCGGACTGTGCGTGGCCATCCCGGCCTTGATCGCCTATCTGTATTTCGTCGGCCGCGTCGATCGGCTGATCATGGATATCGACGGCCTCGGTCAGCAGATCGTCGACGTCATCGCGGCGGACAGCCAAGTGCCACGCAGTCAGGAAGCCGAGCGCGCGCCGAGCGAGAAGAAGGCACGGCGGGCGGCATAGGGCCAGTCCGGGAACCTGTTCCAGGGCCGGGCGGCGAAGTGAAGAAAGCGGTCCTGCGGGCCGAAAGAACTCTTAGATCGAGAAAGGCGGCGCCGGCCGGCGCTGCGAGCTGCGATGCCTCTGAAGACCTTCCAGGACGACCTGCCGTCGATCAACCTGACGCCGATGATCGACATCGTGTTCAACCTGATCATCTTCTTTGTCGTCGGGACGAGGTTTGTCGGGGCCGAGAGCAAGTTGCCGGTCCAAGTGCCCGAGGTCTCCGAGGCGGGGAAACTGGTGCCGGCACTGGAAAAGCACGTCGTCAATGTCTACCGCGACGGACAAGTTTCGCTGAACGACAAGTTCCTCACCACCGGCCAACTCCGGCAGGAACTGGAGGCCGCGCGGACGAGGTGCCCCGGCTTGAGCGTGATCGTGCGCGGCGACGGCGAGGGCTCGTTCCAGAACGTCGCCAGCGTGTTGAACGCCTGCCGCCAGGCGGGGATCGCGGACATGGGAATTTCGGTACGCCTGCCGGCGAAAGGTGGCTAGATCATGAACCACCCAGCCCCCGTCTTCGCTCTGCTTCCCGGCTGGGGCTTGGTCGGGCTCGCCTGGCAGTTCAATACGGTGCTGCTGGTCGCCGGCCTGGTGACCTTGGGCGGCGGGCTGTTGGTCCTGTTGTTCACGCGGTGGGGCCAGGTTCGGCCGCTGATCAAGTGCGTGGCGTTGTCCGTGTTTGCGCACCTGCTGCTGCTGGCGTCCGCCTGCGGGATTCGGCTGTTCGACACACCGCCGGCTCCGCTTCGCGAGCAGGTCATCCGGCTCTCGATGCTGGAGGCGGACGAACGGCTGTGCGAGGCCGACCCGGAGCAGCCCGAGATGCCGCCTGCGCCGTCGCCGCCCGAACCGATCCCCGAGCCGGCGGAACGGGTGGCCGACGAGGTCTCCCCGCCCCCCACCCCCGCCGCGTCTGCGGAAGCGGTGCCGTCTCCGCCCGACTTGCTCGCGACTCCCACGCCGCCTGCAGCGCCGGTCGACCCACCGGAATTGTTGTCCAGCCAAACGCCGGACGCTCCGGAGCCAACCGATTCGCCGGCGGACGTTCCCGAGCCGCTGCCGCCGCCGGTTGCCGAGCCGCAGCGGCTGCCGCTGGCTGCCGCGGCGCCGCCGCCGACGTTCCGTATTTCCGCTCAGGCCGCCCAACGCTTGGCTGCGGAAAGCGAAGACCTGCAGCGGCTGATCGACATGGCCTTGCCGCTGCCCTCCGCAGCCGCCTTGGCCGACACCCGCGATCAGCCGCAGGCCGCGGACAACACGCTGGGCGAGAGGCCGAACGACCTGCCCGCCCCGCCCGCCGCCCCGTCCGACGGCGACGGCCAGCGTTGGCTGGCGGTGCCTCCGCCGGACGCGGCCTGGCAGCTGGCATCGTCGGGCGCCCACTCGCTTTCGGGCGAGCTGCCCGCCGGTTACCGCAGTCGCAGCGCGGCCCAGCGGCAAGCCAGACTGGCCGCTGGGGGCGGCAACCAAGTCACCGAGGCGGCCGTGCAGGCGGCGTTGGCGTGGCTGGCGGCGAACCAAGCAGAGGATGGCCGCTGGGACTGCAGCCTGCATGGCGGCGGCCGCGAGATGCAGACCCTCGGGCACGACCGCGGCGGGGCGGGGGCCGAAGCCGACACGGCGGTCACCGGACTGGCCATCCTGGCCTACCTGGGCTCCGGGCAGACGCACCTGGACGGCCCCCACGCCGCGACCGTCCGGCGCGGCCTGGATTTCCTGGCTCGCAGTCAAGCGGCGGACGGCAACCTAGCCGGCAACGCCGAACTGTTCGCGCGGATGTACGCGCACGGGATGGCCACGTTGGCACTTGCCGAGGCCTACGGGATGAGTGGCGACGCGGGCCTGCGGCCGTACCTGGAACGAGCCCTCGGCTACACGATCCGCGCCCAGCATCCCGTGACGGGAGGCTGGCGCTACCAGCCGGGCGATGACGGGGACACCAGCCAGTTAGGTTGGCAGCTGATGGCGTTGCACAGCGCCCAACTGGCCGGCCTGCCCGTCCCCGCAGCGACGCGGGCCGGGATGATCCGCTTTCTGAACAGCGTCACCACGGGACCGCAGCGCGGCTTGGCCAGCTACCGGCCCCGGACGGCGCCGTCCCGCACGATGACCGCCGAGGCCCTGGTGTGCCGCATGTTCCTGGGCGTGAAACAGGACGAGGCCGCGATTCGTGAGGCGATGGCGTACCTGCTGCAAGAAACCCCGCAGGCCGGACCGTTCAACGAGTACTACTGGTACTACGCGACGCTCGCCCTGTTCCAGCTGCAAGGCGACGCGTGGGAAGCCTGGAATGGGGCACTGCAAGAACGGCTGCTCGCCTCGCAGGAAACCGGCGGCACACTCGCCGGCAGCTGGCCCACCAACACCGTCTGGGGCGGCTACGGCGGCCGCGTCTACACCACGGCCATGAACGCCCTGTGCCTGGAAGTCTACTACCGCCATCTGCCGCTGTACGCCACGCCCACCGGCGGCCAATGAGCGGGATCTTCCGAGTTGCGAAAGCACGCTTTTCCGTAACCGTGTCCAGCGTCGTTATTCTTCCCTCGCCCTCCGGGAGACGGCCAGGGTGAGGGCGACGGAACCCCGACCTCCGACCTCCGACTTCTGCCCCGACAACTGACAAATGGCCAATGACCAATGACCAATGACGGAAACTGCCATTACCCCGATCTTCCATGCGCCGTCCAATCGCCGGCAATTGCTGCATTCTGGAGAAGAACGGCAAAACGTGTCAGCGAAGATGGTCCTCGGCCGCGGGCTCCGTCCGCGACGGGGGAACCCGCATCGGGCTATCCTTCCGATGAGTGCGTCAAGCTCCCAATCCCCTTCTTGGGAACAGTCTCGAGCGATGCTTAGTCCGCGGGCGAGCTGGTCGCCCCCGCATCCAGGGCCGCGGCCGTGGCTTGCTTGACGCTCGCGTGCCGCGGCTTGGCGGTCGTGGGATTGGTCCGCGGCGGTTCCAGGACGGGCAACTGGTAGAGCGCGTTGCGGGCATCGTCCGTGGTCACGGTCTGGGTCAGTGTGGGGCGGTCCTCGTTCGTCCGCGAGGCGACGCGATCCTCGCGACGGGTGAAGATCCAGCCCAGGAAGTTCTTGGCGACGGACCAGATCATGCCCAGGTCGCCGGCGCCCAGCAGCATCTTGGCCAGCCGCCACATCTGGACCGGGCGGAAGTAGAACTCGCGAAACGCCTGCTTGGTGGCCTGCAGAATCTCCGCGGCGGACAAGTCGTCGTACTGGACGACCGCCGAGTCGTTCATGTCGAAGTGCTTCCAGTGGCTGGTGTTCAGCCAGCCGTTCGCCACGGCCTGAAAATAGAACTCGGTCCCGGCGTAGGGCATGGCCACGTGGAACAAGGCGATGTCCAGCGGGATGCTCTTGGCAAAGTCGATGGTTTCCCGGACGGTCTGCCGCGTTTCGCCGGGCAGGCCGATGATGAAGTAGCCCCAGGTCTTCAAGCCGTGCCGGTGGCACAGCCGGATCGTCTGCCGGGCGTCTTCGACCCGGGCATCCTTTTTGACGTTGTCCAGGATCGTCTGCGAGCCGGACTCGATGCCAAAGGCGATCAGCCAACACCCGGCACGCTTCATCCGGATCATCATCTGTTCGTCGATCGTGTCCACGCGGCTGTTGCAGGTCCAGCGGATCTTGAGTCCGCGCTGGATGATCAAGTCGCACAGCCGCAGCACGCCGTCCCGGTCGAACGTGAACAGGTCGGCCAGGAACAGAACGTTGTGCACGTCGTGTTCGGCCAGGTATTCCAGTTCGCGGTAGATCGACTCGGCCGACCGGTACCGCACCGACTTGCCCCAGACCACGCCCTCGAAGCAATACGTGCACGAGTACGGGCAGCCGCGGTTGGTCAAGACCCACGTGTACCGCCGGCCCAGGAACGGCATGCGATACTTGTCCAACGGCAGCAGGTGCTGCTTGGGGATCGGCAAGTCGTCCAGCTTGCGCACCAGAGGGCGATCCGGGCCGACCACGATCTGGCCGCCTTCGGTTCGATACGCGGCGCCGGCCAAGCCTTCGGGCCGCTGGCCCTGTTCGACGCGATCCAGGATCTCGGCAAAGGTGAGTTCCGGTTCGTGGCGAATGACGTAATCCAGCTCCGGAACCAACTCCAGCGTATTGCTCGGGACGGCCGAGACGTGCGTGCCGACCGCGACGGTCACCGCTCCCGCCCGCTTCGCCTCGCGGACTCCCAACGCGTCGCTGTCGAACGTCGAGCCGATCAAGTAGGACACGTAGACGCGCGGATTTTCCCGGCGAACCTCGGCCAGGAACTGCTCCATCGTCATCTGTTCGGCGATCGCGTCGATGATCCGGACCGTCCAGCCCTCCGGGACCATCGCGGCCAGATAGGCCAGCGAAGTCTGCGGCCAGATCATCTTCTCGCGGCTCTTGCGGCCCCAGCGGCAGACGTCACGAATGTAAACGTGACCATCCGGCGACGGCGGATTGACGATCAGTACGGTGGTCATTGGTCATTGGTCATTGGCACGGCGACTTAGCAACTTTTCGACTCAGCAACTTTTCGACTTTTCGACTTAGCGACTTCACAGCCACGCATTGTCCGCGGCGGCGGCGGCGGCGTGGCGCTGTTGCAGTTCGTCTTGCGAGAACTCGGCGGCGGCGGATTCGGCGCGTTTGACGAGGACGAAATCCTCCAGGAACAGGGCGTCCATGCCGGTCGTCAGGAAGCACTCGATGGCTTGTTCCGGCAAGTGGACGATGGGCTGGCCGCGGATGTTGAAACTGGTGTTCAGGACCATCGGCACGCCCGTCAGCCGTTCGAACTCCTCGATCAAACGATAATACTTGGGATTGTGCTTGCGGCTCACGGTCTGGACCCTACCGGTTCCGTCCACGTGGGTGATGGCCGGCACTTGGTGACGCCGCTCGGGCAGGACGTCGTACACCAGGATCATGTAAGGCGACGGATAGTCCGTCTCGAACCACTCACCCGACTTCTCTTCCAGCACGCTGGGGGCGAAGGGCCGGAAGCTCTCCCGGAACTTGACCCGCGCGTTCAACAGGTCCTTCATGTCCTCCGAACGCGGATCCGCCAGGATCGAGCGGTTGCCCAACGCCCGCGGGCCCATCTCCATGCGATCTTGGAACCAGCCGATGATCCGGCCGTCGGCCAGCATTTCCGCGGCCAGACGCGGCGCGTCCACGCCTTGCAGTACCTCGACCTCGTCGTCCGCTCCCACCAGCCGCTCGATGGCGGTCCGGCAGCGAGCCCGGGTCATCCACGGGCCGACGTAGGCGTGCTCGAAGACGAAGGACCGCGGCTGGCGAAGCACGATGTTCCACAGCCAGTAGCAGGCTCCCAGGGCCGTGCCCGCATCGTTGGCCGCCGGTTGCACGACCACGTCGTCAAAGCCCGTTTCCAGCAGGATGCGACCGTTCATCACGGAATTCAGGCACACGCCGCCGGCCAGGCAGATGCGCTGCTGGCCGGTGGCTTGCTGCAGCCAGCGGGCCATGTGCAAGCCGGCTTCTTCCGTGCGCAACTGCAGCGCGGCGGCGATATCGCGATGCCGCTGGCTGACCTCGTCGTCTTCGCGCGGCCGCGGCTCGCCAAAGACGCGATAGAACTTGTCGCTGAACCAATGCGGGCGTCCGCGGTAGTGATAGGCGAAATACGACAGATCGACCTCGTATCCGCCGTCAGGCGTGAGCTTGATCACGTCGCGGAACGCGTCGCGGAACCGGTCGGGATCGCCGTACGGGGCCAAGCCCATGACTTTGCCCTCGCCCGAGGCGAATTTGAAGCCCAGGAACTCGGTGACGGCCCCGTAGACCAGGCCCAGCGAGTTGGGAAACTGCTGGGTCCGCAGGCATTCAAAGTCCAACCCGCGGCCCACGCCCAGCCAGGTGCAATCCCATTCGCCGGCGGCGTCGATCGTCAAGATCGCCGACTGGTCGAACGGGCTGGTCAGGAACGAACTGGCCGCATGGCAGATATGGTGGGGCGCAAAGTGGATCTCGGTCCGGCTGTCCAGACCGAATTGCTCGCGCAGCGTCCGGGCCAGACGCAGCATCTGCACTTCCTTGTCGCCGCGGCTGCGGAGCAAGCCCAGGGACATGGGAAAATACCGCAGCAGGTGGCCGAGCCGCTGCAGGCGAGCCAGTTTGGGGTCCCAGTAATAGACGATGTGATCCAGTTCGGCCGGCTCGATTCCCGCCACTTCACAGCACCAGCGGATCGCATGCACGGGCAAGTCGGCCCCGTGCTTCTTCTGCACAAAGCGTTCCTCCTCGACCAGGCCCATCAGTTGGCCGTCGCGGATGATCGCTGCAGCCGAGTCGTGCCCGTAGCAGTCGAATCCCAGGATGTGCATCGATTTCCCCCTCAATATGCCGCCGGTTGCGACCGCGTCGGCGGCCTCTATCGCGGCAACAACTCCCGGTTCAAACTGGCTGGCAGTGGGCTGGGGGCCTCGCGAGCCCCCAGGGTATCGAGACCCTGGGGACCGGACGCCCGCTGTTTTTCGTTCACAGCCCAGATCACGCGGCTGATCACACCACAGGTCAACGCGGCCATCCCGGCCGCCATGGCGAGTGTCAGCCCACCGGAAATCAGCGTAGCCGCCGTCGCGGAGAGCGCCTCCGCCTCAAAGCCCAACCAGCCGAAGCCCAAGCCGCCTACCAACGTTGTGGCGGCCCCGGCGGCCATCAGGCGGCGCTCGTGCAACAGGACCTGCAGGGCCTGCTCCGCAGGCCGCAGCAGACGTCGCGGCCCGATCAGCAGATAATTGAGTTGATGAACGATCAGGCCCGTCCAGACCAGCAGCACGCCCAGCACGGCCAGCGTGCTGGCCAGGGACGTCACCAGCGTCGGGGAACTCCCGGCCCAGATCAGCCAGCCGAGCAGCGAACCGCCCAGCAGCACGACCAGCGCACAGGCGGCCAAGGCCGACTTGATCGGCGAATAGCAGCAGAACGAAAACAGGATGGTGGCCAGGAAGCGAAAACCGTCCCAGACGACACTCAGTTTGCTTTGCCCAATCCGATCGTCATACGGCATCGGAACTTCGGCGATTCTTAGGCGTGGGTCCAAGACGCAAATGCAGCTCAAGGCCGGCGTGAAGTGCATGCCGTCCGGCAGCGGCGACATCCACCGCAAACTCGAGCGCCGCAGGACGCGGAATCCCGATGCGATATCGACAACCGCCGTGCCGGCCAGGACGTTCAACAGCGACGAGAACCCTCGATTGCCGATCCGCCGCACCAAAGGCATCCGGCTGTCCGCGTTCAGGCGACTGGCCAACACCATGTCGGCGTCGGTGGCCAGCAAGTGATTGATCAGTTGGACGCTGAACTCCGGATCGCACGTCCCGTCCGCGTCGATGAAGCCCACCAGTTCGCCCGGCGCGGCCGCAAATCCCGCCTTGATCGCCGCACCGTAACCGCGATTCTCGCGAAATCGGACCTTGACCACGTCGGCAAATTCGGGCTGCTCGATGATCTCCTGGGTCTGGTCCGACGAACCGTCATTCACCACGACCACCGTCATCTCGGTGACGGGCGTCCCCGTCAGGATCCTGTCCCGTGCCGCCAGGGCGCGTCTCAAGATCCCGGCAATGGCCTCCTGCTCGTTGAACGCCGGTACGACGAGCGCGTACCGCAGCGATAAACGTTCCGACTTTTCAATGCTGAAGTCCATGACACGTCCGCAGGGAAGCCACAACTAGTCCAGGGTAAAACGCCCGGACCTCGTGAGTGTCTTAAATTACGCAAAGGTCCTATCCTTACCATGTTACGTGTGTTATCGCAGTGTTGTCAATTGCCTCATTCTTCCCGCAATCGCCTATTTTCCCGTTTTTTTTGACGTAGCCGGACGCTTCGAGCGGCTTTCACTACCACTCTTACCCTCAGGAAGGCCGTCGGCGAGCGCCGGGGCGACTTGCATCGAGAAGTGCCAACCGAAGTCCGAAGCGGGACTCAGAGGACGTCCGCTTCCGCATCATCATCGTCCAGCGAATTCGGATCGCGGAAACGGTAGCCGATGCCGCGGACGGTCTGGACCAGGCCGGCCGACTCGCCCAGCTTGCGGCGGATGGCGCGGATGTGAACGTCGATGGTCCGTTCCAGCACGATCGTGTCTTCGCCCAGCGCCGCATTGATCAGCTCGGTTCGGTTGAACGCGCGGCCCGGTTGGCGGATCAAGGTCTCCAGCAGCCGGAATTCGCTCCGCGTCAGATTCAGCACGCGACCCGCCACGGACGCTTGATGGCGGCGGCGGTCGACGGTCACGCCCGACAAGGCGACCACGTCGGCGTCGGAGGCCGCGCCCGAACGGCGGCGTCGCTCCAGGGCGCGGATCCGCTCCAACAGCAGCCGCGTGCTGTACGGCTTGGTCACGTAGTCGTCGGCACCGACCGAGAACCCGACCAACTGCTCCGACTCGTCCGTCTTGGCCGTCAACATCAGGACCAACATTTCGGCGGTGTGCGGATCGCTGCGCAGACGCCGGCAGACTTCGATCCCGTCCATGACGGGCAGCATCAAGTCCAAGACGACGAGGTCCGGCTTCTTGAGCTGGGCCTGCGTCAGCCCGTCCATGCCGTCGTAGGCCGCATCCACTTCATAACCCGCTTGGCGCAGGTTGTAGGCCAACACGTCTACCAGGGCTCGGTCGTCTTCGATGATCAGGATTTTGGACATAGGGTGGTCATTTGTCATTCGTCATTCGTCAGTGGTCACTTGTCACTTGTCAGTGGCGGGGCGGGTCAGGCGGGGGCGGCGTGCAGGCGGCCGCGGTGGCGGACGATTTCGCCTTGGACCAGATAGATCACGTCCTCGGCGATGTTCGTGGCGTGATCGGCGATCCGTTCCAGGTGGCGGGTGGCGGAGAAACAGTGCATGGCGGGGTCCACCATGGCCGATTGCTGTTTCATCAGGGCGATCAACTCCTGGATGATCTCGCGATTGATCTGGTCGACCTCGTCGTCCCGCACGCAGATCTCGCGGGCGGCATCCACATCGGAATCGACAAAGGCGTTCAAGGTCCCACGCACCATGCTCGTCGCCAACCGGGCCATGCGTTCGAGTTTGACGGGCATGCGAAAGTCGGGCCGCTGGTGCAGGCAATCGGCCCGCTGGACGATGTTCACCGCCAGGTCGCCGATCCGTTCCAGGTCGTGATTGATTTTCAAAACGGCCGCGATTCGCCGCAGGTCGATCGCCACCGGCTGGTGCAGGGCCAGCATTTTCAGGCACTCTTCCTCGATGACCACCTCCAGCTGGTCAACTTGCCGGTCCGCCTCGATGACCTCCCGGGCCAACTCCGGATTGGACTCGAACAGGCAGCGGCCGGCGTTATCGATCATGTCCTCCACCTGGGAGGACAGCGACAGGATTTCCCGCTGCAGATTCTCCAAATCGCGATGAAAGTGTTTGGTCATGTCCGTCCCATTCTCGAAAGCGATAACCCACTCGTTGCACTGTCTCCAGCAGGAAGGCCCGGCCGCCCAGTTTATCCCGGATCGCCTTCACATGCACGTCCACCGTCCGCTCCCGCGTGCGGTCCCCCGAACCGCAAGCCGCGGCCAGTTCCCGCCGCTGGAAGACCCGGCCGGGCTCGCACGCCAGGGCCCACAGCAGGCGGAATTCGGTGGTCGTCAATCCCAGGTCGCGTCCGTCCAGCGTGGCGGTGAAACGCCGCCGGTCCAACTCCAGCCCGTGACTGGCCATCCGCTCGCTGTTCCCGCTGGCCGCCTCGATCCAGGCCAGCAGAGCCCCGAAGCCGTACTCGAAGTAATCCCAGCGCTGATGCCGCCAAGCGGCCTCGCCAACCGCGTCCGGCTTGCCGGCGTCGGGCAGCTGGTCCGGCGTCAGCAGGAACACGGGCGGATGCCGCGGCTGCTGGCGGCGGATCTCGCGGCACACGTCCAGGGCGTCGGCGTCCGGCAGCTCCCAGTCCAGGAATACGATGTCGGGTTGCACAACGGCCGAACCGGCCACGCCCGACCGGCCGTCGGATGCGGTCAGCACCCGGCAGCCCGCGGTCCGCAGGCGGGCCTCCAGCCCCTCCTGGAGCTGTCCCCGTTTTCCGATAATCACGACCGATGGCTTGTGCAGCATGGGTTCCCGGCTTGTGCTAAGCGGTGCTCTCGTTCTTACGCTCCTAGCCGAAGCGGCCCGTGACGTAGTCGTTCGTCTCGGCCAGTCGCGGGTTGGTAAAGATGTCCGTCGTCGGGCCGTACTCGACCAGGTGTCCCAGGTACATGAACGCCGTATAGTCGCTGATCCGGGACGCCTGCTGCATGTTGTGGGTCACAATCAGGATCGAGTACTCGCCCGACAGCTCGTCGATCAGGTCTTCGATCCTGTTGGTGGCAATCGGGTCCAGGGCGGAACAGGGCTCGTCCAGCAGCAGCACCTCCGGATCGCTGGCGATCGCCCGGGCGATGCACAGCCGCTGCTGCTGGCCGCCGGACAAGCTCAACCCGCTCTCGTGCAGCCGGTCCTTGACTTCGTCCCACAGCGCCGCGCCCCGCAGGCTGCGCTCACACACTTCCTCCAATACGCTTCGCCGCCGCTCGCCGTCGATCCGCAGCGCGTAGACCACGTTCTCGAAGATGCTCATCGGAAACGGATTAGGTTTCTGAAACACCATGCCCATCCGCTTGCGGAGTTCGATCACGTCGACGCCGGGGCTGAAGATCGAATCGCCGCTGAGCCGCATATCGCCTTCGATCCGCACGTTGTCGATCAAGTCGTTCATCCGATTGACGCACCGCAGCAAGGTCGTCTTGCCGCAGCCCGAGGGCCCGATCAAGGCTGTGACGCGGCCCTTGGCGACCGGCATCGTGATCCCGTGCAGGGCCTGCTTGGCCCCGTACCAGAGGCTGAAATCCAGCACCTCCAGCACGGCTTCCTCGTCGTGCACGCGGTCGTGAATCACCGCCCGGGCCGACTCGCCCGCCGCGATCGCGGCCAAGCGGCTGGGGGCCCGGTCCGCCGCGACGGAGCCCGGCATCTCGGACGGCCGCAGCACCGAGTCGAACGCGCCGCCCGGCAACGCCAGCGAGGAAAAGGCAAAGGCCATGCTGCACCTCACAAGCTAAAAAGCACTGCTGACGAACTTGCGCCGCAACCGCCCGCGGAGCCAGATGGCAAACACGTTCAGCAGCGTGATCA
>Ga0172371_10005335_pt1 | contig 19099 bp, 12 predicted proteins | sample Lak12m_FD_114543 | JGI IMG/M metagenome (GOLD analysis project Ga0172371, IMG submission 114543) | Freshwater microbial communities from Kabuno Bay, South-Kivu, Congo - kab_022012_12m | ecosystem: Environmental > Aquatic > Freshwater > Lake | place: Democratic Republic of the Congo: South-Kivu...
AATGTCTTTTGAATTGACAGTGTAGCTTGGATGTTTATTCCATGTTATGAATTAGACAATCATTACCAGCCGAAACTAGATCTTCTCCATGAATATTTATTCAAGATATCATCCTTTCTGCCACGTTTTTTGTGGGGACATTGATTACAGCTGTTCTTATAATTTCTTGATTATTATATGTTTTTGCATGAGTAAATGCTAATCTACAAGCCAAAGCAAAAAAATGAATCACAGGATCTCTTATATGATTGTTATTTGTCACCTGATCATATGCTTTTGTTAGACTTATACAGTTCTTAGTAACTTGATGATGAGGCTAAAATTAATGTTTCATTGTTTCAATGTAGCAATGTAACATTGAGACATTTTAACACTTAAAAATTTATATGCAAATTTATATCGTTTCTATTTTCCCTGAAATATTTGATAGCTTCATATCGACTTCTCTTATCAAAAAAGCTCAAGAAAAAAAAATTCTGAAATTTAATTTCGTTAATCCTAGAGATTTTTGTAAAGATAGACACAAACAAGTAGATGATGCAATCTACGGTTGATGAGCTGGTATGCTTCTCAAAGCCAAGCCCATTATAGATTCTATCGAATCAATTATAAAAAAACTGTCATCCTGAGCAAAAGCGAAGGATATAAAAAAATTAGATTCCGGTTGCAAGCTTCGCTGACAAGACCGGAATGCCTTTAGAATTATTTTTCCATCTCCATCCAAAGAAATATTTACACAAAAGATATCACATAAATTATCTAAGATTCAGAATTTAATTTTTGTGTGTTGAAGATATGAAGGTATAGACTACCGCTGGGAACAATATATGAAAAAAAAATATAAAACCAAGTTTCAAAAAATATCACTTTGATCATTTATTACTCTATGATGAGAACTGCCAACTATGACTATGATAGAATCTATTACTAGACTCATACCATGAGTTATCAAAGAATCTTCAAGCCGACAAAACGAAAGTTATAGTTTGGAACACAAAATGAAAAATCTTGAATATCCACAATATACAAGACCAGAAGAGGTTTTGTGAATGAAAGTTCCAGAGATTTTGTTAAGTGGTCATAGTAAAAAGATAGATGAATGGAAAGAAAAAAATACTAATAAACTGTCATCTTGAATGAAGTGAAAGATATAAAATTATATTCTTCGTTATACTCAGAATGACATAGTTTTATCTATTCAAACCCTCATGCCCAAAATCTGATTTCTTTTTTATGGTAGATTAGAAGCCGAAAAATGATTTGACGCGATTTTGAATATGATAGAAATATTTGGTTCACAAAAAAAAGATTTCCCATTTGAAATATATATTTTTGGTAAGTGAACTTTAGAATCCAAGCTTATTGCTCTTACTCACAAATATCCTACTATACATTATTTTTGACGACAGACATTAGATTATATCAAGCAATATTTGCCCAAGATTCAGTATCTTCTCATGCCTTCAAATTTTCTTGAAACATTTTGATTGTCTGCTCTTAATGCGCTTTCACGATGATTGCCTATTATATGATATTCCAAGTGATGACTTACAAAATTTATATTACCACCATTTGATCTTACAAATATACAATGAATAAATACGGCTCGGAAATTGCACAATATGGTCACCAAAATTATTTCTAATCCCCCCGCAATCAATTGTGCTAGCTTACAAGATATAGCCCTAGAATATACTCCAGATAAACGATTCGAAAAATTTAAAAAGATATTCTGATCATGAAAAAAGATACTTATGATAAGTGATTTCAAAACTAAAGGAGGTTGAATAGAGACCTACATACACGATACAAAAGCTTCATTAGAATCTAGATGATACAACATTAAACTTTATTGATATAATATTACAAAGACCTGAGTAGCTAGATTTGTAAAATATTTTTGATTAATTTGGGCTTTTGTAAATTTTATAAGTATGCTTAAGATTAAAAGAGAGATAAAAAAATTCAATCCAGATATTATACGGTATCATAGCACACTTAGATGGATATGACGATTATGAATATTTGCCAGTAAAAACTTTAAATGAAAAAAAATTGTGATGTATCATGATTTTGGATATTTTTATCCATTCCCACATAGTCTATATTTCGTAGAACAGATTCAAACTCCATTAACTTTATCAAACTATATCAAATCTGCTAACACAAAAAATCCTATAAAAATTATTGCAATATTTTTCAAATATTTTTCAGTCTATCTTATCAAAAATCAATTAAAAAAATGAAATTTTAAACATCTTACTCCATCAGATTTTATGGTAGATATAGTTTCTGATTCTTATAAAATTTCCCCAAAAAAAATACAAGCGTTGCCACATTTTATACAGGAGTAGAAATTCTAGTCATTCCGGCGTTATTCATTGCAGCTGGAATCTAAATATAATTGTCATTCTGATCCCACACCATACAATGGTGTGTGGAGAAGAATATATTATATCCTTCATTTCGCTTTACTTCATTCAGGATGACAAGAGAATAGCTAAGAGCTAAAGTTTTATTTTTTCTTCGGTTTTTATTTTTTCTCATAGTTCGTCTATTCTTTCATCATCGACAAACAGCAAAAATACTCATATAATCATTCATATTACTAAGCTCAAGATATGATTATTTGGTAAGAGATAAAGATCCAATAATTCCCAAACTCCTCTCCAAATCATCACTACTGCAGCTGTGGTTATCAAAATATTTAGATTAGATCTTTTTTTTCTCAATCTTTTAATTTTTTTGTATGCTATATTAGCATGTTTTTTTAAATGATGATGGATTTTGTTAAGAAGCATTTTTTTTGTTTTATTATTAAACTATACATATAGTATAATTGAAATAAAAAATATTGCAAATTTAGGAAAAAAAAGCATGTAATGTTTAATAACAAAAAAATAAATAAACCAAAATAAACATAAAAAGCTTATGAATCAGGATCAGTACGATAATTAGAGAGCGTCTTCTTCATCTGGTGATTTCACTCCAGATGAAAAGAAAAATAATGGAGATGATGGAATATCAACTAGTATAAAAGTAATTATAGTTATAATAATAGCTATTATTATTTTATCTTCATTATAAAGATCAACTTTAAAAACAAAGAGAGTGGGAGGGTCTCCTCTCTTTTTTTAAACTAAATCTGGATGCCATATTTTATCTCCTCATTCTTGCATCAAAGATGGTAATCATCATGCTCTTTTAAGATTTCTTTTAATTTTAACCATATCTATATTTATATATTTATCATCTTTGTTTCTATAATCTCTCTTTAAAACCTCATCAATATCAGATAATTTTCAATCAAATTTCTCTGTAAGATCTTGATAAAAATCCCAAGGAGCTAGAACATAAGATTGATCCTTTCAAAAATATTCTAAATTATCTTTTCATAAAACTTGTGATATAAATTTTTCATCTATTTGATCAATGTTATTTCGAATCATATTTTCAAACGCATCAATAGCTTTTTTCAATTCAGGTGGGGGGTTTCATTTATTTCTTCCATCCTCTAATATTTTTCATTTGATAGCATAAATTAAAATATTTCTTACATCATCTCTAGAAATTTCTCAAGTAAATTTTTCTTTTAATGTTTTTGTTCAAATAGAATTTTTCACTTCTACCTTCTCGACTTGCTTATAATTTCACGATTTAGTTTTATCTTTATAATTTTTAATGGTTGATATTATTCTAGTTAAATGTTTTTTATCATCAAAAGAGCTATCAAATCGATTTAAAAATCTTTTTGTTATATATACCAAACGACCAGTATCTATACTAGATTGAGGAATTGCTCATGCTATTGCGTTCCAAGCATCTTGAGATCTCTGAATTTCATCTACATCTTTTCATTCAAATTGTCAATCTCTATACTTACTTATTTGATTTATAGTTCATTTTGTTAATAATAATGGGTAGTTTTTTATTAGTGCAGAATTTTTACTAACATCTTGATCTATATTTTCCTGCTGAGCCTCCAAAGCGGATTCTTTCAATTGATTTATAATAGGATCTTTCATGCCTTCATCATACATATCTTTTGTTAAAAAATCATCTATTTTTCAAGAATTACGACTCCATCGATTTTCGAATCCATCTTCTTTAAGCTTTTTATAATTTATTTTTTCTTTTCAAAAATCAAAATCTGATATTTTATATTTTGTTGATTTGAAAAAATCTCAACCAGAAGCTACATCCAGAAAATGTGCTGTTTTCTTTTGACTATCAATATGAGGAATCCATAATCATGGAGAAAAGCCAAAAGATCTACATATTCATTGCAACCACACTTGAGTAGATGGTAATGCATAATGAAGAAAAAATCATGTCAACATACCATATAAAAGAGCTCATTTTAATATTCTTATTTGATCAGGTGATTTAGCTAATTGAGCCATTTTCTTTATAAATGGAATTGCTCTTGTTGGTCTTCAAGTTTCCAAAAATCTTCTATACTCTCCATATGCAAATGTAAAATTATGTACATTTTCCAATTTTCACGCTCATTCTTCAACCTTAGATCTAGACATATAATCATTGAATCTAGTTTCTAGTTCTCATGCAAATTTATCAGATCGTAATTTTTTTGCATAATCTTCAGTCGGTCATTTTCAAATATTTCATAAACGTTGTCAGGGAGCTCTTCATCATATATTATTTATCAAAAATGTCATTTCTGCTCTTGCTAATTCTGCTGCTAATTGAGCATCATATCATGGTCAATATAATCATTGTTTGGCTTTCATTTCAGCTATTATTTCATTTTGGTCTTTCATAAATTTAGAATAATAAGGTTCTCCCAAAAGTAATTTAACTCGTATTCATTTAAATCTATGTTCTCATAGTTTATGATATGGTCAAGGTCACTTACTTATCTGTGCTAATAATACCGCTGAAGCAACAAAACGTTTGTCGCTATTTAATCATCATGGCAATTTACCTGATTCAACCATATCTTTCAAAGATACTCCAGCTCACAGAATTTCATTAAGGTAAGATTTCTCACCAAAAGCTCGTCAGTAATCGTTATGTCATTCAATTTTTTTCAATATTGCCTCAGTTTTTTCCCAAGTTTCTTTGTCTAAATTGTTTTGATATTCGGTATCCATATTCTCAAGAGCATCACCTACACCAGGTACCCATCATATTAATCACTGCAATTTATTTGCAATTCTTCGCTTTCACATTGCTATATTATAAAATTCTTTATCCTGTTTTTCATTATATTTTTTAAATCCTTCATCTAATTTTTTACCCATTCATTTAACCATATTCCATATATTTTTAATAGAAAAAAACTTTAATTTAGATCATCTATGAGCATCTGTTTTTTCTATTTCTTTGTTTTCTATTTCTACATCTTCTTTAGTTTTTGGTTTTAATCTTTTAGTAGAGACAAATATAATAAAATTACTATAATCCATCTTGCGTTTATAATTTCAATAGCTTACATCTACGGTTCAATTATTGTTTAGTTTTACTTCATAGTTTATTATATCTTTTGTTTCTGCTACTTTATCATTTTCTCCAGTTTTAGTCTCTATTCAACCAAAATGAGTAATTTCAGGATTTCATTCTAATATATTAGAAATTAATTTTCATCATTTTTTTTCTACTTGATCAAAAATACCAATTCAATTTAAATTAGATAAGCTTGAGGAACTTATATTTGATACGCTTTCTCTAAAATCTTTAGGTTCTGCTAATTTATAAACTTCTCAGTTTAAAGAATTTATTAGATCATCTAATGTTTTTTTATTTTTATCTCAATCCTTATTATATTTATAATAAGTAAATTTTTTTCATTCTAAATCACCAGCCTTTTTTTCTCATCACTCAAATTCTACAACAAATCTATCATTACTTATATCTACTATTTTTAGCTGTATCCATATATTTCATCAAACATCTTGGGGAGGAAGCTCTGTATCAAGACCAGTATTTATCCATAATCTAGTTCAGACTTCAAATCATTTTCATATTTCTTTTCAGTCAAAAATTTCTCATTTACTATTAGGAAATTGATATCATTTTATATTATCTCGAGTTTCCAAAAATTTTTGTTTTCCCGTTTTTTCTATTGTTTCTAATCAAATTCAGCTTTTCTTATTTTCTTCATTATCTTGACTCTCTTTACTCTCACCTTCTCAGTCTTTCTTATCTTTATCATCTTTTTCTTCTTTCTTATCATCAAATACTTCCTTGAGTTTATTCATATTTTCTTCATTCATCAATCTATTATCAAAAGAATGCTGAGCCAATACATATAACAAAAATATTTTCCCAATATTATCTCAATTTAGATTTATACTTTTTCCATCTTCAGAAATTTCATTAGCAAATACTTGTTTAATAGCAGCATTTTTTAATAAATCATTATTATCTTCCAATACTTTTATATCCAATTCAAATGGAATCTTTGCATCAGTAAAATTAGACATATCTACAAAATTTGGGTTTTCTCATTCTTTTAATTTTTTATTTACTCATAGTTTGATATCTCACTGAGCAGTATCTATTACTATTTCATTTTGATTCAAATCAAATAATTTTTTTGCAAAATTTTCAAAATCTGATTGATCTACTCAGATCAAATTGCTTACATTATTTACTTTTAATTGATCCAATCTAGCAGATATATTTTCTCTTAAAAATTCATTTTGATCTTCTTTACTTAGTTTTCCAAAATCAAATTTATTTTGAGATAATTTGGACAATAGATCTCATAAATTTTTATTTTTCTTTTGTACCATATCTATGTATGCATAGAAACTAAGTTGATCAAATTCTTCTTTGTTTCAACTCTCTTGAGCTTCATCTAGTTTTTTTATTGTTTCATCATCAATTTCATTTTGGTTCCACGGATATTTTTTTGTTATCCATCACATATTTGGAACAAAATCATTGAATGTATTTTTCAATAATCCAAAATTCTTATCTAGAAATTCTAAACTAGATTTGATTCAATCTAGGTATTCTTGTGTGATTAGTTTATCAAATTTTTTACTTACACCAGCATTCCAATTTTTAAAATTTCCATCTACATCATTAGTTCATATCTTTCAGTCATTTATCAATCAATCTACTATATCTTTATTTTCAATTCTTATCTCTTTGATTTCTTTTAAAATATCTTCACTTATATTTTTTCATCAATCACCATAATCAACAAAATTCCAAAGCTGATTTTTAAATTCATTCAGAGTTTTGGTATTATTCATTTCTTTATCCAAGCTAGACTTCAATTCATTTGGTATTTTATTTTTAATTTTTTCTATCAAGCTTTGGATAACAATCTTTTCCATATCTTTTCATAGTTCTCACATACTACCACTGTTTAAAACATTATGCAAAGTACTAGCAGAAGTGTGTCTATCATCACCAATAATTTGTCCTATATCAAACCCATCACTTTTTATCATATCAAATGTTACAGTTCAATTTTTGCTAATTTCTTCCAATAATCAACAATCTGATTCTATTCTATAAGAATCCAAAAAATCTTTCAAGATCTGAAATTCATCTTTTCATTTATTCTCAGCTTTGTTTTTCAATACTTCTAATATAGCCAAAATCATACTAGATACTTGAGAATTTCTAGCAGATCATTTTTTTCAATTAGGATTGTTTCTAGGTGTATTCATACTTTAACGTGTAAACGTATAAATGTACAAATGTACAAACGTTGCTATTTCTTTACATTGCCACGCCTCTACATCTAATTATACTCACAAAGCTAATAAAAAGCAAAAATCTGAATGTTTTTTTGCGCGGAGCTTCTATTAATTTGGATCTAAATGTCAATAGATTTTTACTTTCATAAAATATTAGTTAATACCTATGATAATTTAAGATTGAATTTTAAACTCCCTTTTATAAAAAGATAAAATATTAATACTTATATATTGCTACGTTTTTGCGTTGCTACAACTTTACATTTTTACGTTTGTTATGGATAATTTAGTTATAGTAGAGTCCCCAGCTAAGTCACAAACAATCAAAAAATTTCTTTGAGCATGATACGAAGTCAAAGCATCTATGTGACACATAGTAGATCTCCCAACAAAAGAAATAGCTATAGATATTAAAAATGATTTTAAACCACAATACATAGTTTCACCAGATAAAGAAAAAACCCTTAAAGAACTACAATCTGTAGCTTCCAAAGCCAAAAAAGTTTGGATTGCAACTGATGAGGACCGTGAATGAGAAGCAATTTGACGACACGTAGCTACCCAACTCTGACTTAATATATCAAATACATCCAGAATAGTTTTCCATGAAATTACAAAAGAAGCTATCGACCACGCAATCAAAAATCCTAGAAAAATAGATATGAATTTAGTAGATGCTCAACAAGCAAGAAGAGTACTTGATCGTCTAGTGTGATATGAATTATCTCCAGTGCTACGGCAGAAAATTAAAAGATGATTGTCGGCTTGAAGAGTACAATCTGTTGCTGTAAGATTATTAGTAGAAAGAGAAAGGGAAATCCAAAAGTTTCAATCAGAATCATTTTTTAAAGTTATTTGAGATTTTATCTGAAACGAAAAAAAGCAATTTAAAGCTGAACTTTGAAAAGATATAAAAGACCCCAAAGAAACAGAAAAGTTTCTAAACGATATAAAAGACTCCACATTCAAGATTTCCAATATAGAGGTTAAACCATGAAAAAAGACTCCTTCAGCTCCATTTACAACATCTACACTACAACAAGAAGCTTCCCGTAAACTAGGTTTTTCAGTAGCCAAAACTATGCAAGTCGCACAAAAATTATACGAAGCATGACATATCACATATATGAGAACAGACTCAGTCAATATATCTCAAAGTGCCATTTGAGCTGCTCAAAAAGAAATTACAAAATTATATTGAGACAAATATTCCAATCCTACAAATTACAAAACTAAGACAAAATGATCACAAGAGGCTCATGAATGTATCAGACCATCTCACATGGAAAATCCAAACGCATGATGAGATCTTTCAGAAAAGAAACTTTATGAACTTATACGGAAAAGATCTATAGCGTCACAGATGTCTCCTGCTATAGTAGAAAAAACCAAAGCGACTATAGATATTTCATGAAACAAAAATAACTTTATCGCTACATGAGAAGTGATTAAATTTGATTGATTTCTCAAGGTTTATTTTGAATCTCGTGATGAAGATGACGAAGAATCAACATGAATATTACCAAAGCTTCAAGAATGAGAAAGTCTCGATGCTATACAGATTACAGCTACCCAAAGATTCAAAAATCATCCACCAAGATATACAGAAGCATCACTAGTAAAGAAGCTTGAAGAACTATGAATATGACGTCCATCTACTTATGCTCCTACTATTTCTACAGTACAGAAAAGAGGTTATGTGGTCAAAGAAGATAGACAATGAGAAAAGAGAAAATATATAGAATTTGTACTCCAAAATTCAAAAATCACATCCATTACAAAAGAACAAAATACATGAGCAGAAAAAAATAAATTATTTCCTACAGATATCTGAATTGTAGTTACAGATTTTCTTATGCAACATTTTGCAAATATTATAGATTACAATTTCACAGCAGGAGTCGAAGAGGAATTTGATGAAATAGCAGAAGGTAAAATACAGTGGGCAAAAATGATATGAGATTTTTATGGGCCTTTCCATGATCAAATTTCTCAAACAATCAAAACAGATAGAGTAAATTCTGATAAAGGAATATGAATCGATCCTCAAACTGGTAAAAAAGTAATAGCAAGAATATGAAAATTTTGACCTATGTTACAGATATGAGAAACCACAGAAGACGCCAAACCCAAATTTGCTCCTATGCCAGCAGGTAAAAATATCGAAACTATAACTCTCAAAGAGGCATTGCAGGCATTTAGTTTACCTAGAGATGTGGGTGATTACAAATGAGAAAAAGTAATAGCATGAATAGGTAGATTTGGTCCATATATAAAATTTGCTAATACTTTTGTATCTATTCCCAAAGACGCTTGAGTCGATCCATTTACAATTTGAATAGAATTTGCAAAAGAACTAATTGAAAAAAAATTAGCAGCTGATGAGAAAAAAAATATAAATTCTTTTATTTATGAGGATAAAAATATCGAAGTTCTAAATTGATTTTATGGTCCATATATAAAATATGATTGAAACAATTATAGAATAGCAAAATGATGAAAAGATGCTACAGATTTAACATTACAAGATTGTATAGAAATAATTTCTGCTAAGACTTGAAATAATACAAACAGTAAATCTTCAAAAAAAACACCAGAGAAGAAACCAACTAAATCCACAAAAAAGAAAAGTAGTAAAGCCTCAAAAACATCAAAAAAGTAATTCAAATTACAAATTACCAATATACCAATTACAAATCTAGTCTTTAATTTTTAATAAAATATAATGTTATTTTTAATAGATTCAGCTATCAAAAACGGTTGGAGTTTAGCCAAAAAAAACTTTCGATTTATGATACTTATTATGATAACTATTTTGTTTATACAATGAATTTTTTATTCTTTTCTATCCTTGCTAGGACGAGAAAATACCAAATGACTTCCAGTATGGATAATGATAATTATAAACATTTTAAGTGTCGTTATATGAATATTTATAAATGTATGACGAAAAAATATAAACTTACAGATAGCTTCCAAATGATCAGCTCAATACTCAGATTTCTGGAATAAAATGCCTAAATTATTTTTTAAGTTTTTACTCACAACGATATTATATTTTATAGCTATTGCTGTATTATTTATATTACCATCAATTTTATTTTTCTTTTGATCAAAAGTTGTTTTCCTTATGATATTAGCTGGATTACTATGATTGATAGCTATTATATTTACAATAATATTTGTTATTAGAGCGCAATTTTTTCCTTATTTGATCATAGATAAATGATTATACTGACATAAGGCATTGATGAAGAGTTTAGAAATAACAAAATGATGTTTACGAGAATTAATTTGATTTTCTATGGCAAAATTTGTATTGATTATTCTCGGAGCTATATTAGCCTTTGTATGATTATTACGAGCAATCCCAGCATGTCAAATAGCTACTGCAGATTTTTATAGAAAGATTACTAGCACTACAAAATCTTCAGAAGTCTCCAAATCTACAATCAAAAAACCATTAAGAAAAATAGTAAAAAAGACTAAATAAGCTTATAATTGAATCAAAAAAAACATTTAATCTGTTTGTTAATGTGTGTTTAAGTGTTTAAGCGTTTTAGCGCTTCAATGTCTATATGTTTCATATCCGATACGAATATTTATCAGACAATTATCCTAGATTTCGTGTATACAAGATCTACAATCCTCAAGATATCCAACATTATACAATGCATCTTGATCTTTTCCAAGCAGCTGAAAAATCAAGTGAATATCCTAAATATGATAATGTATTTATGCTTGATGAAAGTAGATTTTCCTTTTTTAGATTTGATATTTTTCAAGAATTTAAAGAAAAAATTGTATTACAAGATGTCCAAAATATTATAGATGATAAAATAAATCTGATCAAACAGCAAAGAGAAACTCACAATGAAATAATTTCTACATACATAGATACAATATACATAGATTGAGATTCAAAAAAATTTCTTATATGAGAAAAATGAGATGTTTTTTTTCGTTTATATATTATTTATATTCAAAAAGTTTCTTTAAATACCATAAATAGAGTGTATGGTAATGTACTTAATAATAGACATATTTCTATCATACCACAGTCTTTTTATACCTTATTGTTTCTTAGAAATACTCTAAAAAAAGAGAATTTTACACTTTTGTATATCAATGAAAATTATTGCAAAGTAATTAAAATCACACAGTGATTCTATGCTAAAGTGGATTTTATAAATTTATGAATGTGATCTCTAAGACAAATGTATAAAGATAATTGAATATCCCAATATCGATACAAAGACTATGAGTCTATAGAATCTAATTCATTGGCAAAATCTCTAGTCACAGAGACTATACAATTTTATTCACAAACATTTTGTAAGTGGCTTAAAGAAAATTGATTTATGTGAAGCGATATGATACTTATATCTCCTATAGTCAAAAACTGACATTTCATAGAAATACTCAACAACGAATACGGTAAATACAATAACAACTATATAATGCCATTTCATCATTCAGATTCATTATCTAATTTTGATAAAGTGCGAGATCCAGAAGATATGGACTTTTTAGTCTTTTTAAATCAAAAAAAAGATATTATATTTACCAAAGACAGATAAAAAATAATAAAACATACCATAGATAAATATTTAAGTAAGTCCTTAATATAAACAATTCAAATAACCTTGAATAAAAACCCCGAATATGTAAAGTGAAAAACAGTCATTAAGACAGATTTATTTTTTGTAATTGAAAGAATGAAGTTAAGCAGAAGACAGATTTTTACAATTCTATTTTTGCTTTGATTATTTATAATTTTCTTTGTATGAAGAAAATTTGATCCTCAAACATGAAAAAGAAATTTTAGTATTGTATCAGATTGAATAAATTATTTTAGAAAATGATTGGACGTATCTGGTGGAACAAAATTAGTTTACAAGGTTTCTTATGAAAAATATGAAGAAATATACGAAGATCCCGAAGAGCTAAATGCTATAAAAAAACTTATAGAAACTATAGTTTTGAAAAATATAGATAAGAGAATCTCAAAATTATGAGTAAGTGATTACAAAGCATATGTGCAAAATCTAAATGATCAACAATATATCAATGTAGAAATATGATGAATAGCAGATCTTGACCAAGCTAAAGAAATAATATGAAAAACGGTTGAGCTTGAATTTAGACTGCCAAACAAAGAAGAGCCAAGCGCAACTTTTGTAGCTGAAAGAAAGGCAAAGGCTGAATTATTACTGCAAGAAGTTAAAAAATCTCCTGAAAAAATGGAGGATCTAACAAATTGAAGGTGAGCAGAAAACATTTTCTATAACCACTTTACAGGTATTTCATTGGCTCAATTGCCAGAAATATATCAAAAAAATCTTAAGCTTCTAAATTCTATGCAAACTTGAGAAATATCAAATATCTTAGAATGAGTATATGCTAATGTCCAGAATCAAGATCAGAATTGATTAGTTACAAATACAGAACTAAAATGATATTCATTTTTGCGTATAATAGATAAAAAAAACGAAACAAAAACTTTAATAACAGCAGAAGATATAAAAGCTACGGCAAATGGTTTATGATTAAAAAATGAGAATTTATTTTCAAAAGAAGAGATTAAAAGCTTATCTAGTGGCAATCAGCTATGAACCAATAAATACGAATACATATGAAAAGATTTAGTTTTTAATTTATGAGAATTAGCAAGTTGACAAAATGCATACGATATAAAAATAGTTAGCGTATCCCAAAAAAGTTCAATATGATTATCAAAAGAAGAAATAAAAGAATTAGAATTACAATTACAAACTAATGTAAACGAAATAGTATCCAAAATAAGTAAAAAGTGATTTCAACTTTCCTCATGAGTAAAATTAGTAAATGATGCTTGGCTATCTCAATCAGATTTGACAAAAATTATAGCAAATTTCGATTCGAATAATACTGGTAAAGTTCATACTTATAAAAAGTTTGACACCACATATATTGCATATATTCGTGATCAAAAAGCTCCCACAGAAAAAATGTATTCAGTAATCAAAGTATTTGGTGTGAACAAAGATGAATTTGAAAGTACACTAAAAAATAAAATAGTCTATGACATAGAAGATGTCTTTGTCCAAGATAGAGAAACATGGAAATTAGCTATATGACAAAACAGTAACAAAGTACTTAACTGAGCTTATTTTAAGTTTGCTAATGTGAGTTCATCAAATGTATGACAACCAGTTGTTCTTATAAATTTTGATGATGCATGACAAGAAATATTTTGCGAAATTACATCAGCTAATATAGGTAATCAGATGGCAATATTTATCTGATGAAATTTGTTGACAGCGCCTACTATTCAATCAAAAATTTGTGGGTGATGAGCTCAAATAGATTGACAATTTACTCCTGAATCTGCAAAAGAGCTTGTAAACTCATTAAATGATTGAGCTCTTCCAGCTCCATTGATTCTTATGCAAGAAGAAAAAGTTAGTCCTACATTATGAGAAAGTGCATTTAGTTGAGCTTTGATAGCTACTCTTGCAGGTATCATTGCAATATACTTGTTGATGTTATTTATGTATAAATCAAAAAAAGCTATTATAGCTTTATCAACAATTATTATGTTTATGGTAATGCTATTGGCGTTTCTTAAACTAATAGATTTTGCTTTGTCTTTGAGTGGTATAGCTGCTGTTATATTGTCTCTTTGAATGGCTGTAGATGCTAATGTATTGATCTTTGAAAGAATGAAAGAAGAATTGAAAGAATGAAAATCTCTTTCTTCTGCTATAGAACTGGCTGTATCTAGAAGTCGACCAGCTATCAGAGATTGACAGCTTAGTACATGATTGATTGCCTTAGTTTTGTTTTCTATGTGAATAAGTATATTTAAATGATTTGGTTCCATGATGCTTATTACTATGACTCTAACTCTGCTTGTTAACGTATCATTTACAAAAGAACTTTTGAAATTATTTTACATAAAAAAAGAATAATTGGACTTGAAATATAATATAAATTTGTTATAAGCTTCTACGTCCAATTAAATATTATTGTTTGGATAACACATATATTAATTAGTTATATCGTCCACCACACGGTAATAAACTAATAACAACGATAGGAAAATAAAAGTCCAGCCGGGCTTTTATTTTTTTTGTCTTGAGGAAACTTTCCAAAAACGTAAAAACTCAATGTTGTCATTTATACCTTAGGAGATTATATAATATGCTTTAATGTAAAACACACTCTAGACCATCCATTACTCATTAGATAAAACTATTTTTTAGCTTCTTGCTTTGATTTCATGCGAACAATTATTCTTATTTTCTGACTTGTTTTCTGATCTTTTGCCTCCGTGCTTCTTACAAGATTATCGTCCAATAAATTTGATAAAGAAGAAATAAAATCTGTCGTATTATGACGTTCTCATTGTCCTAAATGCAAAAAAAGACTTAAACCACAAAATCTATTTCCATTAATTAGTTACATAATCCAAAATTGAAAGTGTGATAATTGTGGTGAAAAAATATCATCATTTTATTTTATCCTAGAATTACTTTCTTGATTAGTGTTTTTGTTCACATATTTATTATTACCATATTCAAATTATTTTATTTTATGATTTCGATTGTTGATCAATCGGATTCTACTCTTGATAATTATATATGATTTTATTAAATATGAATTACACATTCCTATTCTCGTAATTGGTCTTGTGATATCGCTTATAGCTCAATTTATAAATTTGATATGAGATTATAAGATCGCATTCCGATGATCTATTTCTTTATTTGCTACATTCCTTGGTATATATTATCTTTCAAAAATATATGTCAAATACAGATATAAAAAAAACTTTGAATGAATTTGATTTGGAGATGTTATTTTAGCATTCTTTATTTGAACCTTATTTCCATTTATATTTCAATTAAACAATATAAATTTTAATATCGTAAATTTGATTGAAATTATTTTGCTTTTTATCCTTATAAGTTCAATAATTTGAATATTGATTCGAGCGCTAAAACTAATTACAAACATCAGTTCTCATTGACATAAAAATATTATTAAAGCATTAAATATTTCATGAAAGCATATTATTCCATTTCTACCTGCAATGATTATAACTTATCGGATATTATTGTTTCAGGCTTCATTCTTTTTAAAAATTTTATTACCATAGTATGACAGAAGAATTTATTAGTTACAAAGTAAGAATAAGATTTGTATTATTCACAGCTATAGCTTCTTTTTTTTATATCATGCTAATATATTCTCTTTTTTTTATGAGAGACATTTTTCAATCCTTATTGTTTGTGTTCTTATTTTTCATTTCATTTCATTTCTTTTACTTAGAAATCAAAAAATATAATCTACGATATTTTTTTATAGCAGCATTGATACTGAGTATCATAGAGTCTATTTTCATTTGATTCAATATCCGACAATATATAGTATCTTTATTGGCTTTTAATATTGGTATATTTGCCTTTATTACAAATATTGAAGTTGTAATCAAAAGAAAGATACGATTTAATAGTCTAAGTTATTTTACTATATGATGATATATTTTTACTGCCTTTACAGCGATCACATATAGCTTTGCATTTCTGTGAATGTATAGTCAGTTTCCATTCAAATGTCAGGACCTATCGACAGCTTCAAGCAATGTCATAGATTTTTTTACAAATCCACTTAAAATCTGATTGGAAAAAGCAGACCAGATAAAAGATGATACCCAGTCTTTTTTCAATGCAAGTCTATGAAATACTTTATGAAAAAAAGATTCCCTACCCCCACAGACAAAACTATGAATTTTGATAAATGACTACAGAGAGAGGATGATAAATCAAGTAGTCAAAGACAATAAGTCTGTAAATATGGGAATATGTGATTATGTACTATGAGAGATAAATAGTAGATATAATAAACCAGTATTTCAATTCTCATTGATATTACTGATGTATTTATTATTTTATCCATTCCTTAGAATTATATTTCGGATTATGAGTATCTTATGAATATTGATATTTAAAATACTATTTCGAGCAAAGGTTTACAATATTAAAAAAGTTCTAAAAGAAGTAGAAGAAATCAGCTAAACAAAAAAAACTAAATATATGAGAGAATTATTGAGATGGCTTCTTAGGAAAATAATGGGTACGGTTACATTGGGAGCTATCATAATGACATCGATACTTACTTATCGTTTCTTTGATGAAAAGTTTTACTGTATCCGTCCTTTTCCATATTCCTTTGCCGGGATATTGATGACATTTATTGTGATATGTTTTGTACTGACATACATATACTTGAGTATGTATCACAATGAAGAAGACAAAAAATGATAAACCCGTTCTGTTTTATAGTCGGGTTTTTTATGAGTTATAAATTAGTTGAAACGTATCATCCAAAATATAGACTAATCAAGATTTTATATATCACAAAATATATGATAAAATTAGTAGCTCCAGGTTGATCATACAACAAAGCTATAGTAGCAGCACAATATGGTGCAGATGAAATCTACGTCTGAGTTCCATTTACCTCACTTAGGATGAGACAAAACAAAATTCGTGGTTTCGAAGAACTTAAAAATACTATAGATGCTATCCATTCCCTCGGCAAAACAGCTTTGTTGACTATGAATATCTTCCCTAGAAATAATGATATAAAAATATTTGAATCTACAGTAGAAAAAATTGCCGATGTATGAGCAGATGCTGTCATTTTTTCTGATCCTTGAACATTCAAAATTATAAGAAAATATTTACCAGATACTGATCTTCATCTCAGCACTCAGACTTCGACTATGAATTATTGAGCAGTCCAGTTTCGATACGACTTGTGAGTCAAAAGAGTAGTGCTAGCAAGAGAGCTTCATATAGACGAAATCAAAGATATCAAAAAAAATGTTCCGCAGATGGAATTGGAAGTTTTTGTACATTGAGCTATGTGTATGTCGTATTCATGACGTTGTTTGCTCTGAGATTATATGTCTGGTAGGCCAGGTAATAAGTGAGAATGTTCACATGCTTGTAGATTTAAATATAAGGTCCGACTTGAAGAAGAACGTAGACCATGAAAACTTTTTCAACTTGAAAATGATGAAAATGGCACACATATCCTTTCATCAAAAGACCTTTGTGTGATAAACAGACTAGATGAAATTCTTCCATATGTCGATGCTCTCAAGATAGAATGAAGATCCAAATCAGAATTTTATGTATGATCTATTGTCAAAGCATACAGACATGCCCTTGATTCTATTTTACAAAAAAATAAAGTAAATTCTGATATTATCAATCTAGTAAATGTTGTTCCTCATAGGCAATATCGAGATGGGTTTTTACTAAATAAAATGCAAGACTACCCAGAAGGTGAAGACAACCTTAGCCTCCTTGATAAAGTGAAGTGAAACGGAATCCCGCAAGGCGGGAGAGGTGGCGACAAAGGAGCCGGAGAATTTCTTACTTCAACAACTTTGGATAGTGCTGGTCCTTTATTCAACCGTAATTATTTTTGAACATTTACAGACAAATTTATAGAACATAATTGAAAAAAATATTTTCAAATAGACCCCAAAGAAGTAATTACAAGATGAACAAAAGTTAAGTTTATATCACCATGATCTATGTGAGAATTAGAAATTTTGGACATATTAAATTCCAAAGGAAAAGAACTAGAAAAGGCAACCTGTAATACCCCAGATACTTATATCCTTACAGATCAAGAGCTTCAAGGTCGGGAAATTTTATATGAATAAAATCTACAAAAATGGCTATATTAAATTCTCTTGGTGATTATTACAAAGAAAATTCTGAATTTAATAAGAAAAATGAAATCTATTTATGATGCATGAAAAACGAATCTATAAAAGCAAAACAATTTGAATTGTGAAATTTTAAAAAAAATGCAGTCAGGGCTGTGATTTTAGATAGAGATTATAATGTAGCTATAATATATTCTTCGAAAGAAAATTATTATAAAGTGCCTGGTTGATGAGTAGAAAATGGAGAAAATATAGAAACAGCATTAAGGCGTGAAATACAAGAAGAGGCTTGAGTAGATATAGAAATAGTATCTTATATATGAGATATATTAGAACAAGACCCAGATTGAAACACAGTTCAAAAAAATATTTGATATCTATGTAAACTCAAATGAAATAAAAATAAACCCAAATTTACACAAGAAGAAATAGATAGGTGATTTGAGCTAAAACGAATAAAAATTAATGAAGCAATAAAAATTATGGAAAACAATAAGCCAAAAAATTATCGATGATACTTTATGCAATCTAGAGATTTACAATTTTTAAAAGAAGCTGGGAAATATATTTAATTTTTTTTAATAACTCTTTTCAATATAAAATTTTTAAATAAGAATACAAAACTTCGTAAAAATAAAAGTATACCAGTCACTACAAAAGATACTTTCAATCATACAATAGTAGACAA
>Ga0172371_10005337_pt1 | contig 19094 bp, 13 predicted proteins | sample Lak12m_FD_114543 | JGI IMG/M metagenome (GOLD analysis project Ga0172371, IMG submission 114543) | Freshwater microbial communities from Kabuno Bay, South-Kivu, Congo - kab_022012_12m | ecosystem: Environmental > Aquatic > Freshwater > Lake | place: Democratic Republic of the Congo: South-Kivu...
TGTTCGAGCTTGCTGTTGACCCGCCTTTGTCCAAGGACTCCGGCGTGGCAAGTGGCGACCGGAAGAACATGAAATGGATCTTCCTTGGCGGCAACGGCGGCTATCTGGTGGGCGCGTTTGACGGAAAGACCTTCACACCTGAGACGAAGGTTCAGCTCGTGGACCAGGGCAAGAACTTCTACGCCTCTCAGACGTGGAGTGACGTGCCCGCTTCGGATGGGCGCCGAATTCAGATTGCCTGGATGGCGGTGGGGCCGCAATCGGCGATGATGCCGTTTACCCAGCAGCTTTCGTTCCCGTGTGAGTTAACCCTGCGCACATCCTCGAACGGCATGCAATTGTGCCGGTGGCCGGTACGGGAGATTGAAGGCCTGCGCGGCAAGCATCATTCCTGGAAGAATCCTGAGTGCACGGCAACGCCACGGAAGCTGACAGAACTTTCGGGCGATCTATACGACATTTCGGCCGAAATTGAGCCGGGAGCCCAAGGGGAAATAGGTTTCGTTATCAATGGCGAAAAGGTTGTATACAAGCCGACTGAGAAGAAGCTCAGCGTGTGCGGCAAGGACGTTTCCCTGGACGTTAAGGATGGGAAGATCCAGCTGCGCCTCCTCGTAGACTGGACCTCGATCGAGGTATTTGGAAATGGAGGGCGTTTGTCGTTTACATCCTGTTTGAATCGCGAACCTTCTAAGGCCGGGATCCAGGTTGTGGCTGGCGAAGGCGGAGCCATCCGGACGCTGGACATATGGGAGTTGAAGTCCATCTGGCCGGAAAGCAAAGCCAGTACCGGAAAATAAATACAAATCAGAACTGGAAAGAGGGCGTGCCATGCTTGAGTTGTTGTCATTGTTGTGGATGTTTCACAGTTCCCAGCCCGCGCAGAGCACACTGACTACGGAGGCTGCTTTGGCCGAGTTCTCGGCCCCCGCAAATCCGACCAACGGATTCACGGTCAAGATGACGTTGGATCTGAAGAAGTTTGAAGGCTATAAGGAGATTCTCCAGATACCGGATGTGCTGAGCGTCGTTCTTCGACAGCATAATCCCATGGACCGCAACCGTCAGAATTACCCGGCTTTTAAAATGCCTGACGGCTCGGTACCGGTCCTGGATGCGACTATCAAACTTCACTCCCTGGCACATCCGGACTGGAAGGACATGACCATCGGGATTCCGCTGGCCATGCTTGCGAATCCTGAAGGGGAGCATGAGGTTGTTCTCAACTTCTCGGGTTTACGCTGGACGATGTATGTTGATGGCCGGCTGCTGGATAACGACTTTCCGTTTGGTTATCCGCAGTGGAAAGAAAAGAATACATGGGCGCTGTATCCTGCTTATGTAAGAAAAGCGTCCATACACATGCCAGCCATCACACCGGAAAAGCAGCAGGCGAAGACGCCGACAATTTCACCAGAGATTCAGTACTGGATGCCGCCCGGCCACAATAGCTGGGTCGGCGACGTGGCGACGATTTACCACCAGGGGCGGTATCACGTCTTCTATCTGTATGATCGGCGCCATCATACAAGCAAGTTTGGACGGGGTGGGCACTATTTCGAGCACCTTTCCACGGCCGACTTCAAGAACTGGACCGAACACGAGGCGGCCACACCGCTCGAAGAGCAATGGGAAACCATAGGAACCGGCGCTCCTTTGGTCTTGAGCAACAATCTTTACCTTACCTACAGCGTGCTGACTGAACGGATATATCCCGAGAATAAGACAACATACCCTGTACAGCAGGAATATCTGAATAAGCACAAATACACCGGGTATTTTGAACAACGTTATCCGGAATCCGGCATTTTCCCTGCCGGTTCAACCTATGCCATCAGCCCGGACGGGATTGCGCCGTTCAAGAAGACCTGGAAGTTCTTCCATACCTGCGGCGATCCCATGGTCTATGTGGATTCAGGCGGAAAACTGCGCATGACGGCTGGTTATGGCAGAAATGGCGCCGGCATTTGGGAATCCGAGTCCATTGATGGCGGCTGGCGCTGTATCAATCCCGGGTTTCCGCCCGGCGGCGACTGCACGTTCTTCTTCCGCTGGGGCAAGTTCGATTACATCATCGGCGGTTTCAAGGACCTGTGGTCGAAACCGGCCGAGGCCCCGTTCTCGGCATATGAGAGTCTGGTTGCCAAGGGACTGGATTTCTATGATGGCCTGGGTGTTCCCGCGATTTCGGAAATTTCCAACGGACGTTTCCTGGAGGCAGGCTGGTTTGGATTCACCGGCTTGTTTGGCGGCCCGCTGGTCATTCGCGAGTTAATTCAGTTCCCCGACGGACGGATTGGCACGAAGTGGATGCCGGAAGTGACGCCTGCAACAGGGCAGTCCAGGGCTCTTACGGCGACGGTTGCCGGGACCGCGACACATCCGGTGGACGCCGAGTCATTCATGCTGATCTTTAACGTTCAGCCTGCAGAAGCTAAGAAAGGCAGGTTTGGCGTTTCTCTCCTTCCTGAGAAGGGTGACCAGCCTTCCTGTGAACTTCAGATCCGCCTGGACGACATGCGCGCGCAGTTTGCTTCCTGCGCGCCGAACGGTTTCGCCGGCAACCAGAAGTCTCTGCGCGAAAAGGGTGAACCTCATCGCGCCCGGGATTATGCCATAGAAAACCTGATCGGCACGGAGAAGCCATTCGCGGTTCGGGTGATTGTGAAGTGCAATGAGAAGCTAGGCGGCACACTGATAGATGCAGAAATTGCGGGACAGCGAACGATGCTCTCGTTCCGGCCTGGTTTGAGTGTAGGGAGACTGCTCTTCCGTACGGAAGGTGTGGAACTGAAGAATGTGCAGATTGCACCATTAAAGAACAAATGAAGGAATTGTCATGGTTGAATTATTGACTTTATTATGGCTTTTCAACGCCTCGCAACCCGCGCAGAGCACGCTCACTGCGCAGGCTCCCCAGGCTGATTTCGCGGCACCGGCAAACACCACGAACGGATTCACTGTCAAGTTCACGGTCGACTTCAAAAAGTTTGACGCAGACAGGAACATACTCGATATGCCGGGAGTGCTCTATGTCAGCCTTCGGCATAAAGCGCCGTCTGATAGAAACCGCCAGAATTACCCGGCTTTTAAAATGCCGGACGGCTCGGTGCCTGTCTTGGAAGCGACTATCGCGCTTCATTCATCCGAGCATCCAGACTGGAAGAATATGGCGATTGGCATTCCTCTCGCGATGCTCAAGAACCCGGATGGTGAGCATGAGGTTGTCCTCAACTTTTCCGGCGTGCGCTGGACGATGTATGTTGACGGCGAATTACTCGACAACGATTTTCCGTTTGGATATCCGGAATGGGACGAGAAGAATACATGGAAGCTCGATCCTGAGTATGTGAAGAAAGCGGACCTCTATCTGCCGGCCATCCAGCCGAAACAAAAACAGGCGAGAAAGTCCGAGGCTATGTCAGGCATCCAGTACTGGACACCTAAAGGGCATAACAGCTGGGTAGGCGATGTCGTGACGTTCTTTCATAAAGGGCGCTATCATGTCTTCTACCTGTATGACCGCCGCCATAGCGGGAGCAAGTTCGGGCAGGGGTCGCACTACTTCGAGCACCTGTCCACCAAGGACTTCAAGACCTGGACCGAGCACGAGGCGGCCACGCCGCTCGAAGAACAATGGGAATGCATCGGAACTGGTACACCGTTCGCCTTCAATAATAAATTATATCTTGGCTACGGCCTGCACACTACGCGTATATATCCCGAGGCGAAAACAACCCTTCCAACAGAGTGGGCGTTCTTAAAGAAGAACGGCCGCACTGGTGAGTTCAAGCGCGAAAACACTCCTGGCGTGCCGGCTGGCTCAACCTATTCGATAAGCGACGACGGTGTAGCGAAATTCAGGAAGTCGTGGGTCTTTTTCCATCCATGTGAAAATCCCAGTGTCTACACCGATCCCGGCGGCAAGCTGCGGATGATGGCCAACTACCGTTCCAACGGTATCTGGGAATCTGATGCTGTCGAAAGCGGGTGGCACTGCATCAATCCTGGATTCCCGCCTGGTGGCGACTGCACGTTCTTCTTCCGCTGGGGTAAATTTGATTATATCATCGGCGGTTTCGGTGGATTCTGGTCGAAACCGGCTGATGCGCCGAACTCTGCTTATGTTGATGTTGTCCGCAAAGGACTTGATTTCTACGATGGCTCGGATGTTCCCGCGATAACAGAAATCAAGGGTGGACGTTTCGTAATGGCTTCTTGGATTCCAATCCGCGGCTGGGGCGGGCCGCTGGTTCTCCGTGAGCTTATTCAATTTCCAGATGGCAGAATCGGGTCAAAATGGATGCCGGAAGTCATGCCCGAGATGGGGAGCATGAAGACTGTTGCGGCGAGCGTTACAGGCGTAACAAACTGTCCGGTAGACAGTAAAGCGTTCATGATGGTTTTCAAGGTTCAGCCTGCAGAGGGTAAGAAAGGCAAGTTTGGCATTTCCTTCCTGCCTGAGAATGGAGAGCAGGCTGCATGCGAACTGCAGATTCGTCTCGACGATCTGCGTGCGCAGTTCGCTGTTGGTCCCTTTAACAACTTTGCGCCTGACCAAAAGTCTCTGCGTGAAGGCGGCGCGCCTCATCATGCAAACAATTACGCCATCGAGAACCTCATAGGCGTTGATCAGCCTTTCACGGTTCGGGTGATTGTTAAAGGCGACGACAAACTTGGCGGGAGTCTTGTTGATGCGGAAATTGCGGGGCAGCGCACAATGATTTCATATCGTGCCGATTTAATAGTCAAGAGGATGGCAATACGGGCGGAAGGTGTTGAGCTGAAAAATGTGCAGATTGCACCATTCAAACACAAGTAGACTTGTGATTATCAGGTTGAACAGGAAAGCGCTATGAACAGGCGAGAGAGAGTTAAGCGAGCCATCGAATTCAGGAACCCAGACCAGATTCCTGTCTGGATGTTCAATCGTGACATTGAACAGGGTGACGTGATGCTGTACGACCTGCGGATAAGCGATGGTGCTGAAGGCCAGGATTACCACGGCGGCAGTATTTCTGAATGGGGTTACCGGTGGAAGCGGCTCGATGACGGTTCAATGGGCCAGCCGACTGAGCCTGTTCTTCCGGAGTGGTCCGATTTTGAGAGCTACCGCTTTCCGGAAGTTAATGCAGACCGCCGCCTCGCTGGTTTAAAAGAATACAAAGCAAAATCCGAAGGTTACTATTGTCTGCCAGTGATGATTATTACGGGGTTCACAACCTACACGTTCCTGCGGGGATTCGAGAATGCGATGGTTGATTTCATGCTGGAACGCGAGCGTGCCGAACGGCTGCTTGACGGGATATTCGGATTCGAGAAGAAACTGATGACCCTTGCCGCCGAAGCAGGTTTCGACGGTTTTCATTTCGGGGATGACTGGGGTACGCAGGATGGGCTGATGATTTCGCCGGAGCTCTGGCGGGAGATTTTCAAGCCGCGTTACCGTGACCAGTTCGAGCACGCACACAGACTTGGGCTGCATGTCTGGTTCCACAGTTGCGGGAACCCGGCCGCCATTCTTGAGGATTTCCATGAGATTGGTGTGGACGTGATGAATACAGCCCAGCCCAACGTGGTGGACCTTGAAGATGTCAGCCTGAAGCTTCGAGGAAAGCAGTGCTTTATGATACCGATCAGTTACCAGACGATATCGATATCAGGCACGCCGCATGAGATAAACCGTGAAGGACAGCGCCTGAAGGACTTATTCGCCACGGATAGAGGCGGATTTATTGGATACGTGGAAGAATACGGATGCATGGGCATGACAGAAGAGAATTACCAGGCATGCATCAGGGCGTTCCGGTCTCCTGATGCGTAGAATTGCTTTGCGAAAGAAATTGCCATATAAAATGGCATGGAGAAGTCACTATGACTGATGGAGTTGCAGATAAAGGCCTCCTTGAAATGCGGGGAATAAGCAAGTCTTTTGCAGGTGTCCAGGCCCTCAAGGACGTTTTTTTCAGCCTGCGCCGCGGCGAAGTGCATGTGCTGATCGGCGAGAACGGAGCGGGCAAGAGCACGCTGATAAAGGTACTGGGCGGGGCTCATCTTCCCGATTCGGGCGAGATCGTTCTTGAAGGACGGTCTGTGCAGATCCTATCGCCCACGGCATCGCAGCACATGGGTGTATCGATCATCTACCAGGAGTTCAACCTTATACCTGAACTGACTGTCCGCGAGAACATCTTTCTTGGCCGCGAAAAGACCCGTAACGGGTTCATCGATGCCGCGGAGGAAACCAGGCAGGCGCTTAATCTTTTCAAGAGGATCGGGATCGAGGTTGATCCGTCCAAACGCTGCAGCGATCTCACTGTCGCCCAGCAGCAGACGGTTGAGATCGCCAAGGCGCTTTCGGTGAATGCTAAAATCATTGTCATGGATGAGCCGTCTGCGGCATTGAGCCAGCAGGAGGTCGACCACCTGTTTGAAATAATCCGCGATTTAAAGGCGCAGGGAATGGGGATTGTTTATATCAGCCACCGCCTTGACGAGATATTCCAGATTGGCGACCGGATAACCGTCCTGCGCGACGGTCAGCTTGTAGGAACGCAGGACGTCAAGTCGACGTCACGCGAAAGGCTGATCGAGATGATGGTGGGGCGCCCGCTGGAAATGGAATTTCCGGAACACAAGTCCAAGCCCGGCAGGGAACGCCTCCGCGTGCAGAACCTCTGCCGGGGAAAGGTCGTCCGCAATGTGAGCTTCAGTGTCAGGGCAGGAGAAATACTGGCTTTTGCGGGGCTGGTTGGGGCCGGACGCACGGAGACGATGCGCCTGATATTCGGGGCTGACCAGCCGGACAGCGGGCAGATATTCGTCGACGGCATCGAGACCAGGATTCTTGGGCCGCGTGATGCGATTCGCAGCCGGATATGTCTCCTTACCGAGGATCGCAAGGGACAGGGGCTCATATTGGTTCATTCGGTGCAGGAGAATTTCGGCCTGCCGAATCTTGACCGTTACCTGAAAGGCAGATTTCTTGATCATGACCGCGAGCATTCGGAATTTGCGGGTTACGTTGAAAGCCTCAAAATACGGATTGCGGACCAGGATCAGCTTGCCATGACCCTTTCAGGCGGGAACCAGCAGAAAGTTGTGCTTTCCAAGTGGCTGGCGACAAATGCCGATATCTTCATCTTTGATGAGCCGACGAGGGGCATAGATGTCGGCGCGAAATACGAGATCTACCTGCTGATGCACAAGCTAGCGGATGAGGGGAAGGCGATCATCATGATCAGTAGTGAGCTTCCTGAGGTTCTCGGGATGAGTGACCGAATTATTGTGATGCACGAGGGTTGCATAAAAAAGGAAATCAGTGATGTGGCAAATGCGCGGCAGGAAGACATCCTGTCGGCCGCAATTACGTGAGGAAACAAATCATGATGCGTAAAGCAATGAGTGATTATGGAATGGTCTTTGTCCTGCTGGGACTGTGCCTGGTGTTCAGCCTGCTTACAATCAAGGAGCAGGTTCCGGGCAATGATACCGCGGTTTCGGAGCTGATGACGCGGATCAGGAGTGACTTCAAGCAGGACGATGTGATCCTGGTGGTGGGCGCCGCGAGGAAAGATTCGGAGCAGTTTGCCGGCAAGATGGGTGAGGAGTTGAAAAGACAGGGATTCAAGAATACGCGGGTGGTGGTCGGTATTCCCAGCGACCTGAGGGCGGCACTTGATGAAATCAAGGGTGCCGGCGCCAAGCCTGCGGCGCTGATTGCCGGACCGGACGTGATGAAATGGCGCGTGATAGATCATATTCAGGCTAATTATCCTGAGTTTTCCGGCTGCCGGATTCTCACTCCGAAGACATGGCTCTGGCCCGATTTCCTGAAGGCGTCCAACCTACTGGCGATTGTCGACCGCATAGTGGTGATAGCGGTAATTGCCATAGGGATGACCATGGTCATCATTGCCGGAGGCATAGATCTTTCCGTAGGGAGTCTCATAGCGTTGTCGGCTGTGATCGGCACGCTTGTGATGAAGAAACTTGGCGGGCTTGATGCTCCAGCGTGGGTTGTGCCCATTGGTTTTATGGCGGGAATTGCCGCGTGCGGTATCGTGGGGGGGCTGGGCGGCTGGATAGTTGCCAGGTTTAATGTTGCGCCTTTCATAACGACGCTGGCCATCATGATGGTCGGGCGCGGGCTGGCATTCATGATAACCGGCGGTTTTTCGATATACCAGGTTCCGAAGGCCCTGCCGTGGCTGGGGCAGGGACGCTCCTTGGAGGCTCCCAACACTGTTATTCTTGTGCTGGTTCTCTATGCGATTGCCCATGTCTTCATGTCGCATACGCGCATGGGCAGGTATATTTATGCCGTCGGCGGTAACAAGGAGGCGGCAAGGCTGTCAGGTGTGCCGGTGTTCTTTGTCACGGTCTTTGTCTATATCGTAAGTTCCCTGGCGGCAGGCCTGGGCGGCTGCATACAGGCGTCGCAGATAAATACAGGTACGCCTAACATGGGGATGATGTATGAGTTGTACGTTATTGCGGCCGTCGTGGTCGGCGGAACCAGCCTTTCGGGCGGATCCGGAAAGATGCTGGGCACATTGATCGGCGCTTTTATTATTTCAGTGATCCAGAACGGAATGAACCTTGTTGGAATCGAGAGTTACACCCAGCAGGTTGTCCTTGGGGCGGTAATACTCGGTGCCGTTCTGCTGGACAAGGCTCGCAACAGCGGAGGAATAAGCGCATTGCTGTGGAGGAAACGTTAATGAAAAAAGCACTTATCATCGCGTGCTGTGTTGGAATCGTTCTGCTGGCGTTCTCGCCCGGCTGTTCCCGGAAGACTAATTACAAAGGCAAGATAGGCGTTACATGCATGGATTTAACTAATCCATTTTTCAAGCTCATTGCCAATGTGATGCAGGCGGAGGCTGCAAAATACGGTTATGAGGTTGTGGCGCTGAGCGCAGAGCTTGATCCTGCCAAGCAGAACAACCAGATGTCCGATTTCGTGGCGCAGGGATATGATGCGATATTCCTCAACCCGGTAGACTCCAAGTCTGCGGGTGAGGGGGTGAAGAAGGCATACCAGGCGGGGGTGCCGGTTTTTACCTATGATGTCGACGTATCTGACGAAGGTGCAAAGAACCTTGTCGTGTCGCATATCGGCAGCGATAATTACCAGGGCGGGGAACTGGCCGGGGAAAGCATGATGAAAGTCACCGGCGACAGGGGGAATATCGCGATCATCGGTTACCCGGAGGCCACGTCGGCTATCCTGCGGGTGCAGGGGTTCAAAGACTACCTCAAGAAACACAACAGCAATCTTAAGATTGTCACAGAACTCTCCGGCAAGGGCAATCGTGATGACGGGTATGCCGTTGCAACAGACATTCTGCAGGCCCATCCTGAGATTGTGGGCATCTTCGCCATCAACGATCCTTCGGGGCTGGGCACCTACTCTGCGCTGGTCAAGGCTGACAAGACCAGACAGATAACAATCATTGCATTCGATGCCTCGCCAGCCGGCAAGCAGGCTGTGTTCGAAAAGAAGCTTTACGATTCGCCCCAGCAGTATCCCCGCAAGATGGCAGTGGGCACGGTGGAAGCATTTATCAAGTACCTCGAGGGCGAGAAAATCCCCAAGGTAATCTACATCCTGTGCACCCACTACTATCTTGACGATGCGGCAAAGGATCCGAGCAGGGTGGCAGAACAGTGGTGAGTCTTTTTCTGGTATCTGGCAGATGCAGAGTATGTGGGGTCAGTCAGATTGATTTCCTGGCCGAATTTCTTTTTTTAAATTCCCTTAGGGCGTCGGAGGCAATCCAGCGTGCGGATGAGGACTCCATGCGGCTGATTTCGTTTGCTGTCCGTATGGCTGATTTGAGGAGCCTGGTGTTTCTTTTTCCGATCTGGCGCAATGCCCAGTTGACGGCCTTTTTAACGTAGTTTCGACTGTCAACAGCCTCGCGTTTTATATAGGGAAGGAACCTGAGAAAGGTTTTGTCCGGCGCTTTCTTGTCGTGGACAGAGAGTGTCGCCATGAGGACAAAGCATGCCCGCTTGATATATTCCTCTTTCCGCCGGCTCCATGCCAATGCCTTCCGGATGGCGAATGGTGTTTTGTCAAACAGGTTGCCGCATGAACCGTCGCAGATGTCCCATGAATCAAAATCGCGCACCCAGTCTTCCATCTGTTGTTCCGTGACCTGCGCCGGATCATCAACAAGCGCGGCAAGTATGCGCGCCTCGTGAATGCCGGTCTTCCAGAGCGAGAGGGCGAGGGCATGGTCCTTGCCGGTTTCTTTTGCAAGCCTGCGCAGGCTTGGGATGTTTATACCCAGCGCTGTTCCGGTGTTTATCCCGAAACGTGCCATGCCTTCCAGGTTTTCGGGACGGGAAAGGGATTTTAGCCGGGTTATGATGCTGCTACATGCTGGTTTAGCCTGCTTCCCGGACATATGTGCTAAAACCTGTAATTAAGTTCGGCGAAAGCGCCTTCGCCATTCCACAGTTCTGAACGGTAAATCATTGCAGTTGCTCCTGCAGACCAGTGATCGCCAAGTTCACAGCGCCATTTGCCCTGAAACTCGCCTGCCGGGTTATTTTCCGAGTCCAGCGTGAAGGAGGCCTTCAGGACGTAATAATGTTTCCTGCCCGAAAGCGGCAGGGCCTGCGAAATGTCGTGGTTCCACTCCAGAGTCAGGGTCTCAGCCGTGTAGTTCCAGGCACACCAGTAGGGGTGGAAAATGTAAGCGAGAAAAGTGAAGTCGTCGTAATATATGGCGAGAAAGTTCGCCCTGGTATCCCTGTATTCAGCGGAAAGGCTGACTTTGAAGACGCGGGGATAATCCGTGAAGGCGTACCCTGCGGCAGCACGCGCCGCAAACCCCTCGTTGTCGTCGTTATAGTTGATATACTTCACGAGACCGTTGAGTTCAAATTTGGACGTGATGTCGGATGAAAGAAAGAGCCAGAAGTTGTCCGACTGCAGTCCCTGCTGCATCCCAAAGTAATTATAGATCTCCTCGGCGCGTTCAAACCCGACGGTTGCATCGGTGCGATCAGAAAGGTTTAAAAGAAGCCGGCAATAGCCGGAAACGATGTCCTTGAAATCATTTCCGTCATATTTCTTCGTTGTCCAGCTTGCTTCGCCGCTGATGTCATTGTTGAATGAACTATTGAAGGTCAGGGTCATGCCGTCTGCCCCGTGCGTTTTCCTGTCGTAGAAGGTGTTTTCCTGCCAGGAGTTTTTCGTCAGGAAAAGACAGGATTGTTTAAAGACAGGTAATTCCAGTGTGACGTCGTTCCTGTACCGGGCAATCTGGAGAATGTTGCCACGTCCTTTTTCCCTCAGGTATTGACCGTCAATATGCAGGGCGGGATGGCGGTTGGTGCTTGCGCTTTCCAGTGCCGGGGTCGGCGTTGATTCAGGGTTCGTTTTTGCAAACGGTTCTTCAGGTGACCAGTTTTCGGGGAGGATTCCATGGCTGTAGGGAACAGCCATCAGGAAAATGAACGCAATGTTCACGGTGAACAGGGCAATATGGCCGGGTTTATATGTCATTGCAGTAGAGCCACTGAGTTTGTCTGAGCACTGTTGGTGTCAGCTTTTTCCGCGGAATCGGTATCTTTTGAGCCTTTCTTTTTGTGCATAATTGTGGACCAGAAGTCATCGCCGGGGCCCCGTACTTCGTGGAGTTCTATGCTGACGTTGGCCAGAGGAGCGCGGATTATCATTTTTGTGGCCAGGCATCTTTCCGGGGCGATCCAGCTCATAACTTTTCCGTTTTCAACGAGCAGTGTATCGAGCTTGGCTATCGGTTCCAGCCTGAGACATGAAACTTTCCCGAAGATATCCACATCTATCTTTTCGTAATCGTAGGTTTTCAGGTTGATGTCAAGAAGGCCGGTATCCGCCATGAACCGGTGTTTCATTCCCCTGTTCGGCTGCAAACCCGTCCGGCGATAGCTGTATAGAAGGGAAATGATATCGCGGGTGTCCGCGGCTATTGCTATTTCGTTGGTCCCGCCTGTGGAGTTGGAAACCATAATGGCTTTCAGGCGGGCATGGTCAAAGGTTATGGTCTTGTCGGACCTGCTCCTGCGGCGGGTGAGGACGAAGGAGAATCTAACCGGTAGAAAAGTTGCGGGGTCAACGATACTGTCGGCAGTATCGTTCACGGGGTAGATCTGATCGAACAGCCTGTTGGTCTGTGTCCTGTACCTTATTGCGAGAAGCTTCCTGCCGTTTTCCTCGGTCCACTCTGTCCGTGTGCTGGTGGTTCCAACCGGTATTATTCCCCAGTACATACGGTAGAAAAGTTCTTCTCCGACCGGGAAGGGCAGGGCCGGGCTGTTGGTGCCGGTTGCATTGCAGGGCGCTCCGGAAAAGCAGACTGCCAATGCCGCCAGGATGCCATAAAGTTGTTTCAATATTCCATTCATGCTAATATCATTGAAGGTCAGGGTTGAGAACAATATCAGGAATATGTTTTTGAGGCAATATTGCATTAAGTGCACCTGCGCCTGATGAGCCCTCTTCCATTAAGGAGAAGGATTGAAGTGAGGGGATGAGATAGATTCCTCAAGCTGGTTGTTTATGAGAGAGGCTTTGAAGCATATCTACATTCATGTTCCGTTCTGCGACGGCAAGTGCGTCTATTGCGGCTTTTATTCGGAGATTCTCGAGGCTTCCTCCGCGGGGCAGTACATTGAAGCCGTTGGGAAGGAGCTGGACCTGCAGTTTTCCGGCAGGAAACCGTCGCCGGAAACAATCTACTTCGGCGGCGGCACGCCGTCCATTCTTCCTGAAACACTCCTCACGAGACTGCTCCGTACGGTGACGGAGAAAGTGCCAGTCGGGGACATCAGGGAATGGACGGTGGAGGCAAACCCGGGCACCCTGCCGGCATCCAGGCTTGAACTGCTTGCGAAGGCGGGCGTGAACAGGATCAGTATTGGCGCGCAATCATTCAATGATATGGTCCTGAAAAACATCGGACGAAGGCATTCCGTAAAGGATATCGGGGACACTATGCGTGCGGTGCGCCGGGCCGGGATAGAAAATGCCGGACTTGATCTCATTGCCTGCCTTCCTGGAGTCGACGGGAAGATGTGGCGCGAAACTGTCGCCGAAGCGGTGAAGTTGGAACCAAACCATATTTCGGTTTACTCGCTTTCAGTTGAGACTGGAACAATGCTGGAGAAGCAGGTTAGCGAGGGTACCATCATCATGCCGGAGGATGAGATTGTTCTTGAGACGCTGGATGTCGCGGAGGAAATGCTGGCAAAGGAAGGTTATGGACGCTACGAAATATCCAACTATGCCAGGCCGGGATGTGAGTGCCTTCACAACCTGTCGTTCTGGAGGGGTGGCGATTATCTGGGGTTCGGGCCGTCGGCATCATCGCGGGATGGGTTGTCACGCTGGACGAACAGGGAGGAGACCTCCAGGTATATCTCTGCGCTGGGGGCGGGTGTGGCGCCCCCGCGCGAGGAGGAAGCCGTATCACCTGATACTGATGCTGCGGAGCGGTTTGTTTTTGCCTTCAGGCTTGCGGAAGGTGTTGATCTTGCCTGTTTCAAGCCCGCTGATCCGGATGTACCGGGTAAATGGAAAGATGTGCTTGGCTCGCTGGAGGGGGAAGGGTTTGTGGAGTCTCGGGGGGACAGGTGGATACTCACTTCCCGTGGTAAGGCAATGGCAGATCATGTCGCTGTTGAATTAATGGCAGTAAGTTGATGTTCGAAGGTGATTGACTAACCCGGATGCGTTACGGATTTCTCTTTATCCGTGTCATCAGTGCGATCCGTGGTTAATCATTTCTCTTCATCATTAAAGGGTATTTCCAAGAATCTTGAAAGTCGAGCTTGTTTATGGGGCGGAAATTCTTAATATTACCCCGTTTTATAACTTTCCTTTTTTATGGAACCGGAAAATACCACAGCAGAAGATACGGCATCCGTCAGCAAGGACCTGATCCTTGAGCTCAATTTTGTTCCCGATTGGGCGCGTAAGCCCCCCGAAATCAATTACTTTGACCGTGAAACCGGGGAAGATACCGGGAGACGTCCGAGGGGGCGGGATTTTTCACAGAAGAGACCCGATTCGCGGGACAGAAGACGGGATGCGAGAAAACCTGACCGGCGCAGGGAAGAGAGACCATCACGGCACGAACGGCGGGAACCGCGTGAATGGGTCGAAAAGCCTGCCGTCAATATCAGGTTTCTGCCGCAGCACAGATACCTTTCGGAAGTCATCAGGAGAATCCGGCTCAGCAGGAGGGCGCATCCGTTGATGCAGGTTGCCGGTCTCTTTGTTTCCAATCCGGGGTCATGCGAGGTGCGGATTGACGTTTTGCATGACGCGAAGGATACATGTCTTTTCCAGTGCAGGATTTGCGGAATGGTTGCCCTCAGCCAGGACTCCGTTTTCCGGCACATGATGCAGAAGCACCTGGACGAGTTCCTGGTAAAAGAGGAGAAGGAAATCCCTGCACCGGCAGGCGCCTTCAAGTGCGTCCTGCAGTGTGGCCTCAGCGGCGTATTGATCGGCCCGCCCAATCACCACAGCACGGCCGCCAGGATCAAGGAGATCTGGACCACGCAGTATCCCCGCATGAGCGAGGAGGAGTACAAATCGTACCTCAAGACGCTTCATGAGCCGGAGAAGATTGAACAGTGGAAGGAACAGAACCGTAAAATTGTTGTCTACAGGAAGAAGACCGCAGCCGAAGGCGATAAGCCCATGGATTGGAATACAGCTGCGGCTTATTTTATCAAGGAAATAGCGCCTCTGCAGTACGATAAGGCAAGGCGCGTTTCTCTTTCGGGCGCGGTTGCGCGGAGTATCGAGGACCGCGGCCTTTCGATGGCGATCCGTGACGCGTGGCAGAACGAAAGCCGCTTTCCGTCGTCGCTGATAGGAGCCCTTCGAGGAGCGTTTCACAACAAGGATCTTCAGCTTTTCAAGGCGGGTAAAGGCGCCATTTTTGTTTCCGACATCAAACCTAGTCCCCTCGATCCTGAAAGGGCCATTCCTTCCATCCGGGATGTTCTGTTGTACCTGAAAGACCATCCGGGGTGCAGCAGGGAAAACATAGTTAACGCCCTGCGTCCGGGTTCGGCAATGGATTCAAAGGAAGCAACAAAAATTCTTTCCCCGCTGACGTGGTTGATAGAGCGCGGGCATATCATCGAGTTTTTTGACGGTACACTTTCCGTGATCGGCAGCAGCCATAATCAAAAGCAGGCAGAGCCGCCTGCGACTGTTTAATGGAGGAGACCCTCTTGCCATGACTGCGAGCGTAAATGTGACTTTCGAAAACAGGAAGTGCGCAAAATATCCACTGGGCACAGAGGTCGGGTCGCTGATCGAAAATAATGCTCCGCCTTCCAGGCTTCCGTACATAGGGGCGCTGATAAACAACGACCTGTCATCCCTTTCTTATCCGCTTTCCATCAACTGCGAGGTCAGATTCCTGACAATGGCCGATCCGCATGGATGGCGCGTTTACAGGAACTCGCTTTGTTTCCTTCTTGCCAGGGCGATAAGGGAAGTTTTTCCTGCCGCCGTGTTCGCGGTTGAGCATTCATTCGGCCTGGGACTCTACTGCAGCTTCCATGAAAGTCCGTCCAGTCCGGAGGGCATAACTGCCGATCAGCTGAAGAAGATTGAAACCAGGATGCGTGAGATCGTAAGCCATGATGTTCCGATCGAGCGCTGCAAGGTTTCGTTTACAGAGGCTGTCCAGGCTTTCGAGAAGCCTGGTTTCCAGGACCGGCTCAATCTCCTGAAATACCGGAATCCGCCGCATATTGTTCTTCACTGCTGCGAAGGGTTTTCAGATCTTGCTCATGGCCCGCTTGTGCCCGGCACCGGCGTACTGAAGCTGTTCAAGCTGATCCATTACAAGCCCGGCTTTGTCCTGCACCTTCCGGACCGGTCGGACCCGGAGAATCTGCCGCCTTTCGATGACCAGCCGCAGCTCTTCCAGATATTCCAGGAGCACAAGCAGTGGGGGCGGGTGCTCGGCGTAAGCATGGCCGGGTCCCTCAATGAGATTGTGGCGAAGGGTGAAATAGAAAACTTCATTCAGACGGCTGAGGCGCTTCATGAAGAAAAGGTTTCGCGGATTGTTGAAACGATTGTCGACGGGCGTAAGTCAATCAAGCTGGTACTTGTTTCGGGGCCCTCGGCTTCAGGGAAGACGACGTTTGCCAAGAGGCTGACAACCCATTTGAATGCCAATGGCCTGAGGCCGGTGACTATTTCCACGGACTCGTATTTCGTCGGGCCGGAGAAGAACCCGAAGGATGAGGAAGGCAACCTTGATTATGAGCATATTGAGGCAGTTGACCTTGAACTGTTCAACAGGGACATGCTGACCCTGGTTAAGGGCGGGCAGGTAGAACTTCCTTACTTTAACTTTGAGAAGAAATGCCGGGAATACCGCGGTGAAAAAGTAAAGATTGCCGACGACCAGATCATTATTATCGAGGGCATACACGGCTTGAACCCGCGATTGACATTCATGGTTCCGCCGGAAAACAAGTACAAGATTTACGTGAGCGCGCTGACCCAGCTCAATCTGGATTCAAATAACAGGATATCCACAACGGACAACAGGCTCATGAGGAGGATGGTCAGGGACAACAAGTTCAGGGGACATCCAGCGATTGAGACGATCAAGTTGTGGCCGTCTGTGCGGCGTGGCGAAAAGGCGTGGATATTTCCTTTCCAGCGGGAAGCAAATGCCACGTTCAATTCGGCGCTGGATTATGAGCTGGCGGTCCTCAAGCCGCTTGTTGAGCCTCTGCTTATGCAGGTTAAACCAGCGAACCAGGAGTACGTGGAGGCAAGGCGGCTTTCGGAGTTCCTGCTGAATTTCCTGCCGGCATCGGCCCGCGATGTTCCTCACAATTCCATCCTGCGCGAATACATCGGTGGAAGCTGCTTCAAATACTGAAACAAAGGAAGCCGGATGCCGGGATGCCGCACATGGCTGGCAAAACCTGTTGTATCGTAGACTTCCGTTCCTTTACATCCGCCCACGCCTATTTCACCGCCAGGTACACGGCGCCGGCAAGTACCGTGATGGGAATGGCGAAATACCCGTAGCCCATGAGTGGAAACCTGTTGATCCAGTTTCCTCTGTAGTCGGCATCTATGTGCGCGGGAAAGCTGTCGAGCAATGCGCACATCGACGGCTTTTCTGGCAGGTAGATCAGCGGTTCCAGCGCTTCATCCTCAATTCTTGCCGTGAAGTAGGTGTCGTCCCAAGCCTTGTACTTCTTCCCGTTTACTTCATATTCGTAGTAGACCCTGAATATATGCGTGTCGCCGGCCTTCATTTCAATTTTTTTGACTATCCTGGCGGAGGTCAGAAGTCCCTTTTCGAAAAAGTCGATGTCGCAGCGTCCGGATTTTATGACAAGCCAAAGCGCGGCAATCAGCACGGCAATGAACGCCAGCAGGATGAGGAGCAGGCACAGGAACACGGGCTCGGCGCTGAAATGAATACCCTTCAGGAAGGGCTTCAGTTTCATCACGGTCGGCAGCGCGACAATCGCCGTGATCATGGAAAACAGGATTCCTGCATGCGAGCCCCATGTCAGCGCGAGCTTAAGCGAGAACGGCACGGGGCGCGGAGGCGGCGCCAGCCGGGCGATCCGCATTGCCGAGTCCTGCGTGCGCGGTTTCCTCATGAACGCTCGCGCAACGGGTGGCAGGATCATAAAGACGAACGTCGCTGCGCACGCGGTTATGAAAGCCAGCAGGACACTGCCAAACGGTGCGTCAGAGCGGCGTATGTACAGCGGCACTGCGATCATCAGAATAACCGGCAGTCCACAGAGCGTCGCGATCCTGAACCAGTTGTGGCGTATGACCAGCCCGACCCCGCATATGAGAAGGAACAGCCCGGCATATCCGACCGGGTTCGCGTTGCCGCCGCGCTGTGAGACCACATGCCAGATGTGCAGAAGATAGACTCCGAACCCGAACAGAACCAGCCCGGCTGTGACTATGCCGGCGCACCATACGGGATGCCATTTGCTTTTGCTGTCTGCCTTTTCTACGGCTCGTTCCTTCGCGAGGAGGTCTTCGCCCGCTTTGCCGCTGAGTTCGTCCTCGTATTCATCCTCGTGTCCCTCCTGCGGCTCGCCGTTCTTCTCGAACAGCGCCTGCACGTCTTCGGGCATTTCATCGAGGCTGTCGTATTCTGTCCCGCCGTATTTGAATTTTTTCTTCGCAGCCGTATCAGGTCGGTTCCCTGCTGCTGTTCCCTGTTGTTCTTTAGCGGGTATTGGTCCGGTCTCCTGCACGAGTGACGGGAAAAAGGTTCCTAATAGAAGGCTTAAGGACGCGAGTCCGCACAGAAGCAGGAGCGGCCATGCGACTACGTGGCGAAGAACAGTGCTCCAGCCGACGAATGAACTGGCGGTATTCAGGATGGATGTTCCCGGATCTCCCGGTCTGTAGAAGACCGTTACGGCGCCGCCGGTTGGAAAGATTTCCCTAAAATCAAGTGTGTCGGGTTTTCCTGACTTGATGCCCCCGGCATTCGGCAGATACCGGGCGATATCAGCTTCAGCATCGTTGAGATCATGATGCCACAGGGGTATGTCGGCCATACGGGTTCCGAGGAAGTTTGTGCCTTTGACGGTGTAACTGAATTCCATCCTGGCAAGATATCCGATGTGCCCGTTCCGTCTTCCGCCTTTGGCCCCTTCAATGACGGCGGTCTTGATGACGCCTGTTGCTGCCGGCCAGGTTTTCATCTCCTTGGCCAGTCTCCGCTCATGGACGTCCCACCAGAGAATCAGGGCACCCACGATTGTCATAAAGACAAAGAGTATCCCGGCTGAGCGAGCGGACATGCGGTCGTCCTTATTGACGCGTTGTGCGGGTCTTTTCATTTCGCCATACCCGATAATATAAATCGGGCGCCAAGTTCGACAACATTACCAACATAATATTGATGTTGAGAAAGAAAGCAAGAAGAGGATAGAGCTCCTTGATCCTTAGCGAACGATTATTTGCGATTTGGGATGGCGTGATTGAGGTATAGAGTTGCGAAGCACTATCCTGAGCCTGAAAGTTATGGTTGTGATGGACGGGAAAGCCTGTAAAA
>Ga0172371_10005338_pt1 | contig 19092 bp, 10 predicted proteins | sample Lak12m_FD_114543 | JGI IMG/M metagenome (GOLD analysis project Ga0172371, IMG submission 114543) | Freshwater microbial communities from Kabuno Bay, South-Kivu, Congo - kab_022012_12m | ecosystem: Environmental > Aquatic > Freshwater > Lake | place: Democratic Republic of the Congo: South-Kivu...
CCTGCCCCGGGGACGGTACCTCTTCGAGGGGACCCTGCGCCTGCCCCGGTACACCGTTCTGCGGGGAGAGGGCTCGGCCCTGAGCTGCCTGTGCTGGGCGGATACGGAGGAGCCCTGCATCCTGGTCGAGGGTACCGACCACTTTGGCGTGGAGGACCTGACCCTTTACGCCAGCAACTACATCCACGGTATCGTGGCCGACCTGGCCTCCCCAGACCCTGGGCACACGTTTGTGCGCGGTGTCTGTCTTCGCGCGGTGCTCTACCATGGCCACCTGACCCCGGAGCAGGTGGACGAGCGCTTCCGGGCCGCGCTGAAGCTCTCCACCGGCGGCGGCGACAGTCTGCGGCTGGCCGGGCCAGATGTCGAGGTCAGCAACTGCGATATCTACGGCTCCGGCCGGGCGTTCTACCTGCTCAACGTGCACGGCGGTACGGTCCGCGGCAACCGCTTCTACAACGGTCGCTGGGGCTGGTACTGCATCACGGGCGCCGACGGGCTGGTCTACGAGAACAACATCCTGCAGGGGGGTGACCTGATGAGTACCGGCGGCGGCCTCAACTGCCTGGGGAGCAGTTCCTGCCGCAACGTCTACTACGCCTACAACCAGGTGGGCCGCTGCCATGGCTGGGACCGGGAAGCCATGACCAGCGACGCCGGCGGCGGGGCCTACCATGGGGGGATTGCCTCGGCAACCGGCCGGGAGCTGGTCCTGGCTGGCCGGCCAGAGTGGCACGGTCCCGGTCGCTGGATCGGGGGCGCCGTCTTCATCCTGGGTGGCCATGGCATGGGACAGCACCGCCGCATCGTCGGCATCGGCGACGACCAGGTCACGCTGACCCTCGAGCGGGAATGGGCCGTGGCGCCCGACCCGACCTCCGTCGTCACGGCCACCATGCTGCAGGAGAACTACCTGTTCATCGGCAACGACTTCGAGGACACCGGCATCGCCCTGCAGTACTACGGCACCAGCATCAACCACGTCGCCGCCGGCAATGTCGCCCGGCGCGCCGGCGGGTTCTACAACTCCGGGCGCTGGTACCACGGCTATCAGCCCAGTTGGTACTGCCAATTCCTGGAGAACACGGTGGCCGAGGGCAACGGCTACCGTTTCGGCCCCAACAACGCGACCGCCTGCGGTCCGTCGTTCCTGGGGACCCTGGGTTGCCAGTACGGCGACAACCCGGCGCCATTGGCCTATGCCAGTGTGCACCGGCGCAACGCGCTGCTGAACAACGCCCGGATCGTCCTCAACGGGTCCAGCGATGAGCGGCCGGGCGTGCGGGACGTGGTGGTCGAGCACAACCGCATCGAGAACACCGAGACGGCCTTCGACATCGGACCCGGGTGCGTGGGTGTGTTGCGCCGGGCAAATGCCCTGGCCAACGTGGACCAGGAGGTCTTCGACCCCCGGGGCGCCCAGGAGGCCCGCATGGCCCGCCGCCAGGGGTTGCTGCAGCGTCAGCAGCCCGTCTTCGTGATGGACTTCGAGGCGCGCCAGGGGCGCGTCATGCCCGACGCCTCGGGAGAGCGCTTCGCTGCCCTCCTGCGGAACGGGCAACTGACACAGGAAGCCGGCCTCTCCGGGGCCTGCGGGCGTTTCGACGGCAAGGCCTTCCTGGAGGTCGCGGACCGGGCCCTGCTGCGCTTCCCGCAGGTGACCCTGTCGGCCTGGGTGCTGCCCGACCAGCTCAAGGGCCGCTGGGGCATCGTCGCCAAGCGCAATCGCAACGGCGCCGCGGCTTTCGTGCTCGCGATCAGCCAGGGCGCGGTCACCTTCGAGGCCACGGATATCACCGGTGCCTGGTCCTACAACCTGACGTCGCCGCCGGTGCTCAAGGAGGGCGAGTGGGTCCACGTGGCGGCGGTCTGCGAGGAAGGCCGTCGGGTGGTCCTTTACGCCAACGGCGTGCAGGTGGCGGCCAAGGAGGTCACACAGGCCATCGTCGACAACGATGAGCCCCTGACCATCGGCTTCGAGGCCTGGGGCGGAGCGGACCGCCGGCCTGACAGCAGTGGCAACTTCCGCGGCTGTATCGATGAGGTGCGCCTCTGGTCGCGGTTGCTCAGCGCCGAGGAGATCGCGGCCGAACACCAGCGCCTGAAGGAGGCCGGGGCCCAGGACCTCGTCCGCCGACGCGAACAGGCTGCCCGCAACGCCCAGGAAGAGCGCCTCCGGGCAGAGCGCTTCGCGACGCCCCCCGGCGAGGGCTGGGAACTGGCCGCGGGGGAGAGCTTCTACGGACCCGCCCTGCCGCCCGCGTGGCTGACCTTGCGCGGCCGCTGGGCGGTCGAGGGTGGGACCCTGCGCTGCAGCGCGGTCAGTTTCCTGGCGCTGGACCGGCCTCTGAAGACCCCGGTGCGCATCGAGTTCGATGGCCGTTCGCCGGAGCCCTCGGACCTGACCGGTTTCTTCGGCACCAAGGCGGAGACCTACGAGGGCGGCTACTTCATCGGCTTTGCCTCCAACGGCAATACGGCCACCAAGATCCTGCGCTGTGGTGAGCCGGTGGCCTCGGGCTCGACGCCGCTGGCAGTCCCCGGGCAATGGCACCACGTCGTCGCCGAGGTGACGGCTACGGGCGAGGTCGCCCTGGCCGTGGATGGGAAGGTGGCCTTGCGCTTCGTCGACCCGGCCCCGGTACCCAGGGCGGACACGGCCGGCATCATCGCCTGGGGGGTGGCCGAGTTCGATAACCTGCGCATCTACACGGGAAAGGGCCGGTGAGATGCAGCGCCGGTGAGAGCCGGACGTTGCCGGGGAACTGGCGACGCTGGCGGGCGCCGGCCAGCCTGCCCGCAGGCACCGGATAGGTTCTCAGAGTCATGACACCCGACGCGACCAGTGATCCCAGCCCCACCCCTGGGACGGCCCCAGCCCCCGCCGAAGGCACACCCCCGACCCCCGGGCCTGGGGATAGCAGGTTCTGCCCCGACTGCAGCATGCCGCTGCATGACGGGGCCGTGCTCTGCACTGAGTGCGGGTACGACCTGCGCACCGGGGTACGGATGCAGGACGGGGCCCGGCCGCCTCCCCCACCGGCACCGCCGGTGGGGACCGCGTGGCAGGCGCTCCTGGACTGCTTCCCGGGGTTCTACTACCCAGGCATTGTGCTGCTGGCCGTGGCCTGCGGCGGAGTCGCCTGTGTGCTGGCGGTCTTCACCCTGTTCGTCTTTGGCCTGGGCGCCTTCTTCACGGCCGGGGCCATCGGCGTGGCGACCCTGGCGGTGTGGACCCAGGCCGTCACCCTGATGTGCGTCGGTCGGGCGGAGTTTTTCAACACAGCCCTTGGGGACATCGAGGGGACGCAGTTCGGCGTCTTCATCGGCCTGGTCCTGGCCCCGCCGTTCACGCTCTGGCTGGTCCTCGGCTGGATCAGCCATCTCACGGGGGACTGAAGTCAGCGCCACGGACGGCGCCCGTGGTCGCTGACCGGACGCCGCATTCCGCCAGGTCGGGTGCCGGGCCTGGACGCCGGGATCGCGGAGACGGCGTCCCCCGCCGCCGGACAGGGGAAGACCCGCGGCGCGGCCTGGCTGGGCGCACCCCTGAACACCCACGGTCAGCCCCGAAAAGAGTAAGTCCTGGCGAGAGGGGAGAAGGGAGGGGGGAAGGGAGGGTACTCGCCAGGACTTAACGGAGACTGCTGTCACATTGCCAACAACGGGACCGCCCCAACCGCTCTGCCGTGGCCATCCCGCAGCCCAGGAACCCGTAGGAGGCGGTACCATAGGGCAAGTGCCGGTAATGCCCAGCAAATCCGCTGGTACTAGCCGGTGCAGGACCGAGGGAGGTCGTTGGTGGACACGCTGCCGGGGGCTGGTTGCAGGCCGTTGCGCCATCACGCCTGACCCAGCGGCAGCCACCGGCCACCGGCGCGCTGGCTGGCCCAGGCGGTCTGCACGAAGGCCATCCCCCGCAGGCCATCCTCCACGCTCGGGAAGTCTGGCTGCCCCTCGGGGAGGGGAGCGTCTTCCTCGATGGCCAGGACGCGCTCGGCAAAGGCCCGGTACAGGTTGGCGAAGGCCTCCACGAAGCCCTCGGGGTGGCCGGCCGGGATGCGGCAGGCGGCCACGGTCTCCGGCAGGAGGTAGGCGTTGCCGCACCCCGTGCGCACGATCTCACGCGGCCGGTCGGGCCACTTGGCGATCAGCGTGTTGGGTTCCTCCTGGTGCCACTCCAGGCCCCCCTGGCTCCCATAGACACGCACGGCCAGCGAGTTCTCGTCGTTGATGGAGACCTGGCTGGCGTAGAGGATCCCGCGGGCGCCGTTGCCGAAGTGCAGCAGGAGATTGGCGTCGTCCTCCATGGGCTTGTAGTCCACGAAGACGCTCAGGTCTGCGCACAACTCCGTGACCTGCAGCCCGGTCACATACTCGGCCAAGTGGAAGGCGTGCGTGCCGATGTCCCCAAGGCAACAACTGCCGCCGGCCAGGGCCGGGTCAAGCTTCCAGGACTGGTGCTTGACTCCGGCCGACGCGAAGTCCCCGGCGAGCCAGCCCTGCGGGTACTCGACAACCACCTTGCGCACGGTGCCGATGTCGCCGCGCCGCACGCGTCCCCGGGCCTCTTTGACCATGGGGTAGCCGCTGTAGTTGTGGGTCAGGCAGAAGGCGCGGCCCGTGGCCCGGACCAGCCGCACCAGGTCCTCGGCGTCCTCGCGGGAGGTGGTCATGGGCTTCTCGCAGAGGACGTGAAATCCAGCCCGCATGGCCCTGCGGGCGATGTCGGCATGGAGATGGTTGGGGGTGACGATGGCCACGAAGTCCATGCGCTCGCCGCGGGGCCGGGAAGCCTCCCGCGCGATCATCGCGTCGTAGGAGTCGTAGACGCGATCGGCCGGCAGAAACAAGTCCCGCCCGGCCAGGCGCGACTTCGCGGGTGAGGAACTGAAGGCGCCACACACCAGCTCGATACAGCCATCGAGGCTGGCCGCCATCCGGTGCACCCGGCCAATGAAGCCGCCCGCCCCGCCCACGAGACCCATACGGACTTTGCGTCGCGTGCTCATGGGCCCATAGGCTATCGCAGGGACCCGGAGTGCGCCAGTCAGTCCACGCCGAACTCAGCAGCCTTGAACTGCCGGACATGGCTGGCGACATGGCCATCGTAGTAGGCCACGTTCATCATGTTGTTGTGGTCCGTGCGCCGCCGGTCCCAGCCCGTCTGGCTGCCGCTGTCGGCCCCCGCGTGCCCGACGCCGCAGAACATGTGGCACCCATTATCGGACTCCAGGATGGCGATCAGGGTCGAGGTGCTCTTGAAGACAGAGGCCTTCGGGCCAGCGCGGTGCCAGGAGTTGCCAAAGGGGCCATTGCCAATCTGGCCGATGACGCCCGGCCGTCCGGCGTTGGCGGCATAGCCACCGCACTTGCCGGATCCGCTCCTGGGGACCCCGGGCATGCAGGCGTTGACGCGCTCCTCGGTCGAGGTACAGATGTACACTTTCCAGTCGTTCACGTACGGCATCGTCGACTCCATCCAGTCCTTGCCGGGGGGCACGCATCCTGCCGTCGAGGAACTGCTGCAGTTCTGGGGGAAGCGTCCCTGGAAGTCCTCCCGATACATGAGGCAACCCAGCATGATCTGCTTCAGTTGCGAGGTACAAGCGATGGCTTGGGCCTTCTCCCGTGCCTTGGCCAGGGCCGGCAGCAGCATCGCCGCCAGGATGGCGATGATCGCGATGACCACCAGCAACTCAATCAGTGTGAACCGGCGTGTGCGCTCTGCCATGACCGTTGCTCCTTCGTTTCCCGCACCCATGTCTCCCTGATCCGCCGCACCTCTGCCGAGACCCTCACCTGACCGCCCAATGCTCACGCTGACACACCACATCAGCATGACCGCCCGGACTTCACCCAGATTTCACCATACTCGCACTCTGCCCAGGCGTCAATGGTGTCCGCAGACAACCCAGGGCTGTTCCATTGTCGGGGCCTCCTCTTTGGCATCGGCTACGAAAGGGAAGTGGACCGGTCCCGCAGGCGCGGGACCATTGCCCCCGCGCCCGCGAGGCCGCGGGCGCTCCAGTGGAGGCAGGCGGGCGGCGTGACCTCGGATCAGCCCTGCAGACCACCTGGCCCGACCCCACCGACGCGCCGACGGCGAGCCTGGAACAGCCCTGTCCCGGCGGCCCTGTGGCTTGACAGCGATCCTTCAGATAGTATCGTTTCTATGGGTAAGCAAACACAATCGATCGGGATACGGAGAGTGTATGGCGTTCCTGGATGTACGGCGTTCTCTGGCGGACGTGGTGGGACCTGCCTACGTGGCTGGGGTCTGCCGGGCGCGGGCCGTCCTGACGGGCGAGGATGAGGCAACGTTGCGCTTCCTGGGCACGGCGCCGGTGGACTTCTGGCCGCTGACGCTGCAAGGGCGGCTCCGGGAGTTGCTGCCGCGCGTGGGGCAGCGGGTGTGCGAGCCGCTTGCCGGGTCTGCGCCGGGCGGGACGACGCGGGGGTTTGCCGCGGTCACGCGCGTGGCCGCGGCACCCTTGTCGGGGTTCGGCTGGTACCGGATCGGGGAGGACGGGCGGCTCTTTGTGATCAGCAAGAGCGAGCATTACCACGCGTCGTTGGGGCACAGTTTCCCCGGCTATGGGCTTATCGACCGGGCCCGGGCCCTGGGCATCCCGAACGCGACCCACAACAACACCCGCGGTCACATCACGCGGACGCTGGAGACGGCGTTGCTGGCGGCCGCCAATGCCGGTGGCGGCGGGGGCCTGGACCGGGTCTTGAATCTGGAGACCGGCAGCCTGGCCCTCGAGGCCGCTCTGAAACTCGTGCTGGCGCGCTTCTACGCCCACGACGGCGCCGGGGCTGCCCCGGTCTACGCCGGCCGCATGCCGGTGCTGCTGGTGGTCGGCGACGACGAGGGTGGTCTGGCGGCGAACTACCACGGCACCACGGTCCTGACCCAGATGATGCGGGGCCTGTGGCCGGGGCTTGGGGCCGGGGCGGAACGGGCGGGGCTGTTCCGGGTCCGGGCGGTGCGGCCCAACCGTATCGAGGATCTGGAGGAGGCCCTCCGCGACGAGGACCGCGGCGGCCGGAAGGCGGCTGCCTTCTTCCATGAGATCGTGATGATGAACTATGGAGCTCGGCGGCTGACGCCCGAGTACCTGCGGCGGGCCTACGAGCTGTGTTGCGAACGGGATGTGGTGACGGTTGTGGACGAGATCCAGTCCTGCGCCTGGTACGCTGGCGGGTTCCTCTTCCGGCACTGGGGCCTGGAACCGGACATGGTCGCGCTGGGAAAGGGCTTCCCGGGGGGCGAGTACCCGGCCTCGCGCCTGCTCTTCCGGTCGCGTTTCGACACCCTGCCCCAGTTCGCCGCACTGGTGACCAACGGCCAGGAGGAGTTGTCCTCGCTGGCATACCTGGTGACCATGGCCTGGTCCGCGGCCAACGGCGGCGCCGTCGCCCGGTACGGGAACCAGTTGGAGCGAGGCCTGCGGCAGGTTGCCGGCGCCTTCCCGCGTTTCCTCGAGGGCGTGGACGGGTGCGGACACCTGCTCGGACTGCGCTTCCGTGACGTTGGCTGTGGCCGGGCCTTTGCCGAGGCCATGAACCAGGCCGGCTACGACCTCAGTGTGCAGACCTACAAGGCCTCCTGTCCCCCGGTCGCCCTGTGCAAGCTGCCCCTGATCGCGGACGAAGCCCTGATCGAGGCCTTTGCGGCCGCCTGTCGGGACGCGCTCGCGAGGATCGGCTGAGGGCCTATGCATCCCCGGCACCGCCTGCTGCTGGATCTGATCGCCACCACCGGCCCCGAGGCACGGGTCGGTGTCCTGGCGGCGACCCTCCGGGTCACGCCGGCTACGGTCCGCCGGGATCTCGAGGCGCTGCAGTCCCAGGGCCTGGTGGAGCGGACTCACGGCGGGGCCTGCCTCTCGCCTCCGGGCCGCATCGAGTTCTGTTTCCGCCAGCGCGGAGAGGCCATGGCCTCGGCCAAACGAGCCATCGCCGCCGCGGTGGCAGCCCTGGTGCGGCCGGGGATGACGGTCAGCCTGGACACCGGCACCACGGTCCTGGAGGTCGCCCGGGCCCTGGCACCCCAGCCGGACCTGCGTGTCCTGACGACCTCCCTGGCGGCGGCCGCGGCGCTGCATGGCTGTCCTGGCATTCAGTTGGTGCTGCTGGGCGGCCTGATGCGTCGCGACGAACCGGACCTTTACGGCGATCTGGCCGAGGAGAACCTGGCGCGCTTCCATGTCGACCTGGCGGTCCTCGGCGCCGACGGCGCCACGCCTGAGGGTCTGTGGGCGACCGACCCGGCCGTGGTGCAGACCTCCAGGGCCCTGATCCGGAGCTCTGACCGGCGGGTGCTGGCCGCCGACAGCAGCAAGTTCGGCCACAAGGCCTTTGTCTGCTTTGCCGAATGGTCGGCCATCGGCACCGTGGTGACGGATGCCGGCATCCGCAGGCCGGACGCGACCTGGGCCCGGGAACTGCCTGGACTGGTCGTGGCGGCACCCCTGACGGAGGCCCAGCGCAGGAGGACAGTCCCGTGAACGCCTCTCACGATCTGAGCCGGCTGGAGTGGTCCCTCTGCGGCTGGACCCCGGAATACTGGCGCCTCAACCGAGCCGTCGAGGCGGGTACCGTCGCCGACGCCGAGGTCGGGCCCATCCCGGCTCGCGTCCCCGGGTCCGTGCAGGGCGCCCTGCGCCAGGCTGGGCTGTTGCCGGACTGGAACCTGGGCCTCAACCACCGGCTCTGCGAGTGGGTCGAGAACCGGCACTGGGTCTACACGGCCACGCTTCCGGACGAGTGGTTCCTGCCCGGCCGGCAGCACCGTTTGGACTGCCTGGGGCTGGACTACGTCGGCAGCGTCTGGCTCAACGGTCGCCAGGTCGGCTCCTTCCTGGGCACGCACGCGCCGCACACCTTCGACCTCAGCCCCCACCTGCAACCTCAGAACAACCGCCTCGCCATCGTCTTCGACCTGCCACCGCGCTGGCTGGGGCAGTTTGGCTTTACCTCTCGCGTGCGCGAGTGGAAAGCGCGCTTCAACTACTCCTGGGACTGGGTCCCGCGCCTGGTCCAGGCCGGCGTCTGGGACGACCTCCGGCTGGCGGTCAGCGACCGCCATGAGATCGTCCGCTGCCGGGTGACGACGTCAGCCCCAGCCGGGGCCGGAGCGCTGCGTCTCACCGGGGCGGTCCACCAGGCCGATGGGGACCGGGTGCGGGTCTCCCTCGAGGGTGCCGCCGGCACGGTCCGCCAGCAGGAGTTCCCCGCCGCCACATTCGTGACGCAGGGGGTCGAGTGGGACGGCCTTCCCGTCGAGCTATGGTGGCCGAATCTGGAGGGTGCCCAGCCGCTCTACCGGGTTGCCGTGAGCCTCCTTGACGCCCTGGGGGTCGAGCACGACCGTTGCGAGCGCCGGGTCGGCTTCCGGCAGATCGAGTGGCGCGCGTGCGAGGGGGCCCCCGCCCATGCCGACCCATGGCTATGCGTGGCCAATGGGCGGCCCATCTTCCTCCAGGGGGTCAACTTCCCGCCGATGCTGCCGAACTTCGCCGATGCCACCACCGACGACTACCGCAAGCGTCTGACGCTCTACCGGGACCTGGGGGTCAACACCCTCCGCGTCAACGGCTGCGGGATCATCGAGAAGGAGTGCTTCTACGACCTGTGTGACGAGTTGGGGCTGCTCGTCTGGCAGGACGTGCCTCTCTCGTCGTCCGGCGTCGACAACATCCCCCCCGACGACCCCGCCAGCATCGCCGGCGTGGCCACCATCCTGGAGTCCGCCATCGCCCGCCGGCAGCACCATGCCTGCCTCCTGCTCTGGTGCGGCGGCAATGAACTGCAGCGCATCGATGCCGAGGGCCGGGCTGTCCCCGCGGACTTGACCCATCCTCTGCTGGCGCGGCTGGCAGAGGTGGTGCGGGAGCAGGACCCCGGGCGCCGGTACCTGGCGACAACGCCCACAGGGCCGCGCGTCCACGGGACCCAGGCCGACTTCGGCAAGGGCCTGCACTGGAATGTCCACGGACCGTGGAAGCCCTGGGACGACCTCACTCAGTGGGCCGCCTACTTCGCCGCCGACGATGCCCTGTTCCGGGCCGAGACGGGCTCGCCAGGGGCCTCCCCGCAGACCATCGTGCGGGCCTATGCCGGCGACCTCGAACCGATGCCGGTCGCCTCCCTCAACCCCCTCTGGCGACGGCACAGCTCCTGGTGGACCGAAGCGGACCAGTTCGCGGCGGAACGGGGTCGCGCTCCCGCCGACCTGGCGGAGTACATCACCTGGAGTCAGGCCCGTCAGGCCCGCGCCCTGGCCATTGCCGTGGGTGCCTGCAAAGGGCGGTTCCCCCGCTGCGGCGGCATCCTGCTCTGGTGCGGACACGACTGCTTCCCCTGCGCGGCCAACACGTCCGTCATCGACTTCCACGGAGATCCCAAGCCTGCCGCGCTGGCCCTCCAGGAGATCTGGCGCCGCCGGCCGTAGGGGGACCGGTCGGCCCCCCTGGCCCGGCGTAGCCTTGGCGTAGGCGGCCACTGCGCCGTGTCTTCCAAACCTCACATCCCCGCGCGTGACCGCATGGCACCCCGAACGTCCGACTCGCCCGCGCGTCGCGAAAACGTCCGGAGGAGTGTGCGGCGCGTGGGGCCGGCGCACAGCGTGCCCGTTCAGCCGCGGTGAGGGCCCGGTCTCACGACCCGCCTCCGTCCCCGAGACGGCGCCGCACAGCCCCCTGCGGCTCCCGGGTTTCGCGCCGCGGGCAAGCCCCGGCAGCGCGTCCTGCGCGTCGCGAAACCGGCATTGGGGGTCGCCTTCCCGAAGTGCGCCGGAACGTGGCCTTTGCGCTGGGTTTTCGCGACGTTCAGGCGTGGACCGCGTTCCCGGGCACGTCGCGAAACCGCGGCCGGGGTAGGCGTGCGGTACCGATTCCACGTCCGGCGTAGAGCATTGGCCGGTACCGCGCCCTGCGGCCGCGCAGTCCCCGGTCTTCCGGCTGGAGCGCCCACGGTCCCGGGGCCGCGGGAGCACTGGCCGCGGGGGCGTTCGCCCCTGTGGCCACGGCCGGTCCAGCAGTGCTCTACGGCTGACGTCCACGTGGTATGAATGGGCCGGCCCACGGTGCGGCGGAGCCAGGCATCGGGGGCGTTGGGGAGGGTGTCGCGGGGTGTCGTCGGCGGCCGGGGACGGCGCAGGTTCCGAGTTGTTGCAGGCTCTGCAGCGGACGCGGGCGGCCCTGGCGCGGCGGGCTGGGGAGGACCACCCTCTGGCGCCCTTACGGCATGAGGTCGGCGAGGAGGGCGGCCATCTGCACGTGGCCGCGGCCGGAGAGGTGGATGCCGTCGACGGTAGCCTTCGGATCGGCCAGGATGTCGGCCAGACAGCGTTTGGGGATGAGGACCACGCCATGGCGGGCGGCCAGGTGTCGCTGGGCCTGCCCGTAGCCATTACGGAAAGGCGTCAGTGGCAGCTCGAACATGGCGACCGCCCGGCCCGGCTGGCAGGCCTGGTCGAGCAGTCTGCCGAGGGTCTGCTCGAACTCAGGCGTTGGCGTCCCGCCGAGGAGATCATTTCCCCCGATCTCGATCAGGATTGACGCGGCCCCGGGCGGCACCCGCTCCAGGTCCGAGATAGCGCCTTCCGTGCGCTTGCCGCCGGCGGCCAGGCTCGTGACCTGTAGGCCCGATCGTTCCGCCCACTGCCGGGGCCAGGGGACAACGCCGTCCTCCAGCGCCATGGCCAGGGAGTCGCCGATCACGAAGACGGGCACGCCCCGGGCGAACGGCAGGGGCTGTCTGCGGTACCGCGGCAGTTCCACCGCGGCCATGGCCGCCGAGGCCAGGGCCAGGACTGCCAGTGCCGTCCGGTGAACGCTGCCGCGCGCCGCCGCGGGTCGCTCGGCACACACCACGACCGCCACCAGCGCCAGGGACCAGACCGCGTAGACCCAGGCAGGCAACGGCGTCGCGGAGAGCATCACCAGGAGCCCGCCGGTGATGGCGCCAACGGTCAGGGGGGCCCTTGTCCCACGGCGGCCTTGGCGATAGCGCAGCAGGCAGGCCACGACCACCAGGAGCAGGCCCAGGAGGAAGGGCTTGCCGGCGGCGAACTGCACCGCAACGCTGTGCATGGCGATTCTCTCCCGGCCCTGGCCGAGCTCACTCCGGCAGTGGCTCTGTCCCGGCTTGGGCTGCAGCCGTCTCCAGGCCCCGTTCCCAGTTTGCCTCGTGGGTCCCCGCGATGCGCTCTCCGCGGCGCAGGCGTGACCACAGGCTGGCGACCTCGTCGGGCGCATAGGGGCGCCAGACGAACTCGGCCCGCAGCCGGCGCGCACCCAGGGCCACCAACTCCGGCACGTGGTGCGACCAGCACAGCGGCTCAGCGTTCAGGACCACCGTCTGGCAGTGGTCATTGAGCGCCAGCAGGCGGTCGCCCCGCTTCGACTCCAGTGGCATCGTCTCCGCCCCGCACGGAGTTCCCTTGCCCGGGCAGCCGCCCCGGGCACTGGCGAAGGCGCATACGGCCGAGACGGCCAGGGGCGTGTCCTGGTAGACGATGACTCTGGCGGTGTCGCCGGCTGCAGCCAGGATGCGGGCCAGGTTGCCGCGGCCGTCCTCCGGGGAACACGCCAGGGAGGAGAACCCTAGGCTGGTGAGGGCGCACACCGAGGAGCGGTTCATCACGTAGAGGGGCCAGCCTGCGGCCAGGTCCAGGCCACTCCCGCCGTCCAGGTAGGTCAGCCCCGCCAGGCTGGCGATCTCCCAACGTCGGAACCCGGCCGCCAGGAGTCCCCCGATGCGCGCCTGGAGGCCCTCTTCCAGTCCTGGCCGCACCACGGCCGGCAGGGCCAGCCGGAGGCGCTGCGGGCCGACCCGTTGGAGGAGGCGTGCCAGGGCGCCGCCGAACTCCGCCTCGCCCAGGCGCTGGATGAAGAACACGAGGTCCGCGGCAGCCGCAAGTTCCGCGTCGGGGATGGCCTCCAGGCAGGCCGGTTGGTCCACGGCCAGCTCCCAGCGGCTGGGCTCGTCGGCAGTCGGCCGGGGCCCGGGGAGGCGGAGAAGGAGGTGTCGGACGCGTTCTGCCCGCGCTGCCGCCAACGCCTCCTCGATGGCCGTGGCCAGGCGCCGACGCACCTCGTTGAAGTCTGCCGCCCGGGCGAACCGGCCTTCGGGGTTGGCGACCGCGACCTTGCCGCAGGCCAAGCTCGTGCCCCCGAGCTTGGCGAAAGCCTGCTGAGCGGCCGTTGTGACCGAGGCCACGTCGCGGGCCTTCTCGGCCGTGGCCTCGGTGGGCACGCTCATCGTCACCGGCGGCAGTCCTGCGGCGCCGCCGGCGGTGGTGGCGACGGCCGTCAGGCCCCCAGCGTAGACCTCGATGCGGAAGTCGACCGGCAGCCGCGTGCCGTAGGCCCCAGGCCTGGGGACGGACCAGCGGTAGGAACGCTTCACTGCCTGCGAGGACCCGCAGTCGATCGTGGCCCCGGCGGGCAGGTGCGGGTGGCGGTCGGGGAGGGGTACCGCCACGCGAGTGCCGGGCCGGGCCTCGAACACGCTCCGGCCCGGCGCACGGCCGTGCCCGTCCTCGAGGCGGATCTCCTCGACGCCGAACCCGAACGGCTTCTCCCGCCCCGGCAGGGCGAGCTGCAGACCGTCAAAGCGCTCCAGGGCGCGCTCCCGCACCGTGAAGACCAGCCAGTCCGGCGTCCCCCGCCGCACGGCCTCGACCGTCCCCACCGGCGCGCCGCGGTGGCCCACGGTCTCCGGGTCGGTGACCCCCACCTCACGGGTCGAGCGCGTGTGGAACCGGGTCCAAGGCCGGCTGAAGATGGTCCGGACATCGTGCTCCACCGCAAGGCGCGCTTCGCCGGTGAGGGTACCGTCGAGCAGACCGCGGTAGTAGGCCGTCACGGCGGCGACGTAGAGGGGGCTCTTCTTGCGTCCCTCGATCTTGAGGGCCGACACCCCAGCCTGGCGCAGGGCCGGGAGGGCCTCTCCCAGGGCCAGGTCCTTCATCGACATAAGGGCCTTTGGCGTGGTGCTTATCGGCGTTTTGAACGAGGTCCGACAGAGATAGTTACAGGTCCCACGGTTGCCGCTGAGGCCACGGCAGTGAGAGCTCAGGAGGCAGAGGCCGCTATAGGCATAGCACAGGGCCCCATGGAGGAAGACCTCGACCTCCACGTCCGGCAGCGCCGCCACGCCGCCGATCTCCTCGAGGGTCAGCTCGCGCGCCAGCACCACCCGCCGGATGCCCAGGCGGCCCAGTTGCCTTGCCCCGGCGGCGCTGTGGATGGCCATCTGCGTGCTGGCATGGAGCCGCAGGCCGGGGAAGTGCTCCCGGACCAACCGGCAGAGCCCCAGATCCTGGACGATCACGGCATCGACCTGAGCCTGCTCGAGCTGCGCCAGGAGGTCGGCCATGGCAGCCAGCTCATCGTCCAGGACCAGGGTGTTGAGCGTCACGTAGACCCGCCGCGCGGGCGTGAAGGCCTCATGGGCATAGCCGGTCAGTTCGGCGGCCTGGGGCACATCCAGGTTCTCGGCGTCGGCCCGGGCGCTGAAGCGCTTCAGACCCAGGTAGACCGCGTCCGCGCCGTGCTGGAAAGCGGCAAAGCCCGCTTCGAGGCTGCCTGCGGGGGCCAGCAATTCAGGGCGGGTGAGGGCAGGCATGGGAGTGGCCGTGCGCGGGTTCCGGGGGTTTGGGGGTCGAGGGTCGAGGGTCGAGGGTCAGGTTCCGGGTTTCAGGTTTCGGGTTTCAGGTTTCAGGTTTCAGGTTTCAGGTTTCGGGTTTCGGGTTTCAGGTTTCAGGTTTCGGATTTCGAATTCCGGATTCCGGGTCTGGCCCTTGGGGCTTGGGGCCTCAGCAGCCGATGCCTTCCTGCGCGGCCACGGCGCGGATATGGCTCGCGGCCTGGCGGTATTCGCCGGCGTCCGGGAGGTGTTCCACTAGGAGAGGCACGTTGGGGTCCAGGCGGCTGAGTTCGCGCAGGTAGCAGGCGTAGTCGAGGCAGCCCAGGCCTGGCCTGACCTCGTCGAGGTGGACCGTGAGGCGTGTGTCCAGGCGGATATCCTTCGCATGGCAGGAACGGATCTGGGGTCCCAGTCGGGCGAAGCACTCGCGCAGCAGGGCGCCGGTGTCAAAGGCGCGGGCTGGGCAGTTCACCAGGTTGACCGGGTCCAGGTGGACCGCGAAGCCGGTCCGGTCGACTGCCTTGAGGAAGCGCACGTAGGAGTCGACCGAGTCGGGGACCATCCAGGGCATGGTCTCCAGGGTGTAGAAGGTTCGTCTGGGTTTGACCGCATCGACGATGTCGCGCACCACCTCCACCACCAGGTCGAAGGTCTCGGGGGCCAGGTCGGCGGGGCAGGGGCCATCCCACTTGCTGCCCAGGGAGCCCGCGATGTTGACGCAGCAGCGCGCCCCGATGCGTTCTGCCAGGGCCAGGCCCTGGACGCACTTCTCCCGGGCGGCCCGGCGGGTGGCATCATCAAGGCTCAGGGGATTGCTCCAGGCTCCCACCTCGCCGATGATGATGTTGGCCTTGGCCGCGGCCCGGGCGTAGGCCTGGACCGTGGCGTCGTCCGCTTCCGGGCCGACGGGGCAGTAGGCCGCCCGGTAGCCCTCCGCCAGGACAGCCTGGACCCAGCCTTCGGGGTCGGCGTACGGGGTGAAGATCGGTCCGCCGAGTCGCATGGCCTTGCCTCCCCTATACCTGATCTACGGACACTGCGCCCAGGTGGTGCACGCGGATGATAGCTGCAGGGCCAGAACTGGGCGGACTCCTGCCGGCATGGGCCCCGGACCGGCGGCCTGCGCCGCTTCCCTCACGGTCCATCGTCGGCTGCAGGGCAGGCAGTGTCCGTGGGGCTTCCGACTGGTCCGCAGGCCGGATGACCATACCGTCCGGCCGGGGATGCGTCAAGGAATCGGCGCGGAGGTACAGTACAGGCCGGATCACCGCACCGGCGCGGGGATCCGGCCGGAGATGCAGCATGCGGATGCTGTTGCCCACACGGGTGCCTGTCGGCATTGCCTTGGCCGTCGCCCTGTGGGCGAGTTGGGCGGTGGCGGGGGAGCCTGCCCTGGCCAACGGGGGGCTGGAGGGCCCTGGCCCCGATGGGTGTCCCGCCGGGTGGTCTGTTCCCGGGGGCTTCCAGTCGGCCGCGCTGACGGGCGAATCCCCCCGCGAGGGGCAGTATGCCGGGCGCCTTGTCGGGGACGGCGTGATGCGAGCGTTCCGTCAGGAGGTCAAGCCGTTCCCCACGGGGCTCTACACGGTTTCCGGTTGGTTCCGGGCCAAGGGGGTCGCCATCCGCGGCGGCAAGGGAAGCCCCGAGTTTGCCCGGCTCTACTGCCATATCCATTACGTGGGGCGTCCGTACTCCGAGGTCACGCACGCCTACGCGGACCTGCCCGCCGGGGATTACGACTGGCGGCGCGTTGCCGTGGCGCTGGTGCCGACCGGGGAGGTCGAGATCGAGCGCGTCTGGGTCACGGTCGCGGCGCAACTGGGTTCCGGCACGCTGGACGTCGACGACCTGCGGCTGGAGAGGTCGCTGTCCGGCGGGGGCACTCTCGCTCTGGAGTGGCAGCAGGCCCCGCAGGCCACGGTCCTGAGCGACCTGCGGGGCTGCCGGCCGGCAGAGGCGCTCTCGGAGCACCTTGAGCGTGGGCGCTGGAAGGTCATACCCTATGCGACGGCCGGTCGCTCCGGGCACCTGCTCTGGGCGGCCGAGGAGAGCCAGGCCGCGCCCGTGGTCCTGCCCCTGGGTGCGTCCGGCTGGCAGGCGGTGTATGTCGGGCTGGCCAATCCCGCCTGGCTCGGCTGCGAGGTCTTCGTCCGCCTCACCCGCAGTATGCCCGCGCCGCGGTTGCTGGCCAGCAGTGGCGGGGTGCTTCAGGAGGTCTTCCTGACCGTGGCGGACCTGACCGGTCAGGACCTGGAGATCAGCCCGCAGAGCGGCGGCTTCGCGAAACCGGGCGGGATTGCCTACATCAAGCGGGTGCCCCTCACGCCGGCCGAGGTTGGCGCATGGCAGGCTGACCGCGCGAACCCCGCTCGCCGTTGCACCACCATGACCCTCGACGGGTTCTCGTTCCTCTACGACCGCCGACCCACGACCGCCGCCGCGCTGCGCGCCGAGGTCGAGCCCCTGCGGGATGCCGACGTGGATGTCCTGATCCTGCAGATGGGAGGCGCGGACATGGTCAACTACGCCAGTGACATCGGCGAGATGCGGGGGCAGGATGTGGAGGTCTTTGCGCGCCGCGGGGACCGGTTCTACGCCGAAGCCATCGCCGAGTTGGAGCGTCAGGGGATCAACCCGACCCGGGAACTCATCCAGGCGGCTCAGGAGATGGGAGTGAAGGTCCACGTCGCGGTCCGGCCGGCCGCCTGGAGCCACAGCGAGCCCCTCTCCGAGTTCTTCGGCAGCCGGTTCTACGACCAGCATCCCGAGTGGCGTTGTCTGGAGCGTGACGGGACGCCGCTCTCGCGCCTGAGCCTGGCCATCCCCGAGGTGCGGTCACACCTGCTGGCGGTGCTGCGCGAGGCGGTGGGCTTCGGCGCCGATGGCGGGGCGGTGCTGTTCACCCGGGGGGTCCCTCTGGTGGGTTACGAACCGGCCTTCTGTGAGCGGTTCCGGCAGCGTTTTGGGGCGGACGCGAAGGAGGCGGAGGCGGGCGATCCACGCCTGGGCGAGTTGCGCGTGGAGATCCTGACGGGCTTCCTGCGGGAGGTCCGGGCGATGCTGGACGAACTGGGCTCCGGCCGCACGCCGCCGTGCCGCCTGGAACTGAGCGGCACGGTCCTGGCCTGCGAGGCCGACAACCTGCGCTATGGGATCGACGTGCGGCGCTGGGTCGCCGAAGGCCTTCTGGACCTCGTCTGTCCGACGCCCGCCGGTGGCGGCAGCACCAACACGGTCGACCTGGCTTTCTTCCTGGAGGCCTGCAAGGGCAGCAAGACCCGGCTCAGGCCCATGGTCACGGCCTGGGACCTGGGTGGGGCAGAGGTCTTCCTCAACCGTGTCTATGGCTGGTACGACGCCGGCGCCGACGGCGTGGCGCTCTGGGATGGTACCGGGCTGGGGTCGGACCCGGCCCTGTGGCCCCTGGCCCGGCGCCTCGGGCACCTCCGCGATCCGGCCGCCAGGCCGCCCGGCGCCAGCGTGCGTGTGCCGAGCCTGCGCTTCCACCGTCTTGGCGATGTGATCATGGATGGCAGGTATCCTCCTGACTGGGGTTTCTGAACCGGAGAACCGATGGTGCGCTACACCGATCTTCCCCACAGTGGCCGCAAGGTATCCGTTCTGTGCCTGGGGCTGGCTGACCTCGGCACCGGCTTCACCGAGGCGGACGGCTTCGCCATGGTGGACGCCTTCGCCGACGCCGGCGGCAACTTCCTCGATACCGCACGGATCTACTCCGACTGGGTCCCCGGCGAGCCGCAGCGCAGCGAGCGCATCCTGGGTGACTACCTGGCGGCCCGCGGCAACCGTGAGCAGTGGATCGTCGCCACCAAGGGCTGCCACCCGCAGTGGGGGGCCATGGGAGTGCCGCGGGTCACGCCCGGGCACCTCCGCGCCGACCTCAGGGAGAGCCTCCGTATCCTGCGGCTGGACTGCATCGACCTGTATTACCTCCATCGGGATGACCCGGCCCTGCCGGTGGGACCCATCGTGGAGGCCCTCGAGGAGAGTGTGCGTCAGGGACTCATCCGGGCCTACGGCTGCTCGAACTGGCGGCCGGACCGCATCCGCGCAGCCAACGCCTATGCCCGCTCCATGGGGGGTAGCGGCTTTGCCGCCAACCAGCCTCTCTGGAGCCTCGGCTCGCGGCATATGCAACCGCATCCGGACCCTACGCTGGTAGCCTGGGACGATGGCGCGGCCGTCCTGCACCGGTCTGAGTCCATCCTGGCGGCCCCCTACTCATCGCAGGCCAACGGCTTCTTCAGCAAGCTTCTCGGCGAGGTGGCGGCCAGGGACCCGGCGGCCGTGGCGAAGTCCCTGTACCATACGGAGAGGAACCGGGCGATTGCCGAAGGGCTGCGAGGGCTGTCGCGGGAGTCAGGTCTGGCGGTGTCGACGCTGGTCCTGGCGTTCCTTCTGGAGCAG